>JAANMV010004918.1_pt1 | contig 10143 bp, 8 predicted proteins | sample 7279661 | NCBI WGS metagenome assembly JAANMV01 (sample SAMN14094540, study PRJNA606508) | bioreactor metagenome | isolation source: A lab-scale SPAN reactor treating ammonium-rich wastewater day 121 | place: Ireland: Galway | collected 2017-05-16 | reverse complement strand
AGACAAGCGGTTTACCATACCGCCTAAGTACGATGCCACTTTATTTACATTATTAAGAGCCATGGACAGGCTGGTTAATGTAAGCGATATAGTGCTATTGCTGAAGAGCTGTAAGTTAGCAGGCGTAACCGAGTCGAGAGAATTTAGATTCAGTCCGGTTACTCCGGCAAAATTAGTGTTGCTTGTAACGTTTACATTGAACACGCCGTCGACATTGAAGTTTGCCTGGCTGGCACTTGTGGTCAGATCAACTGCTAAAGTAAGCAATGAGTTGGCCGCGTCGTAGCCTATAACGAAATCACCAGAAAACCCGCCGGCTATAAGCTGGCGACCGCCGAATACAGTCGAGTCGACCACTGTTTGGATTTGTTGGGCAAGCCGATAAGCAGCTTTGGAAAGAGCGATTTTTTCGTCAGTTCCAAGCGCACCCGACGATGCTGTGGCGGCTGCATCTTTTATGCTTGTCAATAAATTATTTATATTGTCATAGCCGTCTTGAGCGATATTGGCAACGTTGGAAGCATCGCCCACGGCCATTAATGCCGAGCGCAAAGCTCCGTTGCGCGCACCTAAAGCGCGTGATGTAATATAGCCGGAAACGTCGTCGGCTGCCGAATTTATACGCTTACCGGTAGAAAGTCGCAATTGGCGTAAAGCAATATTATTGCTCGAAGCCTGCAACGCATTGTAGGCGTTTTCCGCGGGCGTATTCGTCCGAATCCGCGCTCCGCCCGATACTGCACTTGGCATTGTTTACTCCGTCAAAAAATGAAAAACCACAAGTTCGATTTATTCTTTGCGGCAAATAAATACAAGGGTTATGCCAATAATATATTTTCGCCGTGACTTCTGTCCGTAATTTGCAAAAAACCTGTCACATCAATCTGATCTTTCATTTTATTTTAGTGGTAAATTATTTCAACATATTGATATACAATGTTTTAGATTGATTGAAAAATAATGTTCGGATTTTTTGTGATTGAATATTCCGCCTGCTCAATAATACGCTTTTAGTCAGAAGCGTGGCGAATAATCGCCCAAACTTTCTTTTGAATTACCGGTGGTCATCTGTTGCCTTGCGGTAATTCGATGCGGTTGGTAAAACGATAAGCCGGGCTTGCAACGTTCTTTAATTTGCATTGTTTCGCGTGTTTGTATTGTTCGTAAAATCTGTAAATCGGTGCGGAATCCGTATTTTCGCAATTAAAAAATATAATTTTTCAAGACTGCTTGACAGGTATGATAAACAAAGATATACACGTTTGCGGGCTGGGCAACGGACTTGTAGATGTTCAGGTGGAAATTTCCGAATCTGTTCTGGATATGTTCGGTGTTGCAAAAGGCTCCATGACTTTGGTAGATGCCGAAACGCAGGCTCGGTATTTGTCACATTTGCAGGAGCAAACTGTACATCGCAGCAGCGGTGGCTCGGCCGCCAACACAATGATAGCCATTGCACAGTTCGGAGGACGCTCGGCACTGAAAACGGCATTGGGCAACGACGATATGGGCAGGTTCTATGCGGAGGAATTTCAAAATCTCGGTATTCATCTCGATGCGGATATGATTCCCGAGCAACCGACAGGCACTTGCCTTGTGCTGATAACCCCCGACGCGGAGCGCACAATGCTTACGGCTTTGGGCGTTAATCGTTCTTTCGGTGCGGAGCATATACGAGAAAAAACTGTTGAACGCTCGGAATGGCTATATATTGAAGGCTATAAATTCAGCGAACCTAATGGAACCGAGGCAATTTCGGAGTCTTTAAGATATGCCAAACGACACGGAACTAAAATTGCCGTTTCGTTTTCCGATACTTTTATTGTCAATATATTCCGCAACTTACTTGAAGAAGTGGCTGCGCAGGCTGATTTAATATTCTGCAATGAAACAGAAGCGCGTGCTTTTACCGGTGCAGATGATAACGATGACGCTTTTCGATACCTTTGCAGGTATTTTCCCGCAGTTGCGTTTACTCTTGGCGGGCGCGGCTCGCGCCTGAAATTTGACGGCGATATACATGAAATTGCTCCGTACCATGCTGTTGCAATAGATGCAACCGGTGCAGGTGATATGTACGCAGGCGGCGTTCTGTACGGTATAACGCATGGCTATTCCCCCGAACGTGCGGGGCATTTAGGTTCGTTTGCCGCATCGAAAATCGTATCTCAATTTGGTGCGCGCTTAAAGGAACCGCCACAGACGGTACGCGACAGTGTGCTTGCAAAAATCGGATAAACGACAGACTTCCTTGCACGGCTATTGAATGTATTTCGCGGACAACTCACACTTAACCTTGATTTCTGATGTACCCAATATTGTTCGAAATAGGCCCGATTGTCGTTAATTCTTTCGGGGCAATGGTGGCTATAGCATTTCTGATCGCAAATTATTTATTCACGCACGAGCTGCGCCGCAAACAATTACCGAACGCAGATGCGGTTGCCTCGACTGTAACGCTTTTGGCACTTGGCGGCGGAATATTGGGCGCAAAACTGTTTCATTTGGCCGAAAATTATCGCGATATGATGGCCGACCCGGCAGGGCAAATTTTTAGCGGTGCAGGCCTTACTTTCTACGGCGGACTTTTGGTTGCCATTGCCGCTATTGTTTACTACGCTCGGCGCAAGAATATACAGTTTCTCGTGCTTGCCGATGCCGCTGCTCCCGCTTTGATACTTGCCTACGGCATAGGGCGTATCGGCTGTCAATTAGCCGGCGACGGCGACTACGGCATACCTACAGACTTGCCATGGGGTATGGCTTATCCGAACGGGCTTGTTCCCACAAACGAAATAGTTCATCCCGCTCCTGTATATGAAACGTTGGCTTCGGTCGTTGCGTTCCTTATGCTTTGGTTGCTTCGCAAAAAATATTCGCGTATAGGGGATATTTTCGGATTATATTTGATACTTGCCGGTATAGAGCGACTGCTCGTGGAGTTTATTCGTATAAACCCGCTGTACTTTGGGCTTTCGCAGGCACAATGGATTTCTATCGCCATGATTATTTTCGGTGCATGGTTATTTAACAGGCCGGGTCGGAAATAATTACCGGATAATGCGCCCCCGATAGTTGCATCTGATAGCCGAATGTCAAAATTGAAATGTCAGGCATAGGCCGGCGTACCGCACGGTGCGATAATTGCCACGAGCATTTTTTGAAGCGTGATTTGCGGCGATTCGCTTGTGGACTTGAGAGTTTTGTCGGCAACGGCAAGAGCAAATATGGCATTTTCAATTTCAGCGGGCGAATATCGTTGCAAAGCACCGAGATATTCGGGAATAAAAAATGCGGAAATCCCCATTGTTTGTGCCAAAGTGAAAGTGTTCTTGGTAGCTTGCGCCGCTTCTATAAGCTTGAATAAAATTAAAAAATAGCGCGTAAGCATAGTTATGATAAGAATTTCTTGACGTTCTGCCGCAAGCATATTTGCCATAATACTAAGCGAGCGTTGCAAATTCCGTTCACCTATCGCTTTTTGCAACTCGAATATATTGTAAGTCTTGGACGCTCCTACCACACTTGCCGCGTCGTCGGGCGTTATACGCCGCTTATCCTGAATAAAAATAAGAAGTTTTTCGATTTCGTTATGAGTATCGCGCAAGGACGCACCGGCCTTTGCAATAAGAAATTCTACTGCTTCGGGCATAATTTCTTTGCCGCGCTCACGCAGGCGATTAGCCGCCCAAGAAGCAATATCGCGTTCATGAATCTTGGGAAATTCTATCCACGAGCCGTTTTCTATTAAAGTTTTGAACGGGAATTTCAATCCGGCAATCTGTTTCTTTGCTTGCTCTTGCTGCTTGGGATTACCAAGTTTGTTACGTAATCCGTTCAACTCTTTTAAGTTTGCACGTAGCAGTAAAAAAGTTGTTTCTGGAGGTTCTTGCAGAAGTTTGATAAAAGGCGATGTATTTTGTTCTTTTTTAGAGCCACGAGCGGTGAACATAGCCTCGAAATTTTTAATAGCTACAACGCGGCGCGCACTCATAAACGGAAATGCCGAAACCATAGGAACGGCGGCTTCGACCGTTGCAGTTTCGCCGTCTAGCGTGTCGAAATCAATTCTGTCTTGCTCGGTAGCAACAGCTGCGTTAATCAATGCGTGATACGCCTCATCAACAAGAAATTCTTCCTCGCCGAAAAGCAATAATACAGGCGGAAATTTCTTGGTTTTTACAATATGGGCGATAGATTCAAGCATTATGAAATTGATTTCAGTTGCCTTTTTGTCGTCGTATTTATTTAAATCCGAAACAGAAAACCGGCGAAAAACCGCACACTTGCTTTTAATATTCAGCGGCGCAACGATTTCGGGTCGAAAGCATCGTTCAGACCGTCGCCTAATAGATTGAAGCCATAAACTGCCAAAGCAATGGCTATACTCGGAAATACAGCCAAACCCCAATTGTCGGGATTGGAAATATAGCCGTAACCGTCAAAGATTAAAATTCCCCAGGAAGGTTGCGGTTTCTGTATGCCTAATCCAACGAAACTAAAACTTGCCTCTATAATAACTGCCGAGGCTATTCCGGCTGTGGAAAGCACTATTATAGGCCCCAAAGCATTGGGCAGTATATGCCGAAAAATTGTTCGGGTTGCACCGTAGCCGAGTGCACGGGTTGCTTCTACATATTCCATTTCGCGCAACGAGAAAAATTGTCCGCGTACCACACGCGCAATATCAACCCAGCTTGAAATTCCTATTGCGATGAAAGTTTGCCAAAAAGCGTCGAGCGAAAAGCCGAATGCATCGTTGGCGGTTTTGAGTGCTATAGAGAAAAGAATTGCCAGTAAAATTGTCGGGAAAGCCCAGACTACATTGCAAACCCACATAATAATGCCGTCGGTTTTACCGCGAAAATAACCTGCCGTTGCGCCAAGAACGATGCCAATAAGCAAAGCCAGAGCTTGCGATAACACACCTACTACCAAGCTGATTCGCGCACCGTGCAGTACGCGGCTCAGCAAATCGCGCCCGAAAGCGTCTGTACCTAAAATATAAAGCGGCCGGCTGTGAAATTCTTGCGCACTTGTGCCGTGCATTGCAATCAGCGGCTGTGCATCCGCACGTCCCGAAAAATCAACGTAAAATACGCTGTCGCCCTGTTGGTGAAATTCTTTTATCGGAATAACAATAGGCAGCTCGGGGTTCGACGGATTCTTGACGTGTAATGCGTTGCCGCGAAACATGGCGGGCTTTAGGGAATATTCCAAAACTTGCGATACCGGGTTGAACGGACTGATAATATCGGCGGTAATTGCGATTAATGTCAGCAGTCCGACTATAATCATTCCAATAGAGCCGGCGCGATGACGGCGCAGTTTTTTCCATGCCAATTGCCCTACGCTTTCGCCGGTTTGCATTACTTTCGCGCTCGTTTTTTTCATTGCATTTTCCGTCATTTTTAGGATAGTTTCACTTTCGGGTCAAGGAAAGCGTAGGTTACATCCACAAGCAAATTAACCAAAACAAAAATTATGGCCGTGAATTGTACGGTTCCTTGTATCATCGGATAATCGAGCTTCAAAATAGCGTCGAGAGCCACCATTCCAATACCCGGCCAATTGAAAATATATTCGATAAAAACGGTTCCTGCAAGTAATCCGGCAAGCCATGAACTTATGGTTGTAATAACGGGGTTGAGCGCGTTGCGCAATGCATGGCGCAAAAGTATTGACGGAACAGATGCGCCCTTTGCGCGGGCAGTACGAATATAATCCTGCGATAAAGCCTCCAGCATACTGCTGCGCGTAACGCGCGCTATAACCGAAAGCGGGCGCAGTGCAAGCGTTATCATAGGCAATAACAGATGATTCCAGCCGGTGTCAATATATCCCGAAATAGGAGTCCATCTAAGCGTAACACCGAATAAAAGCAGGAACATAGTGCCGACAACAAACGATGGCAAAGAAATTCCGAGTAGTGCCGTACTCATAAGTGCGGTATCGAGCCAAGAATTGGGACGTGCGGCGGCTATAATTCCCAGAAGTATCCCGATTACAGTGGAAAGTGCCATAGCCGAAAGAGAAAGGAGGGCGGTGGCCGGAAAACGCTCCAATATAGAGCCCATAACGTCGCGGTTAGTCGAGAACGAACGTCCCATATCGCCTTTTGCAAGTTTTGCGATATAACTGCCGTATTGCTCCCAAAGCGGACGGTCAAGGCCGAGCTGCCGCTGTAGCGATGCTACCGACTCCGGGTCGGCACGTTGCCCAAGCATCAGCCGTGCCGGATCGCCCGGAAGAACGTAAGTAATTACGAAAGTTGTAGTTATCACGCCGAGTAATACCGAAGCGGCGTATAGAATCTTACGAAGTATAAAAAAAGTCATGCGGTTTCGTACTTAAATATGTGAGCGGCCGCAAAAATACCGTATTCAATCGAATTTCTGTTGTGATAATCGCTTATTGCTCGGTCGAAAGGCGGTATCGCATTATGCGATTATTTTTTGTGTCTGCCACGTAGAGAGTTCGGTCGAACCATGCAACGGCCGACGGCGAATTGAACTGCCGAGTGCCGTTACCGCTTCCGCCAAATGAAAATTGCTCTTTTCCGGTTGCAGTAAAAGAGTAAAGGGAATCCGTGCCTGCATCAACTATAAAAATATTGCCGCGAGTATCGCAACAAGCACCTTCGGGGCGTTTAAAACGCCCGGAGGTCAGAAAATCGTTGCGCACTTCAGCCGGATTGAATTTTTGCGCCCAGCCCGTAATGTCGCCGGTGGAATATGCCAGCCATTGAGCACGATATTGCATAGCTGTGCCGGTTTGCGTAATAATCAAATCACGAGACGGGCGCGGACGTGCAAGTGCTACTCCCGATAAACCTCCAATTGAATTAAGTGCATTGCCTTCCGGCGTAAGCGAGGCTATTCGTCCTTGATACGTATCTGTTTTTGAGATAATTATCAAGGCTTCGTCAGGATCTAACCGAGAAGAATTATTAGGTCCTGTTCGTGCTACGACATAAGAATTATCATCAAGTGCAGCTATGCCCGTAAAACGACGCTCCGGGCGGTCGGGTTGCGAATATACCAATCGAACAGGGGCACGTGAAATATCGTGAAGGGTTTCGCGAATTGAGATACGATAAATTGCACCGATGGTTACCGATTTACTGTTAATTACAGTATCAAGTTCTCCGCATACAAGAAGGTCAAACATACCGTCTTGCGAAATTGCAGTAGGTCTTGCGATATAGTCGGAATAGCCTATAAGCCGTCCTGCAATATCCAGCATTGCAATACGATTTGCACCTTTTTCGGCTATGTAAATAAAAGGTTCTGCACCGATTATTATATCAGATGGTTCTGAAAATCCTGTCCATACCGGATTTTGTGGAATATACAGTGTATCATTTATTTTTGAAGTAGTATCAGCCGGAGCGGACGGTAAAGGCGGTGTAATGTCACAGCCTATAGATAAACTCGATATAATAACAGAAGAAATAATAAGAATAAGTAATGTAATATAGTTTACAAGTGACATTTTACGTGTAATATTATACCGTGTAAGGAAAGTATTTATAAGATATTTTGTCATTTAATTACTCGCTTTTATTATCGGACTCATAAATTATTTCCTAGTACAGCCTTAAATCAGATGCTCATTTTTTAGTAATTATGTGTTAATAAAGCTTTGTTATTTTTCGCCTAAAGGCGACACAATAAACGGCGGTTTCGGAAAATCGCTTTCGAGCGGGCGCAATTCGCCGTCTTCGAATAAAATATCGGGAACGATGATAGTGGCACCCGTATATTGGTCGCCGCCGCTTATAAACGGAGATGTAACAGCCGGTGCCAGGTAATTGTAGCAAAATTGTTTTTTGCCGACAAGAATAATATCTTTGAAGGATTGCGGTGTTAGTCCTGCCGCTTCCACACCGCGAATAAGCTCTTCGCGCCCGTCGGGATATAATTTTACCGTTTCAAGCACCGACATTTTGGTTTCGCCTTGCGCAAACGGATATTCTCCGGCAGTTTGCTCGTATAACAATGTGTAAAGTATGTTTTGATTCAACGCTTTGCGAATTATTATACCGAACGGCAACTCGCGATCCTTACATAGTTTCATCATTCGCTTTTTCAGGCCGGCACGGTCAGCCTGCTTTTTGGATTCGGACGATAGAATAAGGGTGCTAATCATAGCCGCCCCGCCGCGCTGATGTCCGTTAGATTGGCGTATGCGCTTGGTGGGAATGCGAGATGACAGCAAAGTTTTCAGATATCCTTGATACACAAGCGTAACGCGCTGTGCGGCAATCCCGTCATCGTCCGTGGAGTAGTTGCCCAATACATATGTTTGCCCGAACGTGGCGCGGTCCGGCTCGGCGGTTAACGATAAAAACTCCGGCAGAACTCGTCCTCCTATTTTGTTCTGAAAGGCAAAGTAACGTTCTTGGTCTTGGATCCCGCGTTCGGTAAGCGGCGGGCGTTGCGTTACGAGGTTAGGTGCGAATACTTGGGCAAATAATTCGGCGGCTGCTTGCTCTTCAAACAAAATCGGGCCTGAATATGCCTCCGGCAAAGTGGGTGCGTCAAGCAAAGCGTTGAGCGTTTTAGCTATTGCCTCAACAGCGTGGAGCAATGAATCGCGGGACGGAAAGTTTCGCGGGTCGCGTGTATAGCATGAATAAGTTTCCGCCAGCGGCATACCGTCGGCCGCCTGCGACGAGGCCACGGCTTCTATACCGGCATAAAATTCGTTTTTGTGAAATCCACGCCCTTCGGAATTAACGAAATATACGGTTTTCGGCAAGTATTCTATACTGACTGCCGAGGCCGAAACTCGCGGATAGCGCAAGAAAACCGCCGAGAGATCATTTGATAATTGTTCGAAATGTGAAACATCGAAATCGGGAATTGAAACGGTGTCTTCAATTTCGGCCGGCGGCAAAAGTTTGAAATCGGGTGTTGTATCGGTTCGCAGACGATTTTTTACCGCAGATTCTTTTTTCGCATAAATCTCGGCTGATTGCTTATATGCGGCATCGGAGGCCAACCATAATTCGCGGCGCAGCGAGGCGTAGTCCGGCTCGAACGTCAGGCGACGGCCGCGAAAAGTTTCTTCATCGTCGGCACTGCCGAAAAAACCAAGTCCTACATCGAAAAAATTGGTATTGTCGAATTCCGGACTGCCTACGCGAACGCCGACGGTAAGCAAAGCCGAACGATTGTTGCGCGAGTACAGTAAACTGCCGAGTGTAGATTTTATGGAACGCGCTTTACGCAATGTAAGGCGATAGTCCATATAATAAGGACGCTGCAACGATTCGACCGAGAGTTTGTCCATCGAACGTACCAATTCGTCTTTCATGGCGCGCTGAATATCGTTGTCGGCTGCGGCAACATAAGCAATGCTAAATGTTGCAAAAATTGAAGGTTTTGTCGAATTTGAAAAAGGGGTAGTCATGACTACCTGTTGAGCATGGGGTTAAAAATATAGTATTTGAAATAAGTATTAACACCTCACTAACTAAAGGAGTTTGATTCCACTTGATTAATAGAGTAGTCCTTGTCGGCCGTTTAACGCGTGACCCTGAGCTTCGCCATACACAGAGCGGGATTGCAGTCACTCGGTTCACGTTAGCTTGTGATCGGCCGTTTAGTGGCCAGAACGGGAAGAGCGAGACTGACTTCATCGATTGTGTCGTTTGGCGGAAGCCGGCTGAGAACGTGGTCCAATACCTGAGCAAGGGTAGCATGGCGGGCGTGGACGGCCGTCTTCAGATCAGCAGCTATGATGGCCAGGATGGACAGAAGCGGTATCGAGCTGAAGTGGTCGCCGACTCTGTTCGTTTCTTGGAGCCTAAAAGCAACCGCTCCGGTAACGGGGACCCCTCCTTTAACTCAAGCCCTTCCTCGAATGGGAGCAAGGATGCTGCGGGCTTTGCTACGGATCCTTTTAATTCCCCTGGGGCGCTCGACCTCTCAGACGAAGATCTCCCGTTTTAAGAAAAGCCTTGCGTATGCAGGGCTTTTTCTATTTTCTCACTGTGTTACTTATTAACACAATAAGCAAGTGACGAATTCAGAAAACTTGGCCTTTTGTCACCTTATAAAATAATTGTAAGCACTATTTTGAAACAAAGTGTTGCTTTTTACGCACTCGTGCACTATATTGTTCATAGGACGTTGC
>JAANMV010004916.1_pt1 | contig 10145 bp, 11 predicted proteins | sample 7279661 | NCBI WGS metagenome assembly JAANMV01 (sample SAMN14094540, study PRJNA606508) | bioreactor metagenome | isolation source: A lab-scale SPAN reactor treating ammonium-rich wastewater day 121 | place: Ireland: Galway | collected 2017-05-16 | reverse complement strand
CGGACTGCTCGACCTGGCCACCTCGGACTTTGGCGGCGACGAGGTCTCCACGGCGCTGGGGAACGGCGACGGCACCTTCCAGCCGGCCCAGAGCTTCGGGGTCGCCAATGCTCCCGATGACCTGGCTTTCGGGGACTTCAACGGGGACGGCGTGCCTGACCTGGTCACCGCCAACGGGTCCACCGATGACGGCTCGGTCTTCATCGGCAACGGCGACGGCACGATGCAGCCGGCCGTGACCCTGGTTCTGCCGGCCGGCTCTCAGCCCTTCGCGGTGGCGGTGGGAGACATCAACGCCGACGGCCGGCTCGATCTGGCCTTCTGCAATCTCTCCCTGGCCACCGCCTCCATTTTGCTCGGGAACGGCGACGGCACCTTCCAGGCTCCCCAGAGCTTCGCCATCGGGTTCGGTCCAGCGGCGGTGGGGCTGGCCGACCTGAACGGGGACGGCTGCCTGGATCTCTTCACCGCCAACCTGGGTTTCCCCGACGACGTGGCGGTGCGGCTGCAGGACCCGGTCAGCCCGTAGCCGTCAGAGGTGGTCGCCGATGCTGTCGACCAGAAAGCACCCCTGGTCGTAATGGCCGAAGATGCGCAGTCGCTCCAGGCGTAGAGCCTCATCAGGGTTGAGCTACCAGCTCTCCACGCTGGACGGAGTCTGCGAGCAGCACAGCCTCGCCCGCTCGGAGTTGGCTAGCTCATGGAGAATCGGCAATCTGCATTTTCAAATTGTCAGTTTCTGAGTAGTTCACCTCGCAGACGCTCAGGCACCGGTTCCGGCAGCCTCCACTGGATGGTAATCGGTTTTTCGCCAGTCCAGTCCGCGAACTCGACATCGCCACAGTAGATAAACGGGTCACGCTTCTTTGCCCTGACGAAGAGATGGACCGATAAGCCCTGCTCTTGATGCGATCGCATCGACTGACCATCCTTACTGGCCTGGGTTGTTCTATTTTGGCTCTGCCATTGGAATCTCTCTGGACCCAGGAATCGGTCCTCATACTGGTGCTCCTTTGATAGGTCCCCTTTGGCAAGGGTGACCAGCAGAAAGATGTGCTTGCCGCTGCGGACATAGCCCTGATTCCACGACCCGGTGTTAAATGTCTGGCCAAAGAGCTCGGGAATCTGCTCGCGGGAGTATCGTTTCCAGAGAACTGCCGTCCCACGCCCGCTGAGACCGACCGGGGAAAGGTGCCAGAGGTCATCTTGCAGTTGGAAGACCACCTGGTGTCGGGTGCCAGGTTGGCCAGCATCGGGACCGAACCAGCCTCGCAGAATGCCCGGGAGGCGGTTTGTATCCCGTCCAGGCTCTCGGATGACATCGATCGGCGTACTTGCCAGGTTGCCCTCGAGCAGGTCATCGGCGACCTTCACCAGCGTCCAACCCTCAGACACTCGTGGGGGTGTCATTGGCTTGGGCAATGAGAGCACCGGCCGTCCGCTGGCGAGACCAACCCGGCACTCGAAGCGGTCCCCGGCTTGACGCCCTGGCCGGTCGAGGTATTCGCCAAGCCGCCAGTCGACCAGTTCTCGGACGAGTTGTTGCAGCGGTTCTCGCATCTCCGGGCTGGCCTGGAACGCCGTTGCAAAGATGCCCTCCTGGAAGGTGAAAAAGGGATCCCGGCCGGAGGTCCGGTCGCTCCAGGCAAGAATGGGAGAACTGCGCACCAGGGCTTGCAGGGGGCGCTGGTCGCTCAGGTTGAGGCTCACGTCCTTCGCCAGCTGAGCGCTTCGGCCGGCCAGTTGGGCAAACTCTCCGGTGAGCTCCGCGAGCGCAACCGAGCCGGGGAGGGAGTCCAGGTTGAGCATGGCATGGAGCAAGACCATCTTGTCGCCTTTTTCCAGGGGAGTGGTTTCCAGTTCCTGGAGGAACGGGCCGTGGGTCGCCAGGACAACCTCTTCTAGGGGGGGTAAACCCGCCCTGGGCGCGCACAAACCCCAACCAGGAACCATATTTTGACTTCGCCAAACGTGGGTCGTAGCGGTCCTGATAGGCCTCGAGGGCCGAGGGACGTCGGCCGTGCAACTCCGCGAATTCCTCGTAGTATCGGGTCAGAGCCTGGCCACCATCAAGACGCAGGAGCCCACGCAAGAGGTCCACAGCTTCCAAGCTGTAGGTGACCTCGCAACCCGGTGGCAGGTCTGGATGCTCGCCCTTTCTGAGAAGCTCGAAGCAGCGAGCCAATTCGGAATCGCCGGGGGGCAGGTCGAATAGTGTTTGGGGCTTGATCAGGAAGGTCCGGTGGTTGCCAATGTAGTCAATGACGTTCAGGTGCTTCTTGCCGGGAGACAGGCGAAGGCCGCGGCCGAATTGCTGGAGCCAGATGATCCGCGACTCGGTGGGGCGGAGCATCAGGACGGTATCGATCTCAGGCAGGTCGACTCCCTCGTTGAACATGTCCACGCAGCAGAGGATATCCAACTCGCCGCGCCTGAGTCGATCAATGGATTCGGTGCGAGGGGCGCTCTCGGGCCCAGAGAAAACCGCCACAGAACGGAGGCCGTTGGCGGTGAAGAACTCCGCCATCCACAGGGCATGCCGAACCGAGCAACAGAAGGCCAGGGCTCGTTGCCCCTGGTAGCGGCGATAGTTCTCCAGGGCATTTTGAGCCCGAGCTTCGACAACAAGTGCATTCTCGAGCGCCTGTGGATCCCAACCGCCATTGCGCCAGGGTATGTTTCGATAATCGACCAGGTCTGGCACTCCGAAGTAGTGGAAAGGCACCAACAACTCGCGGCGCACACCCTCGAGCAAGTCGCACCGGTAGACCAGATTCTGGCCGCAGAGCGCGAGGAGGTCCCCTCCATCGGTTCTTTCGGGAGTCGCGGTGAGACCCAGTAGAAATGCTGGCTCGAAATAATCGATGAGCTTGCGATAGGTGGCTGCGTGGGCATGGTGGAATTCGTCGATCACGATGTAGTCAAAACTTCGGCGGTCGAATTGCCGGAGGTGAGGAAGTCGACCCAGTGTGGAGACGGACGCGAAGAGCATGTCGGCTTGGGGGGCTTTCTCTAACCCATCGTAGAGGCCTAGATGGGCCTCGGGGCGCACCCGTCGGAAGGCTCGCATCGCTTGGGTCAGGATTTCCCGGCGGTGGGCCACAAACAGCACACGGCCATAGGGAAGGCTGTCAAAAGCCGCCAGAAATGTCTTGCCCAACCCGGTGGCGAGAACCACCAGCCCGGCCCGGTTCCCGTGTGCACGGGTGGTTCTGAGGCGAGCCAGGGCCTCGACCTGGACCGGATGGGGCAGTGGCGCGGGAACGCTTTCTTCGCGCACGATTTCGACGGCTACAGGGCGTTCGGCCAGGAGAGATGAGCCGTCGAGCACGACTGGAGGTCGGCGCCGAGAGCGGTAGGAATCCAGCCACTCGGCCGTCAGTTCCACGGTTCGCCTGTGCGTGAACAGCCTTTCGAATGCTTGCGAGAGCTCAAGAGTGTTCTGGACCACCTTGTAGTTCCACTCCACCGCTTCGTGCAGCGCAGGGCGGCTCAGGTTCGAGCTTCCGACAAATCCCCTGGCCTGTCCGTCGCGCTGAAGGAAGAGGTAGGCCTTGGGGTGGAATCCCTGGTCTTTCGCCTCAAACACCCGCAGGTAGACTTGGCCTGGAAATCTGGCTTCGAGGTCCAGCAATCGAAGTAATGCGTCTGGGTCCGTAACTCCCAGGTAGTCTCCGGTTATCAGTCGCAGCCGTCCACCACGCGCGAGCAGATCCCCGAGCCGGTCCTCAATCTGCACAACTCCGGAAACCAGCACGAAACTGACGGCGATGTCGGCAAACTGCGCCCTGTCTAGCTCGGCCAGGAGGGGCCCGCCGAGATGGTCTTCCCCCAGGCCGGTGGTCAAGAGCGGGCCTTCCAGGCAGTTGGCTGGCTGCTGCAGGGCTGGGTGCCCACCGCCACAGGAGTCGGGGACATCCCCCCGATAGCGTGGAATCACGTGGACGTGCAGGTGCATCACGGTCTGCCCGGCTGCTTCGCCGACATTGATTCCGATATTGAAGCCGTCGGGGTTGTGGCGCTCGACAATGGCGTCTCGTGCCAGTTGCACCGCCCCCAGGAGATCCAGTTGCTCCGTAGCGGTAGCCGAGAACCAGTCCCCGACGTGCCGTCGCGTGGTCAACATTGCGTGTCCAGGGCTCACCGGGTTTGCATCCCACAGCCCCAGAACCCGGTCGCCCTGATGGAAGAGATGATTGGGGTCAGGTTGACAGAAAGGGCACGAGTTCATCAGTCGCTCTCCGCGCAGGCCGCGCAGAGCCATCGCGCCGGATGGCGGGCGGTTCGCATGGCCGGGTCAACGGGGCGGTCGTACAGAATGCCCGACTTTGGAGCCAGTTCGAAGGCTGCTCGGTCCTCGCCCCAGGAGCCGATAGGAGGCCGGTCGGCCCAGCAACTGCTCGGCCAGGGTCGCTGAGAATTGAAGGCCCAGGCGATCTGCTCGAGGTCGCTTACGGCCAGAACGTCCCACGGGTTCTCCGAGTGCCGCAGCTCGGACGTGCCCTCCACCACGATTCCTCGCCGCTCGTTGTCGCGCTCCCGGCCTCCGACGTAGCAGAAGCGATAGCCTCTCGTGATGCCGGCCAGGACGAGAGCTGCCGTCATCGGCTTGGTCCCGCCGGTGTAATCGACAACGATCTCCTCGGGCTTGAACCCCTGCTCCTCGACCTTGCGACAGCAATTGAGCGCTCTTTCGTAGCAGTGCTGCAGGTCTTCGATCTCCTCGACCAGGACCTTGTGGTCGGAAAACTGGTGGCTCGCCTTCTGGCGAACCAGGGGAATGCTCTCCACGGATTCTTGCGATGTGTAGAAGCACACAAAGTCGGGCTTATGTCCCTGAATCGAGCAGGCCACCGGCTCGGGCGACTTTCCCAGCGCGACGATCAGAGCGGTCTTCTTCATCGGGCCTGGTTCACCCGACTCGGGGAAGAGCCCTGCCCGCTTCCGGGGGCAGCTCTCGTTGCTCGGACGCCCCGGGGAGACCAGGGTAATTGGACTTGGCCAGGCCCCGGAGTGCTCTCGACCCCGAGCCTCAGCAATAACTGTGATGGAACCTGGCTCTCGAGGGCTTCAGCCCGTCCTTGGCACGTTTCTATCCACGCGACGCCTCGAGAAGCCTTTGCAGCTCCTCAAAAGCCATGCCCGTCAACTCGTGCACGGCCTCTACGGGGGTGCCACTGGCCAGAAGCTTGCGGGCAACGGTTTCCATTGCCGTGGCCTCGCCTTTGGCTCGTCCCCTGGCCTCGCCCGTGGCCTCGCCTTTGGCTCGTCCCCTGGCCTCGCCCCTGGCCTCGGCGCGTTCGAGCTGGCTGGCCCAATCGTGTCGAGCCTTCTCGCGAAGCTCAATCAGCTCTCTTACCTCATCGCTGGCATAGGCTCGTCTCATGGCTTCCAGGGTCCTTTCTATTCCCTCTTCTTTCTTCAGGGTCTCCGGAACATCCTCGAGCCCCGTCTGGTAGAGCTCGCCGAATCTCAGCACGTGCAGCCATTTCTCGAACGGAGTCCGAAGACGTCTGGGTTTGGCCTGCTTGAACTTGCTCAGCTCGATATAGTGAAGCTCGAGCAGGTCTGTCAACTCTCGTCCGTTCTTGGCGTCTTGGAAGCGGTAGACGCTGTGCAGCTCGGGCAGGTTGGGAAAGAGATCAAAGTCGAGCAGCGAGATCCCGATGGTGCGCCTCAATGCGCTGTAAGGCTCACCTGGAGCCAATTGCTCGCCGAAAAGCCGCGCCAGGTAATACAGCGAGCGGGCTACATAATCGCCTTCGTCCCACATCTGGACCTCGATGTTGTAAAGTTGCCCCAAACCATCCCGCGCCTTGACGTCCAGGATGACGCCGCGTTCACGCAGATATTCCTTGTTGATGTGTGGATTCAGGATCTCCAACTCGAGGATGCGCTCCTGGCCCCGAAAGTCGAGCAGCGCATTCAGGAGCGCGCGGAGAAGCGGCTCGTTCTGCGGGGTGCCGAAGACGATCTTGAAGACAATGTCGTTGAGCAGGGTGGGGTGGGTCACTGGCTCCCCGATTATAAGGAAGGCCCCTGCCCGTGTCGAGTCGGGCTGGCCCCTGGAGACGAATCACTCCGCACTCAGCTCAACTCCGCTCGATACAGTCGATCAGGCCTTCGAGAATCTCGGTAAGCTCTTTGCCCGCAGCGGTCCAGTCCTTGTCGGAAATGGGGAGATCACGTGGCGCATTCGGGTTGGTATAAGCGTGGTTGAGCTCGTTTCGCATATTCTTCAGCTTGCTGAGGGCGGGCTTGAGTCTGGCCCAAAGAGATTCATCAACCGGAGGTGACTGCCGCCACGCCTCCACCTGATCCGCCTGCCACCCTTCCCCACAGGACTGGTTTGAAAACGCTCTCTCGAGAGCCCCGAGCAGAAGGTCTTGATCTGTTCTGCTTTGATTGCGTCCATGCTCGGAGAGCTCGGCCAGCGCAGTGACAAAGGCCTCTCGAAGAAAGGTGAGCGCCTGCATGGCCAGGCCGTACCGCAGGCACCATGAGGCGGCAGCCCTCTGAGCCTTCAGATTGCCCTTCTTGGAGGTGTGCTCCTCAGGAAACTCGCTCAAGGCGCAGACGACTCTATCCAGGACCAACCCGAGAGGTCGCAGTTGGGGATCGTGTCCGACCTCGTCCCTGGCCTCGCTGGCTGTTCCCCTCAAGTGGGCGGCTCGTGCTCCGATACCTGGTGAGTGACACTTCACCAGAGCATCGCCAAATTGCTCAAAAGCTCGCGGCAGATTCCTGAGAGCCTTTGGCATGTCCCGTTGCAGTCGTTTACCCAGATTGACGATGGGGTTGCGGGCCAGCCGCGCCAGTGGCCGGGTGTCTCCATCGCTTAAGAAGGAGGAGAGCGCTCTCGTCCACTCGCGGACGATCAGAAAAGGCTGGAGGTTCCAGGTGGGCGCCAGGCCGTCGAGTTGAGCCTGGTCAGCCCCATAGGTCAATTCGACGATCGTCGCCCCTTTGACCATTTCGACGTATTCAAGCGCGAGAAGCACCAGGATGGGCAGGGTCCGAAAGCCGTGAGTCAGATCGACGTAGAGGTCCGCCTTCTCCGGCACAAGCCTGGCTACCAGGTCGAAAATCTGCCAGAACTCTTCGAGCTTCTCGCCTCGCGGGATGTCCTCCGTCGTTGCCTCTATCTCGAAGCGTTTCAACTCGTTCGCAAGCCCCGACAGGCGCACCGAGCCGCCTGATGAAGGGATGGAGTGATCGAAGTCTTCCCAGTTCCTGGTTCTTGCCTGCTCCGTCACCAGGATGTAGGCGGCGCTGAGGTGAACCCCTTTGGCCTTCAGTGCCGAGAGTCGAGCTGCCTGGACAAAACGTGTCGGCTCGGCCTGAGCTTCCAATGGGTCAATGGGCGCATAGGTCAATTCGCGGTATGGGCTTGTTCCAAGACATGAGATGAAGACCGCCGGCCTCTCGATGGATTCTGTGCTTAACTGCATTGCGTTTCCTCCTCGCCTGACTCGGCTTCGAAGCCGCCGCAACCCCCTCCTGGAGCCACGCCACGACTACCCACGCTTTTTCACCTCCCCCGCCTGCCACGCCGGCCGCCCCTTCTTCTTGTCAAACCCCTGCACGGGAACAAAGTCCACCTTCGCCCCGTCCTTGCGGCAGTCGGCCGGCAGGTCCCTGACCAGCACGAAGAAGCGGTCAGACTTGTCGCGAATGAAGCAGAACGGGCGCTCGTCCCCGCAGCCCTCCACGCGCCCGGAGCGGCGCTCCTGCCCGGCCGCCAGGCTGCTCAGGCAGATCTCCTTCCACTCCCGGCTGCTCCTGTGCGGAAGCTCGACTCCCGCCTGCTCGATCGAGGCCAGCACGTCCTGGTGGATGGCGCGCGCCGGCCAGGCGTTCTCCGAGCGAAGCTGCAGGCACCAGCCCAGCCAGTTGCCGGCGGTGGCGAAGTCTCCCAGCTCGCAGTGGATGCGGGCCAGCAGCAGAAAGAGGTTCACCTTGGCGCTGTCTTCTCCGTGCGAGACGACTGCCTCCTCTGCCAGGGCGCGGCCTGAGGCGACGTCCCCCAGCTCGAGGCGCAGTCTGGCGAGGTCGGCCAGCACGTACCACTGCTTGCGCCGGGCGCCCAGATGCTCCTGGAGGATGGCGGCGGCCTCCTCGGGCTTGCCCTGGCCGGCCAGGCAGGCCGCATGCCAGCGCAGAAAGTCCGGGCTGTGCGGGTAGGCGTCGCGGGCCTGACGCGCCGCGCTCACGCCCTCCTCCCACCGCTCCAGGTTGGTGAGGGCTTTCACGCGAGCCAGGTGCCATCGCTCCAGAGGTGCCATCTGCTTGCGTCCCTCTTGAGGGCGGGCATCCAGGCCCTCGGGAGACAGTCGCTCGCACCAGCTCAGCACCTCGCCCCACTGGCCGCGCCGGCGAGCCGCCCCCACCGCCGCGAAAACTACGAGCTGGAGGGCCAGGCCTTCGGCTCCTTCGGCCACCATCTCGCGGGCGGCCTCCAGCACCTTCTCTTCCTGGCCTTCCCTCTGCTGGGCCGGTTGCAGTCTGGCGGCGTAGAGGCACCAGACCAGCTCCCATCTCAGGGCGTTCTGGTCGGGCCAGGTCCGAATGGCGCGCCGAGCCACGCCCAGCGCCGCCTCCGGGTAGCCCGCCTTGCGCAGGCAGAAGGCGTAGCGCCAGGCGGCTCCCGCCGAGGGGCTTTTCTTCAGGCAGGCGTGGAAGTAGGCCCCGGCCCGAGCCCACTGGCCGGCCTTGCGCAGGGCCTCGGCCTCCATCCACGACAGTGAGACTTCCTCAGTTGGAGCCGCCTCGACGGCTCCCGGAGCGCTCTCTACCTCGTCTGCGATCTGCACGTGCCTGGCTCCCTTCTTACACGATGTAAACCTGGTCGGTGTCGTCCTCGGTCACCGTGCCCAGCCCGGTGACCTGCACCAGGCCCACGCATCGCCGACAGAGCACATAGTAGCGAACGCTGTCCTCATAATGGCGCACCAGGCTGTCGACTCTGGTGCGCATCTCCTGCAGCTGGCCTTCCGACACGATGCACTCGAAGACGCTCTTTTGCACCCGCCGCCCGTAGCCGAGCAGCACCTCGGCCACCTCCGAGCGAATCGGGTCCTGCACGATGTCGTAGGTGACCAGCACGAACATCAGCGGAACCCGAACGGCACGTACTCTTCCTCGCCCTGAAAGTGGCGGGCGAGGAGGCGTGCTTGCTCGAGGCAGATCTGTCGCAGAGCCAGGCTCACGCCGAACCGCGCGTAGGGGGCCGGGCGGCGCAGTCTGGCTTCGTACAGGGTGATCCACTTGGGCAGACTGGCCCGGGCAAAGAGCACCGGGTATTCGTCCGGGGCCTCGGGGGGCAGCTCGTCGTCGAGCTCGGCCGGCAGGTCCGCCTCGGGCTGGTAGCGGAAGTCGGCAGGCACGATCTGGCGGGTGCTCACGCTTTTGAGGGCCAGCGCGTCCACCAGCACGGGTCGAAACTCTTCCATGAGATCGAGCACCAGACTGGGCTTTCCGTTGTCGGGAGCGTGCAGGGCACCCAGGTAGGGGTCGAGCCCCACCGTCTGCACGCTGGCCGAGATGGTGCCCAACAACAGAGCGTAGCCAAAACTGAGCATGGAGTTGAAGGCGTCCCGCGGGGGGCGCTTGGAGCGCAGCGTGAAGCGAAACTCCTCGGGCACGAGGTGCTGGCCCACGGCAGGGAAGTAGGCTGCTGCGGCGTTCCCCTCCCAGCCGCGCACCTCGTCGAGGGAGGCCGCGTCGTTAAGACGCGACTCGCAGTATCGAATGCGGTGGATCGCCTTCTTCACGTCTCGCTCGTAGCGACCGCGGGTGCGTCGGCTCAGCAGGTAGCGGCAGTTGACCAGCTTACCGCGCACGAAGCGTCGGGCCAGCTCGAGCTCGAAGGCAGGGTCGTCGAGTCGTCGAAATTGCTGGCGGCGAACCAGAATGTTCTTGCCCTCGCGCGAGGCGAGCCGCCCCCGGTAGCGTCCCGAGCGAGTGAGAAACACGGTGTCGATGCCGGTCTCGAGCAGAAAGGCGATGGCCTGCGGGGTGAGGCTGACGTTGCCCATGACCGCGACCTGCTCGAGCTTGGATGCGTGGAGCCACTGCAGGGTCTGCCCGTGCTTCTTGATGATCAGCCGCCCCCCGGAGACCTGCAGGGTGGCCCCCTGGTCGAT
>JAANMV010004914.1_pt1 | contig 10150 bp, 10 predicted proteins | sample 7279661 | NCBI WGS metagenome assembly JAANMV01 (sample SAMN14094540, study PRJNA606508) | bioreactor metagenome | isolation source: A lab-scale SPAN reactor treating ammonium-rich wastewater day 121 | place: Ireland: Galway | collected 2017-05-16 | reverse complement strand
TAACGCAGCCGGTTGAGCGGCGTGACGTCGTCCCGGTACCCCCTCATGCGGAACCGCGTCGCGTTCGTCGCCACGAGCTGCTGGTCGCCGTAGCGCTCGTCGCCGGTTCCAGGAAGCACCCTGGCCCAGGACTTGGCGAGCAGCGCCCACTCCTTCTTGAGCTCCCCAGACAGCGGGTCGCGGAACTCCTCGAGGACGAGGATTTCCACTGGACGGTCACACTCCCCCGTGGTGATCACCGGCGCCAGAGCTTGAAGTCCTGCACGAACGACGCAATGACGTCGCCGACAGCAGCTCGCTCCCGGGCGTTGTAGGCCTCCGCGACGCCCGCACAGATCGCCCGCTTGAGACGACCAGGGATGTTGTCGGCCTCCCCATACCCGGCGCTGAAGCGAATCCTCACGGCCTCCGGGTGGTCCGCCACTTCCGGCCACTGTGCGCCGAACGCCAGGCGTACGGCGCCTGCTTCGCACGTTTCGCCAGTCGGAGCGAGGATGAAGTAGACCTCCGGGTCCAGCGTCTGCTCGACGCCGGCGGGGTCGAGGTACTTGACGCTGGCGACCTCGCGCAGCGGCGCCGGCCGCAGCTCGATTCGCTCGTCATCGTCATCGTCGAATGCGGAGAGGACGCGTTCGAAGGTCGCCACGAGCAGCTGGCGGTCGGTCATGTCCTCGAGGAGCCGCACAGCGTCGGCGACGTAGGCCTGTAGGAGCGCGTCTTCCTCTCCAGTCGTCACGCGGGCGTAGAGCTTGACCTCGGCGAGCGAGACGACGTCGCCTGAGGGCGGCGTGACGAGTTCCACGCGGGCGTTGGCGTTCACGACTTCGGTTCCGGTTTCTTCGGTTTCTTCGGCTTCTTCTGGCCGTCGGCTTCATCCGCGGGCTCGGCGCGGCCTGCTGCCACGAGCGCAGCGGCCTGCCGCTCGGGCCAGTCGAGGCCCCGTCCTGCCCGAGGCCCGAGCGTCACCCGCACCTTCAACGGATGAACACGATGACGGTGCCCTTCTTGGCAGCACCGGCGTTCGTGACCTCGAGAGTGAGCAGGTCGTTCGCGACCACGCCGAGAGTTGCGGCGCCCACCTGCTCGATGGCCGTCGCCGAGCGGTTCGCTCCGGCGCCCATGAGGACGTCGACGCCGTCCTGGTCCTTGAGGGCGACGTCGTAGGCCGCCGACGGAGCGGCAGCACCGTCGGGGATCGTGGTGAGGTGCTCGATCTTTCCGTTGTAGGCGATTCCGGTGCTCACGCCGTTGGCGGCGCCAGCACCGTCCGACGTCCACGACCAGATGAGCTTGCGGAAGCAGCCGACGCCGAACCGCTCCTCGACGACCTCGACAGTGCCAGCCATTCCAGGCCCCCGGGGTTACCGGCCCCCGATCTGGACAGCGCGCATCCAGTCCACGTCGAGCGTCTTGGCCCCGGCGGACCCGGCGAGGAACTGCAGGGCCGGGGACAGTTCCTCGTCGTCGGGGAAGTTGGTGAGCGCCGGCTCCCAGACGACCACGCCGTCGATCAGGAAGCGGACGCTGCCGTCGGCGTGGACGTAGAACTCGACGACGTGCCAGCCGGTCGTGAGCGTGGCCAGGGCCGCCGAGAGGGTCTCCGTCGAGTCCTTCTCGAGCATCGCCTTGATGCCCGCCTCGCCGTCGACCTTCTGGAAGCCGATCCGGTCGGTGACGCCGCCGAGGATGTTGGTCGAGGTGACCGCCAGGCCGACGAAGAAGTCGCTCTGCGTCGCCTCCGAGACCTTGATGCGGGCCCCGAAGTAGGCGATCGCATCGGCGACGAGCTTGAACGCGCGGCCGCGCACCTGGGCGTTGATGCCGTCGTTCTCGTTCGCGTCGGTCGTGATCCGGCCGATCCCGCCGAGGCCGTCCTGGGGAGCGAACGAGCTCTCGCCCGCGCCGGCCTCGACACGGGTGATCGTCCACTGAGGGTCGTACTCGCCCGACACCGCGTCGACCGGCGCCGCCACGAAGTCTTCGACGAACTTCGTGACCGCCGGCCCGAACGCGTCCAGGATCCGCGCCTCGCCCTCTTCTCGAAGGACCAGTGCGCCCTGGACGTACTCCGTGATCAGCCTGCCCACGGGGGCCTCCTTAGGCGGTGGTGAAGGTGGCGGCCTCGCCCACGCCGTAGCGGGCGCGCGAGCAGACGGCGACGACGCCGGCGTCCACGGGATCGTTGACGACCTCCGTGATTCGCAGGGCGACGAGGGGCTTGTCCTCGGGCTTCCCCTTGCCCTGCACCTCGATCGCGATCTGCTTCGAGGCGCCAGCGACGGTGGTGTAGCCGTCGGCTGCCACGCTCGCGTCCTGGACCGCCCCGAAGGGCTCGAACGAGCCCGCCGCGGTGACCCGGTACTTGAAGGCGATGGCCTCCCCGTTGTTGCCGTCCTTGTCGTAGGCGATCACCTGCAGCTTCGCGGTGCCGGTGCCCCCCGCGCCCTCCGAGAGCAGGAAGGTGACGTGGTCGAGGAGGGCCATGTTGACCTTCCGCGTCTCCGGGTTGCCGTTGTAGCGGTCGGCGTCGGGCGCCAGCACGGTGATGACCGGCTGAAGCTGGGTGAGGATCGTTTCCATTTCGCTGCCTCTCTCTTTCCCCTGCGCCTTAGGCCGCGCGCTTGGCGATGCCCACGAAGGGCGAGAGCCGGAAGTTGGGGTCGGTCGCGTTCTCCGGCTTGATCGGGCCCGACAGGAAGGGCTGCCCGTTGAGCGACTGCTCGAAGCGGAAGCCCATGTCGTGGGTGTCGAAGTAGAAGTGGGCGGAGCTCGCCATCTGGAGCCCGCCGGCCTTCACCACGAGCAGGTAGTCGGAGAAGTCGTAGAACCCGCAGTCCCCGACCTGGCCGAGCCCCTTGGCGTACTCGATCGGGATGCAGGGGAGGCCGAAGATCGTCCCGTAGGGCGCGGTCGAAAGCCCCTGGGGCGGCATGTACAGGAGCTGCCCCGACGTGCCGATCGGGATCTGCATCGTCTGCAGCTGCGGCAGCGACTCCTGGTTGAAGAAGAAGCCGCTCTTCGACCGGTCGCGGGGCTTGAACCGCGCGTAGGCGTCGATGAGGTTCTGCGCGGTGATGGTGTGGTTCGGCTGGTTCTTCTCCTTGGCGACCGCGAGGAACACCGGGGAGTTGTGGACGCCGAGCATCTTGCCGTTCCCGGCGCGGTTCACGATGCCGTCCTCGAGCTGGTACGTGTACTCCTCGGGGATCGCGCGAAGGAGATAGGAGCCGAGGGCGGTGGCGTCGCGCAGCATCTTCTCGGGCACGCGGACGAGGGCCCGGAGCTCCTTGACGCGGATCTCCATGGGCTGAACCCCGGTGACCTTGGCCTTGTCCACCGGGAGGCCGTCCTCGGCCCAGTAGACGGTGACGCCGCCGTAGCGCTTGCCCTTCGCGCGGTCCGTCTCGTCGATGTACGGCATCCAGGTGCCGTCGAACCCGTCGCCGACCTCCTGGACGGTCACTCTGTTCCGGATGTCGCCGAGCTGCCACGCCCGGCTCATCAGCACGCCGGAGTACTGGAGGCTGGCCAGGATGTTGCCTTCCTGGGGCACGTCCGAGCTGACACGGCCGGTGGCGGCCTCCAGCTCGAGGATCCGCTCGTCGGCCCGCACCTCGGCGCCGTCGATCCGCGGGCGGCCCGCGCTCGCGCACGCGGTCGCAGCCAGGGCCGCGGCGTAGTCGCCGAAGTTGCGGAACTTCCCGAAGGGCCGATCCTCGCCGGCGTTGACGGGTGGCGCCGCGTCGGAGGCCGACATCTGACGCTGCCGGGCCCGGGCCTGGCTGCGCTCGACCGCCTCGCGGATCTGGTCGATGTGCTCCTCGGCCTCCACGATCAGGCTGTTGAGGCCGGCGACCTCGCCACGGATCGCGCGGACCCGGGTGGCCTCGGCCTCGGTCAGGGCGCGCTGCTCGCCCTCCCGGGCCGCGGCCGCCTCGAGGACCCTCGACGCCTCTGCCTGGAGCGTCTCGCGCTGCTCCCTCAACCGCCGCAACTCGCGAATGCCGAACATCGGCTCCTCCTGGCCCGCGGGCCAATGTGGTCCAAAAAAGCAAAGGGCCGCGGGTCGGTGCTGCTGCACCGTCCTGCGGCCCTTACCCCGGCGGGCGTTACCCCCGGGCGCTCGGTCCCCGCCAGGCTCCTATCGGGCTCTGGCGTCCTGCTAACGGCCTAACGATGCGCTCGAGGTCGGGCGCGTGTCAACTGGAAAAATCTGCCCCGAGCAAGCCCACGTCCGCACGCGCGCGCAGCAGGTCGAGATCCGCCGAAGCCGCACGAGGTCCGGTCGCACGCGACGCCGTGCGCACTTGCCGGGCCAATGAGACCAACGTGTCGGAGAACGGCGCGACGTCGTCGATCATGCCCTCGGCCACGGCGTCGGCTGCCCCCACGATGGCACCCTCACCGAATCCGTTGCGGACCTTGTCCTGCCCCACGGCGCGGCCCTTGGCAACCGATGCCACGAACTCGGCATAGGCCGCGTCGGCCCGCGCTTGCAGCCTGGCCCGCGCCTCTTCGCTCAGCGCCTCCCACTCGTTCGCATCGGCCTTGTTCTTCCCCGCCCGGATGACGGTCCGCTTGATCCCCACCTTCTGCTCCGCGTCGGCATAGCTCGTGTGCACGAGGTAGCAGCCGACGGACCCAACTTCGCCCATCGGCGTGGCGATCGCGCGCTCGCACGAAGCGAGCAGCCAGTAGGCGCACGACGCGGCGTAGCTGTCCGCGTGGCCCCAGATCGGCTTCACCTTGCGCGCCTTCAGCAGGTAGTCCGAGAGGACCTTGATCCCGTGCACCGTCCCGCCGGGCGAGTAGATGCGGAGGACGATGGCGGCCACCTGGGGATCCGCGATCGCCGCCTGAACGGCGTTCAGCACTCCGTCGGTCGAGGTCGCGTAACCGTACTCGGTCGCCCAGCTCCGGTGCTGCTGCATCAGGCCGAACACGGGGATCACGACCAGCGCCCCGATCTGCGCCTGGCCGGCGACGCCCTGCGCAGCGCCCTTCACGGCAGTGTGCTGCCCCGCCACCACGGTGAGGTCCTCGCCGGCGAGAGCGGCGAGAGGCAAGGCCGGATGAGCCCCAGCGTTCGCCGGCGGCTGACCGGAAGCCATGCTGAGCGTCGCGGCGACGAGCATGTCGAGCTGAGCGCGGCCCGGGCCGTCGAGATCCACCATCCACAGGGGGTCGAGTAGGTCATGCAGCACGGCTTCCTCCCATTGCAAGATTGACGAGTTCGCGGACGGTGGCGGCCTTGCTGGACCCCCTGCCGTTGGCTCGGGCCTCGCACCACACGGCTGCCTCGCCGGCGGCCAGGCCGAGGTCACGCTCGAGTCGGCGCGCGTGGGCCTCGTAGAACTCACGAACTGAAGCGTCGCGGTCGCCCTCGGCGGCCGAGTCGAGGGCTGCCACGAACTTGATTTCCCGCCGCACGAGGGCCCGGGCGGCGGCCTCGGCCCAGCCTCGCGCACGGCTGTTGTCGGTCTCCTCGCGTCGAGCGGCGGCCATGCGTCGCTCCAGGTCGACCACGCGGCCTTCCCACTCGCGGTCCCAGGCAGAGACCGCGGCCTGCCGCTGGTCGTCTGTGGCGATCTGCACGCCCTTACGTGGCCGCGGCTGGTCGCCACCGTCGCGCTTCGGCAGGTTCTCGAGGCGCCGCACGTCATTCGGCGTGAAGACCTCGTGGTTGAGACCGATCGCGTAGGCCATCCAGCGAGTGCGGATGTCGGCCTGGACGAGCGCCTGGCGGAGGAACTCGACGAAGTGCCGCGGCTGGACCACCAACGTCCGGTTGAGCTCCTGCTCAGCCGAGCAGAAGTAGGGGTCCATCGTCGAGCTGATGAAGTCGAGGATGAACTGCTCGACGCTCGCGTAGCTGAACCCCTCCTTCGAGAACCCGAGCTTCGCGTGGTTGATCCCGAAGAACCGGGCGATAGTCGCGACGTTGAACTCGAGCTGCTCGAGCAGCTGAGCTTCCTGGGGGGTGATCGAAAGCGCCGCGAACTTCACGTCCTCTTGAAGCATCAGGATGCCGCTCTCGGTCCACAGGGTGCTCGTGGCATCCTGCTGCAGCTCGGTCCGCGCCTTCGGGCTGAAGTGCTTCGGGTGGGTCAGGACGCCGCGGTGGCGAAGGCCTCGGGTGACGAGCCGGCCCTGGAAGTCGTTCATCGCCAGGCCCTGCCCCAGCGACTCCCGTGCCGCCTGCAGCACCGACATCCCCTTCCAGCCTTCACCGCTCATGAGCGGGTCGTGGATCAGCTCGTCACGGAGTAGCGTCCTGGGACGACCGGCCCGGCTCCAGGTGATGTAGCTGGGCCCCGATTGATCGTCGTCCGGCTCGACGATCTCCGTGCGGTGGGGATGGAGGGGCACGAGCTCGTAGCCCGCGCCCTCTTGCACCACCTCGGCGAGGAAGTTGCCGGCCATGAGCTTGTGCACAGCCCAGGTCTGCTGGAACCACCAGGGCGTCTGCCAGCGGTTGGGCCTGACCAGCAGTGCGTCGTAGTACGGCGACGAGTACTCTCGCACTCGGTCTTCCCCCTCGACCTTCTCGAAGTAGGTCACGGCGGGAACGCGCGCGAAGGTCTCGGAGATGATCTTGAGACACGCGTAGAACGTGGAGTGGTTCAGGGCTGCCGAGCTGCTGACCGACACGCCGGCCTTGGTCATCCCACCGCCGACGCCAGGCCCACCATCGGCGTGTCCCCACCGCGGATCGGAGAACGGATCGCCGTCCGCAGCGAGGACGCCGGCGAGGAAAGCGGCGGCCGCCTGCGCCGCGCCGGACAGCGACTCTCGCCAGTTCACGAGGTCCTCCTCCACCGAGACTCGAGGTCGAGCAGGAGCATCAGCCCGCCCAGGACGATGCAAGCCGAACCCGGCCCAAGCTCGACGGTCACGCCGCCAGCGATCAGCACCAAGCCTGCCGTCCGACGGACGAAGCTGTGCACTCCCGGCCGTGGCGCCGTCATGCCAGACCCGGGATGTTCAGCGTGAGGGCCTCGCTCTGATCGGAGTACTGCGCCTCGTCCGTCAGGGTCGCGCAGTGCAGGGCCATGACGGCCGCAATGATCCCGTCCACTTTCTTCTCCGGATTCTTGGGCTTCACGAACTTCCACGCTCCCTGGCTATCGGCCTTCTTCTCGGAGTTCTCCGCCATCCAGCGCAGCACGGGGTGCCCACCGTGCGCGAAGAGGCCTTTCTTGACCATGTCCAGGAACAGCCCAGAGGGCTCGGCCATGTGCTCCATCGTCTGCCGCACACGCACGAGCTCGAGACCGAACTCCGCATCCAGTTCCTGGGCGAGCTGCGTTGCGCCCCAAGGGTCGTACCCGATGAGCCGGATGTCGTAGATCTCGGACTGCGCGACGATGAACTGCTTGACGGCAAGGAAGTCGATCGTGTCGCCTGCCTGGATCGTGACGTGGCCCTGCTTTGCCCACAGGTCGTAGGTCTGAAGGTTGCGTCGCTCGCGCTGCTTCGCGGCCTCCTCGGGCACCCAGAACCAGACGAGGAAGGTCCACGGCTCGCGGCTTGCGTTGGCCTTCGCCAGAAGCTCGCCGAGCTGGTGGGCCCTCTCCTGGGGCGGGCCCGAGAGCTGCGACAGTCCTTCGACCAGGACTCGCCGCGCCTGATCCTCCCTGGGGGGGAACAGCAGACCGAACGCGGTCATGTCGCGCGCGCGAGAAAGGTCGAGCGCCCCGAAGCAACGCCGCCCCTTCAGGCTTTCGAGGATCGGATGCGGGCGGCACGCATCCCACCGGGCCATGGGGATCACGCGGACGGTCTGCGAGACCCAGTCCGACAGATACATCCGGCGGACAGTGTTCTCTTCGCTTGGGTCCGAGCGCGCCCGCTTGACCTCATCCTCGAGGAAGCTCCACTGGACGCTGATGCCGAGGTTCGGGTTGGCCTTCTGCAACGCGATCTTCGACCACCAGCGGTCCTTCTCGTCGCGGTGGCAGATGAACACGAAAGAGCGCTGGTCCTCGACCTGGCCGTTGACGACGGCCGCACCGCGCGTGCGGACGCGGTAGCAGTAGGACGTCAGGTCGTCACCGGCGGTGGTGATCGCAACCTGCAGCGGCTCGGTGCGTGCACCCTGACCCGTCCGCATCTTGTCGACCAGCTTCGAGTCGGGGTGCTCGTGCAGCTCGTCGGCCACGAACACCAGGGGGTTCAGGCCATCGGCCTTCTTCGAGTCCGCCGCGAGCGGCTCGAGCTTGGCGCCCGTGACCGTGTCATAGAGGCGCGGGATCGCACGCGGCCCCTTGCCCCCGAACTCGACGATCGTGCCTTCCTTCTTGGCCGTCAGCTCGGGCACGGCCGCGACGATGTCGCTGGCGTAGTTGTAGACGATCTTCGCCTGATCGAGCTTCGTGGCGATGCAGTACGCCTCCGCTCGAATGACGCCCGTGAAGAAGCACAGGTAGAGGACGAACACGGCCAGCATCAGAGTCTTCGCGTTCTTTCGCGCGACCTCGACGTACGCGCGACGAAACCGACGGCGTCCCTCGGCGTCGACCCAGCCGAGGATCGAACCCAGCGCGAACACCTGCCAGGGCTGGAGATCGAACCGGAGTTCGGGCTTGTCCGGGATCGGCACCAGGGAGCAGAACTGCTGAAAGCGGAGCACGAGTTCGACATCCCACCGCCACCCTGAGACGCGCTGATCGCGCAGGTCCTGGAGGTGGCGGCGACACGCGGCGATGTGGAGCTGGCCAGCCGGCACCTTGCCGGCCACGACGTCGGCGGCGTATCGGGTCGCGACGTCCCGAGGGTCGACCTGGCGCAGCAGAGCCCGGAGGCGAAGACCCGCATCAGCCCGCCTTGCCACCGGGGAAGATCCTCAGCTTGTCCCACGGGTTCGACATCGCCGGGGGCTCGGCGCCACCACGCACCCTTACGCGCGAGCTCGGCGTCAAGCCGAAGTCACGCAGGCAAGCGAGGGCGTTCTTGAACGCCGCGTTCATTTCGATCGCGGCCGGGTTCCGCTTCGGGCCCGTCGCCGTCTCGATCGACGCACCGTCGCGCGCGACGTCCGCGGCCAGATCGAGGTAGCGCGCCCACTCGCGACAGAGCATCTCGAGCAGCAGCAGATCGCCCGTCGTGAGGAAGCGTCGGCCGACCAGGAGCGGCGCGTAATGCGCCCAGGTCTTGCGACCGACGTCGCACAAGCCGGCCGGCGTCGGCGGCACCTCGAGGAGCGGAGGCGGTTCGGGGGCCTTGTCGCGTTCGCGGTGCGCGCGCAGGGTCCCCTGATCCTGCTTCTGCTGAGTGGGCTTCGGCGGCCGCGCCATCTTCAGGAGACTGCCGTCCGGCGGGCTCGGCCGTTATGGCCGCGCCCCCGACGATTTTCATTATGGCCGCGCGCGCGTTTGGGGCACCCGGGGGTCTCCAGAAGCCGTGGCGCAGAAACCACAGACCGCCGGCGACCGGCCGCGCCCTCGCGGCCCGCCTTCGACTGCTGACACCAACCGCACAACCGCTGCAGGTTGCTCCGCTCGTCCGTCCCGCCCTCTGCCTTGGGCACGATGTGATCGACGGTCGGCCGCCCACTCGACCCGCACCGCCGGCACGAGCCCTCCTCGCGGAGGACCTGGGCACGGATGCGCTTCCAGCCTGCCCCGTAGCCCCGAGCCGTGCTCGAAGCCGCAGACTGCGCCCACACCATGAGCCGGTGGGCGCCGCAGCGACCCGAACGCACGAGGGTCCGGCACCCCGGCTTCGAGCACGTCGTGAGGGGCGGGAAGGGCATCGGCTCAACGCCGAAGGAGATAGATGGTCACGCCGGTCAATGCGCTGCCCAGGGCTCCGGCAAGGAAGCCCCACACGGAGGCGCGGACCTGCAGCGCCGCGAGCTGCTCGCGCATGGCCCCGATCTCCTCGAGGATCTTCCCGGTGGTCGTCTCGAGTCGCTCGAGGTCGCTCAGCACCTTTGCCTCGTACCGGGCCCAGTCCGGCGTCTGCGGGGCCATGCGTCGACTACCGGAACAGGCGGCGCCAGACTGGAACTGCGACGCCGGTCTTGAGAACTCCCGGCCTGGGCAGGCCATCGAGCGTGGTGAGCGGGAGGTCGTAGTCCACGATCAAGCGCGTGGGCCCCGCGGGGTACGTCACAGACCCGACGAGCGCGGCGCCACCCACAGGTCCT
>JAANMV010004909.1_pt1 | contig 10158 bp, 10 predicted proteins | sample 7279661 | NCBI WGS metagenome assembly JAANMV01 (sample SAMN14094540, study PRJNA606508) | bioreactor metagenome | isolation source: A lab-scale SPAN reactor treating ammonium-rich wastewater day 121 | place: Ireland: Galway | collected 2017-05-16 | reverse complement strand
ATCCGTGTCCGCCGCGCCAGGCTCGCTTCGAGCTGCAGCCTTTCCCACTGGATGACATGCTTTTTCCAGGCCTGCCCGAAAGCCGGCCCAAAGTCAGCTGGAGCAGCCGGCCCGGGTTCGACTGCAATCAGTCCAAGCATTTGCCTGCCATTGGCCAGGCGGCAGATCCACTGATAACGGCCCGCTGGTTCCGGCAGCCCGAGCAGCTCCACCGGCCGGCCGCCCAGAGGGACACACTCGCGTTGATCGCTTTCCATCAATCGATAGAGAAAGTCATCCTCAGGCAGGGTGCGGGGAAATCCGAGCGGGCACTGGAAGAATTCTGGAAAAACCGCCTCGAGAACCAGGGCGCGGTGAGCCGGGGCTTCCGGGTCGATCAGATCGACATCCTCCTCATCGATCAGGCCGGAAGGCTGGGGCTTCGTGCATCCCTTCTGCGGGGAGCGCGGGCGCATGTAACGGTTCCTGGGGGGGTCTTCCAGAAAATGGCGGCCATCCAGGCGCAGGATCCATAACGCCAGACGTTCGGCTTTCAAATCGGCAGCCAGGCTGGCTACCAGGGACTCCAGGATTGGACCGAGATCATCATACCACACCTGTCTCAACCACCTTGACCCAGGCACGGCGGTGGCGCGGGCCATCGAACTCGCAGAAATATATCCCCTGCCAGGTGCCGAACATCAGCCGCCCCTGTTCAAGAATCACCTGAACCGAATGTCCGAGCAGAGAGCTTTTGATATGTGCGGCCGAGTTCCCCTCGATATGGCGGTATCCATCTTCGAATGGAACGATCCGTTCGAGCTCCATGAGCAGATCGCTGACCACATCCGGGTCGGCATTCTCCTGAATGGTTATTCCCGCAGTCGTGTGAGGGACGAAGACAGTCACCAGTCCATTCTGAGTCCTGGTTTCTTCGACAATCCTCTGAACCTGGCTGGTGATGTCCACCATCTGGCAGCGGGCGTTGGTATGAATCCGTATTTCAAAGGGCATGATCTTGATTATACCTGAGAAAGCGGCCGATCGGGGAGCCGCATTCCTCCGGCTGGAGAAACCTCATAACCGCCTGACTCTCAGGCCAGAAAAGGATCCTGCCGCTCGCGGGCACGCTTCGGGCTGAGAAAAGAAGAATACAGCCACATGCCTGCCAGAAAACCGCCGATATGCGCCCACCAGGCGATGCCACCCCCTTCAGAAGGCCCGAACAGCGAAGTCGCCCCGCTGAAGAACTGCAGCAGAAACCACATCAGGAGATAGACGACCGCCGGGATCGGGATAAACAGGGGGAAGATCAGAATCGGGATCAGGGTAACCACCATCGCGTGTGGAAAGAGCAGGAAATAGGCCCCCATCACCCCCGCAATCGCCCCGGAGGCGCCAATGGCCGGATCGGTCGATCCCGGGTTGGTCAGGGTGTGGCTGACCATGGCGATAACTCCGCAGAGAAGATAGAACAGGAGGAACCGAAAGGACCCCATGCGGTCCTCCACATTGTCACCGAATATCCACAGGGTCCACATGTTGCTGAGAATGTGGAGAAACCCGCCATGCAGGAACATGCTGGTCAGAAATGGCCAGTAGCCGAGAGCGTGGTAACCATGCAGCGCGGCGGTGGTGGGGTGTGTAAAAACGAACGGGACGACTCCAAAGAGATGAAAGAAGGCTTGAAGCTGGTGTTCGGGCAGCAGGATCTGGAAAATAAAAACCCCGATATTGGCAAAGATCAGAAGCCGTGTGACCACCGGCGGGTGACGGTTCGGGATGGTGTCTCGGATGGGGAACACAGGGTTATCGCCTCAGGCGATAAAAATACCACAGAAACCTTCACGCAGGAAATGGATTTCTGCCCCAGGCCGGGCTGGAATCTTCTTTTTGTTCCCAGGTTAAACGGGATGTTCAATCCCGCTCTGGAAAGCCTGCCGGATTCGCCACCCCACCTCTTTTCAGGTGGCATCGATGATCTCGATCCCTCTGGGTTCGGGAATTGGAAGGCTCTTCCCGCAGTGAAGGCAATGATCTCTGGTGACTGCTGTCGGTCGCCCACAACTCCGGCAGGTCTCCTCAACCGGCCATGCACGGTGGGCTAAAAACCCCACCCACCCACACAATCCGCACACATAAACAAAGCCTGTCCAGTAACGGACCTCTCCCGCCGAAAGGCCCGCACGCCGCATTCGCTTCCAGGCCAGCCCGCCCCACAAAAGCGGGAATAAATGTGAAACCAGAAAAAACGAAACGAAAGAAATCTGAAAACTCTGACTGATATCTTTCCAGTCAGCATGAATACCCTCCCGAATCGGTGTTCCCTCCATCATCATAAACACTGGCGACAGCAACAGTGCCCCATCCATCAAAAGCGGACAGGCCAGCAGCCAGATACTCGCCATGCTCCACTTCATCGACTGCAGGGGAACCAGCCTGACTGGCAATGCGATCTCATGATATGAGACAACACTTCCATCCGGCTGGAAGCGGGTTATGCCCACCTGTTTGATTTGGCACAGGCAGATGCTTTCCCTGCCTTCTCCTTCGGCAAGGATCGCCCTGGCTCCCGGAGGAAAATCTTCAGCGTGGATTTCCTCAAAAGGTTTCTGGACCAAAGTTTCAGTTGTTGCAATCAGGCGATCATCTGCAACCTTGAACAATGAAAAAGATTTCGACCCGGCGATTTTCGTGGGCAATTTCACCCGGCTGGTTTCCTTCCCCTCCGGATCGAGCAGGACCACCTGGCTGGCAGTCCGAATGCCAAGGCTGCGCTCTTTCTGAGAGTCAACTCCCTGAAGCAAGGGACCGAAATCCACAGCCAATATCGGGTCACCCACTGACTCGAATACCTTTTGAACCAAGTGGGTGTTCAGATCAACCCGGTAGATGCTCGTTTCTGCATTCAGATAAAGAACATGCCCCGGCTGAATGCCATAAGCCCCCTGGATCAGATAGGCATAATGATTTGTCCAGATATTTGTGCCGACAATCCGGTTTGATAATGACCCGTTTTTGGAAACAACCGGAAACATCTCCTCGGCGGGAACTTCAGTTTCCCGAAAACCCCCGGTGCCAAGGAATCCAATGCGCCGCCGCGTTTCATACTCATATCCGACAAAGAATCCCCTTCCATGGGCTTGGCCATCATGAAGGAAGTACCAGAGGTTATTGGCCGAACCGGTTCTTGTTCTGAATATGAGCATTCTCTGAGGCCAGGAAATATCCTGGTTTTCGACCCCCTGATAAAAACTGAGTCCCCCCAGCCATCGCCTGGAGGTGATGTTGGCAATTTCATGTCCCTCCAAATCCTGGTGAATGCTCATCATGGCCGTGACCCCTTGGCCCTGACACTGAAAGCCTGAGAGAAATGGAGAACCATCCACATTGAATTGGATGGATTCGATGGTCGTTGCATTCTCTGGTTCGGTATCCGCCTGCTGCAGCCGGAGAAACCAAACTTCAGCCAACCAGATCCAGAAAAGCACCAGAACGACACTGAACCCAAAACCAACAAGAATGGCTTTGATGGTCCTGCAAAGATGTGTAGTAACTGTTCGCATGATGATGCCTCCTAAAAATCTCGTTCTTCGGCCAGGTTGCAGATCACCAGGATCAAGCCGGCCTCGGCCAGGACAATCAGCAGAAATCTCCACAGCCACCACAGGCTGAAATCAAAGCAGACAAACATGAGAAAGGTTGCTGTGATCAATGGCAGAAGGCGCATGCCGAAGTTGATGCCCTGGAGCAGGTAGATGATCATCCAGGTGAAATAGAGTATCGGAAGCGAGAAAATCAGCCAGAACGGCCGATCGAGCATTGACCAGTCAAATGGACTCGGATGATGTCCCGGAACAGATGCCCACCAGCCATAAACAAGAACCGGTGCCAGCAGAACAGGAAAATAGACCCCCATGGCGGCAATCATCTTGGTCAGGAACAACTCAACTCGGGAAAAGGGCAGATGGAGGAGGAACGGGAAAGTTCCCTGTCGCTCAGCGGCCAGAGTCTGCCAGAAAGCCATGCATGCCAGCAGTGCTCCCCCAACCAGCGCCAGGCCGGTATGCATCCTGCCATCCTGAAAAGGAACACTTGCCAGCTCTCCAAGATGGATTTTGAACAGAGAGAACAGCGGAACACGGGTCAGAAACGACCAGTGAGTCAGGAGGCCCACCTGAAAAAGCAGGACTGCAAGCGCTATCAAACCCGGATAGAAGAGTTCAGAGATCTCTTTCTTTACAAGTGCCATTCTCATTTCGCTCCTCCTGGTGAGTGTTCTTCAAACAGAAGATGAACACTGTTATTGCTGGAACGGGTGTATTCGATAAATGCGTCTTCGAGATTCATTTCGATTTCAACGATCCGGCATGGAGCAAGCACCTCGAGCTGGGCGCGATGGGTTTCGTTGTATCCTGCAATGACCAGCTCGCAGCGATTGCTGCCAGATTTGGCCCCCACCAGGCCATGAATGTCGGGCAAGCATGGAGGTGTTCCAGAAAACTCCAGAACCACCTTTCGCAGCGATTCCTTGAATTGCTCAGTCGAACAATCAACCCTGAGGACACCATCGACCAGGATTCCAATTCGATCAGCAATTCGTTCGACATCCCCCAGGATATGGGAACTGAACAAAATGGTCCGACCGCTGCGTTGAATGATCTGGATCAGGGATTCAAGAAACTCACGCCGCACTACAGTATCCAGCCCAAGGGTGGGATCATCGAGAATAAAGACATCCGGATCAGGGGCGACTGCCAGGGCCAGGGCCGCTTGCGCACGCTGTCCCCGCGAGAGAGAACGGATGCGCTTTTTCAATGGCAGTTTGAAATGATCCAGGAGACGCAGAACCAGATCGTTATTCCAGTTCGGGTAAAAAGAACGAGAGAAATCCACCGCTCCCTGCACAGTCATCCAGCCGAACAGAGGGTGCCCCTCTGGCATGTAGGCCACATTCTGCCGCCAGTCGGGAGAGAGTTCAGAAAAATCCTTGCCCCGGATTCGGATTCTTCCCCGATCCGGAAATATGATCCCCATGAGCATCTTGATCAGGGTTGTTTTCCCGGCGCCATTCCTTCCCAGTAATCCATACACACACCCCCTGGGGATTCGCAGATTGACGGTATCGACAACCTTCTGGTGGCCATAAAAGCGAGTCAGCCCTTCGGTTTCGATGATCCATTCCATCTCTAGTCCCTCCTGTTCTTCTTTGCTGGTGTGGATGAATGATCCCACTGGAAAGCGCGGGAACGGTCTTCGATCAGGCGGATGACCTCTTCACGGTTGAAGCCGAGATGCACCGCTTCGGTAAGCAATCGGTCGATCCCCTCCTTGAGCCGTTCAGAACGGATGTCATGCAGCAGCTCCGAGCGTGGCTGAGCGGCAAAGACCCCCAGGCCGGGGCGAGTGTTCAGGATCCCCTGGCGTTCAAGCTCGGTATAAGCCTTTGCGATCGTATTGGGATTGACCACCAGATCGCGTGACATCTCTCTGACCGAGGGAAGCCGTTCCCCCACCTGGATCAACCCGCGTGCGATCCCCTCGCGGATTTGGGTGACAATCTGCTGGTAGACCGGCACACGACTGGATGTTTCGATAATGACTTTCATGGTCGTATCAACTGTACTAGTAGTAATAGTACAGCTATTTTGGAATGTCAAGATCTTTTTTTGTTTTTTTTCACTCAACGCAAAAACTCCCCCAGCGACGGATCGCGGTGGCATGGGCTGGTTGTTTCCATCCTGAAACAATCCGATAAAATACCGCTATGAGTGATCTGCGATTCCTGCCACGGCGCGACTTCCTCAAAATTACCGCCACCGGACTGGTGGCCGGTTCAACCCTTGGGTGTCTTTCGGAGTCTGAAGGGTGGTGGTTTTTCACCTCCGAAGAAGCGCGGATGTGCTATGCCCTGTGCGATCAGATCATCCCTCCGGATGATTTTCCCGGAGCGGGAGAGGCCGGGGTGGCCTCCTTCATTGATCGCCAGCTCTACGGGCCATACAGTGAACACCAGAAAACCTACCGGCTGGGGCTGGCGTCGCTCGATAAGACCAGCCAGGCCCTGTTCCAGACATGTTTCCCTGACCTCGAAGGTCACCGAGCAATCGAACTGCTGAAGCTGCTGGAGAAAGGGGATGTCTCCGCTGAGCTCTGGAAAGGGCAATCGCCTGTGCGCTTCTTCAATCTGGCGATCGATCACACCCATCAGGGGTATTATGGCAGCCCGCGCCATGGCGGAAACCAGGAAATCGCGGGGTACCGCCTGCTTGGAATCGAGCACCCGCCCCTGCGCAGTCGAAGGCAATCTCAGGCTCCCATTCTGCCAGATCACAACGAGAAGCAGGGCTGAGAATGGGCCACAAGCATGTCAATGCAGTCATCATCGGAGCGGGAGCGGGTGGCGGGGTCACAGCCAAAGTCCTCTGCGAGGCCGGATTGAGTGTGGTGCTGCTGGAAGCAGGCCCCTGGTATAGCGCTTCCGATTTTCAGAAGGATGAACTCCAGAACACACGGCGCGCTTATCTCGGCAATGCTTACGCCCCCGATCCGGCGAAAAACCCGCGTGTGCTTGTGAATGCGGAGGGCCGCCAGAATATTGGCGGACATGGTTATGTGGCGGAATGTGTCGGCGGCGGGACTCAGAGTTATGGCGCTCTGGCTTACCGTTACCTGCCGCAGGATTTCCGAATGAAATCCACCTATGGCGCAGTGGAAGGAAGCACTCTCGAGGATTGGCCGATCAGTTATGAAGACCTCGAGCCTTATTATGAAAAGGCGGAATGGGAGATCGGGGTTTCTGGTGATTACAGCGGCAACCCGTTTCATCCGCCGAGCAACCGTTCACTCCCAATGCCGCCGCTGCCTCCAAATCGTGCCTGGGAGATTCTGAAGCCTGCCGCACAACAGCTTGGCTGGCATCCCTTCGATACGCCCATGCTGCGCAACAGCATCCCCTATGAAGGCCGTGCTGCCTGCATGCGCTGCCGCTGGTGTGTCGGGTTCATCTGTGAAGTCGATGCAAAGAATGGAACCCAGAATACAGTCATCCCCAAGGCCCTGAAAACCGGCCTGTGTGAGTTGCGAACCGGCTGCCGGGTGCGTGAAATACAGATGGCCTCCGCCACAAAGGCCCGAGGTGTGATCTACCATGGTCCGGATGGACGCCTGCAGACCCAGACCGCGGATCTCGTGATCGTCTCCACCAGTGCTGTGGAGGCGGCACGGCTTCTGCTGAATTCCAGGAGCACCGCCTTTCCGGAAGGACTGGGAAACCGTTATGACTGTGTCGGGCGCAACCTGCAGAGCCATGCCTATGCCGGAGCCGAGGCGATCTTTCCTGAGGAGGTCCAGGATGATCTAGGCCCGGGAGCCTCGATTGCCGTGTGTGATTTCAACCATGGCAATCCGGGGCTGATCGGGGGGGGTGTCATTGCGAATGATTTCATCAAACTGCCGATTCAGTTCACAAACATCCTTCCCCCGGGAACACCCCGCTGGGGAAAGGCCCACAAGGACCACATGCGCCAGAATTACCGTCGCTTCCTCGGGGTAAAAAGCCCGATCCAGGAAATGCCGATGTGGGACATGCGGGTCGAGCTCGACCCGGTGGTCCGGGACTACTGGGGGGTGCCGGTTCCGCGCATTTCCGGGGTGCGCCACCCGCAGGATGTCCAACTGGGGCGCTTCATGGCGGACCGTTGCGAAGAATGGCTTCGCGAAGCGGGGGCAAGCCAGGTCTGGAAAGGGAGTGTTTCGCGCAAAGAAGCCAGCCTGGGACAGCACCAGTCAGGAACCTGCCGGATGGGCACAGATCCAACCACTTCGGTTGTAGATCCTCAGGGTCGGGTGCATGATGTCGATAATGTCCATGTGATCAGCGGGGCGGTTCATGTGACCAATGGCGGATTCAATCCGGTCCTGACCATCCTGGCCCTGGCGTATCGTTCGGCTGAAAAGTTATGTGAAAACTGGCGTTCGGGAAAATGGAGTTAAGCGTGAGCAGAAAAAAAGATTGGCCGGCATGCACACTGGTTCTGGGAGGGATTTTCCTGGGGGGCCTGTTCAGTCTGTCCGGCTGCACCCGGGCGGAAAAAGAATCCCCTCCGCCGATAGTACGTTCACCCAATGCGCGCACCATTGAAAAGCAGAAAAAGGCCATACGAGAAGAGAACAGAAAGACGGGAGAGGAGTGGACCAAACCCAATAAGTCCTACACTTTTTAGCGCCCTTCTCCCATTCTCGCTTCTTCATTAAACTGCCTGCCATGGTTCCGGTCCTGTCGATTGTCATCCCCGCTTACAATGAAGAAGGCTGCCTGGCCGAGCTGCTCAACCGGCTGAAACCTGTTCTTGAAAGCCTGGGTGCTCCCTATGAAATCATCTTCATCGATGATGGCAGCCGGGATAGAACCTACTCCCTGTTGTGTGAGCTGGCACAGAAATACCCTGAAATTGCCGCGGTTCGCCTGTCTCGCAACTTCGGCCATCAGGCGGCACTGACTGCCGGATTGACCCTGGCGCGAGGCCAGGCTGTCATTTCGATGGATGCCGATCTCCAGCATCCACCCGAATTGATCCCCCAGATGGTGGATTTGTGGAAACAGGGGAATCAGGTGGTCGCGACAATCCGGACCGAAACCCGTGATGCGGATGCCTCAAAAAAGCTGACTTCAACCCTTTTTTATAAGCTTATAAACCTGCTGTCTCCCATGCCGATTATTCCGGGTGCCGCTGATTTTCGCCTGCTGGACCGTTGCGCAGTCGATGCCCTCAATTCCATGCCGGAGAAAACACGTTTCCTGCGTGGGCTGATCCCCTGGATCGGCTTCAAGCAAACCCAGATTCCCTTCAGTGCGCCTGAAAGATTCGCAGGAAAGAGCCAGTACAGCTATCGAAAGATGGTCAGTTTTGCCCTGAATGGGATCCTCTCCCTGTCGGCTTTCCCTCTCAGGCTGGCCTCGATCATTGGCCTTGGAGTCCTGTTCATTGGGGTGATTTATGGGATCTATGTGGTCTGGACCGCCCTGACAAATACGCACAGCCAGCCCGGCTGGGCATCAGTTATCCTGGTCCTGCTGTTGCTTGGCGGAATGCAGGTATTCGCGATTGGAATCGTCGGTGAGTATCTGGCGCGGGTTTTCGATGAAGTCAAAGCACGGCCGCTCTTTCTGATCGCCGAAATAGTCAAAGGAAACAGGGATGAAACAGATCCTCCAGAATCTCAGAACCGGTGAGCTGGCCCTGCGGGAGGTTCCCGCGCCGGCCTGCCCTCCCGGCCATGTCCTGGTAAAAACAGCTTATTCGTTTGTCTCTCCCGGGACTGAACGCGCCTTTCGAGATCTGGCACGCAGCAGTCTGCTCTCCAAAGCACGCCAGCGCCCTGACCAGGTCAGAAAAGTCATCGATCGGGTTCGGTCTGAAGGGCTGCTGGCTACACTGGAGAAAGTGCGCACCAAACTCGAGGAGCCGGTCCCGCTCGGATACAGCAGCGCAGGGTGTGTTATCGAATGCGGGGCTGGGGTGGAGCATGTTTCACCGGGGAGCTGGGTTGCCTGCGCGGGAGCGGGCTATGCCAACCATGCCGAAATGGTCTGTGTCCCCAGGAACCTGGTGGTTCCAGTTCCCGATGGTGTCTCTGTGGATGAAGCCAGCTGCGCCACACTCTGCTCGATAGCCATGCAGGGGGTGCGTGTCGGGGAGGTAGTGCTCGGGGAAATCGTGGGTGTCATCGGATTGGGGCTGTTGGGGCAGATTACAATTCAGCTGCTGCGCGCGGCGGGTTGCCGAGTTTTCGGAATCGATGTGGATGAACGCATGGTGCAGCAGGCGCTGGCCATGGGTGCCGATCAGGCCGTGCATCGATCCGGACCGGTCGAGGATATTGCACTCTCGATGAGCGGCGGCCAGGGTCTCGATGCAGTAATCGTCACAGCTGCCTCGAGGAGCAACGATCCCGTCGAGCTCGCTGGCAGACTCGCCAGAAAACGGGGCAGGATCATCGCAGTAGGGGATTTCTCGATGGAGATCCCGCGCCGCACCTATTATCCCAAAGAGCTGCAGCTGCGCCTTTCGACTTCTTATGGCCCGGGAAGGTATGATCCCAGTTATGAAGAGAAGGGCCAGGATTATCCTTATGCCTATGTCCGTTTCACCGAACAGCGCAACATGGCGTCCTGTC
>JAANMV010004907.1_pt1 | contig 10160 bp, 8 predicted proteins | sample 7279661 | NCBI WGS metagenome assembly JAANMV01 (sample SAMN14094540, study PRJNA606508) | bioreactor metagenome | isolation source: A lab-scale SPAN reactor treating ammonium-rich wastewater day 121 | place: Ireland: Galway | collected 2017-05-16 | reverse complement strand
GACCGTGCAGCGCGCCGATGCCGCTGGGGCCCACGCCGCCGAACGGCAGCTCGTGCACCCCGAAGTGGACCAGGGTGTCGTTGACGGTGACGCCGCCGGCCAGCGTGTCGGCCAGGATGCGCTCGATGCTGGCGCGATCATGGCTGAATGGATACAGCGCCAGCGGGCGTTCGGTGCGGTTGACCTGGGCGATGGCGTCATCGAGGCGCGCGTAGCTGCGGATCGGCAGCACCGGCCCGAAGATTTCGTGCTGCATCACCGCCGCCTGGTCCGGAGGATCGATCACCAGCGTCGGCGGCAGCAGGCGTTCGGCAGCGACACGGGCAGGGTCGATCGAAATCAGTTCGATCACCTGGCAGCCGCGTGCACGCGCGTCGGCCAGGTAGCCCTGCAGGCGCTGCAGCTGCGTGTCGTTGATGATGCGGGTGTAGTGACGGGCATCGCCCAGGTCGCCGAAGCGTGCCACCACCTCTTCGCGCAGCGCGGCGACGAAGGCGTCGCGACGCGGCGCATCCACCAGCGCGTAGTCGACGCCGATGCAGGTCTGCCCGGCGTTGAACCATTTGCCGCTGGCGATGCGCGCGGCCGCGGTCTTGAGCGGGTAGTCCGCGCACACGATCGCCGGCGCCTTGCCGCCGAGTTCCAGGGTCACCGGGGTGAGGTTGGGCGCAGCCGCGGCCATCACCTTGCGCCCCACCGCGGTGGAGCCGGTGAACAGCAGGTGGTCGAACGGCAGCGCGCTGAACGCCGCGCCCACTTCGGCCCCGCCCAGCGCCACCGCGACACGATCCTGCGGGAACACCTCCGCCAGCAACGCACGCAGCCACTGGCTGGTGCGCGGGGTGTGCTCGGAAGGCTTCAGGAACACGTGGTTGCCGGCGGCGATTGCCGACACCAGCGGCACCAGCGCCAGGTTCACCGGATAGTTCCACGGGCTGATGATCCCGACCACGCCCAGCGGGCTGGGCCGCAGCTGCGCGCGCGCCGGCCAGAACTTCCAGCCGACCCTTGCCCGCCGTGGCTTCGACCACGCGCGCAGCTTGCGCAGGGCGAGGTCGAGTTCGGCCAGCACGATCATCGACTCGGAGATCAGGTTCTCGTGCTGCGAGCGATGGCCGAAGTCGCCGCGGATCGCGGCATCCATTTCGCCCGCACGCCGGCGGAATGCATCGCGCAGGCGCTGCAGGTCGTCGCGGCGCTGCGCATGGCCTGGCTTGTTCGCCTGCCAGGCCGCGCGCAGGCGTTCCAGGGTGGGCTGCAGGTCGTGGAGCGGGGTATCGGCGCTGTCCATACGGGGCAGTGTAGTCGCGCCGGCGCTAGAATCCAGCCATGGACATCCGACCCTACCGCGGCATCACCCCCACCCTCGGCACGCGTGCCTACATCGACCCCGTGGCCAGCGTGATCGGCGACGTGGTGCTGGGCGACGACGTCTCGGTATGGCCGTTCACGGTGATCCGCGGCGACGTCAACTTCGTCCGCATCGGCGACCGCACCAACATCCAGGACGGCTCCGTCATCCACGTCAGCCACGACGGCCCGCACGCCAAGCTGGGCGGCTTCGCCACCCGCATCGGCAGCGACGTCACCATCGGCCACAAGGCGATCATCCACGCCTGTACCATCGAGGACGCGGTGCTGGTGGGCATGGGCGCGATCGTGCTGGACGGCGCGGTGGTGAAGAAACACGCCTTCATCGGCGCCGGCGCGCTGGTGGCGCCCGGCAAGGTGGTGGGCGAGGGCGAGCTGTGGCTGGGCAACCCGGCGAAGAAGGCACGGATGCTCAGCGAGGCCGAGATCGAAGCGCTGTACTACAGCGCCGGCCATTACGTGCGGCTTAAGGATGCCTATCTGGCGGGCGACGTCGGCTAGCCATTGCGCGTGTTTGCGCATGGCATGGTCCGGCTTCGCGGGAGCGAAATCGATCCACGGGGAGATGGGGATGCGTATGTGGAAGGCGGGGATGTTGGCGCTGGTGTTGGCGTCCGCAGGTGCGCAGGCCGGCGATCGGCTGGCGGTGCAGGCGGCCGGCGAGAGCGTGATGACGATGCGGGTGGACGGCGACTTGCTCATCGACACCGAAGGCCGGGTGAAGGAGTACAGCCTGCGCACGGAGCTGGAACCGAACTTGAGGCAACTGCTGGACAAGGCGATCCCGGCGTGGCGGCTGGCGCCGGTTACCCAAGGCGGCAAGCCGGTGAATGCGAAGACGCCGATGCGGATCATCCTGGCGGCCAAGGAAGTGCCGGCGGGTTACGAGGTCCGGATCGACAACGTGGTCTTTTCGCCCATTACCAAGGAAGACTACAAGGCCGCCAAAGCCGCGCGGCAGGCCGCACGTGGGCGCGGCGAAGCCATCGCCGTTGCCGGTGAGCAGCCTCGGCAGCCGGTGTTCATCGACAGCAAGAGCCTGCAGCCGCCGGGCTATCCGAAAGGCCTGATGATGGCGGAAGTAGAAGGAATAGTGCTGCTGAGCCTGCGCTTGAATCCCGATGGATCGGTAGCGGAGGTAACGGCATCGCAGTCCAGCCTGCTGAACGTCAAGGGCCGCTCCGATGTGTTGGACAAGGCGCGCGCGCTATTGGAAAAAGAATCGATGCGTGCGGCAAAGTGGTGGACTTTCACGGTGGACGCCGCCCACCCGGAACTGTTGGGGGCCGACGATCTCACCGTGCGCGTGCCAGTCCAGTTCCGCATGGGCTGGGCTGGCGACAAGGATGGCAAGCTGGCGGGTTCCTGGCGCTACGAGTTCCGGGGGCCGAACCTGCCCGTGCCCTGGTTGCTGGGCAAGGATGGCGAACAGGTCGTCGGGGTCTCCGATCTTGCCGGTGGCGAGCAGGTGTTGGGCAGCACGCCGTTCCGCCTGAGCGACCGCAGCGTGCTGGATCGGGCGCTCTGACCCTAGGGGCGGTTTCGTGATGCGAGGGTGGCGGCCCGCCGCCACCCTCAGTCCGCGGTCACCAGCGCATCGTTGCGGGCACGCAGCTCGGCATACACCGCTTCGGTTTCCGGGCGCACGCCATGCCAAAGCAGGAAGCTTTCCGCGGCCTGCTCCACCAGCATGCCCAGCCCGTCCAGCGCCTGCGTGCAGCCGGCGGCGCGGGCCCAGGCCAGGAACGCCACCGCCGCCTCGCCATAGCTCAGGTCCACCGCCGCGCTGCGCTGGCTGGCCAGCGACATCGGCAGCGCCGGCAGGGTGCCGCCGCGGGTGGCGGAGGTGGCGTTGATGAGCAGGTCGAATTCGCCCAGCCGGGCAAGGTCGTCAAGGCTGCGCGGATGCACGCGGCCGGGCTCGCCCAGCGCATCCGCCAGCGCCTCGGCGCGCGCCAGCGTGCGGTTGGCCACGTACAGCGAGTGGATGCCGGCATCCAGCAGGGCGGGCGCCACCCCGCGTGCGGCGCCGCCGGCGCCCAGCAGCAGCACGCGGCGCTCGCGCAGGTCCAGGCCGTGGCGCTCGGTCAGGTCGCGCACCAGCCCGCTGCCGTCGGTGTTGTCGCCGCGCCAGCCGTGGCCGTCGCGGACCAGGGTATTGGCCGCGCCGGCGCGCTGCGCGCGGGTGCTGGCGTTGCCCATGCACAGGGCGAACGCGTCTTCCTTCAGCGGCAGGGTGACGTTGGCGCCGCGCACCTCGCTGGCGGCGAGCTTGGCGGCGAAGTCGGCGTGGCCGGCCTCGATGGCGACGTACTCCATCGCGATGCCGCATTGCCGCGCGAACGCGGCATGGATGCGCGGTGACTGCGAGTGGCCGATGGGGGATCCGAAAACGGCGTAGCGTTGCATGTGCTGCTCCCTGCCTGTCATCGCGCCGCTGCGGCGCGCGCCTGTCGGATCAGGCCTTCATCCAGCGCGCGGCGTCCAGCGCGAAGTAGGTGAGGATGCCGTCGGCGCCGGCGCGCTTGAACGCGGTCAGTGCCTCCATCGCCACCATCTTCTCGTCGATCCAGCCGTTGGCGGCGGCGGCCTTGATCATCGCGTACTCGCCGCTGACCTGGTAGGCATAGGTCGGGCGCTTGAACTGCTGCTTCACCCGGTACAGCACGTCCAGATACGGCAGGCCCGGCTTGACCATCGCCATGTCGGCGCCTTCGGCCAGATCCAGCGCCACTTCATGCAGCGCCTCGTCGGAGTTGGCCGGGTCCATCTGGTAGGTGTACTTGTTGCCCTTGCCGAGGTTGCCGGCGCTGCCCACCGCGCTGCGGAACGGGCCGTAGAAGGCGCTGGCGTACTTGGCGCTGTAGGCCATGATGCGGGTGTGGATGAAGCCGTTGGCTTCCAGCGCGTCGCGAATCACGCCGATGCGGCCGTCCATCATGTCGGACGGCGAGAGCACGTCGACGCCGGCGGCGGCGTGCACCAGCGACTGCTTCACCAGCGCCTCGATGGTCTCGTCGTTGAGGATGTAGCCGGTCTCGTCGATCAGCCCGTCCTGGCCGTGGGTGGTGTACGGGTCCAGCGCCTGGTCGCTCATCACGCCGAGTTCGGGGAAGCGCGATTTCAGCGCGCGGATGGCGCGCGGGACGATGCCGTTTCCGTCCCAGGCGACGCGGCCGTCGGCGGTCTTGGCGGACGGATCCGGCACGCCGAACAGGTCCAGCACCGGCACCCCCAGCTCCAGCGCCTGCTCGCCCACCCGCAGCAGTTCGTCGATCGACAGTCGTTCCACGCCCGGCATCGAACCGACCGGCGCGCGGCCCTGTTCCTCGTGCACGAAGACCGGGTAGATCAGGTCGTTGCTGGTCAGCACGTGCTCGCGCATCAGTCGGCGCGAGAACTCGTCGCGGCGCATGCGCCGCGGACGGACGGGAAAGCGGTTTGCGGGCGTGTTCATGCGGGCATTTTACGCCCGCCGCCGGCGATCAGAGGATGCCGCCGCCCAGCATCAGCCGCAGCGAACCGATGCCGATGGCGATGATGCACAGGAGCAGGCCGATGATGCCGGTCACCCGGCCCTTGCCGGTGGCGATGGCGATGATGGCGAGGATCGCGCCGACCGCCGCGAACGGGATCATGAACCAGTTGCCCCAACCCAGCAGCGGCACCAGTGCCAGCAGCATCCACAGCAACGACAGGATGCCCCAGATCAGGCTGATCATTCCCATGCGTAATCCCCCGGATTGTCCAGGCCCACGGTATGCAGGATGTCGCCGGTCAATGCAAGCACGGGCCCGGCTCAGGCGTGGCTGCCGTCGATCTCCACCGCCAGCTCGCGACGGCAGACGTGGCCGTGCAGCAACAGCCGCGGCACGCCCGGCAGGCGCGCCTGCAGCAATGCATCGACCTGTGGCAGCGCAGCCGCATCGCGCACGTACACCTTCAGCGGCGAGCCGGGGCCGAGCGCAGCGGGCAGCGCCGGGCGCAACTGGCGGGCGGTGTCGATCAGGCTCTGCAGGTTGACCAGCACTTCGTCCAGCTGCGCCTCCAGCGAATCGCCGTGCTGCGAGGCGTGGCCGACCACCGCGGCGGTGCCGGAGAGCAGCAGCGGCATCGCGCTGGATGCCGGCAGCAGGGCGCGGGCGAAGCCGGGCGGCTGCGGCCCGTACTGGCGCGGGTAGCGCCAGGCCTGCAGCTGGCGCGGGTTCTCCAGCGGCGTGCCGGCCTGTTGCGCGGACAGCCAGTACAGCTGGAAGCGGCCGCTGCGCTGCGGCTGGCCGATGGCAGTGGCGGCGGGCAGTTCACCCGGCGCCAGTTCGCGGCCGATGCCGCGCGCGCGGCCGACGCAGAAGCGCCGGTAGCGCTCGTTGTCGCCGTCGCCTTCGGTGATCGCGTCGAGGTAGTTCCAGATCCGCAGCGGATGCGGATGGTCGCTGCGAGACAGCCACTGCTGCAGGCGCCGGTAGGCGGCCTCGGCGACCGCCTCGATGTCGCCATCGTCCGCCAGTTCCAGCGCGCCGAACTGCAGCCCGCCGCCGCGGCTCCAGCTGATGTCGCCATCGCGACCGTGCGACACGGGGCCATCCACCCGCCAGCACTCCAGCGACGCGCGGCCATGCGCCGGGGCCAGTGCCACCCGGAGATGGCGTGGGTCGTCGTGGCGGGATGCCGGGGCGGCGTCGAATGTGAACGCCGCCAGCAACCCCGGCTCGGCCAGCACGGCCTCCAGCGACGCGTCGACGAGGTCGATGCGCAGCGGATTGGCGGGCGGGGAGGCGACGGTGGGCAGCGAGGACATCAGGGCGCGAATGATAGCGCGCCGGCATGAGGCGCCGGTCACGGCCCCGACCATTGGCACGGGCGCCGCGACGGGCCACGCGCTAGCATCGCCGGCGGTGCGCACGGGCGCGAGGACTCTCGGGGATGCAATGGCACGACATTCGAACGCGGTCTGGCTGGCGGGGGCGCTGCTGATGGCGGGCGCGGGCACGGCGACGGCGCAGGCGGTCACCACGGCCGACTACGAGCGCGCGGTGAAGATGCTGGGTGACCGCACCGCACCGCTGCTGGACCAGGCGTTGAGCGGCGCCAGCTGGCTGGACGACGACACCCTGGTGTACCGGCTGGCCGACAACGGCAAGGTGCAGGTGCTGCGCTTCGATCCCGCCACCGGCAAGTCCGCGCCGGCGTTCGACGCGAAGGCGTTGGCCGCGGCGATGAACGCGGCGGCCACCGGCAAGGGCAAGCCGGTCGACCCCGACAAGCTGCCGCCGCTGCAGGTCGAGCGCGAAGCCGACGGCAGCCTGCTGCTGCGCGCCCGCGGCAGCGCGTTCCGCTGCGCCGCCGATGGCTGCAAGGTCGAGGCGAAGCCCGCGCCGAAGTCCGGCAGCGAGCCGGGCGCGGCCTCGCCCGACGGCAAGCGCGCGGCCTTCATCCGCGACTGGAACCTGTGGCTGCGCGACCTCGCCAGCGGCCAGGAAACCCAGCTCACCTTCGACGGCAAGCCGGACTACGGCTATGCCACCGACAACGCCGGCTGGAAGCACACCGACAACGCCATCGTGGTGTGGTCGCCGGACGGCACGAAGATCGCCACGTTCCAGCAGGACCAGCGCAAGACCAGCACCATGACCATGGTCGGCACCAATGTCGGCGCGCCCGAGGTGCAGCAGTGGAAATACCCGTTCGCCGGCGACAAGGACGTGACGCTGATCGAACGCGTGATCATCGACCTGTCCGGCGCCAAGCCGAAGACCGTCCGCCTGCAGATGCCGGCCGACCAGCACCGCTCCACCTGCAGCGACGACATCGTCTGCGACGGCGGCTGGGAAGACGTGCAGTGGGCGAAGGACGGCAGGACCCTCGCCTTCGTCAGCACCGACCGCGGCCACAAGTCGGCCACCCTGCGCGTGGCCGATGCCGCCACCGGCAAGGTCCGCGACGTGTTCACCGAAACCGTGGCCACCCAGTACCAGGGCGCGCCCGCGCTGGGCTCGGTGAACTGGCGCTACCTGCCGGAAAGCAACGAGTTCCTGTGGTTCTCGCAGAAGTCCGACTGGGGTCATCTGTACCTGCACGACCTCGCCACCGGCAAGCAGAAGCGCCAGCTCACCAGCGGTGCGTGGAACGTCACGAAGATTCTCCGGCTGGATCGGGCCGCCCGCCAGCTGTGGGTGACCGGCGTCGGCCGCGAGGCCGGGCGCGACCCGTATTTCTCGCACCTCTACAGCCTGTCGATGGACGGCGGCGAGCCGCGGCTGCTGACGCCGGAAAACGCGAACCATGCGGTGACCCTGTCCGAGGACGGCAAGTACTTCGTCGATGTGTATTCGACGATTGCCAGTGCCCCGGTGGCGCTGCTGCGCGATGCCGCCGGCCAGCAGGTGGCCGAACTGGCGAAGACCGACCTGACCCGCCTCAAGGCGGCCGGCTGGGTGGCGCCGGAATCGTTCACGGTCAAGGCCCGCGACGGCAAGACGGATCTGTACGGCCAGATGTTCAAGCCGTCGAACTTCGATCCGAACAAGAAGTACCCGATCGTCACCTACATCTACCCGGGTCCGCAGGTGGGTTCGGTGCGCAGCCGCAGCTTCCAGCCCGCGCACGGCGACCACCAGGCGCTGGCCGAGCTGGGCTTCGTGGTGATCGCGGTGGACGGCATGGGCACTCCCCTGCGCAGCAAGTCCTTCCAGGACGCGTGGTACGGCGACATGGCCGACAACACCCTGCCCGACCAGATGGCGGCGCTGAAGCAGCTGGGCGAGCGCCATCCGTGGATCGACACCACGCGCGCCGGCATGTGGGGCCACTCCGGCGGCGGCAACGCCACCGCCGCGGCGATGTTCCGCTACCCGGACGTGTACAAGGTCGGCATCGCCGAATCCGGCAACCACGACAACCTGACCTACGAGGACGACTGGGCCGAGCGCTACCACGGCCTGCTGGAAAAGAAGGCCGACGGCACCACCAACTACACCGGCCAGGACAACGCCGCGCTGGCGAAGAACCTCAAGGGCAAGCTGTTCCTGCTGCACGGCATGATGGACGACAACGTGCCGGTGCAGTCCACGCTGCAGGTGGTCGATGCGCTGATGAAGGCCAACAAGGACTTCGACCTGCTGCTGCTGCCGCATGCGCGCCACGGCTTCGGCATGGACAGCTACTACGTGATGCGCCGGCGCTGGGATTACTTCGTGAAGAATCTTCTTGGCGTCGAACCGCCGAAGGATTTCGAGGTCAAGCCGCAGTTCTGACGGCTTCGCCAGGATCGCAACGCACGACGGCGCCGCAGGGCGCCGTCGTCGTTTCCGGGCTCAGCGCGCGCCCTGTCCGAACAGGATCTTCTTCTCCTCGTCCGACAGCGGCTTGCCGGCGGTCGGGTTCACCTGCTGTGCCAGCGCGTAGGCGCGCTGGGTGGCCGGGCGCGCGGCGATCGCCTCGCGCCAGCGGCGCACCTCGGCGAACGGCGCAAGGTCCAGCGGCGCGGCGGTGTAGGCGCCAATCCACGGATAGCAGGCCATGTCGGCGATGCTGTACTCGTCGCCGGCGATGAAGGCGCGGCCCTGCAGCCGCCGGTCCAGCACGCCCAGCAGGCGTTCGGCTTCCTTGCGGTAGCGCTCGCGTGCGTAGGGCACCACTTCCGGCGCGTAGACGTGGAAATGGCCGTACTGGCCGGTCATCGGCCCCAGCCCCGCCATCTGCCAGAACAGCCATTCGTCGACCACGATGCGCTGGCGCAGCGCGGCCCGCGCGTCGGCGCCGGCGGCCACGCCGGTGAAACGCCCGGCCTTGTCGGACAGGTAGCGCAGGATCGCGCCGGATTCGAACACGCTGATCGGCTCGCCGCCGTCGGCCGGGGCACGGTCGACGATCGCCGGCATCTTGTTGTTGGGCGAGATCGCCAGGAACGCCGGTTCGAACTGCGCACCCTTGCCGATGTCGACCGGATGGATGGCGTAGGGCAGGCCGGCTTCTTCCAGCAGCAGGGTGATCTTGTGGCCGTTCGGGGTGGGCCAGTAGTACAGGTCGATCATGGCGGGCGCTCCGTGGAGGATGCACCACTGTACGCCGCAGGGCGGCCCACCGTTGCCGGCGGACCGCCCTGCGGATCGGCTCAGAACGCGTAGCGGAAACCCAGCAGGAACTGGCGGCCGTATTCCTTGTACTCGGAGGGCAGCCACACGTCGGTATCGACACCGGCGGCGGTGGTCTCGGTCCGGTAGGGCTCGTTGTTGAGATTGTTGACCTGCAGCAGCACCGACAGCCCGGCCAGCTTGCTGGCCGCCGGGAAGTCGTAGCCCACCTGCATGTCCATGGTCTGCTCGGCCAACGTGGCCTGGTAGACGCGGTCGCCGAACAGCGAGGCGTATTCGCCGCGGTACTTGTCGCGGTAGCGCTGGCTGATGCGTGCGGAGAAGCCGTGCTTCTCGTAGTACAGGGTGGCGTTGGCGACGATCTTGGACAGGCCGGGGATGGTGTCGGTGCCGGAACCGCCCGGGCCATCGGGGTCGATGGAGGATTCGGTATAGGAACCGTTGAACAGCAGGCCGAAGCCGTCCAGCGCCGGATGGATCATCTCGCCGCCGACCGCCGCGCTGATCTCGCCGCCGCGCATGTAGCCGCCCTTGCCGTTGGCCGGGGTGTAGTAGGTGCCGATGTTCGACACCGGCGTCTGCCCCAGCGGGTCGTAGCCGGTGAAATCCCATTCCATCGACTGGCGGTAGATGTAGGAATCGAGGTTCTTGTAGAACGCCGCGACGGCGACATAGGTGGTGGGGCCGAAATACTTC
>JAANMV010004905.1_pt1 | contig 10161 bp, 7 predicted proteins | sample 7279661 | NCBI WGS metagenome assembly JAANMV01 (sample SAMN14094540, study PRJNA606508) | bioreactor metagenome | isolation source: A lab-scale SPAN reactor treating ammonium-rich wastewater day 121 | place: Ireland: Galway | collected 2017-05-16 | reverse complement strand
TTATGTGTCCACAAGGACGTATATGGTCAGATGGTCTATGGGTGGAAGTTAGGTCTAAATATGGAGACTCAACTGGTTCTAGACTCACTGGAGATGGCCGGCTCGAGCCGGACGCGGAGCTGGCTGCATGGCTTGCCGGCCGCCGCAGCGAGGATGCGGCGGCGCTGGCTGCCAGCAGCGCGGGGCTGCTGCGGATGCAGCCGGTGACACCGCTCGCCATCTCCGCGTCGGCGATCCGCGCGCTGCTGGCCAGTGGTGGCGATCCCCGATTCCTGGTGCCGGAGGCCGTGCGCGAGCTGATCATGGCCAGCCGGTGTTACCCATCGAATACCGGTCCCCCGGCCGGTTCCAAGGAGGCGCAACGGAGTGCAAAGCAAGAAACTCGCATCACTGGCCAAGGCGGCCCTGGATGACGTCAAGGCACGCGACGTGCGTGTCATCGACGTGCGCAAGCTGACCACCGTGGCGGACTACATGATCATTGCCACGGGCACCTCGGACCGCCATGTGCGTTCCATCGCCGACCGCGTTGCCGAGCGGGCCACGCAGGCTGGCTGCAAACCCCTGGGCCTGGAGGGCGAGGAAGCCGGCGAGTGGGTCCTGGTGGACCTCCAGGATGTCATCGTGCACGTGATGCTCGGCAAGGTGCGCGACCTCTACAAGCTCGAGAATCTCTGGGAGATGCAGGCCCCGCCGGCCGAAGCCGCCGTCTGATTCCTGCCGCGGCCCGGCAGTCACCGGTGGCGCGCGGCGCCGCCTGATGCCGTCGCGCCCGTCCCCCGGTATGCTGGCGGCCATATGAAGCTTCCGGGTCTTTTCCATGCACATCACCGTCGCAGCCGTCGGCACGCGGCTGGAGCCCTGGGTCTACGACGCCTTTGACGCCTACAAGGCCCGGCTGCCGCGGCACCTCGGGCTGGAACTCGAGGAGGTGCCGCTGGCGAGGCGTGCGGCGGGGACTGCCGCCGCTGTGGAGGCGGAGGGCGAACGCCTGCTGCGCCACGTGCGCCCCGGCGCGCTGACGCTGGCCCTCGACGAGCACGGCCGCCAGTGGAGTTCCCTGGAACTGGCCGGGCAGCTGCGGCTCTGGCTCGAGCGCCAGCCGCGCGTGGCCATCCTCGTCGGCGGCCCGGATGGCCTGTCCACCGCCTGCCGTGAGCGGGCCGACCGCATCTGGTCGCTGTCGCGGCTGACCTTTCCCCACGGCATGGTGCGGGTCCTGCTTGCCGAGCAGCTCTACCGGGCCTGGACCATCCTCCAGGGCCATCCCTACCACCGGGCCTGAGCATGACGCACACCGGTGAACCCGCGGTCTACCTTGCCTCGGCCTCGCCACGCCGGCGCCAGCTGCTGGCACAGATCGGCATCGACTGCGTCGCCATGGCGGCGGATCTCGACGAGAGCCTGCATCCGGGGGAGTGTGTCGAGGCCTACGTCGGGCGTCTCGCAGCGGCCAAGGCGCGACGTGTGTGGGAGCAGGTGCGCGCGGTGGCGCCGCGGCCGGTGGTGGCGGCCGATACCGTGGTGGTCGCCGGCGCCGAGGTGCTCGGCAAGCCTGCCGATCAGGCCGATTGCCGGCGCATGCTGGCGCGCCTCTCGGGGACCGTGCACGAGGTGCTGACGGCGGTGACGGTCGTCTCGGCGGCTGGCGAGAGCAGCGCCCTCAGCCGCAGCCAGGTCGCTTTCCGGCCGCTGGCGCCCGCGGAGATCGACGCCTACTGGCGCAGCGGTGAACCCGCCGACAAGGCCGGCGGCTACGCCATCCAGGGCCGCGCCGCGATCTTCATCGAGGAGCTGCGCGGCAGCTACTCCGGGGTCATGGGCCTGCCGCTGTTCGAGACCGCGCGGCTGCTGGCCGGGCATGGCGTGCAGGTGCTCGCATGAAGGCGGAGATCCTCATCAACGTCACGGCCCGCGAGGCCCGGGCCGCGGTGGTGGCCAACGGCGTGCTGCAGGAAGTGCTGATCGAGCGCGCTTCCCGCCGCGGCCTGCTCGGCAACATCTACAAGGGCCGGGTGTCGCGGGTGCTGCCCGGCATGCAGGCGGCCTTCATCGAGGTCGGCCTGGAGCGCACCGCCTTCCTGCATACCTCGGATATTGCGCCGCCGCCGGGGCGGCCGGCCGCGGCCGAGGGACGCGAGACCGACATCCGCGACCTGCTGCGCGAGGGCGACGACATCCTGGTGCAGGTGCTGAAGGATCCCATCGGTACCAAGGGCGCGCGCCTGACCACCTTCATCACCGTGCCCTCGCGCTACCTGGTGCTGCTGCCGCGGGGCTCGGGCATCGGCATCTCCTCGCGGATCGCCGCCGAGGCGGAGCGCGAGCGCCTGAAGGCCGTGCTGGGCGGCATCATCGATCCGGCACGCGCCTGCGGCTTCATCGTGCGCACTGCCGCCGCGGGGGCCAGCGCCGAGGCGCTGCAGGCGGACATGCTGTTCCTGCTCAAGGTCTGGGACATGATCTGCGCCAATGCCCGCGACCTGCCTGCCGGGCACCTCGTGCACGAGGACCTGCCGCTGGCGGTGCGGGTGGCACGCGACATCGTCACCACCGACATCGAGCGCGTGCGCGTCGATTGCGCCGCGTCCTACGCCCGGCTGCGCGCCTTTGCCGACACCTTCATGCCCGGGCTGGCGCCGCTGATCGAGCACTATGCCGACGGCAGGCCGATCCTCGACCTCTACGGCGTGGAGGACGAGATCCAGAAGGCGCTGGAGCGGCGCGTGCCGCTGAAGTCCGGCGGCTACGCGGTCATCGACCAGACCGAGGCCATGACCACGGTGGACGTCAACACCGGTGCCTACGTCGGCCACCGCAACCTGGAGGAGACCATCTTCCGCACCAACCTCGAGGCGGCGGTGGCGATCGCGCGGCAACTGCGGCTGCGCAACCTCGGCGGCATCATCATCATCGACTTCATCGACATGATCGAGGCCCAGCACCGCGAGCAGGTGCTTGCCGCGCTGCGCAGCGCGCTCGACGAGGACCACGCGCACACCCAGATCACCCAGGCCTCGCCGCTGGGCCTGGTCGAGATGACGCGCAAGCGCACGCGGGAAAGCCTGGAGCACATCATGTGCCAGGCCTGCCCCACCTGTGCCGGCCGCGGTTTCGTCAAGAGCCCGGAGACGGTGTGCCACGAGATCCTGCGCGAGATCCTGCGCCAGCACCGGCAGTTCGCCATCCGTGAAATGGTGGTGCTGGCGCATTCCGACGTGATCGAGATGCTGCTCGACGAGGAAGCCTCGGGCCTGGCCGAAGTCTCCGACCTGACGGGCAGGCCCATCCGTCTGCAGGCCGAAGCCGGCTATGCGCCCGACCAGTTCGACGTGGTGCTGATCTAGCCATATGGACGCCGGGCCGCAACGCTGGTTGCGCATGTTCGCCTGGACGGCGGCCGGCGTGGTCACCACTCTGGCGCTGCTGGTGGGGGCGGCAAGGCTGCTGCTGCCGATGGTGCCCAGCTACCAGGACGACATCCGCGCCTGGGCCAGTGCCGCCACCGGCTACGGCATCGCCTTCGGTGGCATCAGCGCCAGCTGGCCGCTGTCGGGTCCGGAGCTGACTTTCGTCGACGTCAGCCTTACCCGCCCGGGCGAACCGCGCCCGGTGGTGACCGCGCGCGAGTTCTCCATCGGCCTGAGCTTCTGGCGCTCGCTGCGCGCCGGCGCGCCCCGTCCCGGGCGCGTGGCCGTGCGCGGCTCGACGCTGCGGGTGGAACGCGCCGCCGACGGCAGCCTGCTGGTCCAGGGTCGCCGGCTGGCCGAACTGCTGCCGCCATCGAGCCCGGAGCGGCCGGAACTGGACCTGTCCCTCGGCGACATCGCGATCACCTATGTCGACGGCCGTCGCCGTCCGCAGGAGATCCGGCTGGGTCTGCGCCGCCTCACCGCCGATGTGCGCCAGGAGAACATCGCCGCCACCCTCAGCATCACCCTGCCGGCGCCGCTCGGTCGCGAACTCGACGTGGAGCTGAGCCTGCCACTGCCCCTGCCCGAGCCGCTGGCCCTGCCGCCGGACTGGGACGCGAGGATCCAGGGCCGCGGGCTGGACCTGCCGGGCCTGCTGGCCTGGGGCACCGGGGATGCCGGCGCGCTGCGCGCTGGCGGCGGTGACGTTGTCCTGCGCGTCACGGTGCGCGGCGGGCGGGCCGAGCAGGTGACGGCAGAGGCGGACCTGAAGGACCTGGCGGTCGGCTCCGCGGTGTCAGCCACGGCCTACGAGCGGGTTTCGGGCAGCGGCCGCTGGCAACGCGACGCCGGTGGCTGGGATGCCGCGGTCACCGGGCTGCGGCTTCGCCGGGCAGGGCGGGAAGCGCCACCCACTACCGGCGAACTGCAGTGGCGTGCTGCCAGCGGGGAAGCACCCGCGCGCTGGATCGCCAGCGCCAGCTTCCTGCGCCTCGATGACCTGTTCCCGCTGGCGCGTGCGGCACTGGCCGGCAGCGAGCTGGCGCAGCGCCTGCCCCGTGAACTGGGCGGCGACCTGAGCAACCTGGCGGCGGAATTCGACGTCAGTGCGGGGCAGGCCACCCGCTACTCGGTGCGCCTCGGCTTCGCGCGGCTGGTGGCCGCCAGCAGCACCGGCGAGGTGGGCGTGTCCGGGCTGACCGGGCGCTTCGCCGCGGACGGCGATGGCGGCCGCCTGGAACTCGACAGCAGCGAAGTGGTGCTGACGCTCGCCCGGTGGTTCCGCAATCCTCTGCCGGCGCGCTCGCTGCAGGGCCTGCTGGTGTGGCGCCGGGCCCCGGAGGGCATGCGCTTCCTCAGTGACGACGTCCGGCTGAAGACCGGCGCCATGGACATCAGTTCCCGGCTCGAGCTGGTGTTCCCCGTCGACGGCAGCTCCCCCGTGCTCGATCTCAAGGCGCGCGCCAGCGCCACCGAGGCCCCGCAGGTGCTGCGCTACCTGCCGCTGCGGCACTTCCCGCCACAGGTGGTGGACTGGCTCGAGCGGGCGGTGGTGGCCGGACGTGTGCCGTCGGCGGAAGGCGTCTTCCGCGGACCCTTGAGCGGGTTTCCCTTCGACCACGGCGAAGGCCAGTTCCGTGTCAGCCTCGAGTTGCAGGATGGCACCCTGGACTACGCTCCGGACTGGCCGCGGATCGAGCACCTGGACGCGCAGGTGGTATTCGACGGTGCCGGCATGTCCTCGGCCCGCAACCAGGCAATGGTCGGCAACCTGCCGGTCCGGGACTTCGCGGTGGCCATCCCGGACATGCGCAAGGGCGTGCTCACCGTCGCCGGCAAGCAGCGGGCGGACCTCGGCGAGCTGCTCGGCTTCGTGCGGGCCACGCCGGTCGCCGGCCACGTCGGCCCGACGCTGGAGCGTGCCAGCGCCGCCGGGCCGGTGGACGCCGCGCTGCGCCTGGCCCTGCCGCTGACGAACCCGGCCGCCTGGGACCTGCAGCTGCTGCTCGACGCGCGGGGGTGCCAGCTCGGCCTGGCGCGGCTGCCGCTGGACCTGAAGAACCTGCGTGGCCGCGTGCGCCTGCAGAACACCCGCTTCTATGCCGACGGCGTCCAGGCCGTCATGCTCGGCGAGCCGGTGCGCATCGGCCTGGCACCGGAGACCGCTGCCGGCGGCGCGATGCGGGCGCAGCTGGTGGCCCTGGCGGGGGCACTGCCGGTGCAGCGGCTGATGTCCACCTTCAGCCTGCCGCTGCGCGAATACCTGGACGGGCGTCTGGGCTGGAGTGCCACGCTGCGCATCCCGGTGCAGCAGGATGGCGCCGCTGCCGCGCCGCTCACCGTGGCGCTGCGCTCGGATCTGCGCGGAGTCGCCAGCACGCTGCCCGCGCCGCTGGCAAAGGATGCCGCGCTGGCCTGGCCCGCGGAGGTACTGCTGGCCTTTCCGGCGCCCGATACCCTCGATGTCAGCGCCCAGCTCGATCCGCACTTCGCGGCGGCCCTGCGGCTGGTGTCCACCGCCGACCGGTGGCATGTCGAACGCGGTGCCCTGCATGCCGGTCCGGGTAACGTGCGGCTGCCGGCCCGCCGCGGCCTGGAGGTGACCGGGCAGGTGGCGAGCCTGGACGTCGGTGCCTGGTTGTCCGTCGGTCAGCCCGGTCCACCGGTTCCCGCTGCTGCCCAGGCAGGGGCCAGCACCATGCGTGGCCCCGATGTGCTCTTCCGCGACTTCGCCCTCGAGGCTGCGCAGCTCAGCGTGGCGGGCCAGCGGTTCAGGGACCTCCAGGTCACGGCCACGCGCGGCGCCGAGGCCTGGCAGGTGAGCGTGCACGGCCCCGCTGCGGAGGGCGATATCGTCGTGCCCTTCGACGCCACGGCGCGGCCCATGCGCCTTGACATGAAGAAGCTCTGGCTCGGCGAGGAGGAGCCTGGCAACGGCGGCCACACGGACCCGCGCAGCCTCATGGCGATGGAGGCGAGGGTGGCGGACGCGGCGCTCGGCCACTGGCGGCTCGGGCAGGTCGAGCTGGTCGCGGCGCGGGTACCCGACGGACTGCAGCTGCAGCGATTCAGCAGCCGGGCACCGAGCTTCACGGTGACGGGGGACGGCAGCTGGCGTGTGCTCGGCAACGACGTGTCGAAACAGCAGACGCAGCTCAAGGCGACCCTGGAGTCCAGCAACGTGCGCGAGACGCTGGTGCAGCTCGGCTTCGGCTCGGCGATCAGTGGCAAGAGCGGGCGGGTCAGGGCCGAGCTCAGCTGGCCGGGCGCGCCGGCCGGCGATTTCCTCGAGCGCTCCACCGGTCACATCGGCCTCGAGATGAAGTCCGGCCAGGTGACCGAGCTCGATCCGGGCAGCGGCCGGCTGGTGGGCCTGCTCAGCATCGCCGCGCTGCCGCGCCGGTTGTCGCTGGATTTCCGCGATGTCTTCGACAAGGGGCTCGGCTACGACGTCATCGAGGGCGACTTCACGCTGGGTGGCGGCAGCGCCTACACCTGCAACGTCGGCCTCAGCGGGCCCGCGGTGGAGATCGCCATCGTCGGGCGTACCGACCTCGACCGGCACAGCTATGACCAGGTAGCAGTGGTGCGCCCGCAGATCGCCACCACCGTGCTGACCGCCGGTGGCGCCGTCTTGGGTGGCCCGGTGGGCGGTGTTACGATGCTGCTGGTCTCGCAGCTGTTCCGCAAATCCCTCGGCACCCTGGGCGAGTCCTACTACCGCGTCACCGGCGGCTGGGACAAGCCTGAAGTCGCTCGTGTGCAGCGCGACGAGGTGGATGCGGGCGCCTTCAAGGACTGCGAGAAGGAAATCGAGGCAGCACTCGCCGGCTCGTCGCCCGCCGTGGCGCCAGCTCCGGCGCGGGCGCCACCACCAGAACGCTGAGCAGGACCATGAACGACATCCGGCTGGCCGCCGTGCAGATGACCTCGGGCGACGATGTCGCCGCCAACCTCGCCGTGGCCCGGCAGCAGCTGCAGGCCGCGGCGCGCCATGGCGTGCGGCTGGCGGTGCTGCCGGAGAATTTCGCCTTCATGTCGGCCAGCGAGAGTGCCCGCGCGGCCATCGCCGAGGCGGACGGCAGCGGGCGGATCCAGGACTTCCTCGCCGCCACCGCGCGCGAGTGCGGCCTGTGGATCGTCGGCGGCACCATCCCCATCGGCAGCGCGGAACCGGGGCGGCCCTACGCGGCCTGCTGCGTCTGGGACGAGCAGGGCCGGCGCGTCGGCCGCTACGACAAGATGCACCTGTTCGACGTGCGCGTGCCCGACAGCAGCGAGGCCTACCGCGAGTCGGCGCGCACCATGCCCGGCAACGCGCCGCTGACGCTCGCCACGCCCTTTGGCGCGCTGGGAATCGCCGTCTGCTACGACCTGCGCTTCCCCGAGCTGTTCCGGGCAATGCTGGAACGCGAGGTCAGCGTGATCGCGCTGCCGGCGGCATTCACCCAGCGCACCGGGCAGGCCCACTGGCACACGCTGCTGAAGGCGCGCGCCATCGAGAACCTGGCCTACGTGGTGGCGGCCGCGCAGGGCGGCGAGCACCCGGGCGGGCGGCGCACCTACGGGCATTCGCTGATCGCCGGACCCTGGGGCGAGGTGCTGGCCGAGGCCGGCAACGGGCCCGGCGTGGTCACGGCCACGCTGGACGTGGACTACCTGCAGCGCCTGCGGGCGCAATTCCCGGCGCTGAGCCATCGCCGCCTGGCGACGGGCGTGGCCGCCGGCTGATGCCGGAAGGAGCAAGGTGAAGGACATGACACCGCGCAATGCCGTCGAACTGGCGCGCCACTCGCTGCTGGCGCCGGCCGGGCTCGATGACCGCGACCTCGACCGCGCCCTGCGCAGCCTGCTCCGCGGCGGCGTCGATGCGGCCGACCTCTACTTCCAGGCCTCGCGTCACGAGGCCTGGTCGCTGGAGGATGGCATCGTCAAGGAGGGCAGTCACAGCATCGAGCAGGGCGTGGGCGTGCGTGCCCTGTCCGGCGACAAGACCGGCTTCGCCTATTCGGACGAGATCGTCGTGCCGGCGCTGATGCAGGCGGCGGATGCGGCCAGCGCCATCGCCCGCGCCGGCCAGCACGGCACGCTGCAGGCCTGGGCGGTTCAGGCGGGCCGCGAGCTGTATGCACCGCTCGATCCGCTCGCATCGCTTGCCGATGACGACAAGGTGGCGCTGCTGCAGCGTGTGGACCAGGCGACGCGCGCCATCGACCCGCGGGTGAAACAGGTCATGGCGAGCCTGGTGGCGGTGCACGAGGTGGTCATGGTCTGCGGCAGCGATGGCGTGCTCGCCGCCGACCTGCGTCCGCTGGTACGCATGAACGTCTCGGTGCTGGTGGAGGAGAACGGCCGGCGCGAGCAGGGCTACACCGGTGGCGGTGGCCGCGTCGGCTTCCAGCACTTCCTCGACGAGGACCGGGCCATCGCCTACGGCCGCGAGGCGGTGCGCCAGGCGCTGGTGGCGCTGGAGGCGGTGCCGGCACCGGCGGGCGAGATGGTGGTGGTTCTCGGACCGGGCTGGCCCGGCATCCTGCTGCACGAGGCGATCGGCCACGGGCTGGAAGGCGATTTCAACCGCAAGGGTACATCCGCCTTCAGCAGGCGACTCGGCGAGAAGGTCGCCTCGGATCTCTGCACCATCGTCGATGACGGCACCCTGCCCGGGCGGCGTGGCTCGCTGAACGTCGACGACGAGGGCACGCTGACCCAGTGCACCACGCTGATCGAGAACGGGCGGCTCGCCGGCTACATGCAGGACAAGCTCAACGCGCGGCTGATGGGCATGGCGCCCACCGGCAACGGCCGGCGCCAGTCCTTCGCCCACCTGCCGATGCCGCGCATGACCAACACCTACATGCTGCCGGGCCCGCATGCACCGGAGGAGATCATCCTCGCGCTGCCATCGATAGCCCATCTGAAGGGAAAAGGTCGCGCCCCGGATGTCGACCGAACCCGGCGTATAGGCCGCGCCGCCGCCCGGCTGCGAGATGCCGACCCGGTCATCCGAGCCGAAAGCGGATCCGAGGGCACCGCCCAGATACAGCCCCTCCCAGCTCCCGATGGCGGGCGCGACCTCTTGCGGCATGACGACCGGAGTCTCGACCACGGGAATGGTGAAGCCGCCGCCAAATGCCGGAACCGCGGCCAGCAGAACGCTCGTCGAAATAGCAATACTTTTAAACATATTATGACCTCTGGGTGTTATTGGGCAGCAATCAGCGGGCGGTTGTTCTGCAGATGGCGCATGCCCATCTTGCGGGCCTGGCGACCGGACGGCAGGTAACGGGCCGGGGTCGGAACATGGTCGGGATCGGCCAGTTGCGGGAAAAGCGTAAAGATTTCCTCGGCAGCCGCCTAGCCGACGGCCTTCAACGCCTCGGCGCCGGTATAAAGCGATTCCGTCTCGGCGCCGTTCGACAGCACCACCTCGTGCCGGTCGAACAGCATGTGGAAATATTCCACCTCTTGCAGGTCGTTCGCGATATCGAACCCTTCCAGCAGCACCAGTTGCTTGGCCGCCACCAGCACCTCGCGCGTCTTGAACATCTTCTGCGCGATGTTCGAGCGCACCAGGACCCGGTGCTGCGGCGAGACCAGAAGATCGGCGACCGGCAGGCCCTTGCCCAGGGCGCCCGCGGCAATGCGGATCGGCCGCAGGTTCGGCATGGCTTTCAGCTCTGCCGCGCTCAGCTTGCGCGAGCCGATCCAGCGGATCGGTTGCAGGCCGTTGTCCCGCGTCTGGACC
>JAANMV010004902.1_pt1 | contig 10169 bp, 9 predicted proteins | sample 7279661 | NCBI WGS metagenome assembly JAANMV01 (sample SAMN14094540, study PRJNA606508) | bioreactor metagenome | isolation source: A lab-scale SPAN reactor treating ammonium-rich wastewater day 121 | place: Ireland: Galway | collected 2017-05-16 | reverse complement strand
TTCACCAGCATCCACGCCGGGTGAACTTGCCCCGGAGACCACCAGGGTGCTGCCCGCGATGCCCTTCCACCCGCCGTCCATCACCGCCGAGGAATCCATAGATGAGCTGCGGGAAGCGGCTGGCCCGGATGTTTCCCTCGCTGTTGGGCAATTTCCGGGAACCGCTCACGAAGCCCTGAACCAGGACCGGGCGAAGGACAGCAAGAAGCGCACAAAGCGGTTCTGGCTCGCGGCGGTCCTGGCCCTCGTGGTGGTGGCGGCCGCGGTGGCTGCAGCGCTGATGACCCTGTCCGCCCAGTCGCCGCCCGACGTCGTGCCTTACCCGACGGTGACCGGCGTCCTGGGCGAGCACCTCGAGGAACTCCAGAAGAGCGTGGAACCGTGAGGCTGAGCTTTACCGCTGGACGCCCGTCCGTGCTCGCATGGTCCGGTGCCTTCCTGGCGGCCGCACTGCTGAGCGGCTGCGGCACAACGGAGGCCGGCCTCGAGCGCGAGGCGGCACGGCAGCTTCAGGCACGCGTCCTCGAGGTGACCCAGGCGTCGTCGGAGAACGACCCCGCCGCCGCCTTGCGGGCGTTGGAGGGGCTTGAAGCCGAACTGGAAGCGGCGCAGTCTTCAGGCCAGATTTCGGAGGAACGACGCCGGAGCATCACCACGATCGCTACGGCCGTCCGTGCAGACCTTAACGAAGCGATCGCAGCGGCGGAGAAGGCGGCGGCGGACAAGGCAGCCGAAGAGGCACGGATCGCTGAGGAACAGGCCGCAGCGGCCACTCCCCCGCCAGCCGTCGAGGTCCCGGTCCCCGCGCCAGCCCCTGCGCCAGCGCCGGAAGGCGAGAAGGACAACGACAAGAAAGACAACGAGGGCAAGGGCAAAGGCAACGACTGACGCCACATGCGGAAGGGAGCACCCCGTCATGACGACGGCGGCGCTCCCCTCCGGAAAATGGCCTTACCGGGCGGTGCCCGTGTCAGCCAATGAGGCGTCAGCCGGCTGCTGCGTCAGCGGCCACGCCCGTTCAGGATTGTTGATGAGCAACCTCTGGTTCTGGCGATCCGCCGCAGGCCTCCATATGATTATGAAGACCTGGAGGAATTGCTGAAAAAACTTTAACCAAATTGAACCCCGCGACGAAAACGGCCCAAATCTCAAGAATTATTCAGGTTTGAATCCCATGCGGACAAATCTGCCGCGTCATAGACTCAACCTGGCGCGCTCGGAACTCTTGAAGCGCGGCAGGGTTTTCAATAACATTCCACACCATCTTTGGAGGCCTCGATGACAACCGCAAGCGCCAGACCCATGGTAAACGACAAGAAGGAAATCTTCGGCTGGGCCATGTACGACTGGGCCAACTCGGCCTTCAGCACCACCGTCGGGACGGTGTTCCTCGCTCCGTATGTCGCGGCGCTGGCGCGCTCCGCGGCCGAGGCGGCGGGGACCGAAACGGTTCCTTTCTTTGGGATTCCCGTCGCCCCCGATTCCTTCCTGCCCTACTGCATATCGTTCTCGGTCGGTATGCAGGTGCTCTTCCTCCCCATCCTCGGCGCTATCGCGGACTATTCCCACCGCCGCAAACAAATGATGCAGTTGTTCGCCACCATCGGCGCGATCTGCACCATCCTGCTCTTCATGGTGACGGGCGACCTGTGGTGGCTGGGCGGCGTCCTGTTCATCCTTGCCAACCTGGCCTTCGGCGCGGCGATCGTGTTCTACAATGCCTACCTGCCCGACATCGCCAGCGAGGACAAACGCGACAGCGTCTCCTCGTACGGCTGGGCGATGGGCTACCTCGGCGGCGGACTCCTGCTCGTCCTCAACCTCATCCTTTACATGTTCAGCGATAAGTTCGGGATCCCCGGCGAACTGGCAGTGCGCATCAACCTCGCCTCGGCGGGCGTGTGGTGGCTGGGATTTTCGTTCTTCACCTGGGCGCGTCTCCGACCGCGTCATGCCGCCCACGTGCTGCCGAAAGGCGAGACGTACGTCAGCGTCGGATTTAAACAACTCGGTCAGACCCTGCGCGAGGTCAAGCGCTTCCCCGAGACGCTCAAATACCTGCTGGCGTACTTCCTCTACAACGACGGCATCCAGACCGTGATCGCGGTCGCCTCGACGTTCGCGGCCGCGCCCCTCATCCAGGGCGGACTCGAACAGGACCAAACCACCCTGACCGTGGTCATCCTCATGATCCAATTTGTGGCCTTTGGCGGCGCGCTGCTCTGGGGAAAACTTGCCGGCCGCATCGGCGCCAAACAATCCATCATCGTCAGCCTCGTCATCTGGCTGGGCGTGGTGGTGTTTGCCTTCGGCGGACTCAAAGGCTCCGCCTCGTCCGTGACGATCCAGTTCTTCGTTCTCGGCGCGTTCATCGCCCTCGTGATGGGCGGCTCGCAGGCCATCAGCCGCAGTCTCTTCGCGCAGATGATCCCCGCGGGACGGGAAGCCGAATTCTATTCCTTCTACGAGATCTCCGAGCGCGGCACTTCGTGGACGGGGCCGCTGATCTTCGGCCTCGCCAACCAGCTTTTCGGGAGCCTGCGCTGGGGCATCCTTTCGCTTATCTTTTACTTCATCGCGGGGTTGATCGTCCTGCCGATGGTGAACGTGAAAAAGGCGATGGAAGACGTGAAGAAATACGACGAAGCGAAAAATAACGTTTGAAAAAGCTCAGGCGACGCCCTCTGGCGTCGCCTGCGCGCAGTAAAACAAGTTTGAAGCCCGTTTTCTTCATGGAAACGGGCTTTACGTTTCTATAATCTCTCGAAGAACCTGTGGATTTTTTCCATCGCCCGCTCGATGACCTCCATCGAAGTGGCGTAGCACAGGCGGATATATCCGTCTCCCGCGGGACCGAAATCCGTCCCCGCCAAAACGGCGACTCCCTCCTCCTCCAGCAGCCGCGCCTGGATCTCCTTCGACGAAATCCCAAACGACTTTACATTCGGGAAGACGTAAAACGCGCCCTGCGGCTTCTGCGCGTGGACGCCAGGGATGGCGTTCGCCAGTTCCACCATGCGGTCGCGGCGCTTCTGGTATTCGGCAACCATCTCGCGGACGAAATCCTGCGGACCCGTCAGCGCCTCCATCCCCGCGTATTGCGTGAACATGGCCGTGCATCCCACCGAATGGGTGATCAGCAGTTCCAGTCGTTCCGCCAGCGCGGGCGGCGCGATCATATAGCCGAGCCGCCAGCCCGTCATCGCGTAGGCTTTCGAGAATCCGTCGGCGATGACGGTGCGCTCCAGCATCCCGTCAATTGAGGCGACGCTCGGCGCGGACTCCATTCCGTCGTAGACCAGGCGCGAGTAGATTTCGTCCGCCAGGATCCAGGCGTCGTATTTCTGCGCCTGTTTCGCGATGTGCTTTAAATCTTCGAGCGGGATGACGCCGCCGGTCGGGTTGGCGGGCGAATTGAGGATGATGAGTTTCGTTTTGTCCGAAATCTTCGAATCGAAGACATCCAGGTCGAACGAGAATTGATTCTCCTCGCGCAGCGTCACCGGCACTGGCGTCCCGCCCGCGACGCCGATCATGGCGCGGTAGGTCGGGAAGCCGGGATCGGGGTAGATGACCTCGTCGCCCGGCGCGACCAGCGCGAGGGTCGGGAAGAAGAGACCGGGCTTGGAGCCGGGTCCCGCCACGACCATGTCGGGGCGGACCGTCACGCCGCGCCGCGCGCCCGCGTCGGCCGCGATCAGCTCGCGAAAGCGCGTCAGTCCCGCGGGGGAGGTGTAGCGCGTGAGTCCCTCCTCGATGGCGGCGACGCCCGCCTGGGCGATGGTTTCGGGCGTGCGGAAGTCGGGCTGGCCGAGTTCGAGGTGCAAGACCTCGCGGCCGGCGCGTTCTATGTCTGAGGCGCGCGCCAGGACGGCGTACGCGCCCTCGGCTTCGAGATGGGCGATGCGGTTGGCGAACATGGATCCTCCTCGGTTAGAAGTCGTCATAGACGCCGCGTTCGGGAATGTCGCGGACGCGGTATGGGGTGACCTGGTACACATGATAGTTGAGCCAGTTGCTGAACAGCAGGTTGGCGTGGCCGCGCCAGCGGACGAGCGGAGGCTGGGACGGGTCGTTGGCGGGGTAGTAATTAGCCGGTACGCGGATTGACAGTCCTTTGCTTTTGTCCCGATCATACTCGGACTTGAGGGTGAGCGGGTCGTATTCGGCATGCCCGGTGACGAAGACGTGCCGCCCGTCGCGCGTGCCGACGATGTAGAGGCCCGCCTGCTCCGATTCGGCCAGGATGACGAGGTCGGGCGTCTTCTCGATATCGGCGCGGCGGATCTCGGTGTGACGCGAATGCGGCGCGAGGAAAACGTCGTCGAAGCCGCGCAGAAGCCGCGCCTTGCGTTCGAGGACGCGGTGCGGAAAAACGCCGAACATTTTTTGCGCGAGCGGGTATTTCGGCACGCCATACCGATGATACAGTCCGGCCTGCGCGCCCCAGCAAACGTAGAGCGTGGAGAAGACGTTGGTCTCTGCCCAGGCCATGATCTCCTTTAACTCCGGCCAGTAGTCCACCTCTTCGAAGGGCATTTGTTCCACAGGCGCGCCGGTGATGATGAGGCCGTCGAACTTGCTCCGGCGTACCTGGGCGAACGATTTGTAGTGGGCCAGCAGGTGTTCGGCCGAAGCGTTTTTGTGGTTGTGCGAGACGGTATGCAGCAGGGTGATGTCCACCTGCAGGGGCGTGTTTCCGAGCAGGCGCAGGAACTGCGTTTCCGTCTCGATCTTGGCGGGCATGAGGTTGAGGATGGCGATGCGCAGCGGACGGATGTCCTGGCGCCGGGCGCGGGCGTCGCTCATCACAAAGATATTTTCGCCTTCCAGAATACTACGCGCCGGGAGCGTGGCGGGAATTTTGACGGGCATGGGTCCGCTCGTTTCTAGCGATCCGCCTGGGATGCGGAGAGGGCCGAGTCCAAATCCCAGAGGAGGTCGTCAATGTCTTCGAGTCCGACGCTCAGGCGGACGAAGTCCGGCGAGACGCCCGCGGCGGCCTGTTCCTCGGCGGAAAGCTGGCTGTGCGTGGAACTGGCAGGATGAATGACCAGCGAGCGGGCGTCGCCCACGTTGGCGAGGTGGATGAAGAGCCGCAGGCTTTCGATGAAACGCCGGCCGGCCTCGCTCCCTCCTTTGATGCCAAATCCGAGGATGGCGCCCGCCCCTTTGGGCAGGTATTTTTTCGCCCGCTCGTGATCGGGATGGCTGGCGAGGCCCGGATATTTGACCCAACTCACCAGCGGATGCCGGCTGAGGAAGTCCGCCACCGCTTTGGCGTTCTGCACGTGACGCTCCATGCGCAGCGAGAGCGTCTCGATCCCCTGGAGGATCTGCCAGCTGTTGAAAGGCGATTGGCACGCGCCGATGTCGCGCAGCGCCTGGACGCGGGCCTTGACGATGAACGGAGGCAGTCCCGCTTCGGAGAGGTCGGCGTAAACGAGGCCGTGATACGAGGGGTCGGGCGTGGTGAAATTGTCGAAGCGTCCGCTGCGCCAGTCGAAGTTGCCGCCGTCCACGATGAGGCCGCCGATGCTGGAGCCATGTCCGCACAGGAATTTGGTGGCGCTGTGAGTGACGATGTTCGCGCCCCACTCGAACGGACGGAAGAGATACGGCGTGGCGAAGGTGTTGTCGATCATCAGCGCGATGCGGTTCTGGCTGGCGATGGCGGCGGCCTCCTCGAACGGGAAGACGGATATATCGGGGTTGCCGAGCGTTTCGCCGTAGATGATCTTTGTGTTCGGACGGATGGCGCGCTCGAAATTCTCCGGCTCGGATGGGTCCACGAAGGCAACTTCGATGCCCAGTTTGCGGAGGGTGTAATTGAACTGGTTGTATGTGCCGCCGTATAAGCGGCTGGACGAGACGATGTGGTCGCCGGCGTTGCACAGGGTGAAGATGGCCTGCGCTTGCGCGGCGTGACCGCTACTGGCGGCCAGGGCTCCCGCGCCTCCTTCGAGCGCGGCGACGCGCTGCTCCAGCACGTCGGTGGTGGGATTCATCAGGCGGGTGTAGATATTGCCCAATTCTTTGAGCGCGAACAAGTTGGCCGCGTGCTCGACGCTCTTGAACTGGTAACTAGCGGTTTGGTACAGCGGCACGACGCACGAACCGGTGGTCGGGTCAATATCGTAACCGGCGCGCAACTGTCGGGTGGCGAAGCCGAACTGGCGGGAAGTACTGGCGGTCATGGTCTACTCCTTGAGGTGTGATGTCTGCGCTGCCGGCGGGTGAAAACAGGAAACGCCCCATCTGGCAAGATGGGGCGCTGGCAGGCAGGTACGCAAAACAAAAAACGCCTCTCATCTTCCAGAATATGCAACCGGGCGGTTGCGCTTACTGCCGGAATTGGCACCTTGACTTGCGGTCAGGTTGCCGAGGCTTCACAGGGCCGGTCCCTCAGCCTCTCTGGATAAGAGCGAATGCTGTATTCAGTTGTCGAACTTCATGGCCGCAGGCGGCGAAGTTGGCGGTTTATACCATGCCAGAGGGGAAAGCGTCAAGATGGATTTGGCGGTCGATCAACTGTTCCCGAGAATTCATTTTGAAACTGGGAGCAGATTGCCGAGCAGACTCCCGCCCAGGTTGGCGCGCAGAAGCGACACGCTCACCGCGGGCAGGTTTGCCGCGGAGGGATAGATCAGGTAGCGCGGCGACCATTCGGGATGGAATTTTTCCTTGAAGGCGTGCAGGCCGCGGAAGTTGTAGAAGCGGTTGACGTTGCGATAAATATAGTTGAGGGCGCGCTCGATGGTGGGATCGTCGGAGTGTTCGCCGACGCCCGAGAGCGCGCTCAAGCCGAGGTTGAACGCGGCGTAGTTTTGCGATTTCGCCCATTGCAGCAGCGACACGAAAAGGAAATCCATCAGGCCGCTCTCCGTGTGGTTGCGGTGTCGCATCAGGTCCATGGTGATCTCGCGGGCCTGAAATTCCGTGACGATGTTGGTGAAGGCTTCGATAAACCCCTCGCGGTCGCGGACGAGGAGGATGGGACAGATTTGCAGGTAGGCTTCGTCGAACCAGCCGAGCGAGAACCGCATCTCGGAAGCGCCGCGGTTCGACAGCCACTCGTCGCTGATGGAGTCGAGTTCGCGCAACATGCGCGGCGAGAACGGCGGCTGGATCACGTCGGCGCGGTAGCCGAGGCGGGTCATTTTGTTGAAGCCGCCGCGCAGGTTTTTATTCTCGCTGCCCTCCAGCGTGAACGCGGACAGGTCCACGGTGGCTTCCTGCCCGAGCGTGAGGGCGGAGTAGCCCGCGGTTTTATAGGCGTCAAGATAAGTCGGCTGGACCTGATAGAACGCGGTCAGCCAGTCGTTCGGCGCGCAGAATTCTTTGAACGCGCTTATCGCCGCGGGGACGTCTTCGGGCGGGCCGATGGGGTCGCCAAGCGCCAGGGCGATGCGGTTCTCCACGACGTAGGAGACGAGCGATCCGCCCGGGCTGAAGAAAAAATGTTTGTCGTCGAGCAGGGCGTAGCGGGCGAGGGAGGAGCAGCCGAAGCCGCGGACGACCGTCCAGGCGCGCGCCCGCTCCTCGTCGGTGGCGACGCGGCGATTCAGCACGGGACGGAGGAGCATGAGCAGGGCGTAGCCCATCGTCGCCGCGCCGACTATGTAGATGGAGTCCGCGAAGTAGCGTCCAAATTTGCCCGTGAAGGGCTGCAGGCCGGGATCGTAGAACTGGGTGAACATCACCACAGTTTGACGGAGCGCCGCCCAGAATCCAAAGTTGATGTGTTCGCGGCGGGCCAGCACGTAGAAGCCGACGACGCCGTAAGCGAGGGTGAAGCCGAGGGCGGCGAGGACGGTCCAAAGTCCCGCGCGGACCGAGGGGATGTCGGAGCGGGCGTGGAAGCGCGGACGGAGGTAGACCAGGAGCGCGGCGAGGAGCGCGGCGAGAGTCGCTTCCTCGTAGTCCAGTCCTTTGAGCAGGTGAATGGGGATGGAGGCGCAGAGGATAACGAGGGTCAGCCACCAGCCGAGTTGTTTTTTGCGCCAGAGACTGACGGAGAGCAGCAGCAGGGCAAACCCCGAGAGCGCGGAGGTGAGATGTCCGCCCGTGGAAATGACGAGCGGCGAGTATTCCTCGAGCAGTTGCAGGCGGTTGTGCAGGGACGGCGTAACCGCGGAGAGAACGTTGATCACGCCCATCGCGGCGGTAAGAAGCGCGACGAGACGGACGAGGTTTTCCTCAGCGAGGGAGAAGCGGGTTTTCATAACCTGCTCTTTGAAACTCAAATCGCCGCTTTGAACTATAACTTCGGAAGCACAATAGATTGCTGTTTCTGGTACTTGCCCTTTTTATCCGCGTACGAGACCTCGCACTCTTCGTCCGCCTCGAAGAACAGAACCTGGGCGATGCCCTCGTTGGCGTAGATCTTCGCGGGCAGGGGCGTGGTGTTGGAAATTTCAAGCGTGACGAAGCCCTCCCACTCCGGCTCGAACGGCGTCACGTTGACGATGATGCCGCAGCGCGCGTACGTGGATTTGCCGAGGCAGACCGTGAGAACTTTGCGCGGGATGCGGAAATATTCCACCGTGCGCGCCAGCGCGAAGGAGTTGGGCGGGATCACGCAGACCTCGCCCTTGAAATCCACCATGCTTTTGGGGTCGAAGTTCTTCGGGTCCACGGTGGCGCCGAAGACGTTGGTGAAGATCTTGAACTCGTCGGCCACGCGGATGTCGTAGCCGTAGGACGAGACGCCGTAAGAGATCACGCGGCCGCGCGCCTGACCCTCCATGAACGGTTCGATCATTTTCTGTTCCAGCGCCATCTTGCGAATCCAGTGGTCGGGTTTAAGTCCCATGGTTGCTCCATTTTACGATTTGCGATTTTTGATTTTGTTCGTTTGGCTGTGGTTGAATTTTCTTTGCCACAGATTAGCGCAGATTTCACAGATTACACGTCCCGATGCTGGAGAGCGTCTTTTACGACTCATCCATACAAACGCCTATTTTAATGTGATCGTTGTCAGCGTTAATTTGCCCGATTGTACTTCAACCCGGCGTTCGTAAAACAAACCGCCGTAATAGAACGTGATGCGATAACGGCCCGGCTTCAACTCGCCCAGCGCGGCGTTCTCATCCACGGACAAGAAATTTTCTTCGTACGTTCGGATGTAGTACGACGCGCCCTCGGTTTGGATCGTCAGGTCGGCGCGCGGGAAGTCGCCGCGCCGGTTCACGATGGAGATCGCCAGCGCGCCCTCGTCTGCGCGGGGGATCATCCACAACTGGGGGTTGAGCGCGGAGAAGTAATCCTCCGCGTCGCCGCGGCGGACTTCGAAGTGCAGGTGACTCCCGATGGCGCCGCCCGTTTTGCCGACTTTGCCGATCTCTTGTCCCGCCGCGACTTGCTGGCCCGCCTGCGTTTCGAGCGCGGACAGATGCGCGTAGAGCGTGAACATCCCGTCCGCGTGGCGGATGACGATCACGTTCCCGTAGAAATTCGTCCACGGACTGTACGCCGCCTCCGCATCGGGGCCCGCGAAGACGACCGTCCCGTCTGCCGCGGCGAAGACGGGAGTCCCGGTGGCGTTGGGGAATTCCACGCCGTGATGCGGTTCGCGCGTCCCCTCGGCGGTGGAGGCGAACGGATACGTCGCGTCCGCCGAATCGTTCGCGGGCGGATGGATCGGCCGCTGGAAGATGAAGTGTCCGTCCGTGATGCAGTAGTCCGCGGCGAGCGGGTCGCACGGGACGGGCGTCCCGGTCGGCGGAGGGAGCGGGGAGGCGGTAACCGTCGGCGGAGGCGCGGTCCGGCTGGGCGTCGGGGCGGACGCGGTCTGGGCGGGCGAGGGAGTCGGGAGAGTCGCGGCCGCGTCCAGCGTTGGAGCGGGTCCGCAGGCGGAGGTCAAGGCGAGGAGCAGGAGGAAAGTCAAGAGGCGTTTCGTCTTCAAGGGGAAGTCCATTCGGCGAAGTATAACATTCCCGTTTGTCGCCGAGACCGTGCTCGGCGTTATACTTGGCGAATAACTGTAAAAAACCCTGCAACGTATTTTTTTGAAGAGGATGGCCCGATGAAAACTGCCCTGCTTTTGATTGACATCCAGAAGGATTACTTCCCCGGCGGGAAGATGGAATTGGCGAGGCCGCTCGAGGCCGCGAAGAAGGCCTATGGGCTTCTTCAATGTTTTCGCGAGCATGGCGGGTATCACGTCC
>JAANMV010004897.1_pt1 | contig 10173 bp, 7 predicted proteins | sample 7279661 | NCBI WGS metagenome assembly JAANMV01 (sample SAMN14094540, study PRJNA606508) | bioreactor metagenome | isolation source: A lab-scale SPAN reactor treating ammonium-rich wastewater day 121 | place: Ireland: Galway | collected 2017-05-16 | reverse complement strand
GCCGCCGCCGCTGCCGCCGTCGTCGGTCGCCGCACCGGCGCGATCCTCGCGCGTCGGGCCGCCGCTGCTCGGCCTATCGCCGCGCCGCCGAGACCTATCGCCTGACCGCGCGGCTGCGCACCCGCGGCCTCGCCGCCCTCGCCGCGCCGGGCGAGCAGGTCAGCGAGGCGGCCGGCGGGCTGCGCGGCACCGAGCCGCTGCCGGCCCGCTTCCTCTCCGCCGGGCTGTGGCGCGGCCGGCCGCGCCGCGTCGTGCTCGACTGGCTCGGCGCCGAGCCGGTGCTGCGGCTGCGCGAGCCGCCGGAGGCCGCCGCGGAGCGGGAGCCGGTGCCGGCGGAGCTGCGCCGCGGCACGCTCGACGCGCTGTCGGCGATGATGCGTCTCGCCCGGATCGTCGCCGCCACCGGACGCTGCGAGCCGGCCGGCGCGGCGATCTATGACGGCCACCGGCGGACCGACTACGTGCTCCGCACCGCCGGGCGCGAGGTGCTGCCGCGCTGGCGCGACGCCTGGTCCGGCGAGGCGCTGCGCTGCGGCTTCGAGGGCCGCCAGGTCGCCGGCTTCCGGCGCGACGAGGATCCGGCCGAGCGGGGCCGGCCGCAGCGCGGCATCGCCTGGCTGGCGCCGCTCGCCGCCGGCGGGCCGCATCTGCCGGTGCGGCTGGAGGTGCCGACGCGCTGGCTCGGCACCGTCGAAGCCTATCTGGTCGGGGCCGGCGCCGCGCCGCGCTGAGGCCCGGCGGCGGGCAGCAGGCGCGGCAGCAGGGCGAGGAGATCCGCCGGGGTGTGCGCCACCGCGGCGGCGCCCTCGGCCATCGCGGCGGGGCCGTAGCCCCAGGCGACGAAGACGCAGGGCAGGCCGGCGGCCGCGGCGGCGGCGACGTCGTTGCGGTGGTCGCCGACCAGCACCGCGGCCTCGGGATGGCCGCCCGCCAGCCGCAGCGTCGCCAGCGGGTGGCCGGGATCGGGCTTGCGCACGGGAAAGCTGTCGCCGCCGCCGAGCGCGGCGAAGTGCCGGGCGAGGCCGAGCGCGGCGAGCAGCGCGCGCGCCGCCGCCTCGGGCTTGTTGGTGCAGACCGCGAGCCGCCAGCCGGCCTGGGCCAGCGCCGCCAGCGCCTCGGGGATGCCGGCGAAGGGGCGCGTGGCGACCGCGGCGTGGTGGGTGTAGTCGGCGAGGAAGGCCTCGCAGGCCGCCTGGTCGAAGCCGCGCCCGCGCGCGGCGAGGGCGCGGGTGACCAGCGCCCGCGCGCCGTCGCCGACCATCGCCACCACCTCGGCCCGGGTGAAGCCGGGCAGGCCGAGCCTGGCCATCATGCGGTCGGTGGCCGCATGCAGGTCGGGGGCGCTGTCCACCAGCGTGCCGTCGAGATCGAAGAGCGCGGTGCGGTCCATCGCTCGCGGCTTAGACCACGTTCCGTGCCGATAGAAGCACGGAACGTGGTCTCGCTGCTTGATTTGAGAGCATGAGTCACGCCTCCGGTGAGTCCACCTCCGGCGATCATGCTCTAGGGGCGGGGCCGGCACCGCGCAATCCGGCCGCGGCGGCGCGCTGCCGTGCCGCCCGCCGCACGCGGCCGCCGGCCTTCGCGGGCGAGTTGCCGCGGCGGTGGAAACGCGCGGCGGTCCGGTCGTCAGGTCAGATCCCGACGTCCAGCCGGCTCTCGCCGGCGGTCACCTCCGGCGGGCCCTGCACCAGGTGGGAGATCGAGCGCTCCACCCAGCCGCGGGCCTTGTCGTTCGAGGCGAGGGCGGAGTCGCGGCTGTCGAAGATGCTGACCGAGACGATCTGGCTGTTGCCGCAGTCGATCACGTGATAGCCGCGGAACCCGGGGACCTCGCGCAGGATCGGGACGAATTCCGCCTCGACCTTGCGGACCAGCTCGTCCATCGGGCCGAGCATGCGATATTTGCGGATGCTCACGAACATCGTTGCCTCCCCGTTGTTTTCTCTTGCCGCCCCGCGACGCTGCGCCTGCCCCGGCGCGGGGGTCAAGGCGAAACGGCGGGCCGCGCCACCCGCGCGGGTGGTGCGCAGGTTAAGCCGGCGGTAACGGGCGTCCCGCTAGGCTGGGGCCATGTCCAGCACCGTGACGCAGCGTCTCGATTTCGCCCCGGCCGCGCCGGGCTCGGCCGCGGAGATCGCGGCGCGGCCGGCGCTGGATCCGGCCTTCGTCGCCCGCTTCCTCGCCGGCATGTCGCCGCAGGTGGCCGCGCGCTTCGATGCGCGCCAGCTCTTCGCCGTGCAGCAGGCCTTCGGCCGGCGCGGCGCGCGGGAGCGGCGGCGGGGGTGGCACTGGCGGATCCGGCTGCCCTGGGCCGGCGGCGGCGGCGGCCGGCACTACCTGCTCTCCTTCGCGCCGATCGAGGAGGAAATGCCGGCCGACCACCGGGCCGCGGCACGGTGCGCGGCGACCTGGCGCGGCCTGGCGCTGGGCGTGGCGGCGGCGGCGGCGCTGCTCGCGGTGCTGGCGGCAACGGCGGCCGCGGTGGCCGCCTGACGCGCCAGGCGCGGGGCGAGGCCGGGCCATGCCCGCCTGCGCGCGCGCGCCCCTCCGCCCGCTCATCGCGGCATCCGCTTCGAATGCGACGCGATTTTGACCGGGCGGCGGTGCGCGCGGCGCTTGCCCCGGTGCCGGCGGAGGCTCTAACCGGTCGGCATGACCGAAGCCGCTGCCGCCGCCGCCGCCGCCGTGATCCTCGCCGCGGGTCTCGGCACCCGCATGCGCTCCGCCCTGCCCAAGGCGCTGCAGCCGATCGCCGGCCGGCCGATGCTGCGCCACCTGCTCGACGCGGCGGAGCAGGTGTTCGACCGCATCGTGGTGGTGGTCGGGCCGGAGATGCCGGCGGCGGAGCGCGCCGCGGCGCCGCACCCGGTGGCGGTGCAGCGCGAGCGCCTCGGCACCGCCCATGCGGCGTTGCAGGCGGCGCCACGGCTCGGCGATCTCTCCGGCGACGTCGCGGTGCTCTACGCCGACAACCCGCTGGTGACGCCGGAGACGCTGCACCGGCTGCGCGCGGCGCGGGCCGAGGCGGATCTCGTGCTGCTGGCGATGCGCCCGGGCGATCCGGGGAGATACGGGCGGGTGATCGGCGACGGGCGCGGCGGCGTCGCGCGCATCGTCGAATGGGCCGATGCGAGCGCGGCGGAGCGGGAGGAGGAGCGGCTGTGCAATGCCGGCGTCGTCTGCGCCCGTGCCGCCGACCTGTTCCGCTGGCTGCGCGCGGTGCGCAACGACAACGCCAAGGGCGAGTACTACCTGACCGACGTGGTGGCGATCGCCCGCGCCGAGGGACGGCGCTGCGTCGCGGTGGAGGCGCCGGAGGCGGAGCTGCGCGGCATCAACAGCCGTGCCGAGCTGGCCGCCGCCGAGGCCGCGGTGCAGGCGGCGCTGCGCGCGGTGGCGCTGGAGGCCGGCGTCGGGATGGCGGCGCCGGAGACGGTGTTCCTCAGCCACGACACCCGCCTCGCGCCCGACGTGACGATCGGCCCGAACGTGGTGTTCGGGCCCGGCGTCAGCGTCGCCGAGGGCGCCGAGATCCGTGCCTTCAGCCATCTGGAGGGCTGCCGCGTCGGGCCCGGCGCGGTGATCGGCCCCTTCGCGCGGCTGCGCCCCGGCACGGTGATCGAGGCGGGCGCGCATGTCGGCAATTTCGTCGAGCTGAAGGCGGCGGTGCTGGGCGAGGGGGCGAAGGCCAACCATCTGGCCTATCTGGGCGACGCGGCGATCGGCGCCGGGGCCAATATCGGCGCCGGCACCATCACCTGCAATTACGACGGCGTCGCCAAGCACCGCACCGAGATCGGCGCCGGCGCCTTCATCGGCTCCGACACCGCGCTGGTCGCGCCGGTGCGCGTCGGCGCGCATGCGCTGGTCGCGGCGGGCAGCGTCGTCACCGACGACGTGCCGGAGGATGCGCTCGCCATCGCCCGCGGCCGGCAGGCGGTGCATGAGGGGCGCGGCATGCGCGGCCGGCGCAGGCGGGGCTGAGGACGGCAGGGCGGCGTCGCCGGGGCCGCGAGCGGGCAGGGAGGCGGGCGGATGTGCGGGATCGTCGGGGTGGTCGGGCGTGCGGAGGCGGCGCCGCGGCTGCTGGAGGCGCTGCGGCGCCTGGAGTACCGCGGCTATGACAGCGCCGGCATCGCCACGCTGGTCGACGGCGGCCGGATCGAGCGGCGCCGCGCCGAGGGCAAGCTGAACAACCTGGCCGCGGTGCTGGAGCGCGATCCGCTCCCCGGCACCACCGGCATCGGCCACACCCGCTGGGCGACGCATGGCGCGCCGACCGCGCGCAACGCCCATCCGCACGCCACCGCGCGCGTCGCCGTGGTGCACAACGGCATCATCGAGAACCACGCCGAGCTGCGCGCCGAGCTGGAAGCCCGCGGCGCCGAATTCGACACCGAGACCGACACCGAGACCGTGACCCGGCTGCTCGACTGGCACCTCGCCTGCGGCGCCGGGCCGGAGGAGGCGACCGCGCGCACCCTGAAGCGGCTGCACGGCGCCTTCGCCGTGGCGATGGTCTTCGCCGGCCATCCGCGCACGCTGATCGCCGCGCGGCAGGGCGCGCCGCTCGCGGTGGGCTACGGCGAGGGCGAGATGTTCGTCGGCTCCGACGCGCTGGCCCTGGCGCCGCTGACCCGCCGCATCGCCTATCTGCACGGACGCGCTCTACGCCTGCGCGGTGGACGGGCCGGGGCGGGGCCGCCCGCTGCCGCTCTACGGCGCGCCGCGGGCGGCGGCGGTCGGCGGCGCGGCGGTGAGTCCCGAGGGCGAGGCGGTGTTCACCATCGCCCGCCGCCCCGGCGCCGAGCCGGGGGCGAGCTTCGACCGCCCCGGCACGCGCTGGCCCGCCTTCGACCCGCGAGAGCCGCCGCGCACGGCGCTGATGGTGCTGACCCGGCGCGGCGGCGGGCCGATCGGGACGTAGCGCGGGCGCATTTGTCCGCCTGCGGCTGGCGCGCAGGATTTCATCGGATCGTCACGCGCCGCGGCTGGCAGCCGGCCGCGGCGCCGCGTATCGACCGCGCGCCGCCCACTCCATCCGAGCGACGCCCCGATCCGCCCATGCCCGAAGCGCGCCGACCGACCGCAGCCGACACCGATATCGAGGACATCGGCAGCAATCCCGATCCCGCCAACCCGATCGGCGCCATCATCGCCGCCCGCCTTGGCCGCCGCCCGCTGCTCGGCGGCGCCGTCGCTGGCGTCGCGATGCTCGGCCCGGACGGGGCGGCCACGGCGGCGCAGCCCATCGCCGCGCACGGCAGCGGCAACACGCCCGGCGTCGGTCCCTCCACGCTCACCTTTCCCGAATTGCGCCATCAGATGGCGCAGGGCGACGCGGTGGCGGAGGGGTACGAGATCCGGACCCTCATCCGCTGGGGCGACCCGCTCTTCGCCGATGCGCCGGAATTCGACGCCACGCGGCAGAGCGCGGCGGCGCAGGCACGCCAGTTCGGCTACAACAACGACTTCCTCGCCGTCTTCCCGCTGCCGCCGGAGGGTCCGCCTGGCGCGGATCGCGGGCTGCTCTGGGCGAACCACGAATACACCAGCACCGGGCTGATGTTCCCCGGCCTCGGCGCCGGGCGGGCCGCGCAGTCGCGCGCCAGCGCCGAGCAGGTGGCGATCGAGATGGCCGCGCATGGCGGCAGCGTGGCGGAGATCCGGCGCGACGCGACGGGGCGCTGGAGCGTCAGGCGCGACAGCCCGCTCAACCGCCGCATCACCGCCGGGACGCCGATGCGCCTCAGCGGCCCCGCCGCCGGCCATGCACGGCTGCGCACCAACGCCGATCCGAGCGGCACGCGCGTGCTCGGCATGCTGAACAATTGCGCCGGTGGCCAGACTCCCTGGGGCACGCTGCTAACCTGCGAGGAGAACATCAACTACTATTTCGGCGGCGCCGCGGCCGAGGTCTCTCCGCAGGCCGCGCATTACCGCCGCTACGGTATCCGGCGCGAGCCGTTGTACGTCTGGCGCCGCCACGTCGCGCGCTTCGACCTCGACCGGGAGCCGAACGAGCCGAACCGCTTCGGCTGGGTCGTCGAGATCGATCCCTACGACCCGCGCTCCGTGCCGGTGAAGCGCACCGCCCTCGGCCGGTTCAAGCACGAGGGCTGCACCCAGGCGCCGTGCCCGGACGGGCGGATCGCCTTCTACAGCGGCGACGACGAGCGGTTCGAGTACATCTACCGCTTCGTCACCGCGCGGCCGTGGAACCCGCGGGACCGGGCGGCGAACCGCGACCTGCTGGACGCCGGCACGCTCTCCGTCGCCCGCTTCCACGATGATGGTCGGGTCGAATGGCTCGACCTGGCGCATGGGCAGGGCCCGCTCACCGCGGCGAACGGCTTCCTCAGCCAGGCCGATGTGGTGATCGAGGCGCGCCGCGCCGCCGACCTGCTCGGCGCGACGCCGATGGACCGGCCGGAGGATGTCGAGGCCAACCCCGCCACCGGCCGGGTCTATGCGATGCTCACCAACAACGCCCGGCGCACCGAGGCGCAGGCGCACGGCGCCAATCCGCGCGCCAGCAACCTCCACGGCCATGTGCTGGAGATCATCCCGCCCGGCGCCGATGCCGGCCGCGCCGACCACGCCGCGACGGAGGCGCGCTGGGAACTGTTCCTGCTGGCCGGCGCGCCGGGCATCGACCCCGGCGCGCGCTACCACCGCGCCACCAGGGCCGATGGCGGCTGGCTCTCCTGCCCCGACAATTGCGCCTTCGACAGCAAGGGCCGGATCTGGATCGCCACCGACGGCGCGCCGCGCAGCGCCGGCGTCGCCGACGGGCTCTACGCCGCCGACACCACCGGCCAAGGCCGTGCCCTGACCCGGCTGTTCTACCAGGCCCCGGCCGGGGCGGAGGTGTGCGGCCCCTGTTTCGCGCCGGACGAGCGCGCCCTGTTCCTTGCCATCCAGCACCCGGGCGAGGAGCCGGGCAGCAGCTTCGAGCGGCCGAGCACGCGCTGGCCCGATTTCCGGGAAGACGTTCCGCCGCGGCCGAGCGTGATCGCGATCACGAAGAAGGATGGCGGGCCGATCGGGAGCTGACCGGCGCCGCGCCGCGGCACTGGTCGCGTTGGCGCGGAAGCCCTCGACAGCGCGGCGCGGAATGGTCAGCCTGCATCCGTCCGGGCCGGCGATGCGCCGGCCGCCGGCGACCGATGATCGAGCAGGGGAGGGGCGCTCCGTGACCACCATCCTGGGCAGCGGCGAGTACCGCTACGAACCCGTCGAGGGCTGGGGCCGGTTGCCCGAGGGCTGGTCGCTCCGCGAGGTCGGCGCGGTGGCGGTGGACAGCCAGGACCGCGTCTATGTGTTCAATCGCGGCGAGCACCCGATCGTGGTGTTCGACCGCGACGGCAAGTTCCTGACCTCCTGGGGCGAGGGGCTGTTCAAGCGTGCGCACGGCCTGCAGATGGGCCCCGACGACACGCTCTGGTGCACCGATGACGGCGACCATACGGTGCGCCGATGCACCCTCGACGGCCGCGTGCTGATGACCATCGGCGTGCCCGGCCGGCCGGCGCCCTACATGAGTGGCGAGCACTTCAACCGCTGCACCCACACCGCGCTGTCGCCGGAGGGCGATATCTACGTCTCCGACGGCTACGGCAATGCCTGCGTGCACAAATTCTCGCCCGAGGGGAAGCACCTGTTCTCCTGGGGCAGCTCCGGCACCGATCCGGGGCAGTTCAACCTGCCGCACAACATCGCCTGCGACGCGGATGGCTGGGTCTATGTCGCCGACCGCGAGAGCCACCGGGTGCAGGTCTTCGACGGCAAGGGCCGCTACCAGACGCAGTGGAACAATCTGCACCGCCCCTGCGCGCTGTTCCTCGGCAAGGGCAAGTGCCCGATCTGCTATGTCGGCGAGCTGGGCGCCGGGCTCGACGTGAACATCCGCGCGCCGAACATCGGCCCGCGCATCAGCATCCTGTCGAACGAGGGCAAGCTGCTGTCGCGCTTCGGCTCGCTGGGCGAGGGGCCGGGCCAGTTCACCGCGCCGCATGGGCTGGCGGTGGATTCGCGCGGCGACATCTATGTCGGCGAGGTCGCGGTCACCGCCTGGCCGCGCTACCACGGCGGCCAGCCCGCGCCGGCCACGGGCGTGCGGTCGCTGCAGAAATTCCGGTGCGTCGCGGCCTGATCGGCGCCGCCGCTTCGGCAGCGGCCGACGCGGCTTCCGGCGCCGCGGAATCCCGGCTCGCCGGGGTGGAGCGGCGCCGGCCCCATGCCGCTGCCGCGCCAGCAGCAGCAGCACCACCGTGCTCCGCTTGCCGCCGGCCTCCACCAGCGCATGCGCCGCCGCGGTCCCGGCGAGGCACCGGACGGCGCACATGGTGCGGGCTCGCCTCATACCAGTGGCGGCCGATGGTGACCCATCATCGGCCGCCCCCGCAAACGCCGGGCGGCGCAAACCTCCGGTTTGCTTGGCCCGCTTCGCGCCACACGGCGCGGGCCGCCGCATTCGCGGCCCGCCTCGGCATCGATCAAGGACCGATGCCGCCGGTATCAGATGCCGCTGACCGGCGGCAGCGTCGCCTGGAACGACGGCCGCGCCGAGGCCGCCTCCAGCCAGGCGGCGAGCGCCGGCCGGCCCTCGCGCCACTTCCAGATCCGGTGCCGGCGCTCGCAATAGCCGAGCGCCGCTGCGAGGGCGATCCAGGGCGCGTCCACCTCGGCGAACCGGCCGCCAGCGGCGACGTCGTGTTCCAGCACGTCGCCGACGCGGTTGGCGCGCTCCGTCTCCAGCGCGATCACGCCGGGCGAGCGCTCGTGTTCCGGCCGGCGCAATTCGCGGTTCCACACCGCGATGCCGTCCAGCATGCCGATCACCCGGCCGAGCGCCGACATCGCCCGCCACCCGTCCGAGCCGTCGAGCGGCAGGAGCGGCGGGCGGCGCTCGGGCGTCAGCCTGCCGAGGAAGGCGAGGATCAGTACCGTCTCGTTCAGCACCGTGCCGTCGTCCAGCACCAGCGTCGGTACCCGGCCGACCGGGTTCACCGGCAGGAGCGAGGAGGCAGGGTCACGCAGCGTCGTCTCCTCCTGCGCGATGCGCGCGTCGAGGCCGGTCTCCAGCACCGCCATCCGCGCGATCCGCGCATAGGGAGAGCCTGTGGTGTGATAGAGCTTCATGCGTCGCTGGCTCCGCATCCGGTGGTTCCGTCGGGGATGCTAGGGCAGATCGCGGCGGAGCGGCATACTTCGGCGCGTGAATCCGCCCTGCGGGCGGAGGGCTCCGGGCGCGGCGACGGGTCGGGCCGGGGCGGTGCGGAGCCGCCTCCGGGCCGGGGTTGCGCCGGCCCGGTGCCCGGGCGAATCATCCGGCCCCTTTCCCGATGAGGTCATCCCACCGTGACAGCGCTGCCGCCCAAGGATCGCCTGACCATCTGCTTCGCCCATGCGGCCTACCGCATGCAGGACCGCTTCGCCCGCCGCGGCGCCGGCATCCGGAGCTTCGAGCTGCGCGCGCGCGAGGATCTGGACCGGCGGATCGGCGAGGCCGACGTGCTCGTCGTCTCCGGCATGTGGCACAACGGGCTGCTGGAGGCGGCGCCGCGGCTGCGCTTCGTCCAGTCGATCAGCGCCGGCACCGACCAGTACGCGCGCGACGCCTTCGCTGCCCGCGGCGTGCGCCTGGCCAGCGCCGCCGGGGTGAACGCCAACGCCGTGGCGGAGCACGCGATGGCGCTGATCCTCGCCCTCGCGCGGCGGCTGCCGGAGGCGCGCGACAACCAGGCGAGGCGGCACTGGCGCGGCATGATCGGCGACCTGACGCAGCGCGGGGAACTCCGCAGCTCTGTCGAGCACGCTGCGATACAGCGGCACGGCGTCGTCGAGCCGTTCGGCCGCCGCGAGCGTGCGGGCGGCGAACAGCTCCGAACCGCCGGCCGACCCGGCATCCCCGATCGCCGCGAAGCCGTCGGCCGCGGTGAGCAGCGCGGCGATCGCCTCGTCGATGCGGTCGAATTCGATCAGCGCGCGGCCGCGCGAGTCGGTGACGTCGGCGACCAGCCAGTCCGCCTCGTGCTCGACCGCGAGGGCGAGCACCTCGTCGAACAGCGCCGGCGCCCGCCGCAGCCTGCTGGCCCGCTGGCCGGTCGGCGACCGCGGCGCGGCGATCTTCATGGACAGGTTCTATGCCCATCTGGCCGCAACCGG
>JAANMV010004896.1_pt1 | contig 10174 bp, 10 predicted proteins | sample 7279661 | NCBI WGS metagenome assembly JAANMV01 (sample SAMN14094540, study PRJNA606508) | bioreactor metagenome | isolation source: A lab-scale SPAN reactor treating ammonium-rich wastewater day 121 | place: Ireland: Galway | collected 2017-05-16 | reverse complement strand
AACAGGAGCAGCAGCGCCCCGGCTGCATCCGCCAGCCAGTCATCGACCGAAGCGGTCCGGCTCGGGATGAATGACTGGTGCCATTCATCGGTCAGCCCATAAAGAGCCGAAAGAACGACCGCAAGGAACAGTATCTTTCGGTGGATCGATGCCCCTGTATGCCACAGGAGTGCGCGCAGAAAAGAGACCGCAAGGACATAGTAGGCGAGTGCATGGGCCGCTTTATCCTGGAAGTCAAACAGTTTGTGGCGCATGAATTCGGGCGCGTCTCTCCCGCTGATGATAAAAATCGCCACCATCAAACTGACAGCCGGAATCCAGCCAATGAAACGGCGCAACCAGGCGGGCCGATGCGGATGAAAATTCAATCGGTCTCTCGCGCCTCGTTTTCCATGAATTGCTCGAGAATGCGCACATGTCCGGCATCCAGGTGTTGAAAGAAAAAGGCTGTCTGAAAAAGGTTGCAGTCCCCGACTTCAACCTCCTCCACACGGACCACGATCCCCTCCCCATCAATCTCTTCTTTGGCTTCGCGGGTGGGGACAAACAGACGGAAACGATATTTCGTAAAGAGCTCCAGTGGTTCCGGCAGATAGCAGGATAAACCGCTGAGGCAGACATCCCGGGTCGAAACAGTCGTGGATTGCGTGCCCAGCTGAAGACTGACATCCAGGGCGGTGCGATGGCGTGTTCTGGCGCGACGCTCCAAGTTGGGTTTTTTCGTAGTCGTCATGATTACAGGCCCTCCACCTGGGATTTATCCAGAACCGCTTCTTCGATGAAAATCGGGCACCCCGCGCGAACTGCAAGCGCGACCGCATCGCTGGGGCGCGCATCGATGGCAACCTCCTCGCCATTCTGCCGGACTATCAATTCGGCATAATAAGTTCCCTCACGAAGGTCACTGACAACGATGCGTTCGATCACCCCCCCCAGGGATGCAATGGTGTTGCTCAACAGATCATGGGTCAGAGGCCTTGGCGGGAGAACCCCATGGACATGGATCTGGATTGCATTGGCTTCGCACAGGCCGATCACAATCGGCAGCCGCCGGTCTCCCCCTTTTTCGACAAGGATGATCAGCTGCTCCGCTTCGACCTCATTGATCCTGATCTCGAACAGCTCCGCTTCAACTACCATCCGAATTCTCTCGCTCTGTCTGCCGAATCCGCGGCCTCTTCGGGAAGATCATTTTTCTCCCTCCTCAACCGGCCGCCATGAGTCTCTACTATAGGCCGGTTGTGATTTTAGAGGAAGTCAATTCTGGATCCTTTTGTCACACATCAACTTCTAGCAGTGTGAGGCTGTTTGTGAAATAATCTTTTTCCAATCATGAAAAGCCTGACCGTGTTTTTTCCCGCACACAATGAAGTCGAGAATATCGGGCAGCTGGTCGAAAAGACCAACAATGTCCTGTCCGGCATTGTCCCGGATTATGAGATTCTGGTCATCAATGATGGCAGCACCGATGGAACACGTGAACTGCTGGACAACCTGGTTCAGAAGGTCCCACGCCTGCGCCCCATCCATCACGAAGTCAACCAGGGGTATGGCGGAGCGGTGCGCACCGGCTTTCGGAATGCCTCCAAAGACCTGGTCTTTTTTTCCGATGGGGATGGCCAGTTCGATATTGGTGAAATCACACTTTTTCTGGCCGAGATCGACTCGTATGATGCAATTCTCGGGTACCGCATCAACCGCCGCGACCCCTTTCATCGAAAGGTATTTGCCAAATGCTGGGGTATGTTGATCCGCATCCTGTTCCGGATCCGTGTGCGTGACCTGGATTGCGCCTTCAAAATGTTTCAGAGATCCATTCTCGAAGGGGTTGAATTCGAAGCCGGTGGTGCCATGGTGACAGTCGAGCTGCTGGCCAAGCTGCGAAAGAAAAATTTCCGATTCAAGGAAATCGGTGTGAACCACTATCCGCGCACTGCCGGCCAGCAATCCGGCGGAAGCCCGAAGGTCATTTTGCGCGCATTCAAAGAACTGTTTAAACTTTATGGCAGACTGAATTGACCCCGCCTGTCTGAATTCTCCCAGGAGCCAAAACACTCATGAAAAACCTCGCTGGTGGATTTTTTCTCGTCCTTCTCTGCGGAACGCTGTTGTTATCTGGATGCGGGAAAACCGAAAAGGAAGACGATGTGTTCACACTCGAGGATGGAATCCTTTATCGCGGAGATACTGTCTGGCGGATCCAGTCGATCGAAAGCCCGTTCGCCGCGGCGGTCGGAACTCCCTATGAGGTTCTTGCCAAATCTTTCCACCGAACCGCAGAAGTGGGTGGGAACACCCTGTGTGTCGATTTCATGGGGATTGCACCGGATGGAAAAACAATCCTTCCAGAGTGTGTCAAAGCGGTTTCCGGGGTCATTCATGAAGCCACCGAGCGCTACATGGGGACCCTGTGCCGGATCTTCGTGCCGGGTTTTCCAGCCGATCCCGAGTTGCGCGTGAATGCTGCCAGGGCAGCTGCCGAAGCATTCAAAAATATGACTCAGGCGGTCTATCTGATCGATGGTCCCGCAGCCGCCCGAGCCGCTGCCGAATTCAGCAGGGTTGCGCCTTCTCTGCTGGTGGCTTCACCCGCCGGATCAGCCATCACCCTTGTCACCAGCGAAGAGGCCGCCATGAAAAACCCCCTTTCGCTGTATGCCGGAAAGGCCTCCCCCCACCTGGCTGGACTGCCACACTTCGTCCTTCCCGGCCTGCCTGAAACATACACCGCGCTGGATGCGGCTTCGGCGGATCCCATTGAAAGTCAACCCTGGACTCCCGACAACTCAGTTTTAAGTGAACAGGAACGCGCTGATGGGTGGATCGCCCTCTTCGATGGGAAGACACTGAATGGCTGGACACTGACCGGAATGAACAAGAATGGCTGGAAAGTCAAAGAGGGGGTTCTGGAGTGGGCAGAGGACAAAGGCGGGCTGGTCCGCACCAGAGACCGCTATGAAAATTTCATCCTCAAGCTGGACTGGAAAATTGATGCTGGAGGAAACAGCGGTGTCATGCTGCGTGCTCCACGGGCCGGGCGCGCCTCACGGATTGGAATGGAAATTCAGATCGAAGGCGACTATGGCGAACCCATTGCCAATGACAGCACCGGAGCGGTCTATGTCCAGTCACCACCGCTGGTGGCAGCCCAGAAGCCAAATGGCGAATGGAACAGTTACGAAATCACCCTCAATGGCCCGATGCTGAAGGTGGTGCTGAATGGCCAGGTGGTCCAGGACCTCAATCTGGACACCCACCCCGACCTCTGCCTGCGTTTGACCCGTGGCTTCATCGCCCTGCAGGATCACCATAACCATGTCTGCTTCAGGAATGTCCGCTTGAAACCGCTCTGATTCAGGCACAGCAGCCCCTCACTGGCCTTCACACAGATCCTGCTGATTGGAGAGGTGGCGCATCCTCCATCGGACTCTATTTTCTCTCCCCACACAACCGATTAGAATATCCCTGCCTGAAAATCAGCAGGCAAAAGACGGCGCATGCCGTGCCAGCCTGATTCCGATTCGGAGACAAGAAAATGAAAATGCGCAAAGTGCTCGTTCTGACCGGTGGGGGATTTCATGATTTCAAACACTGCGGGGAAATCCTCGAACAGTTCCTCCTCAAGGCAGGCGATATGAAGGTCGCCCATACCGAAGACCGCAGCGCCCTGAATAAAGAGAATCTTCAGAAGTTCGATGCGCTGCTGGTCTTTACCCAGGGGGATGGGCTTACTGCAAAGCAGGTCAAAGACCTCCAGGCATGGGTGCAGGCAGGTGGGGCCCTGGTGGGGATCCATTGCGCTTCCGATTCATTCCGGAATCATCCGGCATTCGTTTCCCTGCTGGGCAGCGAATTCGCGGGCCATGGCCCGGTTCACTCCTTTGAAGTGGCACCCTGCTGCGGAGATCATTACATCACACGCCGCATGCAGCCATTCACCATCGAGGATGAGCTATACCTGCTCAAGGGAGACAGCACCCGCTGGACCACCCTGGCAACCTCCAGCTGGAACTTCAAGTCTCAGCCGATGCTGTATGTCCGCGAGGAGGAAAAAGGCAGAATCGCCTACATCGCCCTGGGACATGGTGAAGCAGCCTTCAGGCATCCGGAATTTCAGAAGATTGTGATCCGCTCGCTGCGCTGGGCCACAGGAGCGAAAGAATCTGCGCCAATCCGTTGCGGTGTCATCGGTTATGGCGGCGCTTTCAATATGGGGAAAATCCATGGAGAAGCGATGGCGGGAGTCCCAGGGCTGGAATTTACCGCTGTGTGTGATGCCGACCCGAATCGAACCGAAGCAGCCCGCCAGGATTTTCCCGATATCCAGACCTACAACAGCGTGAAGAAAATGGTGGCAGATAAAAATCTGGATCTGGTGGTGCTGGTCACTCCACACAACACCCATGCCGAACTGGGGATCCAGGCGGCGCGCGGGGGGAAACATGTGATCACTGAGAAACCGATGTGCATTACCGCACAGGAAGCCACCGCCATGATCGATGCGGCATCGAAGAGCAAAGTCATGCTGAGTGTGTTCCACAACCGGCGCTGGGATGGCGACTACATGGCGCTGCGAAAGCTGGTTGCGGAGGGAATGATCGGCGAGGTTTTCCAGGTGGAGCTCTTTGGAGGAGGGTACAGCCACCCCGGCTGGTGGTGGCGTGCGAACAAAGCCATATCGGGTGGATGCCTGTATGACTGGGGAGCCCATTTTGTCGATTGGATCCTCAATCTGATCCCCTCGCCGGTGGAGTCGGTGTATGGGTCTTTCCAGAAGAAGCAGTGGCATGGAGTGACCAATGAAGACCATACCGTTGCCATGATTCGATTCCGGAACGGGGCTTTGGCGACTGCCGAAATCAGCTCCCTGGCAGCGCTCCCGAAGGACCGTTGGCGTGTTCTTGGCAGCAAAGGGGCTGTTTCCATGCACGACTACCCGGATGGGGCCTGGACTGTGTCGAGCTACTCAGGCGGGTCACAGATTCAAGGCAAGGTGCCCTTTCTCAAGGGAGACTGGCATGCCTATTACCGCAACATTGCCGATCATCTGACTCTCGGTGAGGAGCTGGCAGTCAAGGCTGAAGAGGGCAGGCGGGTGATTGCGGTGATTGAAACTGCGGAAAAGAGCTCGAAAGCGGGGAAATCCCTGCCAGTGCCTTATGAAGAAGCCTGAGTTCCTCTTGCCTCCTGAAGGGTGCCCGGAGACAATGCCGAATGACTGAAAACAACTCAAAGGATATTCGATATGCCGGATGACCTTAACGATCGACTGGGACAGATGGGGGTGGTGTCCATCCTGGTGGTGGATCAGGCCGATGATGCCTTGAGGGTCGGAGAAGCCCTTCTGGAGGCCGGCATGGCTGCAATGGAGGTGCCATTCCGGACACCCGCCGCAGCCGAAGCGATCCGGCTTCTGGCCAGCCACCTGCCAGGCGCCACAGTCGGAGCCGGGACAGTCCTGACAACCGATAACCTTCTGGCGGCGCGCGATGCCGGAGCGCAGTTTGTTGTGACACCAGCCCTGAATCCCCTGGTGGTCGAAAAGTCTCAGCAGATCGGGATGCCGATCTTTCCGGGGGTGATGACTCCCGGTGATGTCGACCGTGGACTGTGCCTCGGGCTGAATGCTCTCAAGTTTTTTCCGGCCGACCAGGCAGGCGGCATCGGAATGCTGAAAGCCCTCGCCGGGCCTTATGGGCACACCGGTGTCAAATTCATCCCGACCGGCGGAATCAATGAGAAAAACCTCGCCTCTTATCTTTCCCTGCCGATTGTCCTGGCGGTCGGCGGCACCTGGATCGCGAAAGCCGATCTGATCAAGAACAGGGAGTGGAACACAATCCGTGCAATCGCATCGACAACCGCCGCACTGGTGAAAGAGGCCCGCGCCGCGAAAACCTGAACCATCCGGATTTTCTTTACACAACGGAAATGCAGGTCCAGGCGGAGCAACAGCAATCAGGGATGCCCCTGCCGGTTATTGACGATCCTACCCGTTGTTGAGAAAGTACGAACAGAACAGAAAAAACCGTCTGGGAGCACTCCGGATCCACCCCGGATGCTCTCTGGCGGGCCTGTTGCACAGCATCGAAAAAACAAGGGATGTCCGCATAGAAAATGAATTCAACCACAACCGGGAGTGAGAACGACAACAACAGGGAACCCGCTCTCCCGGACAACGATGGCTCTTCGAGAAATGAAAGCAGCCGCCCCCTCGACTTCATCCGCACCATCATTCAACAGGATCTCCAGGGGGGTAAAAACGGGAGCCGTGTCCATACCCGCTTCCCTCCCGAACCCAATGGCTATCTTCATATCGGCCATGCCAAGTCGATCTGCCTGAATTTCGGCATTGCACAGGAATTCAAAGGGGCCTGCAATCTGCGTTTCGATGACACCAACCCCTGCAAAGAGGAAGAGGAGTATGTCCAGTCGATCCAGCAGGATGTGCGCTGGCTGGGTTTTGACTGGGAGGATCGCCTCTACTTTGCTTCGGATTACTTCGATCAGCTGTATGAGTGGGCTGTGAAGCTGATCCGCATGGGGAAGGCCTATGTCTGCGACCTCTCCGCTGATGAAATTCGGGAATACCGAGGGACACTGAAAGAACCCGGCCGCAACAGCCCCTTCCGTGACCGGACTGTCGAAGAGAACCTCGACCTGTTCGAGAGGATGAAGAATGGGGAATTCGAAAATGGTTCGCGGGTCCTGCGCGCCAGAATCGACATGGCCTCTCCCAACCTGAACATGCGCGATCCGGTCATGTACCGGATTCTCAAGGCCACTCACCACCGCACGGGCGACAAGTGGTGCATCTACCCGACTTATGACTTCACCCATGGGCAATCCGATTCGCTTGAAGGGATCACCCATTCGATCTGCACCCTCGAATTTGCAGACCATCGCCCCCTGTATGACTGGTATATCGAGCAGCTGGGCATCTTCCCCTCACGGCAGTATGAGTTCGCAAGGCTGAATCTTACCTACACGGTGATGAGCAAGCGCAAACTGCTCGAACTGGTCCAGGGGCGCTCTGTGCTCAGCTGGGATGATCCACGCATGCCCACCCTCTCCGGCCTGAGGCGGCGGGGCTATCCACCCGAGGCGGTTCGTGAATTCTGCCGCCGCATCGGTGTCGCCAAGTCCGACAGCACAGTCGATATGGCGTTCCTCGAAGACTGTATCCGTGAACACCTGAACAAGACGGCACCCCGTGTCATGGCAGTCCTGCGCCCGCTCAAGGTGACCTTGACCAATTACCCGGAAGGACCGACTGAGGAGCTGGATGCGGTTAACAATCCGGAAGATCCATCGGCTGGCACCCGCAAGGTTCCCTTTTCGAAACACCTCTACATCGAGCAGGAGGATTTCATGGAAAATCCTCCCAGCAAATTTTTCCGCCTTTCTCCCGGCCGGGAAGTGCGCCTGCGTTATGCCTATTTCATCCGTTGCGAGGAAGTCATCCGGGATGAACAGACCGGGCAGATCACCGAGCTTCTCTGCACCTATGATCCGGCGACAAAAGGCGGGGATGCCCCGGATGGACGCAAAGTCAAAGCGACCCTCCACTGGGTTTCACAGGACTCCGCGCTCAAGGCCGAAGTCCGCTTGTATGACCATCTGTTTTCGAAGCCGGATCCGGAGGATGTCGAGGAAGGACAGGACTGGAAGAGCAATCTGAATCCGGATTCGCTGGTGGCTGTCGAGGGATTTGTCGAGCCTTCACTTGCGAATGCGGCGCCGGGGGACCGGTATCAGTTTGAGCGTTCAGGCTATTTCTGTGTCGATCCGGACAGCAGCCGGGGGAAGCTGGTTTTCAATCGGACAGTCACCCTTCGGGATACCTGGGGCAAGATCCAGAAATCCGGGAAGTAGGGGAATCCCGGCCCGCCTGCAGAATGGGTGGGAATTGTCCGCTGTAGGGGCGACATTCTCCACTTCCCTCTGTCATCCTCGCGAATGCGGGGATCCATGACATCCGGGCAATTTTCTGGATTCCCGCTTTCGCGGGAATGACGTTGGAGGGGGCGGGAAGGACCACGAGGGGGGAAAATCGCGGAACACCCCGGCCCGCCTGCAGAATGGGTGGGAAGTGCCCGCTGTAGGGTGCACTTGCCCCGAAAACACCTCGGTCCCGGAAAACACCTCGGTCCCCTCAAAATCTCCTCTGCGTCCCAAAACACCCTGGCACCTCTACAATCTCTCAACCCCCGGAATACTCCTCGATATCCGAAAATCACATCGCACCTCGGAATGACACCGTCCTGCCACGGATTGCACCACAGCCTCTCATCCCAATCGGATAAAAAATAAGATACCCTTTCCGCTGGATGGCCCCATGAATCGACGAAAAATTCTGACATTCCTGTTTTTCTTTGTCGCTGTTCCATGGATCTGTTTCCATCTTCGTCAGTTTGCCATCCCCGGCGGGGACTCAGTCGAAATGGCCAGCCGCCTGACCCACCGCTGGCAGTTCTTCATGCGCGCCCCATTAGTGGTTCTCTTTCACAAATCCCTCTGGACTCTGCTGCGCCCATGGGACTGGACCACCAGCGAGTGTGTGGCTTTGTCCTCATCGATTGCCGGGGGGGCCTATTTTTATGCCCTGTTTCATATCTCACGAAGCCCGCTGGTCTGGCTGGTCTGTCTGGCGAGCAAGGTCACCTTCATTTTTTTCGGGCATGTCGAAAATTATGCCTGGCCCTATGCCATGGCGCTGGCCTGTTTCGTTTCGCTGAAATCAACTCTGGAAACTCGCAGCAGCCTGTGGAATGTCTGGATCTGGGCGGGGCTGGCGACCTTCTTTCACCCGATGGTGCTGATGATCTGGCCCGGGCTGGTATGGGGAATTCGCCCCTGGGATCGCCAGCGCATCTCCCAGGTCATAGCTGCGCTGGTTCTGGTGGGAGGGATATTCGACCTCTTCCTGGTCGTGGGAAATGTGGATGGCTTCTTTCGCACCTCCTGGCTGCTCACTCCTGTTCCTGACCCCTCCGGGGTATGCCCCTATGGCCTGTTCTCAAAAGATCATCTGAGGCTGCTTTTCGATTTCCACCGGTCGACTCTGATGGCTGGCCTGGTGCTTCTGGCTCTGTTCTGGAAGTCGCTTGAGCCGGGGTGGCAGCAGGCTCTCGGAGTGACTGCCGGAGTCTCACTGCTCTGGTCGCTGGTCTGGTGTCCTACTCTGGGAGAGTGGGACTGGGACCTGTTTGCATGGCCGGCTGTCTTTGTCAATCTCTCGGGGGGATTGGCTTTTTATAATCGATTTCATGCCTCTTCGTGGTGGCCGGATAACCTGTACAATAGAAAGAAGAGGGATTCAGAACCGGAAAGGGAACCCCAGATCGAATGACGCTACGTTTGTTTATCTCAACGGTGTGGATTGCAGCGGCTTTCCTCTCTACAGCGGCGCGAGCGGGGGAGGCCCCGGCAACTCCTTTTGACCATTCTCATTTCGATCACCTGCTCCGGGAATGTGTCACGGATGGGGTGGTGGACTATCCCCGCTTCGCTGAGAAATATTCCGAGCTCCAGGCTTACCTCGATTCCCTGACAAGCGCACCCTTTCAGGATCTCCCCCATGACGAAAAAATTGCCATGGGGCTGAATGCCTATAATGGCTTCTGCATCCAGGGAGTTCTTTCTCAACGGAATATCAAGTCGGTCAGGGATGTGTGGTACTTTTTCAAACGCACCCGGTTTGTTCTGGGCGGGCAGGAAATGAGCCTGGATTCCCTTGAACATGACATCCTGCGAAAGATGGGGGATCCCCGCATCCACTTTGGCCTGGTGTGTGCCTCGAAAGGATGCCCGAAACTTTCATCCAGAGCGTATGTTGCATCCACTCTGAATGAGGACCTCGATCAGGCCGCACGAAATTTCCTTCGGGATAAAACAAAAAATTACCTCGATCAGGAAAAGAAGCGCCTCTACCTCAGCGCCCTCTTCAAGTGGTTCAAAAAGGATTTTCTCATCAAATCACCCAGCCTGATTGAATATGTCAAACCTTACCTTTCTGAAGAAGACAGCCAGTTTCTGTCCGGGAATAAAGTCAAAGTGGAGTTTCTGGAGTATGACTGGTCTCTGAATGGCCCGGTCAAGACCGACAAAGAACCCAGCCAATTGCCTCCTCCAGCTCCCGGGACCTGATCCCTCCCAACGGGCCTCTGTTTCC
>JAANMV010004895.1_pt1 | contig 10174 bp, 7 predicted proteins | sample 7279661 | NCBI WGS metagenome assembly JAANMV01 (sample SAMN14094540, study PRJNA606508) | bioreactor metagenome | isolation source: A lab-scale SPAN reactor treating ammonium-rich wastewater day 121 | place: Ireland: Galway | collected 2017-05-16 | reverse complement strand
GGCGCAGGCGAGATCACCCATGTCCATGCCAGCACATGCTTGCTTTGCAATGAATCGCAGTTCTTGAAAATCTCGCCGTAGGACACACCCATCCCGCGATCTTGCCAGCGCTCATAGTCGTGGGACTGCGCGAGGTGGTTGTTCTTTTTGTCTCTGTATTGCAGATATTTGAGCGTGGCTTTCAAGCCCTGCCGTCCAGTGCCACGTCCACTGCGCTGGTGTCCCTTGTACGCCCAGTCCGGGATGATGATCGGTTTGTTCATGTATCCCCTGTAGGCGTGCGCAGCGCGACGATCTGCTTGAGCAGCGCATCGCCGTCGCGCCGTGCAGCCGTCATCGCCTCATGGATGGCTTCGTCGCTCTCATCTCCCAACACGGTTGCCATGAGGAACGTGAGCATGAGCATCTGGAAGGTGAGTGTGCTTTCCAAACGGTCGAGCCGGGCTTGCAGTGAGCGCTGGAAGTGACGACGGCTGCCAACCACATCCGCCTGCTGATCGAGGTAGTGACGGATGGCATCGCGGATGATGTCGTTTTCGCTAACGTCGCGTCCATGTTTGGCGGTGATCTGTGCCAGCAGGTCGCGCATTTCTGGGGTCATGCTGATACTGCGGCGGACGGTCTTAGTCGCCATCGGGAATGCTCCACACTATGCGCTTCCCTGATTGTGGCAAAGTGGGCGTGGTGAAAGGCTGTACGATTCCGGTTTGGGGTTGGGAATCGTACAGAGTCAGGATGGAGGATTCCGGGTCACACGCTGCAATGCAGATAGACGGAGTGTGGTGGCTTTTCGGACACACGCCGAAGGGGTGCGTCCGGTGGTCGGGCACATGCCCGACCACATTCCACGCCGCACCGCATGGTGCGGCGTGGGTGCGCCACGTAGAGGCGCACATCAGCCTCCACCGGCGCATGAGGTGGCGAGGTTTTTACCTCGCGCCCATCCCCGCCGATGATTCAGCTACGCTGAACACACCGTCGGCAGCCTCCAATGCGCCCGTCTACGACGGTTGCATTGCGGCGGGGTTGGTCGGCATCGCGTTCGCGATGCGCCCCTGCTGCGAGGCAGGGGCAACTGCACACGTGTACGGTATGCGCTTAAAATGTGAATTGATGGAACTCACCGGGGTTTCAGAAGGAGATCGATCTCGCCCGGTTTCTGTGATTTGTCACCGAATAGGGCAGTTTGACTGCCTTTATTGAGTGGACTCACGATGGTCGTTAATTCTTTGTCGGGGAATGTTGCACAAAGGATCTCGGTTGTTACATCGCGCGTGAACGTTCGCGCATCCGTCCGAACCAATACACAGGCATCCGGTGTCATAACGGCTGCACACTTCGTAAACACAGTCGTCAAAAGCTCACGATATTCCGCCTGTGACCAGAACCCATCCTGCCAGTCACCACCTGTTTTGGATGGACGCGGATTATGCCCTAACATCCAGAGTCGAAGCCATTGATCATAGTGATAGCTAGTTACGTTGTAGTACGGCGGTGAGGTAAAGAGCAGATCAAACTGCGGTATCGCCCCAGCATCAACATCACGCTTAATTATATCGAGTTCCGAAACGCTGTCTCCGAAGCGAACTTCGCCTTCGTGGAGTACCGGTAGCCCTTTAGCATACCGCCAACGTATGCGCTGGCGCATAAATCGAAGTGGTTGAACGTCGGGCGGCGTCGAATCGTGCTCCTTCCACCACCTCACCGAGTAATCGGGAGCCATCGCCTTCCCCTGCCGCGTCTGATTCGAGAAGGATTTTTCTTTTGCGCCATGCAAATAGACGAGAATAATTGCCATCAATGTGGAGTCTGCGGCATCGTCTTTCCAGTGCAACCACTTTCGTGCCGCAAGCAGGTAGCGCAATACTCTTGGTGTGAAACAATAGTGAAAAAATTCTGGCAACTCATTGATTTCGGAAGTTCGAATGCCACGAGACTGTCGGCTGATCTCTTCGTTACGATTCAAGACCGCTTCTTCTGAGGCCGTCTCTAGTTTAGCTTTGCCATACAGCCATCCCACTTCATTGATCTCGATACCACAACCATAGCGTCCGGTGGTGACTGCTGCGTAAATGCTGGATCCGCGTCCCGCAAACGGATCGAGAACAGCGCCACCGATGGGGCAATTCTGCTCGACAATCTCGAATGCAAACGGGATAGGGAACATAGCATAGTACGGTCCGACACTCGCCCATCGTCCAACGGGTGTGCTTAGTCTATTTTTCCCAACATGAAAGACTTGCGTCATTTTTTCGTTTCCGCTGTTAAATCCCGTGCCAAGCGTTCAAGAACCTTCTTGCCCAAATTGAATGGAATGGAAGCTTCAGCGTGTGCGGCGACGATAGGTTGGAGTGAATTCGGATAGCGTGATGAGATCAATTCATCAAGCAGCATTGCAGCATCGGCGAGACGTGGAAACTGGGAAACATCAGCTCTGAGCCAGTCGGCATGATCATCATCCAGATAAGGTAAGGTCGCAATGATACGTGCGCCCGACCTCGTTTTATAAAAGAACTTGCGACCATAGTACGTCCCTGTCCCATAAAGTTTCGTACTATCGCTAAAATAGATGTTCTGTTTAATGTAATCATCTGTCAATAGGGCTGCCGTCCTCTTTGGAAAGCTCCCTGCCACACCGTTCTCATTCTGATCGATCTGCTCGAAATGATCGGCGAACTCGCCGCCTTTTTCTATACCGAGAAGGAGAATATCTTCACCTGTAGCTTCCCGAACGAGACCATTGATTCGCTTCAGCTCTTCAGAAATCGCTTGACTGATCCATGCTGGTTGACCGAACACCGCTAACGGTCCGTCTATGAGAATCGCTAGGCGTTTCAGTGATGTGAGCCATCGCTGCTTCTCTAGTGTGCGGAGAATATGAATAACCCAGATGCGCTCAACAACCTGCATCACTTCGCTGTAAATTCGGTCATTGCTTCCCGACTCAGGATTCATGCGCTCATGGATACGTAAAGCATCGGTCGAGTAAAGCGCACGCTTTTGCTTGCACATACATAGGAACGTTCCATTTTGAGGTCGATACGTGCCGTCTACGGGGCAATCTTCGTATGGGCAACCTTGTTCGGTCTGAGCTTTTTGCGGTTTTGGCTTATGCTGTAAAAGCACCTCGTATGTATCGAGCAGGCTTTCACCATCTTCCGACATACTTTTGGCGGTCAGCAGATTAAAAAGCGCTCGTCGGAACGAGACTTTTGCTGAGCCATCCTCTTCATAGACAACATTTCGTCCAGGGAGAAGATCATCAAGCGCTTCAGACTCCTGTGTTGCGCGGAAAACCTTCGGCTCAACCGGACGTTCCTGATCAAGCTCGCGCAATTTTGCCGCGTCCAACATGACTGAGGCGACAGTGATATAGGCGGCTTCTGCACCCGGATAACCATTCTTGATAGCCACCGGCAGAAATGAACCGTCGATGGCAAGCACCCAATTGGGTTTCCATCCATTGTGTGGCAAGGTCGAAACATCGATCAGCGGTAGTGGTGCCGTCCGTTGCACAGGACGCTGACGTACTCGATAGTTGCTGAGAAGCTCCTTGACGCGCTCATTCTCTGCAATACGGCGCAGAGGTTCGTAGCCAGAGCGTTCATTCTCGTAAGGCATGGATGGTTACTCTCAATCTATGAGCCACTGTGAGGTGGAATTTCGAATTTCCTGATCTGCACAGGAATCACGAAAAGGTTACTCAGGGTCTTGACGCGCATGAAACCTCGATCCTGAGCGCGACGAATCGACGCCTCAAAATCATCGAAGTCATAGTATTTTGTAAGTTCTTTCGTTTCATCCGTGTTGTTCAGGTGACCGATGAACCAATTCGCTGTGTTCTTGAGGATATTGCGCTGAATACTGCTGACCTCTTGCGTAGCATACACCATGCCAATGCGGTACTTTGCACCTTCTTTTGCTGTGCGCACCCAGACATTTTCTAAGTCCATGTCTGTTCCAGCGGGCAGAAGATTATGAGCTTCTTCGATGTAAACTAATATATCGGCAGGCTCTCCGCCAGCACGGAATACCTCCTGATTTTTACGAAAGATTGTCCACATGATGCGCTCAGCCGACGACTTATTGATTGTCGGATCACCACTTGACTGATCAACAATCACCAATTTCCCTTGACGCAGTGATTCATAGATAGTCGGTGCGTAATCTGAGTCTCGGTCAGGATTGTGCTGCTGGCGGACAGCACCAATCAAGCGTGTGCCATTTGCTTGAGCAAACATCCCCAAGATTTTCTTGAAGTCCTCATCCGCCCATGCGTTTCCAGAACCGTTTGGTCGACTGATATAGGCATTTTCGAACGCGTTGTATTCGTCAGTTTTGATAAAAGAAGCCAGAGTGACAAAAGCATTCGCTAAATCATCCCAAGATGGAGAGTCAGAAGCGAAGGTTTGGGCAGCCGCATTGAAAGTCGCGTCACCATGCTGCTGCATTGCCTTCAAAAAATCTGCATTAAACAGTCCCTTTGTTGATGCAGCCAACTTCTTCGATGCAGTGAAGCCTGCTTTGGCAAGAAGAGCGCGATAAGCAAGAACACGTCTCTGAAATCGCTTCAAAGCCGATTGATACGATTTATCATCATCATAATCGGATCGATCCGGTTTGCTGAGAACAACTTGCCGGAAGTTATTGACATAAATTGATCCTTGGCTTGCTAGTGCCAAGTCTATAATCTCTTTGCCGATCTGTAAGTTTTGCTCTGAGTAGAAGTTCAGGAGCATCAATTCCCTATCAGGGTCATTTGGGTGTTTTGTAATACCATACGTCACCACATCTTCTTTATTTCCACCTCGCTGACGCCATACGTTCTTGACTGCCCCGGCGTCCTGCACATTTTCGTTGGCGTATTCGCCATTGGGATCGAAGACAATTTGCCCAACACGCAAAATGGGATTCGTAGGGCTGTTTGAGTCAGGAAAGCGAAGGTTGAACACCGACTGTAGGATGATCTTGGTGCTGTTTGACTTACCTGTGCGGGTCATACCAAACAGCGCTGTCTTCTGCCGCAAGAGGTCGCTTGGCATCATTTCGACGGGAACATCAGCGACTTTCTGAAAAGACCTGTTCGTCGAGGCGTACCGAACTTCTCCCACCGTTACAGACAAGTGTGAAAGCTGATCCATCCGGCTTGGGTCGCGGTAGTTGACGATAGCGCGCAACGCAGCGGCATTTGGCTTGTAGACTTTCAAACCACGATTCGGATAATAGTTGGAAATGTCGCTTCCAAAACGCAGCACAATATCATCTTTTTGCGCGTTAGGAGAACGTAAGTCTAAAAAGAATGTGCCGATCACGCGACATTTGACTCCTGCAAAGGACAGAAGGTGTGCGGTAGTACCATCCATCGCGCCTTCTTCATCCCAGTGTTTTTGTTCTCCGCTTTGGCGCAGTGCCGACTCAAAACGGATACGCTCCGCTTCCGCACTGTTCGGGGTAGCAGCGGAGTCCATCACTCGTAGCAAAATAACGCTCGCGTCCTCTGTTTTGAAGTCCACCAGAGAGCCGGGAACGATACGTGTAGCAACAAGAAAACATAAGCTTGGAATACCACCAACTTTCTGCCGATAAAAGTCATTTATTTGAACGGTCGCAGATTCGTAGCCGATAGCGTAAACGTCACCAACATACTGATCGGCTTGAATGAGCAGATTGAATTGTTCTTGAGCGATCTGTTCGGCAGAGCGTGTTTGATCTTTACGGAATGTCTCGTTGAGCATCGTCAGTGCTTCCTATTTCAATCCATGTAAACGGGGCGGTTTCGCAGGAGCTGGTGATGCCCAGTCGAGCGTCTCTGGCGTGATGTGACGGTAGTCAATACCAAGCGCCGCAAAGTGTTTCTCTGCGCTGGTGATCTTGCGCGCTTCGTGAGGAAATTGCAGTTTCGCGGTATCTGGGCTGCCCTTCGTCTCGCGCACAAGTTCGAGTGTCATTCGACCATCATCCGATTGACGCACTATACCCCAGTCCGGGTTGTAGTTGCCGATAATGCGGGGCAGAGACACCTTGAATGCAGGCGGAAATTTGAAGAAGAACAGGATGCGACTATCCCGCCGCAACCGGTCATTCACGAAACGCACTTCAACATCTGAGTCTTGCTGCACGAAGTCGTATAGACCCTGATCCCCAGCGTCGATGAGTTCCTTTTGCGGGAAACGCCGTGTCGGTGGAAAAAGCTCGTCAAGATCAATACCCGCTGGATCAGGAAGTACCTCAAACTCAATCCGTTCGGCAATGTGGTTGGCGAGTGTCTCGCGAAGCATCGTGATAAAGACGTTGGCGAAGCCTTCAGGGTTGTCCAGAAGATGTGCCTTCGTTTTTTCGCTCAGCTCTCGGAAGATCGCATTGACTGTCGGACGGGTTAAACCTGTCTCGCGGGCAGCACGATCAATCAAATTGAAGACGGGATAGCGCCTCTTTTCAACAAGCTCAGCGCGCTGCGGTGTGCGTTGACCAACTGCGACGCTCTCGAATTCGTAAGCAACACCCGGACGAAGCTCGACCCCGTTCTCGAAGCTCACACAAGGGTCACTCCCATCTGTTTCGATGGTCATGATCTTGTAATCGCGCAGCCGTTGCTCACCCGTCTTCTTGGCGAGATTATCGCCCTTCTTGTAGAGCTTGGTATCGCTGCTGCTCTCGTTGTTCGTATTGATCAATGTGACACTGATTCGCGCTTGTCCGCTGCTGACCGCTTCCAATAGCAGCGTGAAACGTGTGACGACGTACTGACCGCTTTCGACCACGATCATCGCAGTCGGATAGCTCGTATTGTTCAGCTTTTCTGCGCACAATTCCACCAGTTCAGGCGTATCGATGTGAATGTGATAGCGCGTTTGCCGAGCGAGCTTTTCCCAGAACGCTTTGAATTCGGCGCTGTTGAAATGTGTGTCGTTGCGCCGTGCATCAGCTCGTTTCGCCTGTGTCGGACGTGGCGGCAGTTGAGTCACGCCATCAGCTTCATACTCGCTCTGAAGGTTGGTCACATAGGAGCTGTAGCTCTCGTTCGCGATAACCGTGAGCGTGTTTACGCCTTCATCAAAGAGACGATCACCGTACTGGTTTACGCAAAGGCGCAGCCCGCGTCCGATCTCCTGCCGCTTTTTGACTTCCGAGACGGTCTGGTTGAGCGTGCAGATCTGGAAAACGTTCGGGTTGTCCCATCCCTCTTTGAGTGCGGAGTGTGCAAAGATAAAGCTGACGGGTTCATCGAGCCGAAGAAGTTGCTCCTTGTTCCGCATGATAAGTTCAAACGCTGCTTTTTCGGCTTTACGTTCACCCTCGTTGCGCGCATCAGTATCGATTGCTTCATCCTCACCATTTGCCTTAGGGACTTTGGCGAAGTAAGCCTCGCGTACTTGTGACGCTTGAAGGTCGCGGTACAGTGGGTATCGTTTTTTAAGGTTCTCAAACTCCTCATCGAAAATGCGGCGAATGATTCCGTTGTCAGCGGTGTAATTCGCCACACGGTCGATGAAAAATAGCGAAAGGACCTTGATCCCCTGATCGATGAATTCCGCCTGACGCTCCATGTGATGTTCGAGCGTGCAGCGAATTTGTGCGCGGAAGACTTCGGGGCGAGATGGACCAACTGTCTCATCCTTCAGCAAGCGAACACCGTTGGTGAACTCGATATAGCCGCCCGCTGCATTGATCTCTTGCACAACGTAGCCTTGATGCTCGTCGCGCCGTGTCTTCGTAAACAGGTTATCGTCACCATCAAGTACGACTGATGCTTCGCGCGTTCGTCCACCATCACTGCTGTATGTTCGCAACGTCGCTGTGATGCGAGGCGTCATACTGATCGATTGCAAGGCAAGGAACGGCTGGTTGAAGTCCTCGCGCTCGGTGACAGCATCTACTTCGATACGCTTGACCAGCCCACGACGGAAAGCCTCGAACGGAGTGAGTTGATAAACTGGATTCGGGCGGGTGCGATGCGTTGCGCTGAAGCGTAAAACGAACAGCGGATGCAGCGACCGAATCGCCTCTTTCGCTTTATCGCTTTCCATGTTCTGTGGTTCATCAAGGATGATGATCGGGCGCGTCTCTTGAATGAACTGATACGGCTTGCGCTCGCCCGGCAGCTTCTCGGAGGCTTTATACAGATTGTTCGACTTCTTATTGAATGAATCGAGCGTCATGATAAGGCATTCGGGCAGTGAGGAAGTTGCGTAGCCGCGCAGCTTGCTCAGTTGTGCGCCGTCATACGCGATGGGCGCGACATGCTCACCATCGTAAAGCGCACGGAAATGCGACGCGGTAATCTGGAAGTTCTTCAGCACGCCTTCGTAGATAGCGATGCTGGGGACGACAATAATGAACTTGCGAAAGCCGTACTGCCGATACAGTTCATACATGGTGCGAAGGTAGACGTAGGTCTTGCCCGTCCCCGTCTCCATCTCAATCGTGAAGTGCGGGCAGCGGTGTGTCTCATTGCCCACGCCTTCCAGCACCATTCCCTCATCGGTCTCCAATTCGGTGAAAGGCTGACCGGTGCGAACCTTATAGCGATCCTGGATCATCTCTAAATTTTTCTTGAGCAGATTCTCGCTCAAGTCAATCGACGGCGGCAAATTCGGGATGATCTCATAGCCGAGTGCCGGAGCAGTTACTTGCGGCGGCAGCCCATCGAACAGATCGGTAATCGAGCGCGCTGCTTCAAGTTGAAAATCCTGATTCGGATCAAATTTGAGTTGAAGGTTAGTTGCCATCGCTTAGATCGTCCGTAGATTACACACATCGGACAAACGCGCTTTGCTCTCGTCAGTCAAGGCACTATCGAGACAGACGAAAATATCTTCACTGCCGAGTGCCAACGCATTGATTGTCTCGTCTGCGATAGTCGTATCGAAACAGGTAAAAAGACTGTGTGCGTGGAAGTCACTTGTCACTCGCTGCAGGGCGTTCGCGCTGAATTCGGCGAGCGGATCAATTGTGCTATCCAACGGAAAACCGAGTTGGAGCATGACTTCAGTGAGCAAGTTTTCCGGTTGCCATCCGTCAACGAGGGGTGTCTCAAATTGATCGAATAGAGTTTGAAGTTGTGCTGGGTTTTCTCCGTCGTAGTCTTGCCAGATTTTGAAGTTAGATGTAGCGAAACAGAAATACTTAAAACCAACATCAAGGGGAAAAGACTCAGGATCAGGCAGCTTTCCTTGTTGTGTTTCAGCGATTTTCGTACCTGCTCGCCGAATACGTTCTGCTGTTATCTGAGCAATAGTTGCATAATCAGTTCTGTTGGTAGGTTCTGGCAACTGAACAACTATGAACTGACGATTACCCCCATCTTCTGAGTTCAAGTCCATTACGGCATGTGCTGTTGAACCTGAACCTGCAAAGAAGTCGAGGATAATATCTTGATCCTCGCTTCCAGTTGCCAGTTTGAGGATACGCTTCAATAACTTAGTGGGCTTTGGATTGTCAAAGATTGCCTCACCGAAAAGCTCTTTTACTTCTGCGCCACCGTCATCCGAAGTCCCACTCGATTTATAATCCCAAAGATCGATAGGCACTAACCCACCGTCTGATTCTGATAAAAAGACCTTGAGACGTGGATATTTAGCGTTTCCGTCTTTACCCCACCACAGACGTTTTTCTCTAACATGCCTTTCATGCTCGGCTGGCTCATATTTCCAAGCATGAGTCGGATGATCAATTGATTGCCCTGTGTTTGGATTCGTTATCGAATAAACTAGGTTCGGTCTTTGTGCCTTTGTAGCTGGATTTACATAGGATGAGCTAGTCCAAGCTCCCCGATGATCATGGTCTGGATTTTTGTAGATAGCATCTGATTTTTCGGTTCGTTGCTCACGCAACACTTCTACGAGCGCACTTTTGCGATAGACCAAGATGCTGTCTTTTAAGGAGTAGAATAGACGAGCGTTATTGCTTCTTGTATAACGTTTTTCCCACGCGATATTTGCTATGAAATTTTCTGGTCCAAAAACCTCATCCAATACCATTCGTAGATTGTGCGCTTCATTATCATCAATGCTGACAAAGATTAATCCATCGTCACGCAGTAAAACACGAGCAAGACGTAGTCGAGGATAAATCATGTTGACCTATCCCCGATTCAACGGACAGTCAGAATGTCAGGGGCAGGCGAGCTGCTCGAATTCGGCAGGGCTGAGATAACCCAAGGCAGAATGCCGCC
>JAANMV010004892.1_pt1 | contig 10178 bp, 9 predicted proteins | sample 7279661 | NCBI WGS metagenome assembly JAANMV01 (sample SAMN14094540, study PRJNA606508) | bioreactor metagenome | isolation source: A lab-scale SPAN reactor treating ammonium-rich wastewater day 121 | place: Ireland: Galway | collected 2017-05-16 | reverse complement strand
GGAAAAGCAAGCGATGCCGCTGCAGGCGATGCAGCGCGCCCAGCCGATGACGATGAGCCGTTCCTTCGCGCCCGCCGGCGCCGCGGCCCAGGCGCCGCGACTATCTGTCGGAGAAGATCTGGCGCCCGATGGGCGCGGAGGCCGACGGTTCGTGGACCGTCGACGAGGGCGGATACGAAACGGCCTACTGCTGTTTCAACGCGACACTGCGCGACTACGCCCGGTTCGGCAGGCTGCTCGCGAACGACGGCGCGCAGGACGGGCGGCAGATCATTCCGGCCGAATGGGTGCGCGCGGCCACCACGCCTTCGTCGCGGCGCTTCGAGCCGGGGCAGACGGGCGAGCTCCACGGATACGGCTACCAGACCTGGGTCGTGTCCTCCGGCGACGGGCGACAGTTCGCGGCGTGGGGACTGCGCGGCCAGAACCTGTTCGTCGATCCGGCGAAGAAGCTCGTGTTCGTCAACACTTCGGCGGGGCCGCTCGGCGACCCCGGCAGCGGAGAGCGCCTGTCGCTCTGGTACGGGATCGTCGACAGCGTGGGCAGGTAGCCCGCGCCCGCATGCCATAATTCCCGGCCCCACCCGCACGAAACGCCCATGAAAGACGCCGCCCAGATCGCTCCGCTCGTGACCGGAGGTGCGTTCGCGCTCGCGTTCGTGTTCGGCTGGGTCGCGAACCGCGTGAGTTTCTGCACGATGGGCGCGATCTCCGACGTCGTGAACTTCGGCGACTGGCGGCGCATGCGCATGTGGCTGCTCGCGATCGCGGTGGCGATCGCCGGCACGGGGGCGCTGCAGGCGACCGGAACGATCGACGTCGCGAAGTCGATCTACACCGGCGCTCAGGTGCCGTGGCTGTCGCACATCGTCGGCGGATTCCTGTTCGGATTCGGCATGACGCTCGCCTCCGGCTGCGGCAGCAAGACGCTGATCCGCGTCGGCGCGGGCAATCTCAAGTCGCTCGTCGTGCTGATCGTGCTCGCGATCACCGCCTACATGACGCTCAAGGGCGCGTTCGCGGGCGCGCGCGCCTTCGGCCTCGATCCGTTCCGCATCGACATGGCGTCCGTGTTCGGGACGAAGACCTCCGACCTCGCGTCGATCGTCGGCGCGTCGGCGGGCGGGGCGAGGCTCGCGGTCGCGCTGTCGGTTGCCGGGGCGATCGCCGCGTTCGTGTTCGCGAGCCGCGACTTCCGTTCGACGACCGAGATGATCGTCGGCGGCCTCATCGTCGGCGCGGTGATCGTCGGCGGCTGGTACGTCTCCGGGCACCTGGGCTTTCTCGCCGAGGACCCGGCGACGCTCGAGGAGAAGTTCGTCGCCACGAACACCGGTCGACTGGAGTCGTACTCGTTCGTGGCGCCCGCCGCGTACCTGCTCGAACTCTTGATGCTGTGGACCGACAGCACGCGGGTCATCACCTTCGGCATCGCGGGTGCGCTCGGCATGATGGCGGGCTCGGGCGCGTACGCGCTCGTCTCGCGCACCTTCCGGTGGGAAGGCTTCGCCAGCGTCGAGGACATCGCCAACCACATCGTCGGCGGCGCGATGATGGGTTTCGGCGGCATCACCGCGCTCGGCTGCACGATCGGGCAGGGCCTGACCGGCATGTCGACGCTCGCGATCGGCTCGATCCTCGCCCTCGCGTCGATCCTGGCGGGTTCGGTGGCGGCGTTCCGCTACCAGACTTGGCGGCTGGAACGTCTCGGGTAGGCGGGCGCGTTGTCCACGCCGCGGCCCGCCCGCACGTTATCGATCCCATGATCGTCTTCGACCTCCGCTGCGCTCAGGGCCACGGCTTCGAGGGCTGGTTCGACTCGGGCGAGGCGTTCGAGTCGCAGCACTCGAACGGGCTCGTGCGCTGTCCGGTGTGCGATTCCGCGGAAGTTGCCCGGCAGCCCGCGGCGCGGGTCAACGTGCCGAAGGGCCGTGAAGCGGTCGCGTCGACTGCGACTCCTGCCGTCGCCGGCATGTCGCGCGAACTGCTCGCGAAGCTGCGCGAGATGGTCCGCAACACCGAGAACGTCGGGCGCCGCTTTCCCGAGGAGGCGCGCAAGATCCACTACGAAGAGGTTCCGCACCGCGCGATCCGCGGCGAGGCGACCGCCGACGAGGCACGCGAACTCGCCGACGAAGGTATCGACTTCTCGCCGATTCCGTCGATCCTGTCGCGCGACGAGCAATAGGGTTGCGCTGCCGGTTTCGCGGCGGGACCGCCGTCCGTCCCGGAGCCCCGCGGAACTGGCGAGCGCGACGGCGATCGGCTACAATCCCGCGTTTCCCGCGGGCCGTTAGCTCAGCTTGGTAGAGCAGCGGACTTTTAATCCGTTGGTCGCTGGTTCGAATCCAGCACGGCCTACCAGGCCTTCCCGGTCGGCCGCACCGTCGAACCGGTCGGGCCGGGACGCCGCGGGCGCGGTAGAATCACGCTTCTTTCGGCGGGCCGTTAGCTCAGCTGGTAGAGCAGCGGACTCTTAATCCGTTGGTCGTAGGTTCAAATCCTACACGGCCTACCAACCCGTCTTCCGCAGGTGCCCGAGCCCGGGTGCAGGCTCGCCCCCGTTGCTCGGGAGGCTCGGTCGACACGCCGTCGACGGAAGCCCCGCGCGCGGATCAGCGCGTCGCGATCAGCCCGTCGGCTTGCAGCCGTCCGACCACGTCGTTGGCGAACGCCGGCACGCCCTGCGAGAGCGAGAGCGGCGAGTAGGTGACCGGGTTGTAGGTCCAGACCGGGCGCGCGGTCGCGACGTCGAACAGCGTCGTGAAGATGTTGGCTGCCTGATAGTTCTCCGACACGACGCCGGGCGCGTACCAGCCGACGTACAGGTTCGGGCCCGCCTGCGCGACCGTGCCGGCCGAATAGGCGAGCGTCGACTCGGTCTGGACGTCCGACATCCGGACGAGCAGCGCACTGTCCGCGCCGGATCGCGCGACGGCTGCCCGCATCGTGGCTTCGTCGGGCACGCGGTCGGTCGGAACGAATTGCCAGCCGGGCACCGCCACGACGCCGGCGCTCTGCAGCGTCGCGACCATCGCGTTCTCGAAGCCGCGCTGGTCGACGAGGCTCTGCGCACTCAGGCCGACGACGAAGACCTTGCGGAACGGTGGGCCGCTGAACCCCGGATCGCGCCAGGTCGTGACGTTCGTGGGCGACGGCGCTGCGGCGCAGGCCGCGAGGAACGCGCAGGCGAGCGTCGCGATCGAACGCCGCAGCATGGAAGTGTCAGGCAAGAGAAATCTCCGGGGATTGTCGTGGACGGATGTCGTGCCGACGCTAACGCGGCGGCAGCATGCCGAGCACGCACGATACGCCGGGGTCGCCCGGCCTGCCCTCGAGGTCGCTCACCACGGCGAGCGTCCATGGGTCGGCGCCGATCCGGCCGCTGTACAGGCGCGAGGTCGCGTCGAGGAAGACCATCGCGTGGTCGGATGCGTTCATGCCGAGGAGCGAGCCCACCTCGTAGCGTCCGATCGTCTGGAAGTTGCAGGCCGCGGCGACCTTCGCGATCCATGCATCGAACGCGCTGTCCGGCCGGACGGCGTCCGGGGCGCAGGCCCAAAGCGTCATCGGGGACACGAGCGCGAGCATCAGGCGCAACGAGACGAGGCGAGTGTGCATCTGCGGTCCGTGGATCCTGCGGTCGTTGGCGTGCGGGGCGGCGTGGACGCCCGTCAGCCGCTGCTGGCGACTTGCGCCTGTCGGGGGCGGCTGCTCGCGATCGCTTCGGTCCTCGTGTTCGCCTGGTCGGTCGGTGCGCTGCCCATCGCTCGAGTCAAGCCGTGCCGCGAAGCGGTCTCGGCCTGTACGGCATGTCCGCCCCGGCCCCAGCCACGCCTTGACAGCCACATTATTGTATATACAATAAATACCGCGTGAGCCACGACCCCGCCAAGCGACGCAGGAACCTGCGCAAGCACGGTATTGACTTGCCGGCGTGCATGGAAGCGTTCGAAGGCCCGATGCTTACCCGGGAGGATGACCGTGAAGACTACGGAGAGCAACGGTTGGTCAGTCTGGGCTGGGCGCATGGCCGGGTGGTGGTGCTGGTATGGACCGACCGCGAGGGCGGTCCGAGATTGATCTCCTGCCGAGAGGCCGAACCCCATGAACGTGAAGCGTACTACCGCGCGTACCCGCAAGGCTGACGTGCCCTACAACCCGAAGAGCAAAGCGGCAACCCGGAAATTCTGGGAGGCCGCGACGCCCCACCGAGGGGTTGCCGAACTGCGAGCCAAGCGGGGCAGGCCCGCCAAGGCAGCGGAAGACCGCAAGGAGCAGATTGCCTTGCGTGTGGACAAGGACGTGCTCGAGTGGTACCGCGCACAAGGAACAGGATGGCAGACGCGAATGAACGCGGTGTTGAAAGCGTTCCGGGATGCGACAGTCTGATTGCCGGGCCTGACGCCTGGTGGCGATTCGCCACCGGGCATCTCGCACTCGCGCGCACCGTGACGAGCGCGAGCTTCACTCGAGGGCCGTAGGCGCCGGCATGGAGTTCCGATTCGCACGACGGTTCGGGCGTCAGTCGCCGGAAGCCGTCCGCTTCAGCGCCGGCCCCAGGACGTTCAGAGCCAGCCCCGCGAGCACGATCAGCACGCCCGCCATCTGGACGAACGCGAGGCGCTCGCCCAGGAAGATCGCGCCCGACACGAGGCCCGACACCGGCACGAGCAGCGCGAACGGCGAGACGAGCGGCGTCGGATGGAGGTGCAGCAGGCGATTCCACACGGCGAACCCGAAGAGCGTCGCCGCCCACGCCAGGAACAGGATGCACGCCCACGCGAGCCACGACGCGTTCGCGGCGGCGTGCACCGCGTCCATGCCGCCCTCGAACGCATACGACGCGAGCGCGAGCGGGATCGGCGGCACGAGGCTCGACCAGACGACGAGCGAGAACGCGTCGACGTCGTGGTCCGCGCCGGCGCGCTTGGCGATCACGTTGCCCGCCGCCCAGGCGAACGCCGCGACGAGGAGCACGACGAACCCGGCGAACGTGCCTTCCGCGCCCTCTGCGACCTTGTAGCCGCCCAGCACGACGATGCCCGCCGTGGCGACGATCGCGCCGACCACGTTCCAGCGGTGCACCCGGTCGCCGGCGAACGCGACCGCGAGCGCGATGGTGAAGAACACCTGCACCTGCATGACCAGCGAGGAGAGCCCCGCCGGCATGCCGAGCTTCATCCCGAGGAACATGAGTCCGTACTGGAACACGCCGATCGCGAGTCCGTAGGCGAGGACGCCCCGCCACGGCATCTCGGGCCGCCGCACGAAGAACACCGCCGGGATCGCCGCGGTGGCGAACCGCAGCGCCGCGAGCATGAACGGCGGGACCTCGACCAGCGCGACCTTGATCGGAACGAACGAGAAGCCCCAGACGGTCACGACCGTGAGGATGAGCGCGAGGTGGCCGGGCGCGAGGCGGTCGGGAGTGTGGGGACGGTGCACGGCGGAGCGGCCGATCCGGCCGGTCGCGCGGCGGAAAGGATATTCCGGAGCCGGTCCGCCGTGGAATTTGCGTTTCGAACGGAGCCGGGCGACAATCGCGATCCTACCCGAGCGCCCGCCGCCCTCCCGCCGTCCCCATGCGCAACGCGACGACCTTCGCCTCCGGCCGCGAGTTCGACGTGCTGGCGCTCGGCCGCTTCGCCGTCGACTTCTACGCGCAGCAGATCGGCGCGCGCCTCGAGGACGTCACCAGTTTCGCGAAGTACCTGGGCGGGTCGTCGGCCAACACCGCGTTCGGCTGCGCGCGGCTGGGGCTGCGCGCCGGTCTCATCTCGCGAGTCGGCGACGACCACCTCGGCCGCTTCCTCGTCGAGACGATCGCGCGCGAGGGCTGCGACACGAGCCACGTGAGCGTCGATCCCACGCGCCTCACCGGCGCGGTGGTGCTGGGGATCAAGGACCGCGACAGCTTTCCGCTCATCTTCCTGCGCGAGAACTGCGCGGACATGGCGATCACCGAGGACGACGTCGCCGAGGACTACCTCGCGCGGAGCCGCGCGCTCCTGATCACCGGCACGCACTTCTCGCAGCCGCACATCGACCGCATCAGCCACCTCGCGCTCGAGCGCGCGCGCCGCCACGGCGTGCGCACCGTGCTCGACATCGACTACCGGCCGGTGCTCTGGGGCCTGACCAAACGCGGCGACGGCGAGACCCGGTTCATCCATTCAGACTCCGTTACCGCGCACCTGCGGCGCATCCTGCCGCACTTCGACCTCGTGATCGGCACCGCCGAGGAATACGCGATCGCCGGAGGCAGCCGCGATCCGGTCGAGGCGTTGCGCGCGATCCGGGCGGTCACGAAGGCGACGCTCGTCTACAAGCGCGGGCCGCTCGGCTGCGTCGTGATCGACGGCGACGTGCCCGACTCGCTCGACCGTGCGTTCCAGGGCCGCGGCGTCGAAGTCGAGGTGCTGAACGTGCTGGGCGCGGGCGACGCGTTCTCGGCCGGATTCCTGTCCGGCTGGGTGCGCGGCGAGGACTACGAACATTGCACCGCGTACGCGAACGCCTGCGGCGCGCTGGTCGTGTCGCGCCACGGCTGCGCGCCTGCGATGCCCACGCGCGCCGAACTCGACCACTTCCTCGCGAACGCGGCGTCGATTCCGAGGCCCGACCGCGACGCGACGCTCTCGCGGCTGCATCGCGTGACCGCGCCGCGGACCCCGCGCGAGGATCTCGCGATCTTCGCGTTCGACCACCGCAACCCGTTCTTCGAACTCGCGCAGGAGGCGGGTGTCGGCGAGGATCGTCTGCCGCGCCTGAAGCGCCTGTGCGTCGAGGCGGCCGCGGAGACCGAACGCGCGCGCGGGCTCGGCGGCCGCGTCGGCATCCTGTGCGACGACCGCTACGGCCAGGACGCGTTGAACGAGGCGACCGGCCGCGGCTGGTGGATCGGACGGCCGGTCGAACTGCCGGGCAGCAACCCGGTCGTGTTCGACCGCGGGCGTTCTGTCGGCACGACGCTCATCGGCTGGCCCGCCGAGCACGTCGTCAAGTGCCTCGTCGCCTACCACCCGGACGACGTCATCGATCGGCGGCTCGAGAACGAGGCGCAGATCCGTACGCTGTGCGAGGCGACCGAGGCGTCGGGCCACGAACTCTTGCTCGAGATCATTCCGCCGCGCGGACTGCCGCGCGCACCCGACACGGTCCTGCGCGCGCTCGAGCGTCTCTACAATCTCGGGTGCCGCCCGGAGTGGTGGAAGCTCGAAGCGATGAGCGCCGCCGAGTGGCGCTCGATCGACGCGCTCATCGCCGAGCGCGATCCGTATTGCCGCGGCGTGCTGGTGCTGGGACTGGCGGCCGACGTCGCGACGCTCGCGCAAGGGTTCCGCGACGCGCGCGCGAGCGCGAGCTGCCGCGGCTTCGCGGTCGGCCGCACGATCTTCCACGCACCCGCGCGCGCGTGGCTCGCCGGCGAGATCGACGACGCGCGCTTCAAGGCGTCGGTGCGCGAAACGTTCGAGGCGCTCGTCGACGCGTGGGACGACGCGCGGCGCGGCCGGCGCGAGGCCGCGTGATGGGCGCGAGCGTCCGCCTCACCGCCGCGCAGGCGCTGGTGCGCTGGCTCGCGGCGCTGCGCGTCGAAGGGGGCGAACGGGTCTTCGGCGGCGTGTGGGCGATCTTCGGGCACGGCAACGTCGCCGGACTGGGCGAGGCGCTCTACGCGCACCGCGCGTCGATCCCGACCTTTCGCGCGCACAACGAGCAGGCGATGGCGCACGCCGCGATCGCCTACGCGAAGGCGCACATGCGCCGCCGGATGATGGCCTGCACGACGTCGATCGGCCCGGGCGCGACCAACATGGTGACCGCGGCCGCGCTCGCGCATGTCAATCGCCTGCCGGTGCTCTTGCTCCCCGGCGACGTGTTCGCCTCGCGTGCGCCCGACCCGGTGCTCCAGCAGGTCGAGGACTTCCACGACGGCACCGTCTCGGCGAACGACTGTTTCCGGCCGGTGTCGCGCTACTTCGACCGCATCGCGCATCCCGAGCAGTTGCTGACCGCGCTGCCGCGCGCGCTGCACGTGCTGACCGACCCCGCGCTGTGCGGTCCGGTCACGCTCGCGCTGCCGCAGGACGTGCAGACGATGGCCTTCGACTGGCCGGTGGCGTTCTTCGCGCCGCCGCCGGTGCGCTTCGCGGCGCCCGTGCCCGCCGAGGAGGACATCGCGGCGGCCGCGGCGCTGCTGCGGGAAGCCCGCAGGCCGCTCATCGTCGCGGGCGGCGGCGTGCTCTACTCGGGTGCGAGCGGCGCGCTCGAGCGCTTTGCAGGGGCGCACGGCGTACCGGTCGCCGAAACGCAGGGCGGCAAGGGCGCGCTCGCGTGGGACCATCCGCTGCAACTGGGCGCGATCGGCGTCACCGGCTCGCCCGCCGCGAACGCGCTCGCGCAGGACACCGACCTCGTGCTCGCGGCCGGCACGCGGCTGCAGGACTTCACTACCGGCTCGCATTCGCTGTTCGCGCGCGCGAGGCTCGTGACGCTGAACGTCAACGGCTACGACGCGCACAAGGGTCGCGGCACGATGGTGCGCGCCGACGCGCGCCGCGCGCTGGAGGCGTTGTCCGCGGCGCTGCCGGGCTGGTCGTCCGAGGCAGCGTGGCGGCAGAGGGCGACCGACGAAGCCGCACGCTGGCGGGCGGAACTCCTGCGCCTCACCGGCCCGCGCGACGGCGCGCTGCCCTGCGACGGCGAGGTGCTGGGCGCGGTGCAGCGCTCGGCGAAGGACTCGCCGCGCGACGACATCGTGGTGTGCGCGGCGGGAACGCTCCCCGGCGAACTCCACAAGCTCTGGCGCACCTCGACGCCCGGCGGATACCACGTCGAGTACGGCTACTCGTGCATGGGCTACGAGATCGCCGGAGGTCTCGGCGTCAAGATGGCGAAGCCGGACCGCGAGGTCGTCGTCGTCGTGGGCGACGGCAGCTACCTGATGATGAACTCGGAGATCGCGACCTCGCTGATGCTCGGCCTGAAGCTCACGATCGTCGTGCTCGACAACCGCGGCTTCGGCTGCATCAACCGGCTGCAGCAGGCCTGCGGCGGTGCGCCGTTCAACAACCTCCTCGCCGATTGCCGGCACGGGCCGGACGGACCGCCGGCGATCGACTTCGCCGCGCATGCGCGCTCGCTCGGCGCGGACGCCGTTCACGTTCGCACCCTCGAAGAGCTGGAGGCCGCGCTGGTGAAGGCGCGCGCGTCGAAGCGCACGAGCGTCGTGTGCATCGACACCGACCCCTCCCGCACGATCGACGCGGGCGGCTGGTGGTGGGAGGTCGCGGTGCCGGAAGTCTCGGACCGTGCGCAGGTACGCGAGGCGCGCGCCGCCTACGAGGCGGCGAAGAAGGGACAGGCGCGATGACACGGGGACTCGACGTGCGGATCGGGATCAATCCGATCTCGTGGAGCAACGACGACCTGCCCTCGCTCGGCGGCGAGATCTCGCTCGAGACGGCACTCTCCGAGGGAAAGGCGATCGGCTACGAGGGCTTCGAACTCGGCAACAAGTTCCCGCGCGAGCCGGCGGCGCTCGCCTCGGTGCTCGGAAGGCACGGCCTCGCGTGCGTGTCCGGCTGGTACTCCGGGCGGCTCGCGCGCGGGCGCACCGTCGCGCAGGAGATCGAGGCGGTCGGCCCGCACCTCGACCTGCTCGCGAAGAACGGCGCGACGGTGATGGTCTACGGCGAGGTCGCCGACAGTATCCAGGGCGCAGCCGCGCCGCTCTACCAGCGCCCGCGCTTCGTGCGGCCGGACCAGTGGAGCGCGTACGGCGAGCGGCTCGACGCGTTCGGCCGCCATCTGCTGCGGCACGGCGTGCGGCTCGCCTACCACCACCACATGGGCGCCTACGTCGAGACGCCCGACGACGTCGACCGGCTGATGTCGGTCACCGGCGAGGACGTGGGCCTCCTGTTCGACACCGGCCACATGACCTTCGCGGGCGGCGACGCGGTGGCGATGATCGAGAAGCACGTCGCGCGCGTCTGCCACGTGCACTGCAAGGACGTGCGGCCCTACGTGATCCGGCTCGCGCGCAATCGCAACTGGAGCTTCCTCGAAGCGGTCATCAACGGCGCGTTCACCGTGCCCGGCGACGGCGCGATCGACTTTCGCGGTGTCCTGTCGGTCCTGCACGGCCACGGGTACCGGGGCTGGCTCGTCGT
>JAANMV010004886.1_pt1 | contig 10190 bp, 6 predicted proteins | sample 7279661 | NCBI WGS metagenome assembly JAANMV01 (sample SAMN14094540, study PRJNA606508) | bioreactor metagenome | isolation source: A lab-scale SPAN reactor treating ammonium-rich wastewater day 121 | place: Ireland: Galway | collected 2017-05-16 | reverse complement strand
GAGGAATCCTGGCGAGGACTGGACGGTGCGCAGCGCCCACCCAACGCAGGGCATTGCGCAGAATGATTCCCGCGATGGGATCGACACCCGCCTGATCGACCAGGTGCAGCTGGCAGAACAGGGCCTGCCCTTCATCGAGGGCATATTCATAAACAATGTCGCCCCAGCCGGCCTTGTTGCTGCTGGTGATGACATCGGCGAGAGTCCTGCGAACACCGGGGGCCGAAGTTGGCGGCGAATCATTCCGGACCAGGACAGAGGTCGCCAGGACACCGGTATTTCCCCAGTTGCTCATGTCTTTCCGATTGATCCCCTCGAAGAGGAGGTGGTCAGGAATCCGCAGGTTGACAAAATCGATCCCGGATGGCCAGCCTTCCGGGGAGGAAGCGAAATAATCTCCTGGATAAGGGCCGGAAAAACGCCAACGGCTCTCATGCTTTTCCTGAGCCAGGACCAGCAGCCTGCCCCCAGCCTGAATCCATTTTTCGAAGCTGGGCCAGGCACGGGCAATGTAATGATCATAGGCATCCGGCCCGATTATCAGCCCTTGAAGCTGGTTGAGCTGGGTCAGGTTGTCGAGTGGATTAACCTGGAATTTATGTGCTTCGAGGAAACGAACCAGGTCTCCCTGTGGGTCATAGACCCCCACCCCTTCGGCAAGATCCTTGGGATTGGGATCACAAACAGCACGGTTCCCGATGCGCACAGTGAGCTCATTGCCAGCGATCTCTGTTTCACTGGAAATCAGGCGGACTCTGACCTTTGCGGTTTCGATGGTGGGGGTTTCAGGAAGTTTGAGGGCCAGGCTGTGGGATTTGCTTTTGTAATAGCCGATCGATGATATTTCACTCTGGGCCGAAATGGGATCCTGCCCGCCAAGCCCAGATACCTCGCAGACCAGCCGGCTGGTGGTGATGGTTCCTGCTTTAATATCATCATGGGCGATGGTGAATGAGGCATCGAGGATCTCCCCGCTGTAAAAATGCCTGCGCATGCCATTCATGGTGACGATGACAGGTGAGTAAGCCTTGCCGACCGCCTCCAGGATGGGTTTTGGAGAAAGGGCCTGGGGGGTCATCGGATTGTAGAACCAGTTGGCGCAGGTGAATGGAAAGAGGCCGGCCAGACGGTTCTTGCGCGGATCCCTGAAAGCGCGAGCCTGCTCGAGCAGGGTTCGGATTCGCTGAGATTGAAATTCCAGCAGGGCTGCACTGTCATCGGGAGGGGTTCCGATGCGCATCCTGGTGGCGGTGATTTCAGGGGTGGAGCCAACAGGAACTCCCTGCCCGGCGGAGGAATATCCGCTCTGAATTTCCGAAGAAACCCAGGGCGGATTGGCGGCATCGGCCCCTTTTCTCAGCAGGGTCCACTGGCGGAGAAACGGCAGCCAGTCCGCCAGGCGGCCCTCATACCAGCCGCTGTCGACATGCCAATCTTCAACCGCAGAAGGCAACAGGCCTCGATTATCGGAATCTGGCATGACCACATAAGCCGGTGAAGGCAGAAACCTGGAACAGGATTTGACCAAGTTCTCAAGCGCCAAAGTGGTGGCATTACGAAAACCTTCATCGACCCTGGCGGCACTCATGCAGTTCCCTGCCCCCATCGACCAGATGACCGCCGAGGGGTGGCTGCGCAGGGAGCGAATGATAGCAGTCATTTCCTGCGAGGCCTGGTCGATAAAAGCCGGATTGGCGAGATCATAAGGGCCATCATCGGCATACAGGGGGCCTTCGATCCATGCCAGCAGTCCGAGTTCATCACAGATTTTAAGCCAGAATTCCGCCGGCGGCTCATGGGCAAAGCGGACCATGCGCACACCGGCCTGCTTGAGCGCCTGAAGCTGTGCGCGTGCGACAGCCTCGGGCGGGTTTTCATAATGTGGCGGCGAGCCGGCCCCAAACAGGAAGTAAGGCTTGCCATTGAGGAAGAATTTTCCATCCCGGGCGGTGAAGCTGCGAAAGCCAAACTCGAGCTCACGGGAATCTTCCCCTCCGGCAGGCCCGAGCAATCGGACCGAAAGACGATACAGGGATGGGAATTCCGGTGTCCATGTTTTTGCAAGCGAGAGGTTGGAAATCGAGATGTTCAACCCGCGGAATTTTGACCGGTCAAAATTGACGGATTGAAGAATCGGGCCATAAATGCGGGTGCCTGTTTCCTTTTCGGTGATGGTCAGCTCAAGGGTGCTGGTGCCGATGGCTTCATCAGAAACCGCCACACTGACTGCCAGCGCCTGTATATTCGGAAGCACAGAAACCTCAAGGATTCGTTCGCGGGGAACAATACGCAGGTTAACCGGCCGATAGATGCCGCCGACTTTCGGATCGAACCCGAGGGGAATCGAGCTGGTGCTGTTGGGAGAAGAGTGCCCCGGCTCGATGAAAGCGGCTTTGTCAAAAACACGAACAGTCAGGACATTGGTCGCCGAAGCCAGGGCTGAGGAAGGAAAGGTGACTTCGAATGGGGTATAAGCCCCCCGGACTCGTTTGCCGACCAGAGCGCCATTCAACCAGACCGATGCCTGGGCAGAAACACCCTCGAAACGGAGAACCCCGACATGATCCCGGTCTCCACTGGTGACACGCCCCGGGGGGAAAACCTCCGGTGGGACCCGGAAATTGAGACGATACCAGGCTTCACCATCATGTTTTGGATAAGGGCCACCTGGAATGGTGGATTCGGTCCATGGAAATCCGCCTGGAGGCTGATCCCAGTAGCCCGGAACCTTGATCGGCTCCCATTTGACCGAGGCCTGCTGGATGCCGGTGAATTTATCGACATTGACTGTTTCCGAAATATCGTTGATTCCACCGTGAACCGGATAAAAAAGCCAGTCTCCATCGAGCGAAAGGCTGCCCGCCTGAACAGGCTGCCCGAGCTGAAAAAACAGACTCAGGACAAACCCGAAGGCATGCCATTCCTTCTTATGGCGGAAGGCCATTGACAGGCACATGAATATTGCTGATCTCATCCCAAAAGTTTCAACAGGATACTAACAAGGTTTGCCGGAAGATACAGCTTCGGATCTCGATTTTTAAATGGAATACCACTCCATCCAGCCAAAATACCTACCTGCCATTTCCTGCTTTCGCAGAAATGAACAGTCTCTCTGGTCCTCTTCAGAACATGCGGTGACAAAGGGAAGGGGGGATCCCCTGAATCCAGGATCCCCCCATGAATATCTCACTGAAGGCTTTTGTCGCTTTAACGGCTTAATAGAGGTTCCAGTTTTCGACCTCAGAGGCTCCCGGCTGGCTCAGTGGGTCACCCATCGCCCATTGAGCCGCACGCAGAAACAGGAGCCGACCGGTCTCATTCATGCCCAGGAATCGCCGCATGGTTCCACCTGACCCATTTTCATTGACATGAATATGGACATATCTTGCACTGGCCGGCTGTCCATTGGCCATGGTGGCGCCTTGCTCGAGGACTGCGAAAACAACACGGGTTTCATCGAGAGGGCTGACACCCAGCACTGTCAGCCCGGAGGCCTTCCCGGCGATATCCGCTCCAGGCCAGGCATACTCGTAGTTCTTTTTCCAGGAGCCAGAGACCAGTGGATCCGGGCGGCTGTAGGCATCCTCATTGGGATAGGGATCCCTCAGGATGCGCACCAGTCCATTGGCATCGGTCTGGATTCCCTGTGTTATCGGGTGGCTGGTGTTCACCAGTTTCATATACTGGGTCAAGCCGGTCGAATCCTGGCCCCAACGGTTGGTGTCCCCGGTGGAGGTGCCTTCGGCATAGAAGGGAATAGTTCCGGCTCGCGCAGGGTTGGCCAGAGTCACATGCTCACCCATCAACACCGGCACACCTTCCGGGACCGCCTGGACATCCGATGAGGAGCTGCTTCCCGAAAGATAAACCAGCTCAATTGTATCCCCTGTCACTTCCGCTGCCGTATACTCATCCGGCATGTAAGCATCAGCATAGAGTTTTCCACGATAACCGGCATTCTGCAGCAGGATCAGAGCACCCATATCCCCGGGAGAAACACTCTCTGTGGGCGGGGCGGCATAAATACTCTTATTTCGAGTCGAAACCAGGATTTGCCCCCTGGGGTCGGGCTGGGCCATCGCCATGATGGGAATCAACAAAAGAACAACCAGAGCAATAACAGTAGCGTGTTTCATTATGCCTCTCCTTTTGTTTTGAAATGAGATCGTGACTGAGGTGTCATTGCGAGCACCTTTTCAAGAAAAAAACAGACACACACACCTGAAACTTATCCAATCATCTCACTCGAGGATCCGCATGTCAACAGTAATTTAAGCATATCTATACTATTATTCTGCACCACTGGTTGTCACTCGGAGGGAATCATTTCCACCTGATCACCCTGGACTTTCAGAAAGGCCGCACGAATGCCGGAGCCTTCACCCTCTTCGTAATAGATAAAGAGCACCTGCCCATCGGGAAGCTCGGTCATGCTTGGGTACGCACCTGTGTGAGCATCGACCTGAAGCGGGCCTTTCCAGGTGGCTGTTTCATCGGTTGACCAATAAATTGAGGTGGCGGGAATCCGGACACCCAGCAGGATCAGGCCCGAGGAATGGCGGTAAAGGTAAGGGCAGTGTCCTTTGAACCCGATGTCCTGGACAGGACCCCAGGTTTTCCCCATATCTGAGGACTGGGCACAGTGCATATTGACACGGCTGCTGCGCAAGGCAGCAAAAAGATTTCCATTTTTAAGAGGGATCACATCGGTTTCCGCATCGAGATGCACCCCGGCTCCATCTCCGATGGGGGCATAGTCCCCCCAGGTGAGCCCATCATCCCTGGATTTGGCTGTGGCTCCAAAGACCCGGTCTCCTTTGTCGGTTTCATGATACAGGCCCAGGATCAGCGACCCATCCGCCAGCTGCCTGACCGGGGACGAAGTCGCCAGCCAGAAATCCACCGGGAGAGCCAGTTCCCTGGGTTCACTCCAGGTCTTCCCCAGATCCTTCGATCTGGAGAGGTAAGTTTTAATCTGCTGACCCTGCTCAGAAGGGCGGTAGGTGAACCAGTTACAAAGAAGATCCCCATTGTTCAACTGGACAATCGATGGATCGCGATCATCCTCCGCCGTGTCGATCATGACGACCGGGTCGCTCCATGTTTTTCCTTCATCAGTGGATCGAATCCCGGTGATCCTCCCTCCCAGAGGGCACTGGGGAGCGGGCAGGGACACATGTGAATAGCCCGCATAGAAAACACACAGCAGGCTTCCATCTTTGAGGCGGCAGACATCGGGAAAGGCAGCATACCCACCCGCGGCCTCGCCGGAGCAGATGACCTTTGGATTTTCCGCCTGAACAGGAATCTGGGAACTCTGGAGAATCAGTGGTCTGGAACTACATCAAGTCCTTATCTTGGTACCTTCTCAGGAATACCTAATAATGGCGAGTACTTTCCGAATTTAAATTTAGGATACAATTTGCTAGGAAATCCTTATCCCGCAACAATTGAGGCTAGTCATTTTATTGGCTTAAATCGAACCATTGAAACAGTATATTTTTGGACACATTCAAGTCAGGCTATTGGAGGACTTTATCCGATGAATAATTTTGCTTCATATACAACATTAGGTGGGGTAGCTTCAGCTGCTGGCGGACCAATACCAGATGGGGCGATTAAGCCAGGTCAAGGATTTTTCGTTTACTCTTCAGAAAATACTACGGCTTGGTTTCACAATGCACTTCGTTATGATGTTAAGAATTCTCAGTTTTTTAGAAATGATAGAATAACTAATAAAGATGCTTTTCGTATCAATTTAAAAGACAAAAGAAATGCATACAATCAAATTTTAATAGGTTATACGTCTAAATCTACTAATGATTTTGATTTAGGTATTGACGGAAAGATCTTTGAGTCTGATAATCCTACGATATATACCTTAATAAATGATGCCAAATATAACATTGAAGGAAGGGCATCTTTCAAAGATACTGATGTTGTTTCATTAGGTTTTAAAACAAATGTTCCTGGGTTGTATGTTATTTCTTTAGAAAATTTTGAAGGAGTATTTGTTGATAAATCAATATTTTTAAAAGATAATTTTACTAATAGTCTTATTGATTTAAAGTCTAATGACTATAGTTTTATGACTGAAACGGGAACATTTAATAATCGTATTCAAATAGTTTATCAAAAGTTAGATGTCGATGATAATAGTATTGAAAATGTTGATGTTTTTACAAATGATGAAGAAATTGTTTTTAAAGCTTATGGTAGTTCAATATACAAAGTTGAGATTTTTGATATCTTGGGTCGAAAAATCTTTATTAAAGATTCTATTTTAACCAGTGAATTTTTTGTAAAAGACATAAAAAAAAGTAATCAAGCTTTATTGTTATTGATTACTTTAGAAAATGGAAAAAAGATTCATAAAAAAGTGATTTTCTAATTTTATAAAATCATTTCTTCGTATGAAAGTACTACTGGGTAGCCTTTGTCTTTGAAATAGTCTTTTGGATTGTCTTTTGAAACGGCCATTACAAAATCGCCTCCCCAAGCCCCTAAGCTTTTGATTATACCTTTAAAATCAGGAAAAAGTTTTTCTTTTACGGTCTGAATTTCCAAAACATCACTCATGATAACTTCGTGTTTCTCCATTTGTTTGGCAAATGCTGCACCTTCTTTACAATCGATGGTTTCGTAAGTAATGGTGTTGATTTTTGAAATTACGGCATTCACATGATGGTGTTTCGACATGTAATTTGCAATTGCCAATTTGCTACTTTGTTTCTGATTCAAATACACAAAGTGAATGTTTTCTTTGAATGATGGATTAAAATGGATAGGCTTAAAATGCGGTTTGTCATTTTCTAAATGATACACTATTGGCGAATTAGATTTCGCACATGCAATGTCATAACCACTACCACCAAAGCTTTTTTGTAACAGTTCAAATGCATCAATGTTTAGCCAATCGCCAATGCTATTAATTAGGGTAGAAGATGTGCCTAAACCCCAAAGTCTTGGAAAAGTCAAGTGGGTTTCAATTTCATAACCTTCTTTTTCTAAAAACATTGGGTTTTGAATAAAAGCTTGGTGTAAAATTTCAATTAAAGTGTTTTTTACGGCGGAATTGCTGTCAGAAACAATTTTGTGCTTTATTTCTTCGAACGAAATCATAGCTTCAAACCAAACACTTTTATCCGAATCAAAACTTGTCCATTTGATTTGGTGATTGATACTTGGTTTTACCACTAGACTTTGCCCGAATTTTGTGGGTAACGCCAATGCTTTTGCACCATCTAAAACAACGTATTCGCCTGTGATGAGTAATTTTCCGTTACTATAAAACGTTTGGGTTTCCATTAACTTCTAATTTTTTCCAAATAATCTACAACTAAACTATGCGAAACCGTTGTGTCTTTGAAATACTCTAAAACTTTTTGTTTCTCTTCTTTGGTAGCATGATGTTGGTTTAAGATATTCATCAAGTGCATTTTCATATGTCCTTGTTGAATTCCCGTTGTGGTTAACGAACGAAGCGCTGCGAAATTTTGTGCTAATCCAGCCGCTGCTACAATTTGCATTAGTTCTTCAGCCGATGGCTTTCCTAATAATTCCATTGAAAATTTCACTAAAGGATGTAACGAAGTTAAACCTCCAACTGTTCCTAATGCTAATGGAATTTCCATCCAAAAAGTAAAAATATCATTTTCAATTTTTACGTGCGATAAACTCGAATATTGTCCCGATTTGCTAGCATAAGCGTGAATTCCAGCTTCAACGGCTCTGAAGTCGTTTCCAGTTGCTAGTACTACGGCGTCAATTCCGTTCATGATACCTTTGTTGTGTGTTACGGCACGGAAAGGCTCTACTTCCGCAATACGAACTGCAGTTGCAAATTTCTGAGCAAATTCAACCGAATCGATGTTTTTATCATCTGAAAGTTGATTTACAGGACAAGAAGCTTCGACTCTTACAACACAGTTTGGAACATAATTGCTCAAAATACTCATTACAATTTGAATATTTTTTTCATCGGAAGAAAAATCGGCATATTCATGTGCTTGATTTTCTAATGTTTTAGCAAATTGCTCTAAGCATGTATTGATGAAATTCGCACCCATGCTATCTTTAGTATTGAAAGTAGCATGCAATTGATAGTAATTTGGAATTTCATGGGTTTTATCTCTTAGCTCGATGTCTAAAATTCCGCCACCACGCTTTTGCATGTTTTTGGTAATTTCTTGAGTTTTATCGAAAAAAATCGGTTTAATTTTATTGAAAAAAGTAATTAACTTTTCTGTATTTCCATGGAAAAGAAAATGCACTTGTCCAATTTTTTCAGTATTAATGATAGTTGTTTTAAAACCGCCTCGTTCGCCCCAAAACTTTGCTGATTTTGAAGCGGCTGCTACAACAGAACTTTCTTCAATTGCCATTGGAATGGTGTAACTTTTTCCATTAATGGTAAAGTTTGGCGCTACTCCATAAGGCAAGTAAAAGTTTGTTAAGGTATTTTCGATGAATTCGTCGTGTAATTTTTGCAAATTTTCATCGGAATTCCAATATTTTATGATGCTTTCTTTTGCTTCATCTGGATTAACAAAGTACGTATTGGTAATCCAATTTATTTTTTCTTCTTTAGATAATTTTGAAAAGCCTTTAACATTTTGATTCATAGCAACTGAATTAATTTCAAATAGAAGGCAAAGATACTAATTGAATTAATTAGGAAGACTATTTATCCATTTAAATAAAGTGGTTTCGAATAAAATTTTGTCCACTGGTTTTATAATGAAATCATTCATGCCAACTTCCAAACATTTTTCTTTTTCACCTGTGATGATGCCTGCCGTTATGGCAATAATGACTACGATTGAATTTGTTTTTCTAATTTCTGTAGCTGCTTCATAACCATTCATTACGGGCATTTGAATATCCATAAAAATAATATCAGGATGATTTTCATTTGTTATTTCAACTGCTTCTTGACCGTTTTTTGCTTCGTAAATGATGCAATTTGGCACCTTGTTTAAAACTAAGGTTCTGGTCAGTAGCATGTTAATTTTATTGTCGTCAACAATCAAAAATTTAAGCGTATTGTTGATGGTATTTTCATTCTCCTTTTTTATTGATTGTTTTTTTATAGAATGAATTCGATTAAAATAGTTTTGGAATGAATCGTATTTTAAAGGTTTTATAATGCTTTGAACGTTTTTGTTGTGTCCAATTTCGTTTAATTTGGAATTGGAATTTTGCATTACGATTAATGAAATGTGTGGTAAGTCATTTAATTCGTTTATGGTTTTTATTGTATTTTCTTCTGATAAATATTCTAAATCAAGAAGTACAAGGTCATTTTGTTTCTCTTTGATTGTTTTTGAAATGTTTTCGATATCGCCTTCATAAATTTCAGTTTGATGCGGTGACGCAGGCGTCGAACCGTGCGGGTATCATGTGCTCCACGCTCCCTCCCAGCCATGAAGTTTCTGCACCTGATTCCATCCCTGAGCACGAAGGCGGGAGGGACGTCCGAGGCAGTGCGCCAACTCTGCATCGCGGCCCTCGCCGCCGGGGACAGCGCCGAGGTGGCTGTGCTCGATGCCAGCGGCGTCGAATGGGCTGCGACGGCGGGCGTGCGATGTCATGTCCTCGGTCCGGCGCGCCTGCGCTACGCGTGGTCGCCCAGGCTGGTGCCCTGGCTTCGTGCCAACGGCAGCCGGTTCGATGCGATCATCGTGCACGGCCTGTGGCAGTTTCACACCTATGCCGCGTGGCGCGCGCTTCGAGGCAGCGCGACACCGTACTTCGTGTTTCCACACGGAATGCTCGATCCGTGGTTCAAGCGGCGGCATCCTCTCAAGCACGCCAAGAAGTGGCTCTACTGGCCATGGGCAGACTACCGCGCGCTGAGAGATGCGAGCGGCGTGCTGTTCACTTGCGAGGAAGAGAGGCGGCTTGCGCGCGAGAGCTTCTGGCTCTACCAGGCCAAAGAGATTGTCGTCGCGTTCGGCACCCGCACACCACCCGGCGACGGCGCCAGGCAACGGGCGGTCTTCATGGAGGCATTTCCCGAACTGGAGGGCAGGCGAATCCTGCTGTTTCTGGGACGGATTCACCACAAGAAGGGATGCGACCTGCTGGTGGATGCATTCGCCCGCGCCTGCCGTGCACACCTGCGTGCGCACCTGGTGTTCGCCGGCCCCGACGACGAGGGATGGGCGAACGAGCTGCGCGCGCACGCC
>JAANMV010004882.1_pt1 | contig 10195 bp, 6 predicted proteins | sample 7279661 | NCBI WGS metagenome assembly JAANMV01 (sample SAMN14094540, study PRJNA606508) | bioreactor metagenome | isolation source: A lab-scale SPAN reactor treating ammonium-rich wastewater day 121 | place: Ireland: Galway | collected 2017-05-16 | reverse complement strand
ACCGACCGAAGGCACCGTGACGATGTTCGGCGAGTCGCTGTTCGCGCTCGACGAGGACGGGCGCGCGGCCTGGCGCGCGCGCAACCTGGGTTTCGTGTTCCAGTCGTTTCACCTGCTGCCGCAGATGACCGCGCTCGAAAACGTGATGCTGCCGCTCGAACTGGCCGGCGAGCGCAAGCCGGCGGCGCGCGCGCGCCAGCTGCTCGAGCGCGTGGGGCTCGGGCAGCGACTCGGGCACTACCCGAGGACGCTGTCCGGCGGCGAGCAGCAGCGCGTGGCGCTGGCGCGCGCATTCGCGCCGCAACCGAGGCTGCTGTTCGCCGACGAACCCACCGGCAGTCTCGACGCGGCCACCGGCGCGCGCGTGATCGACCTGCTGTTCGAGCTCAACCGCGAGGCCGGGGCGACCTTGCTGCTGGTGACGCACGATGCCGAACTGGCGGCGCGCTGCAGCCGGCGGCTTGCGCTGCACGCGGGGAAGCTGGAGGCGCCGGTCGGCGCCTGAGGGGAAGCGGAGCAGGGAGCTCGCCGGCCGACCGCGCCCGGGCGCGGGGCGCGTGCGCCGACCGGGAAGCGAAAGCTCAGCCGCGACTGGCGCGCGTTGCGCGGATCCGCTCGAGCAACGCGCGCAGGTCGGGCGCGAGCTGCGCAGGCAGTTCGCGCGCGGCATCGAGCAGCGGCTCGATCTCGCCCGCCAGTTGCTTGCCGAGCTCCACGCCCCACTGGTCGAAGGAGTCGATGTCCCAGAGCCAGCCGAGCGCCGCCGTCTTGTGCTCGTAGAGCGCGAGCAGCGCCCCGAAGCGCTCGGCATCGAGCCGATCGAGCAGGATGAGGCTGGACGGCCGGTTGCCCGGGCAGGCGCGGTGCGCGGCCAGCCAGGCCGCCGCGTGGCCGGCGGCGGCATCGGGTGCGCCCTGCGCCGCCGCTGGCGCGTCGTTGCCGGAGCGCCCGTGCAGCAGCGCCTCGCGCTGCCCCAGCGCGCTGGCGAGCAAGGCGTCGCCGCGTCCCTCCGGATCGGGCCCCGAAGGCACGGCCACGATGAACTCGACCGGGTGCACGCCGGTGCCCTGGTGCAGCGCCTGGAAGAACGAGTGCTGCACGTCGGTGCCGGGGCCGCCCCAGACCACCGGAGCGGTCGGCCAGGCCACCGGTGCGCCGTCGCGGCCCACGCGCTTGCCGTTGCTCTCCATCTGCAGTTGCTGCAGCCAGGCGGTGAGGCTGCGCAGCGCATCGCTGTAGGGCACGACCACTTCGGTGGCGCCGGGCAGCGCCAGCGTGTTCCACAGCGACACTAGCGCCAGCAGCACCGGTGCGTTGGCGGCCAGCGGCGCCTCGGCGAAGTGGCGGTCCATGGCGTGCGCGCCGGCGAGCATTGCGCGAAAACGCTGCGGGCCGGCCGACAGCATTGCCGGCAGGCCGATCGCCGACCACAGCGAATAGCGGCCGCCGACCCAGTCGCGGAACGGAAAAATCGACTCGGGTGCGAGGCCGAAAGCGCGCGCGGCCTCGAGGTTCGCGGTGATGCCGACCAGGTGGCGGTGAAGATCGCCGTGCCCGATGCCGCCGGCGGCGAACCAGCGCCGCAGCGCCTGCGCGTTGCGCGCGGTCTCCAGCGTGTGCCAGGACTTCGAGGCGACGATCGCGAGCGTGGTTGCCGGGTCGAGACCGTTCACCGCCCTGTCGAAGGCGCGCGGATCGACGTTGGACAGGAAGCGGAAACGCAGCCGCGGATGGGCGTGGTCGATCAGCGCTTCGCAGGCCAGCTGCGGGCCGAGATGCGAGCCGCCGATGCCGATGTGCACCACGTGGCTGATCGGCTGGCCGGTCGCGCCGCGCCACTCGCCGCTGCGCACCGCCTCGCTGAATCGGTCCATCCGGTCGAGCGTCGCGGCGACCTCGGCGGCGATCTCTTCGCCGGCGAGGGCGCCCGCCGCGGCGCCGGCCGGAGCGCGCAGCGCCACGTGCAGCGCGGGCCGCTGTTCGGTGAAGTTCACTGCTTCGCCTGCGTACATCGCGTCGCGCCGCGACTCGAGCGACGACGCCCTGGCCAGCGTGAGCAGCGCATCGAGCGCTTCGCCCGGCAGGCGATGCCGCGTGAGGTCCAGATGCAGCCCGGCCGCGTCCAGGCTGAGCCGTTGCGCGCGCGCGGGCTCGTCGCGCAGCAGCGATGCGATCCGGATCTCGCCCGAGGCGCGCGCCTGCCGAGCCACTTCGCGCCAGGCTTCGCTGCGTCCGTCATCGTTCATTGGCTGTCACTCCTCGTTCGGGCGGCCGGTGCAGCGCTACACGCACCCACCGCGGCAACTCGGCTGCCGAGAGTCCTTCGGCGTGGCCGTGCGCCGTCTCGAAGCGCATGCCGGCGCGCCCGTGCAGCCAGGCGGCCAGGCACGCAGCCGGTGCGGCGTCGAGCCCGCGCGCGAGCAGCGCCGCGATCATGCCGGCGAGCACGTCTCCGGTACCGGCGCTGGCCAGCGCGGGGCTGCCGGCGCCGACGATCCACCAGGCGCCGCCCGGATCGGCGACGACGCTTCCGGCCCCCTTGAGCAGCGCGACCATCCGGTAGCGCTGCGCGAGCGCGACAGCGGCTCCCCGGCGATCGGCCTGCACCTGCGCGGCCTCGCATCCGAGCAGGCGCGCCGCTTCGAGCGGATGCGGCGTCATCACGCAGCGTTGCGGCGCCGCCGCCGGCGGCGCGGCGAGCAGCGACGCATCGGCCGCGAGCAGATTCAGCGCGTCGGCGTCGAGCACCAGCGCTCTCGCGCTGGCCAGGGCGGCGGCCAGCTGCCGGCGCGCCGCGCCGGAGCGGCCGAGTCCGCAGCCGATCGCCACTGCGTCGCAGACGCCGAAGTCGGGCTCGGCGGGCGCGGTCATCAATTGCGGCTGGCCGGGATCGAACGGCTCGCCGTCGGGCGCGGCTACGAACACCTTGCCCGCGCCGAGCGCCTGCGCGCCGCGCCCCGCGAGCAGCGCCGCGCCGCGCATGCCGCGCGCGCCGCCGTAGGCGAGCACGCTGCCGAAGCTGCCCTTGTTGCTGTCGCGCGCGCGCGGGGCGAGCAACGCGGCCGCGCCGGCTGCGTCGAACAGCTGGCCGATCGAACTGCCGGCGCGTTGCACGAACGTTTCGCGCGCGGCTTCCAGGCCGAGTGTCGCGACTTCGACCGTGCCGACCCGGTCGAGCGCGGCGCCGGTGTGCAGGCCAGGCTTGTCGGCGATCATCGTCACGGTGAGGCGGGCGCTCAGTGCGCAGCCTGCGGTGCCACCGACGATCGCCCCGGTGTCGGCATCGAGACCGCTGGGCAGGTCCACCGCAACCACCGGCAGCGCGGCTCGCGCTACCGCTTCGCAGAACCGGCGCGCCTGGCCGGCCAGCGGCCGGTCGAGCCCGATGCCGAACAGGCCGTCGATCACGATCGGAGCCGCCGCCAGTCGCGCATCGAGCGCCTCGGGGGTGTCGATCGGCACTCCCGCGGCTTGCGCGGCGCGCCAGGCCTCGGCGGCATCGCCCCGGGAGGGCGGCCCGGAGCTCGACGCCACCGCGCTGCAGGCATAGCCGCGCTCGCGCAGCAGCGCGAGCGCGAGCAGCGCATCGCCGCCGTTGTTGCCGGGGCCGACCAGGGCCAGCACCGGACGTCCCGGCGCGAGCGAACGCGCCAGGCGCGCGGTGGCGCCGGCGACCGCCCCGGCTGCGCGCGCCATCAGCGTGCCCGGCGGCAAGCCGGCGAGCGCGGCCGCTTCGAGGCGTCGCAGCGAGTCGGTCGGGAAGAGAGCGGAGATCGGCGCGGACATCGACGCAACGATAGCGCAGATCGGCGCTGTCGCCGCGCTGCTACCGTTCAGCCGATCGAGCGCATCTGCCCGGGCAGCCAGGTGACCAGGTCGGGGAACAGGTAGATCAGCAGCACCGCGACCACCATGAGCCCGAACATCGGCATCGACTGCCGCGCGATCCACGGCAGCTGCCGGCCGGTCATTCCCTGCAGCACGAACAGGTTGAAGCCCACCGGCGGCGTGATCTGCGCCATCTCCACCACCAGCACGATGAACACGCCGAACCACAGCAGGTCGATGCCCGCAGCCTGCACCGTGGGCAGGATCACGCCCATCGTCAGCACGACCATCGAGATGCCGTCGAGGAAGCATCCGAGCAGGATGTAGAACAGGCCCAGCGCGACGATCAGCTGGAAGCGCGACAGGCCGAGCGAGGCGATCCACTCGGCGAGCTGCCGCGGCAACCCGATGTAGCCCATCGCCAGCGTCAGGTAGGCCGCGCCGGCCAGGATCAGCGCGATCATGCAGTACAGCCGGGTCGCGCCGAGCAGCGACGCGACGAAGGTGCGCCGGTCGAGCGAGCCCTGGGCGCCCGAGAGCACGAGCGCGCCGACCACGCCGATCGCGGCCGCTTCGGTCGCGGTGGCGATGCCCGCGTAGATCGCGCCCAGCACTCCGGCGATCAGCAGTACCACCGGAATCAGGCTGCGCGAGGCCCAGAGCTTCTCGCGCAGCCCCGGTTCCTGCTCGGCCGGGGGCACGCTCGCGCGGTTCAACAGTGCCCAGCCGATCACGTAACCCATGAACAGCAGCGCGAGCATGATGCCGGGTAGCACGCCGCCCACGAACAACTGGGCGATCGACACGTCGGCGCTCACGCCGTAGACGATCATGATGATCGACGGCGGAATCAGCAGGCCGAGCGTGCCCGCCCCGGCCAGCGTGCCGACGACGATGCCTTCGGGGTAGCCGCGCCGTCCCAGTTCGGGCAGCGTCATCTTGCCGATCGTGGCGCAGGTGGCGGCCGACGAGCCCGAGACCGCCGCGAAGATCGCGCAGCCGATGATGTTGGTGTGCAGCAGCCGTCCGGGCAAGCGGTTCATCCACGGCGCCAGCCCCTGGAACATGTCGGCCGACAGCCGGGTGCGGAACAGGATTTCCCCCATCCAGACGAACAGCGGCAGCGCGGTCAGCGTCCAGCTCGATGCGGCACCCCAGATGGTGACCGCCATCGCGTCGCCGGCAGGCCGCGACGAGAACAGCTCCATGGCGACCCACGCGACGCCCGACAGCGCCAGTCCGATCCAGACGCCGCTGCCCAGCAGCGCGAACAGCGTCACGATCAGCAGCGTGGTGACCGCAAGCTCGCTCATTCCACGCGCTGCATGTCCGCGGCCGGCGCGCCCGCACGGCGCCCGCGCAGTTCGAGCACCAGTTCGTCGACGAAGGCGACCAGCAGGATCAGCGAGCCGGCCGCCATCGACAGTTGCGGCAGCCACAGCGGAGTGGCATCGGCGGCGGTGGAGATGTCGTTGAACAGGTACGACTGCCAGGCCAGGCGCACGCTGTAGAAGGCGAGCAGCCCCGCCAGCAGCAGTGCCACGCCGAGCGCCCAGCGCTCGAGCGCGCGCCGCGTGCGCGGCCCCGCCAGGCCGAGCAGCAGGGTCACGCGGATGTGCTCGTTGCGCTTGAGCGTGTGCGCGAGCGACAGGAAGCCGGCCCCTGCCATCAGGTAGCCGGCCCAGGCGTCGGTGCCCGGAAGGTAGAAGCCGAACTGGCGCCCGGCGATGCCGAGCAGGACCATCGCGAGCAGCCCGACCATGGACGCCGCCGCGATCCACGCGGCGACGTCGTAGAGGCGGTCGAGCGCCGCGCGCATCACATCTTGCCGTACGCGTCCAGGATCGCCTTGCCCTCCGGGCCGGCCTTCTTCACCCAGTCGTCGATCAGCGCCTCGCCGACCTTCCTGAACTCGGCGGTCATCTTCGCCGACGGGGGAAGCACCTGCATGCCGTTCTTCTTCAACTGGTCGAGGTACCAGGCGGTCTTCTCCTCGGAGCTCTTCCAGCCGCGCGCCTCGGCGGCGGCGGCGGCTTCGAGCAGCGCGTCCTGCGTGGCCTTGTCGAGCGCGTCGAACGCCTTCTGGTTCACGAGCACCGCGTTCTTCGGCAGCCAGGCCTGGTTGTCGTAGAAGTACTTGATGTGCTCGTAGGCCTTGGTGTCGTAGCCGGTCGAACCCGAGGTCATGAACGACTCGACCGCACCGGTGGCCATTGCCTGCGACAGCTCGGCCGCCTGGATCGTGACCGGCTGCGCACCGAACATCTCGGCGATCTTCGCGGTGGCCGCGTTGTACGAGCGGAACTTCACGCCCTTGAGGTCGCTCGCCGCATCGAGCGCCTTCTTCGAATACAGCCCCTGCGGCGGCCAGGCCACCGTGTACAGCAGCTTCATGCCCTGCGAAGCGAGCAGCTTGTCGAGCGCCGGGCGCGCGGCCTTGTCCAGCTTGCGCGCGGCCTCGTAGCTGGTGGCGAGGAACGGCAGCACGTCGATGCCGTACAGCGGGTTCTCGTTGGAGAAATTCGACAGCAGCACCTCGCCGATCTGCGCCTGGTTGCCCTGCACCGCGCGCTTGATCTCGGGTGCCTTGAAGAGCGACGCGTTCGCGTGCACGGTGATCTCGAGCTTGCCGCCGGTGGCCTTTCTGACGTCGCTGGCGAACTGCACCAGGTTCTCGGTGTGGAAGTTGCCGGCCGGATAGGCGGCGGGCAGGTCCCACTTGACCTGGGCGGACGCGACCCCGGTCGCGACGGCGAACAGCAGGGGCAGGAATCGGCTGGGTTTCATCGGGCCTCCGCAATGATGGATGGACGGACGGTGCGGGACGGCAGGCCGCCCGCGCGGACGGGCGCAGGGGCGCACGCACCGGCGGGCGCACGAGCGCAGCATGACCGGGCTTGAAGCTTAGGAGCCATGAAGATAAATTGTCAACGTTTTATGAACGTTTCGGAGGCGTGCATGGCCACCAGAGCCCGCGGCGCACGCAGCGGCGCCGCGTCCCTGCCGGTGCCCGAGGCGCCGCTGCGCATCCTGTCGTCGGCGCACCTGGCCGACGGCGAGTGGGGCGAACTGTCCGAGTTCGAGTTCGGCCTGATCGTCGCCACGCACGCGTTCGCCCGCTGGGCGGTGCGCTGCATGGCGGCGGCGGGAATGCCCGACCTCACGATCACCGACGTGCTGGTGCTGCATCACGTGCATCACCGCGGCAAGGGCAAGAAGCTCGCCGACATCTGCTTCACGCTGAATTACGAGGACGCGCACGTGGTCGCCTATGCGCTGCGCAAGCTCACCGGGCTGGGCCTGGTGCGCGGCGAGAAGGTCGGCAAGGAGGTGTTCCACTCGACCACGCCGGCCGGCGCTGCCCTCGTGGCGCGCTATCGGACGGTGCGCGACCGCTGCCTGATCGCGAGCGTGCCGGGACGGCTCGGCAGCCTGTCCGGCGCGACCGGCCGCGAGCGCGCCGCGGCAGGCGACGACCGCTTCGAACTCGCCCATCTCGCGCGCATGCTGCGCACGCTGTCGGGGCTGTACGACCAGGCCGCGCGCGCCGCCGCCTCGCTCTGATCGCCACCACCGGGGAAGCCCTTTCGATGAGCGCCTGGCAATTCTGGATCGACCGCGGCGGCACTTTCACCGACATCGTGGCGCGCGGGCCCGATGGCGCGCTCGCCAGCGCCAAGCTGCTGTCGGAGAACCCCGGGCGCTACGAGGACGCCGCGGTCGAAGGCATCCGCCGGCTGCTGCGGCTGGCGCCCGGCGAGCCGATCGCCGCCGCGCAGGTCGAGGTGGTGAAGATGGGCACCACGGTGGCCACCAACGCGCTTCTCGAGCGCAAGGGCGAGCCGCTGGCACTGGCGGTCACGCGCGGCTTTCGCGATGCGCTGCGCATCGCCTACCAGAACCGGCCGAAGCTGTTCGAGCGGCGCATCGTGCTGCCCGAGATGCTGTACCGCGAAGCGATCGAGATCGACGAGCGGATCGGCGCCGACGGCACCGTGGTGCGCGCGCTCGACGAAGCGGGCGCGCGTGTCTCGCTGCAGCGCGCGTTCGATGCCGGACTGCACGCGATCGCGATCGTGCTGATGCACGGCTACCGGTTTCCGGCGCACGAGCGGCGGCTCGCGGCGATCGCGCGCGAGATCGGGTTCACGCAGGTCTCGGTGTCGCACGAAGTCTCGCCGCTGGTGCGTTTCGTGGCGCGCGGCGACACCACGGTGGTCGACGCCTACCTGTCGCCGGTGCTGCGCCGCTACGTCGAGCGGGTGGCCGCGGCGATGCCGGGCGTGCGGCTGCAGTTCATGCAGTCCAACGGCGGGCTCACCGACGCGCACGCATTCCAGGGCAAGGACTCGATCCTGTCGGGGCCGGCCGGCGGCATCGTCGGCATGGCGCGGGTGAGCGCGGCCGCCGGCTTCGACCGCGTGATCGGCTTCGACATGGGCGGCACCTCGACCGACGTCTCGCACTACGCGGGCGAGTTCGAGCGCGAGTTCGAGACGCTGGTGGCCGGCGTGCGCATGCGTGCGCCGATGATGAGCATCCACACGGTGGCCGCCGGCGGCGGATCGATCCTGCATTTCGACGGCGCGCGGATGCGCGTGGGCCCCGACTCGGCCGGCGCCGACCCGGGTCCCGCCTGCTACCGGCGCGGCGGTCCGCTCACCGTCACCGACGCCAACGTGATGCTCGGCAAGCTGCAGCCGGCGTTCTTCCCGGCGGTGTTCGGGCCGGGCGGCGACCAGTCGATCGACGTCGAGGTGGTGCGCGAGCGCTTCGCCGAAATGGCTGCGCGCATCGGCGCCGAGACCGGGCGGGCGATGCGCCCGGAGGAGGTGGCGCAGGGCTTCGTCGACATTGCGGTGGCCAACATGGCCAACGCAATCAAGAAGATCTCGGTGCAGCGCGGCTACGACATCACCCGGTACACGCTCACCACTTTCGGCGGCGCCGGCGGCCAGCACGCCTGCGGCGTCGCCGACGCGCTCGCGATGCCGCGGGTGCTCGCGCACCCGCTGGCCGGGGTGCTCTCGGCCTACGGCATGGGCCTGGCCGAGCAGGTCGCGATGCGCGAGTGCTCGGTGGAGCGGCGCCTGGAGGCCGCGGGCATCGCCGAGGCGCGGCGCGCGCTCGCGCAACTCGACGCGCTGGCGCGCGCGGAACTGCTCGCGCAGGGCGAGAACGCACAGGCGATCCGGGTGCGCCATCGGCTGCACCTGCGCTATGAAGGCACCGACACCGCGTTGCCGGTCGAGGCGGCCGACGAGGCGACGATGCGCGAGCGCTTCGAGGCGGCCTACCGGCAGCGCTTCGCGTTCCTGATGCCCGAGCGGCCGCTGGTGATCGAGTCGGCGGCGGTCGAGGCGCTCGGCGAGTCGGGGCACGGCGCGACGCTCGCGCCGCCGGCCCGGCGCGATGGTCCACTCGTGCCGCAGGCGCGGGTGCCGGTGTTCACGCAGGGCGCCTGGCGCGAGACGCCGCTCCATCTGCGCGAGCGGATGATCGCCGGCGACGTCGTCGACGGCCCGGCGGTGATCGCCGAGGCTACCGCCACCACGGTCGTCGAACCGGGCTGGCGCGCGACGCTGAGCGCGCGCGGCGACCTGGTGCTCGACCGGCACCTGCCGCGGCCGCGCCGCGTGGCGCTCGGCACCGACGCCGATCCGGTGATGCTCGAGATCTTCAACAACCTGTTCATGACGATCTCCGAGCAGATGGGTTACCGGCTGCAGAACACCGCGCATTCGGTGAACATCAAGGAGCGGGTCGACTTCTCCTGCGCGGTGTTCGACCAGGAGGGCAACCTGGTGGCCAACGCGCCGCACATGCCGGTGCACCTGGGCTCGATGGGCGCGAGCGTGCGCGCGATCATCGAGGCGCACGCCGGTGCGCAGGCGCGCGCGCGCGGCGCCGCGCCGCTCGAGCCGGGCGACGTCTACCTGCTGAACGACCCCTACGCCGGCGGCACGCACCTGCCCGACGTCACCGTGATCACGCCGGTGTTCGATGCAGCCGGAACGCAGATCCTGTTCTACGTCGGCTCGCGCGGCCATCACGCCGACATCGGCGGCATCACGCCCGGCTCGATGCCGCCGGGCAGCGTGCACATCGACGACGAGGGCGTACTGCTCAGCGACTTCGCGCTCGTGCGCGGCGGGCGCCTGCGCGAGGCCGAACTGCGCGAGGCGCTGGCTTCGGCTCCTCATCCGGCGCGCAATCCCGACCAGAACCTCGCCGACCTGCACGCGCAGGTCGCGGCCAACGAGAAGGGCCGCGAGCCGATTCCGGCCAGGCGCGGTGCCAGCGCCTTCTCGACGATCGTGACCGCGGCGCCCGAGTCGGACAGCATGAAGGCGACGCGCTCGGCAGG
>JAANMV010004880.1_pt1 | contig 10195 bp, 3 predicted proteins | sample 7279661 | NCBI WGS metagenome assembly JAANMV01 (sample SAMN14094540, study PRJNA606508) | bioreactor metagenome | isolation source: A lab-scale SPAN reactor treating ammonium-rich wastewater day 121 | place: Ireland: Galway | collected 2017-05-16 | reverse complement strand
CCTGGTCCTGTAGGTCGGGGATGTGGGTCTGCTCATGCACCCCAGCTACCATGCTGGATTCACGAGATGAATCTCTCACGGGATTTGCGCAACAGAGCCTCTCGATCAGCCGCGCGGCATGCTCCGTCGAAACGTGGATATCGCCATGCAGCTCACGCGGGCCACAGTAGTCGGAAACGAGGCGACGGACCGGCGTGGCCGGCATCAGCAGCGCGCCGCTGATATAGCCGGCCTGCCACTCCATCCAGTCCGACTGCGGGGCGTCCAGGATATTGTCGCGCTTGGAGATCGCCTTGTTGGCGTTCACGCCGCGCTCGAGCAGATCGCCGTTGGCGAACTTCTGCGCCCAGAGAGGCCCGTGGAACTTCACGTGCCCGAACTCATGAGTCAGCGTGGTGCGGAAGCGATTCTCGCGCCGCTCGTCGGCCGCGATGCGTTCCGAGATGGAGACCTTGGGCCCCCGGTCGGGGAAGAACTCGGTGACGCCTTCCACATCGGGCCCGTATGCGGACAGGTCGGCGTAAGGGTCGAGGTCCGCGTCGTGGATCTCGATCAGCACGGTCAGATCGTCGGTCTCCACGGGATAGTCGACCTTTCCGCGGCGCTTCATCAGAAGCTCACGGATCAGCCGCTCGCATTCATCGTCGAGATCCCGCTCGCGGTAGAAGGGTCGCTCGGCAAAGCGGCCCGTGTTGTCACGGATCATCTTCACCATTCGAACCTCCTTACTCTTTCAACGTCTTCCTGAAATTGGCGAAGGCCTCGACGACCTTGTCCGGGGTGGACGCATCCGGCCGCAGGTCATCCGGCAGCCGTCCTGCGAGTGCGTATAGGTAGTCCTCCGGAATGTTCAGGATGCCGGAGAACTGGCGGATCAGGTGCCCCGAGCTGGGGCTGCGTCGGTCGTGCTCGATGTCGTTGAGGTACTGCGGGGAGATCGACCCGCCGCCCTCTTCCTTCATCACGCGCGCTGCGAGCTCCTTCTGGCTGAGACCGAGTGCCTTGCGGGCCTTCGAAATCGCCTGGCCGAAGGTCACACCGTCGGCGGACATGGCCGGTTCATCGCTTCATCTCCCTGTCAATCCGCTTGTTCGCGGATTTGCGAGTTGTTACTCCTTATCCACAAGGGGATCAACCGTGAAGCGGGCTCGCGGCCGGCGGGCAGGGAAGAGGGAAAGGTGTGCTGTGGGTTGCAGGACCGCGGACTTCTTGATCAGCAGACGTCGCCAAGAAGCTGGGGCGCCGCCCTTCATTGGGCTCCTTCCGCTAGATGAGACAGCGCGAGAGCGAGCCGTGGAGCGCACGCGACAGTTCTTGGGCGGTCGGCCCGACAGGCTGAAAGCGTTATTCCGGGATTTTCCAAGCCTCGCGGCATGGCTTGTCACCCATTCTTTAAGCGAAGGATATGGAGACACCGGCCATGCGGTATACCCACACATCGCCGACATTCTCCAAGTTCCGCTAGATTACCAGCCGCATCGCAAGGTGCTGTTCCGCTCATTCTGTGCGGTTTGCGACCGGTTCGGGTTGCCTACCCGAGGCTTCGATCGCGATGTCGATGTCTACCTTCTTCATGCCGGCGTAAGCCAAGCACAGCTTCCACATCTGATCGACGCATTTCTGAGACAGGAAGCAGCCTTTGGCCCGCCCCCTGTCGAAACGACAGTGCTGCTCAACCGCTGGGAAGACGACGCACTGTATTTTCTCCCTCCTGCGGTCAACGTGCTTCGCCGTGCGATCCTCTGGGACGAGACTGCGTGGCATGCCGCCCTGTTTGCACGTATACGCCAAGACCCGGAGGCCTTCGTCCCTGCAATCGAGTTCGAGAGATCTTTCAAGGAAGTCTTTGACCAAAGACTGAAAGAAACGAGGCCAACATCTAGCCGAGGAGGAAGCGAGGCGCTGGCACCGAGGCCGCGGCTCCATTGGCAATCTGGTGGGCTTGTGTTGAGATTGCCTCGAAGCGAGGGGCGAATTCGCCTCTGGCTCGATGGCGTACAACGACCGCTCCGTTTGCGCGGTGGTGAGGACTGGACACTCCCTCAGCCCTGGCCCCGCGAGCTCCGTTGGGAAATCTCTGGCCAGACCGGGCAACTCGAGCTCCTCACTCAAGGGGGATGTGTCGCGTTCGACAGGATCACCGGTCACTATCTGCGCGAGATCCCGCGGGGTTCGGTCGATATCGAACTGGACTCAACGGACATCGTTCTCCTGGCGCGAACGCCATTCTCGATAGCAGGCGAACCCGCTCTTGAACCGGAAGCCGATAGTTTTGTCGGTTTCGCAGTACTCGGGCCGCGCCCAGTAGTGCTCAACCTCGACGGCCCGCAAACGGGTCTCAAGGCCCGTCCGAGAAGACGCCTTTCCTTGGCAGGAGACGAAATCGCAAGTGGTCCACGGGGCGCACTTCATGGGCGTTCTGCACGCCTTCGGATCGAAACTGGCTTGGAACGCTCCGAGACACGCGCGGTACGGGTCACACTCGGTGTGCAGTCACGCCTCGTCGAGGTATCGATTTCAGATGACGGTTTTGGTGAAATCGGGATGGAAGAGGTGCTCGCTGGCTTCGCAGAGGCTGAGGCAGCAGACCCGGTGCGCCTCCGGATGGAACTGATGGCGCCAAGCGCCGATGGTACCGCCTCTCATGGGTCCGGGATCACGCTTGCCGCTTGGGTATGGCCTGGCTTCGGCGGCTCGGACGGCATCGTGTTCCACAGCGAACGCCAAGTCCGCAACCTCGTCCAGGATGAATGCCTCCACGTTGGTCATGACGACCAGGGGCGTCTATGCCTTGAGCCAGGCGGTGGATACAGCGTTGCACGGGTCGTATTCGAGATCGAAGGCGTACATGTTCCCTTTGATCTGCCTTGGCCCGATGTCACCGTATCAAGGCGCCGTGCAGAGAGAGGTGTTGCCCCGCTCCCGCTTGGCACGCGGCTCTCGGTTGGTGAAGAAGACCGCTTCGATACGATCAGCATCCGATGCCCTGACCAGAAGGCACAGCTGATCATTCGTGGAAGACGTGAAGACCGGCCATTCTATGGGGGGCTGACCCGCAGTCTTGCTGTTCGGGACCTGCTGGCCCCTGCCTCCGACGAACGTGTGTTGCTTCAGCGCGGCAACGGATCGGAAGTCCTGCTATTCGAACTGGTCGCGGCACTGGCGCCGCAGGCAATCAACCTCCTTCCCGCCCGCAGCGCGGTCCGACTGCAGCTGAAATTCGGAGAGCCGGTCGATGCAGTGGCTGTCGAGGTCGAGGACGAAACGGGCGCTGTCGTTTTCGCCGAAGCCGCCCTTCGGCATCGGCCGGTGGCGACGCGTCGGCCAGACTGGTTCCATGCCGAGGTAAACGACAACGACGCGCACGGCCTCGAACTGACCCTCGATACCGATTGGATTGATGACGGTCCCTGTCTGGCCCGGCTCCTGATCCGACCCGAAGGACGCGATGGTTGGCGACCGCTGCGCAATTCGCGAGGTGACAGTTTTGCCGTCGCCATTGCCAACCCGGCAGCAGACGGATTCGTGCAGGACGCAGAGCTTCAGCGTCGGTTCGAGGCTCTCAGCCGCTGGCTGTCGGATTGCTACGCAGCAGAGTGCTGGCCGACGCTGGAGCGCACACTGGTGCCACGCTGGCAGGAACTCGGATGTCGGCTGCGAGAACTTCGTGGTGGCGATGGAGCAGTTATGCGAGCGGCGTGCTTGCCGCCTCCCGACCATGCGGCACCTGGCTGGGTGCCGATCCTCCACCCTCTGCAGTTCGCTCCGGAACTATACACTGCAGCGCCGCAGGCATTCGCGGCTCTGGCGGCGTCCGTTGATCCTGGTGTCGCCGAGATGGCTGCGCTCGCCACACTCAATACAGCGCGCCTGCGCGAGCTGTCTCATCTCCATCCCACAGTCTACCTGGCCTTCCGAAATCTGCAGGCGGCGCGTGACAAGGGCTCGAGACTGGAGGGATTCGATCCAGCACGCTTCTTCAGAAATCTGCCATTAGTCGACGGTGACCCATCGGCGGGATGGTTCTGGCGTGGGACGCCTTTGCTCGGGCCCGACCATTGGCGCGCTGCGCATCTCCGGCTAGTCGAGCGGCTCGACGCAGCCGGCCTCTTCCTCGATGACACGGCCGAAGAGGGACCGAACAGCCGGCGCCAAGGATCCCTGCAACGGTTGATGCATGCAGCCTGGACCCTGGCACCCGAAAAGCTTCGTCCACCTGCTCCGCGCCGCAGTCAGGACTCTGAGGAGCCGGCTCAGGTGGATCTATGGGGCTCGGCATTGCTTTCTGGCTTTGCACGTGCAAGCCGCCTCAATGAGGTGGCAGAGTATGTTGATACCGTCTCCACTCGGGCGGGCATGCCGCCAGCACAAGCTCTCACCAGCATTGCATTCATGTTGCGCCTCGCCCCTGAGCTTTTCGCCTTCCACCTAATGCTCTGGCAAATCGCCAAGGAACGTCCATGACCGAACTCGACCCAATCCGTTTCAAGGACAACCTCGGTGCGACGCTGGCGCGGTACATTACAACTGCCGCCGCAGTGTCATCAGCGCGAGCGCCCCGACTGTCACGCGCCGTGGCCGACGCATGCGCACGCGCGGCATTGGTGCGCGGCCCATTCGTCGAGAGCCTGCCAGACTTCGAGAAGGGCGGCAGTATTGAAGAACTGGTGGGCAATGGGGCACTGCACGGTGCGTGGTCGGCACTCTCCGAAAGTGAAGAGGGGCGATCCCTCTGGCGTAGGCGGCTTCACCTACACCAGTCAGCAGCCATTGGTCGCGACGAAAACTATCTGGTCGCCACGGGTACCGGCTCGGGCAAGACGGAGTCTTTTCTCTTCCCATTGATCGACGATCTCCTGCGTCAGGGAGAACTGGAGCGGCCAAGCGTTCGCGCAATTTTGGTCTATCCTCTCAACGCCCTCGCAAACGACCAGATGCACCGTATCGCCCGACTGTTGTTTCGGGACCTTGGCGACCCCGGCATCACGCTCGGGCGCTTCACCGGGCAAGTGCGCTCTGATGCCACGAGATCGGACGAAGAAGGACGGCTGACCGCCACGCCCACCTTTCAGGCTGACTTCCCAGACGCTCGACATGCTCCGCGAAACTGGCTTCTTGCCAGGGGCGAGATGCTTCAGACCCCGCCGCACATCCTCGTCACCAACTACGCCATGCTCGAGCACATCCTGCTCTTGCCGCGAAACCGAGCATTGCTTGCCGGCGCGGACGTCCGTTGGCTCGTCCTCGACGAGGTCCATACCTATACGGGTGCTCAAGCCATCGAAGTCGCCTTCCTCCTGCGAAAGCTGAAGGCGCGGCTCGGCATACCCCAAGGACAGATCCGTTGTGTCGGGACATCCGCAAGCCTCGATCCAGCGAAGCGCGAAGAACTCGCACGCTTCGCAGAAGACCTGTTCGGGGAACCGTTCCCAAGCGGAGACGGGGCGGTCATCACCGCGGAACGACGACTGCATCCAGCCCTCACCGACGGCGTGGAACCACAAGGACTCTCCGCAGCCGATTGGGTTAGAGCAGGACGAACACTCTCGGAGCTACGAGAGCAAGGGTGCCTCGCAGCTGAAAACGTCGACTATTTGACCGAGGACTGGAACGAGGCGATGCGGGAAGCTGGCCTGGATGCGCTACTCCTCGACCCTGCGCAACCGTTCGGCGAAGCGCTTATTGCGCGGCTAGCTGGCATCAAACAGGTTCGCGACGTAGCCAGTGCGCTCAAGGAGCGAGCTTTGCCATTCGCCGATCTCGCGGCGCGGGTTTTTGCGTCAGAGTCTGGAGAGACGGCGCGGACAGCCCTAACGGCTCTGATCTCACTGGGCGTTCTGGCTCGACCTTCCGTCCCAGGCGCGTTTCCACTTCTCCCGGCACGCTTTCATCTCGCCGCCTCGGGCGTGGAGGGTGTCGCGCTAAAGCTTTCTGCAAGCGACGTCGAGAATTGGGCGGACTTCAGGCTTTCTCGCAATGGTACGCACATCGACGGTGCCCCGGCCTATCCCCTTCTCGTCTGCCGCAACTGCGGCGAGCCCTACGTCGAGGGCTGGGACGATGGAACAATGCTTCACCCCCGTCCCGAGATCAGTCCCGGAGCGAGGCGCCGGGTCTTGAGGTTGATCAGGGCGGGAGAGGCCGCGACAGAGATAGACCCTGACGAACTGGACGAGGAACCCGAGGAGGAACCTCCCTTCGAATTCTTCGCCGACACTGGCGAGTTGGCCGACGGCCCTGAGGAGGGCGTGCTCTCCCTTGCCGAAGCCCCGATGCGCGACGATGCCGAGGAACGGCGCAGCTACGTCCGGAAATGCCTATCTTGCGGAGCGACCGGCGGACGCTTCGCTGAGCCTGTTACTCCGATCCACCCTGGTGACGATGCGCTCGCGTCGGTAACTGCGCAGGCACTGCTCGAGGCCCTGCCTCCGCCGCAGGGGCGGTCGTCGGAAGCACCGATGCAAGGGCGAAACCTCCTCGTCTTTGCGGACAACCGGCAGGACGCGGCGTTCTTCGCCCCATTCTTCGAGCGTACGGCTCGAGATCAAGCGCTCCGTGCAGCTATGGTCCAGGCGCTGCGTCGAGAGACCAACGACCTCATGGGGCTGCGCGATGGTGTCTGGACGCAGCTCAGGCGATCCGGCTTCAAGCTATATGATCGCCGCAATCCAGAACCTCTGAGCAGCAGCGCCGCCAAAGACCGCCTGATGGCCCTGATCGCAGCTGAACTCTGCGGTGGCCCACTGCGACTATCACTTGAATCTCTCGGCCTCATCACCGTGCAATATGAGGGGGATGCGAGGATTGCGCAGCGACTCAGCGAAAGGGTTCCGCCTGAGTATCGAGGCCTGGTGCCGGCTCTGGTCCGCTTTTTGCTCGACCTCATTCGGCAATCGAGAGCGATCAACACGCTGGAGAACATCGACCTAACAGACGAGTCCGTGTGGGGTGAGGGGTTGGCGAGCGCGGATATCTCGTGGTCGTTGTCGCGGACTCACCAGAGCCGGCGACTGCGGACGTTGCTCTCAGAGCCGGGACGCTCCAATCGGCCACTGTGGGTGCTGATCGACAGGCTCGGAATCCCAGACGACCAAGCGCGAGACATGCTCTCGGCTTTCTGGGAGGAGGCGACGCGGCCCCGTCACCGTCTCCTGCTGCCCGGCGGACACGGTCATGTTCTGAACTTGGCGGCCATGCGCTTCGCAGCGACCCCGGAAGGAGAATTGCGCCGCTGTGAAAGTTGCGGTGCGTCCAGCCAGATCGATCTCGGGGGCGTGTGTACCGCCTGGCGCTGTACGGGGCGCACAGTTCCGGTTTCAGCCGAAGAACGGGACGAGATGCGCAGACGCAACCATTACCTCGTTCGTTATGAAGGGCAGCCGCTGAGCGGGATCGCTCGGGAGCACACCGCCGCCATATCGACGACGGAACGATCCGAGATCGAGGAGCGGTTCCGGCAGGGCGAAATCAACTTGCTCAGCTGCACCACAACAATGGAAATGGGTGTCGATCTGGGCGAGCTGGAAGCGGTTTTCTGCCGGAACGTCCCGCCGGGCATTGCGAACTATCAGCAGCGCGCCGGTCGCGCTGGCCGCCGCGCGCAGGCCGCGCCTGTTGCGTTGATGATGGCGAGGTCCGGCCGATATGACCAAGCACAATTCAACGATCTGCGTGGCTATCTCGAGGCGCTCCCCCCCGCCCCATATCTGACATTGGATAACCCAAGCTTCTTCCGACGGCACCAGGTCTCATGCCTGTTGGCAGGTTGGCTGGATCGTCGCTTGGCAGGCCACGAGCGCACGGGAGCTCCGCGTCTGCGTGATGTGCTGGGCGAGCGCTTGGACGAGGCGGCTGAGACAACTCTTCTGGCGGACCTTTCAGCATGGCTCGCTTCGGAGGCCGGTGTTGCCGCACGCACGGTTGCTGAGCGGATGGCGTCCACTCTCCCGGCAAGACTTGATCATGTAGGCCTTGTCGCGGGCGAACTGACTGAGCACTCGCGCGCAGAGATAACGCGCTGGATCCGGGCTACTTGCGCTCGCTGGCGCGAGCTCAATGACGCCTACGAAACGGCACGTGCCGCGCTCGATGATCCGGATGCGAACGAGCAGGCCCGCTCCCGCGCTGCCGGTCGCATGAATGGCCGTTTGGGCGACATGCGTCGGTATCTTGATCGATTCCTAGTTGAGGCCCTGTCGCGTGCTGCCGTCATACCGACTTACAGCTTCCCGGTTCACTCGATTCACCTAGAGATTGTCACGGAACGAGGCGCTCGCACCGCTTCGGATGATCGAGCTTTGCAGCTCGATCGAGACGCAGCAATGGCGATCGCTGAGTATGCGCCGGGGGCCGAAGTCGTGGCCGGTGGCCGAATTTGGACGTCCGCGGGCATCGCACGGAGAGCCACGGTAGGCACCGGTGATGCTTGGATGGAACGTGGTTTCCATCGCGTTTGTCCGACGTGCCAGCATGCAGAAACACATCACGAGCGGGATGATTTTGCGGAGAACTGCCCTCAGTGCGGTTCACGGGCCAGTGGCCCGCGCCGTGCCTTCGTTGAGCCGGTGGGGTTCCTGACATCATATGCCGACCGGCAAGGTAGAGACCCCGGCGCGACACGCTTAAGAGTTCGACCCGTCGACGAAGCGCGCCTTCTAACGCGAGCCCGCCCTGAGGACTTCCAAGTTTCAGACCTAGCACGCGTCACGCATTTCTTCGCGCCGGCTATCGCACCAGAGGGGAGTCAGCCTGGACGAATGCTCGTCTTGAACCGCGGGCCGCTGGGGGCGGGCTATCTTTGGTGCCCGTCGTGCGAGCACGCGAGACCAGCGCCTCAAGAGGCGCTTGGCGGGGCAGAGATCCGGGCAGTGCATGAGAACCCGCGGACCGGAGATCGGTGCCGGGTTGAATCCCTTCGCTGGCCCGTGGACCTCGCACATGTTTTCGAGACAGATCTTCGGGGGATCCGCATCGATCAGCCGGTCCCAGACTTTTCTGATCGCCCCACGGAGACTGAACGGCGGGCGGCGCGGGATGGCTTCCTTAGAACGCTGGCAGAGGCATTGAGACTTGCGGCAGCGGACATTCTTGAAACTGACCCACGAGACCTCCGCGCGACCGTTGAGCTTCTCGGTGCGGCCCCGCTGGTCATCCTATCGGACTCAGTCCCAGGCGGTGCCGGCTACTGCCGTCGATTGCTCGACGATTCTCGCTTCTCGGCCCGCGTGCTGCTGGGTCGAGCGATCGCGGTTCTTGATTGCCCTCGTGGCGCAGCCTGCGAGACGAGCTGCTCGCGGTGCCTGAATGACTACTCCAACCAGGTCTATTGGGATCAGTTCGATCGTCATCCTGTGTTTGGCTGGTTGCGCGGCCTGCTTGCGGAGTCGACACCGCGGCCCGCTCATGCCCCCGACGCTGCGGTCCCGGTAGCGCAGACTGCCGCGGCGACGCTGCGGGTGCGTCTCGAGGGAGCGGGGCTTGTGGCTGTTTCCTCGCCAGATCTCTGGGGGGCCGAAGATCGGTCCGAGGCCCTCACAAGCGCGCGGGCATTGCGAAACTGGCTCGATGAAGCCTCGAACAGGCATGCCCTCTATCTACTTCCACCGGGTGCGGTTGATGCAGGTACCCCGACAGGCCTCGATCGTGAGATTGCCTATGCTTTGGCGCCATACGAACGATCCGGCCAGCTTCGCTTTGGCACGCTCGACGGGTCGGCCGTTGCGAATGCGCCTCGCCTGTCTGTCTTGAAGGGTGTCGGGGCAGAGGCCTCTGTGGATGCGTTCTACGCATCGCAGGACGCGGCGGCGGCTCTTGCCGGGCCACTGGAGGGGGTCAGCCACCTTTTTTCATGCTCAGCAGGCGACAGCTGGCTTGCGTCGGTGCAGGACAGCGTCCGAACGCTGCCGGGTCCGTTGGCTGGGCTCACAGAACGTTTGCGTGTCTTCCGCTTCCGTCCGGGCACCGCCCGAGCGCTCACACCGCTCTTTCAAGGCGTAGCAGGGCGCCGCGTCGCGCTCGAAATCGAGGATCCCTGGTGCGGCGTTCGCCCACATAACCGACGTCGCCTAGCGAGCTTTGTCGCTGCCGCTGGGTCAGCGGGCGTCGACATCGAGCGACTTGCAGTCGTGTGGAATCCCGATCACGGCGAGCCGGATACGCCGCAATCGCAGTCGAGCGCGTTACGCGCTGAGCTGCG
>JAANMV010004868.1_pt1 | contig 10221 bp, 10 predicted proteins | sample 7279661 | NCBI WGS metagenome assembly JAANMV01 (sample SAMN14094540, study PRJNA606508) | bioreactor metagenome | isolation source: A lab-scale SPAN reactor treating ammonium-rich wastewater day 121 | place: Ireland: Galway | collected 2017-05-16 | reverse complement strand
ATGAAGAAAGCTTTAATCATGCATTGAAATTATACAGACAAATTTACCAAAGGATCGAACATTACAGGCGGTTTGAGCTTTTTTTGTTTCTGTTTAACCGGTGCATAGGCAAAATGGGTTCCGAAAATAAATACCGCTATGCAGCAAATGATTTAATTGATATGGTATGGGGAAGCGGAATTGTAAGCATACAAAAGGGGATTCCTCTTAATACAATGTCATATATTTCGGGATTATTCATTAAGTTTGCTATAAAAGATACCAGGGAAATCCGTTCATATATTAAAAAGTATTCGGTGCTGATACAGGATAGCGAAAGGGTATCATTAAAAAGCCTTTCTGACGCTGTTGTATTTTTTAAAGACAAGCAGTTTGATAAATGCCTGAAATTGCTTTCACTGAATGATAACGGAAAAATTCAGTTCTTAAAATCGCCAACATATGAAATGAGCCTTTGCTGTTTATATGAACTTAACTATGCTGATCATTTTGCTTCAACTGCAGACAACTTTGATCATTTTATAAGGAACAATAAGAATTTATCTGAAATGCTAAAAACAGGCAACCAGAATTTTTTAAAAAGCATAAAAAAACTTCAGGCTTTAAAAAATAACGAAAACGGGAACAGGCCAATTCTGGAAAAAGAGATCAAAGAACTTTCAAAAAATTCGGCATATAAATGGTGGTTTGAGGAAAAAATTAAGGAAATTCTGAAAGACAAATGATAAACAGGAACAACATAGCTCCTGTTTATCCTTAATTAATATTACTTTACAAGTATCATCTTTCTTGATTCGGAAAAAGATCCGGCACTTAAGCTGTAAAAATAAATTCCTGATGGATAATTTGATGTGTCAGAATTTACTCTGTATTCAACCTGATTTATTCTTTATAATATATTCAATTTCCCTGAAAAAGGGAGTGTTTTCACTCCCCTATTCTTCAGGCTGTTGTTTCAATCATCAAAACCTATAAATGAGATTTAAAGTAAAAGTCGGAGCAAACGCAGCTGCACCATACTGTCCTTCGCTGGGGGTACCATAGAATATCAACAACGGCGTTTCAAGGCGGGCTTCAAGACCGCTTCCAAAAGTTAAACCCACCCCGAGATTAAATACATTTCCAAAGGCTATCCCATTGTTTGAATAAATTTCAACAGAGTAAGGATAAAGCGGTGGTTTATAGGTGTAAGATTCTTTCCAGTCAACGCTGGCTATAGTAAAACCCAAGCCGGCTAAAAAGTAAACCCCGGTTTTTTGAGGATGGTAGTTGAATAATCCATTTGTTCTTAAAGCAAAGACAAGCAGTGTTGTGTTTGCATGCCTTTTAGTACCTTCGGAATCCGTTTCTTCTTCTGTTACATCGGCGTAGTAAAAATCCAGTCCCATATCCCAGTTTGAACTGCTATGGGGAGACGGAGCTTTTACATAAAATGCACCGATACCGAATCCCAGACTTAAGCTAATATCTGTTCCGATACCTCCCCTTATTCCAAAACCTGAATAGTTTAAACCGCTTCCTTTTTGAAAAGACTCCGAAGTGGGGGCTGTAGATTTCTCTTTCGCTACCTCTTCTTTTGTTATCTTTTCTATTTCTTCCATTTTATAAACAAACGCGCTGCCGTCCTTGGTTTTGATTTTTATAGATTCATTCGGGATTTGTTCAATTATAATTCCGTGAATTACGCTTCCGTTCGAGAGATAAACCACATCTTCGTACTGTTGGCCTCGGACCGTGCAGACCAAAAAAAGAAGTATCGAAAACAGCAATAATAGATTTTTCATTTTATTGTATAAATTTAATTACTGAAATTGTGACAGAATTCCTGATTCTTCATCACAGGCTAAAGATCTATGGTACCGTGAAATCTTTTACTGTTTGATATCTTGAATTATCGGATACTTTTCTGCCGATAAATGTAAATTTCCAGATTGCGGGCCGCGGCATCTGGTACCACCATTCAAAATAATAAGCAACATTAGCATTGAAAGTTGCAGTCGGGTTGCCTACGTATAACTGATTGTAGTTCATTGCAGGATATTCAGCTCTCAAAGTATCAATATGATTATCCAGGTTTGGTGTGAAATAGAGTTTGCAGGTATCGCTGACTATCTGATAAGTAATAGTGAAATCTACCCCCGACTGTACAACCGTGTTACCTGTTGGAGGTGTATTGTCTTCTTTACATCCAAAACAAAAAAAAGACAACAAAAAAAGCAGAAAAATTGCGGTATTTATTATTTTCATTTTTCCCACCTTACTATTTTTAATTTTTTTAATTTTCAAATTTGTATTTCCTGTTAAAATATTCAGGAAAATTTATATTTATTATAAAGCATCTTTTGAGTTCACGTTATAAAAAACTCAGATAAAAACTGGGAAAATTTATTTATCAGAAAATTTTTTCCTCCCGGCATTTATATTTTCAGAGAATAGTTTTATTGCCGACCTGATAATTTTTTCCTGGCTAAGTTTAAGCTCTTTCTGCATGTTCTTAATTTGTCTGTGTGTTGAGGGTCTCAGCCGGTAACCTTTGGGTGTTGTATATATTTTTCTGTGTACTTTCATATCCTTTGGTGACCTTACCGACCAGTTCATAAATGTGCACCTTTTTGTGCACAACTCAAAAATAACTTTCAGACTGCGCGGAAAGCAAAGAAACTATTTCTTAAAACTCCAAAAATAAATAGGGCTGGAGTTCTTATTTTGGTTGTTTTTTGAATGATTTATAAAGATTTTTGAGAAATAAACTCCGTCGATTATGGCTGTTGAAAAGCTCGCTGGAATCCTGAAGACATTTTCTTGTGAAGAGATAAAAGTATTTGAAAAATTTCTTTTATCGCCATATTTTAATTCCAATAAAAATTACGTACGGTTTTACAAGGAACTTGTCGGGTTCTATCCTGATTTCAAAAGTGACTTGCTGTCCCTTGAATACATATTCAACAGGCTTTTTCCCGGAAAAGAGTTCTCTAGCCATACAATGTGGAACCTGAGCTCGGGACTGGAAAAACTGGCTGAAGAATTTCTAATCCAGTCTTCTTTAAAAGACCAGGAGTTTGAAAGGCTTAAGCTCATAATTACAAAACTGGGATTGAAGAGACTTGATAAGCTTTATCTAAAAAAACTTGGCGAAATGGAGAAGCTACTTGATAAGTCACTTGTTGAAGACACTTACTTTCTGAAGCTTGCCGAATTTGTTGAGTCTAAATCATCATTTTTCCAGAAAGTGAAAGGACAGGAAAATATTACAGCCGAATACAATATACAAAAAGCCGAAATTTATACTCTCGATTACATGGTTAATATTTGCAGGGTAATTGGAAATATTATTTCTTACTCAAGAACTTCTGATAAAAAACGGCTTAATAATATAACGTATGATCTAGTAAAAATTTTTGATCTGAAGAGGATTATAGAAATATCAAAAAAGAACAAATATAAACATGCTTCCCTGATAGAATTTTACAGTAATATGATATTGTGTTTAACAAACCCGGATGATGAAAATTATTATTTGAATTCCCGGAAATTCTTATTCAAAAACCACAAATTATTTGACAAATATGAAAAGAGAAACCTGTGTGTAAACCTGGTGAACTTCTGCCTGCAGAAATACCTGTTAGGAGATCCGCAATATGCAAAAGAGCTTTTTGAGTTATTCAAGTTCAGGGATGAGAATGATCTGGCAGCGTACGAGAACGGAAAGGTAAGCAAGGCTTTTTACAATCTCGCAATATTCAGCGCTGCATCTGTGAAAGAAATAAGCTGGGCGAGGAAGTTTATAGATAAATACACTCCGCAATTATATGAAGAGTACCAAGGAGAAATGAAAAATCTGGCTAATGCCTATATATATTTTAACACCGGTAAATATAATGAGGTGCTTGAATCATTGAAGAGCTTTAAATACACAGATGTTATTGACAAGCTTCATGTAAAGAATCTGATCGCTAAAACATATTACGAAATGAAAGAGTTTGAACCGCTGCTTTATCATATAGATTCTGTAAAACATTTTTTCAGGAAGAATGATCACATAGGTGATTATATAAAGGAAGTAAACAGTAATTTTATCAATTATCTATACTATATTGTGAAAGCATCTGAAAAATGTGATGCTTATAAACTACTAAAGCTGAAGGAGAGACTCGGCAAAGAAAAAAGAGTAAATCAGAAGATTTGGCTCATGGAAAAAACTGATGAACTAATGCGTACCGGAAAAAATATTGATATGAAAATTACTTTTTAAATCTTACCCTGTTTCCTTAGTATCATATCAATCACTTCCCGCACGCAGCCTCTGCCTGCTGAGACTTTAGTGATATAGTGGACTTCATTGCGGACATCTTCGACTGCCTCCGGCGGGCAGGCTGAAAAGCCTGCGCGGTTTAACAATGGAATATCAAAAACATCGTCGCCCATAAAGCAGAAATTTTCATCAGTTAGACCGTATTTTTTTATTATTTCATCGGCAGCCTGTGTTTTATCGGCGCAGTTTTCGTACACCTCTTCTATTTTAAGTCTTTGGGCGCGGTATGCATTTGCAGGGGCAGACATTCCGGATATTATTGCATATTTAAGTCCGTGCTGCCTGCCGCGGTTAATGCCAAAGCCATCGTGGGCGTTGAATGCTTTTATTATTTCGTTGCTGCCCGTGTAATATACGGTGCCATCGGTCAGTACGCCGTCAAGGTCCATCATAACAATCTGAATTTTTGAAAAATCTACGCTGTTTATATCTTTCATTAAATAGTGATCTTTTATTCTGTAAATTGCATAAAATTAATGATTATATAAATGAAAAAGAGAAAACGATACGTTGTACATTCTTAAACCGGTGAGGTTGGGAACAAGTGTTTAAATGAAATTTAAAATATGCTCCGGCAAAATACTTTAAATAAAGATACCCTTAACTGTGTCAACGGTAATACTTATCATAATAATTAAGCACAGACGGGGATATCTGTTCTGCTGACATCCCCAAAACAAGACAACTTCTCCTGTCCTCCTCTTTAATAACGGGAGAGAAAAGTTCTAAAAATTTAAAAGCAAAATATACCGATTATACGTTACTATTTTACTCTATATTATATACTATTTTTGAATTAATTGTTAAGTAGTATATAATACAGGGGATTTGCTTTATGAAACACAAAAACAGAATTTTAGGTTATGCAATTTTTTTCAGTGCGTTAATAATTATCAGTATTCTGCTGCAAAGCAGCGCCGGTGCAAGCGGTAACGAAAGCCTGTTTACAGATTATTCTTTATCGCAAATCACCGGACAGAAAGTTATCTGGCGGGAAGATGTTTACGATCCTTCAATGAAAACAAATGTGAGTGTGCTTAAGATCGATGATATTTATTTTTCATCAGTCAGCGGACCGGAAAAAGCAGTGCTGGGATATCTTGCTTCAACAATCGGGAATGAATGTTATGCCGAAGGCAGCAAACAAAATGTTAAATGCAAGATACTTACTGCGCTTAACCTGGGCTACCAGTGCAGCGATGAAACCAAATCATTTTTAAAGGGCTGGTTCCGCAGCGATGCCGAAGTTATTAAACAGATAGATAACTGCAAACCTACAATTGCAACAACGGTAGAAAAAACATTTGATGAAGTAAAAATCTCCTCTGCAGATAACACAATTAAAGTTGAGCTTAAAGGATTAAAGCTTAATATTAAAGAGAACAGCGCAAGCAAATGGAGCGAATCTTTGACATTTAAAGTAGACGGCGATAAAGTTACGATGACAGAAAGAACAAAGAAAAAATAGATCAAGGTTAATTAACAGTATCAAAAAAGGAGCTGTAAAGCTCCTTTTTTATTTGTTTTATCGCAACCGGATAATATAAATCACTTCCCGGCATTATCCTCATCACCTGCACCAAGCGGCTCAACTACCCTTGAATTTTTAGTAACTGTACATTTAAATCCCTCATCAACATTCAAGGGCTGCATCAGCTCATTTACCATTTGCCCGAAGTTCTGAAATTCCGCCATTTTCTCCTGCATCTCCTGGGGCGTTATCTTACCCGACATCATATCTTCATTCATTTTCTCCAGCTTTTTTGTATAATCATCATCGTCAATATTAATATTTAACATAGTTACTTCGACTGCTCCTTTATAGACCCTAATTATATCAACAGTATCGCTTTCGGAAATTTTCACTTCATGAGAGTACCGTGTCTTTTTATGTTTGCCCGAAGAGCGTTTCCCTTTTGTTGTGAGCTTTGGAAGGGGGGCTAATTCTTCTTCATTGCCGGCTTCATTTTCATAAGTAACAATTCCTTTTATAACCGGAATTTCCTTTTGCGGAATCTGCTGTTCAAGCCGGAGGCAAAGATCGCTGATTCTTGGAACTGATATTTCAGATGACTCGCCGACAATAATTGATGTTGAGGGAAAAATTGAAGTTACATCGGTTGATAAATATATTCCTAACCCTACCCAGCTGTCTTTTGATGTAAGTACAGTAGTCCCTTCAACCAGGATGTCACCGATTTCAAGTTTTTTATGTTTAGTAACCCAGGTCGTTTCATTTTCGCCGCATATCTGCACAATTTCTTTTACAAGCACCTCACCGGTTACAATACCATTCATTCCTTTTACCTTCACAAAACAATTTTTATCTCCGGCATTGATTGTGCTTTGTGAAACAGTACTTCCGGCATCAAAAAGCAGTGAGTCATGCGGGTTTATTGTGAACTTTGGCAGAGTGAATGCATTTACTGAAGCAGTTACCGCAAATAAAGCTATGAACAGGAACAGGAATTTAATTTTTTTCATAATAATTTATATTTTGTTGAATATTGAATTTTTTAACCTTTATTGTTAATTCTGTTTATTTTTCGGTTAGTTTAACCTCTTTTATGCTGCCGCTGCCTGACTTTATTTTCTCAATTTCGCCAGCCAGCACATTTTGCATTTCTTCAAATTTTGCAAGCTTTTCTATTAACTCATCGTTCTCTGATTTCAATTCCTGAATAGCTTTAACCATTACCGGAAGCAAGTTGCCGTAGGTTGCTTCCCATTTATCAGGATTATCTTTTAGTACAAGGTTCAGCCACTCTGCGCCTGCGGTTTGCTGAAGCTCATCAAGCTCCTGCGCTATGAAACCGGCAGTCGGCGCTTCGGTCATTTTGCTGCCGTCTGAAACGTTGTTTTCATACCACTCGCGTTTATCCCAGTTGAACTGGCGGGGATGAAGCTTTGTGATGAAATCCAAACCAAGTGAAAGCTCGGAAATGTTTTTTTTATCGCGCACATCGGAAAGTGATGTAATAGTCTGCACATTACATCGCAGTGAAGTTACAAATTGATTCCCAAGTGTAACCTGATTTAATGCTGTAGGGGTTGAAGGCGCTGCATCAATGCCTATACATGTTAAGTTAGCGCCGGTTGTTATTGTTGAACCTGAATTATAGCCGATTGCCGTATTATAATTGCCTGAATTGGTAAGCAATGAGTTGTTTCCTATTGCAGTATTTTGAAACCCGGTCGAATTGCCGTACAGCGCATGCCACCCAAACGCTGAGTTTTCAGAACCGGAAGTGTTGTTGTTCATTGTGCGGTGACCGAAAGATGAATTTTGATTACCGGAGCTGTTGCTGCCAAGCGAAAAATAACCGAAGGCCGAGTTTTCGACACCTGTAGTATTATTTGCCAGCGAGCTAAGTCCTAAAGCGGAGTTCTCGCGGCCTGTTGTTAATCCCAAAAGAGAGTTCATTCCCACACCTGTGTTGCCGGTTGAAAAGCTTCCGGGACCGCTCATTGTAAAATTACCAGAGTTAAGTCCGACAAATGTGTTTGTAAGAGAAGTCCCCGCGGGGCTGTAATTATGGATAAACCTGGTTGTTCCTTTGAATATTACGCCAAATTGAGAGCTCAAGGTTGAAACCGGAAGCACCAGGCTGCGGTTTAGTGAAAGATCCCCTGTAGTCTGGCTGAGCGAAAGATAAGTATTGCTGGTATCCCTTATTATAAACTGCCCGTTTGTACCAAGCTTACCGTTTATGTTCTGTGCAATTAACAAATTACAAATCAGCAGATTACATATTGCGAATATTATTATTTTTGTTTTCATTATTTCAGTGATTTATTTTATTAAACTCATCTTAATTATTTTTGTGTAGTTGCCGGCAATAAGCCTGCAGTAGTATATCCCTGAAGCCAGATTCGTGCCGTTTACAGTAAGCTGGTAATAACCCGCCTGGTTTTCTCCGGAATACAGAGCCATAGTTTCTCTTCCAAGCTGGTCATATAACATTACGCTTACGTAAGCTGCCTGCGGCAGCTGGTATTTAATTACAGTTACCGGGTTGAATGGGTTTGGATAGTTTTGTGAAACTGAAAAATCTGTGGGTACACCCGTACCGTTACCGGTTACGCCAACCGGGTTGCCTGACGGATCGCGTTTATAATATATATTTTCCCCGCCGTTTCGGCTATCGTGCCAAACGGTATGCACTGCATTACCTGATACCGATACAGAAGGTCTGGCTGAAGTATACGCTGTATTCGTTAAGCGGATTTCTCCTGACCAGTTTGTGCCTGAATTTGTTGACTTTCTGTAATAGATCTGCAGATTGGTATTTTGATTGTTTTGATATACCAAATGCAGATTTGGCCCGGAACAGGAAATTGAGGGATGCTCGGAGTTGACGGAATTAGAGGTGATGCGCGTATCAAATCCACTCCATGTGAGCCCTCCGTTTGTTGATCCATTGTAATAAATTTCTTTGGTTATATGCCTGTCATCGCGCCATACAACATGAACATTCTGCCCTGAAGCTGAAACGGATGTATACCATGAATCACTGGTGTTAAACGAAAGCCTTGTATCAGTGCCCCAGGTAACCCCTCCATCGGATGAGCGCTTATAATATGTTTCCGGGTTACCGTCCCTGTTATCAGTCCATGCAAGATGAACTAAAGATCCATCCATATATAATGAAGGCAATTGTGAGCTTCCTGTATTATTTGTTAACCTTGTATCAGCGCTCCAGGTTAAGCCGCCATTAGTTGAACGCTTAATATATATTTCCGTATTCAGGTCGCGGCTATCATACCATGCAGCTATAACATCGCTGCCTGATGAAGTTACTGATGGATTCCACGAACCGTAAATGTTAGCAGTTAATCTCACATCTGCATCCCAGGTTGCACCGCCATCGGCGGAGCGTTTATAATATACTTCAATATTCGTATCGCGTCTATCCTGCCAGACAATATGAACCATCTGCCCGGAAACCGATATTGCCGGATAGTCGCTGTCAGCGGGATCATTTGTCAGCCGGACATCATTGCCCCATGAATTACCCTCATCGTTGGAGCGTTTATAATAAATTTCAAGATTTCCGTTTCTCAGGTCCATCCATGTAACGTGAATATAGTTACCTGCAGCTGCGACACATTTTGTATAAGAAGTGACCGAGCCTATTGGAACATTTGTGAGCCTTACATCAGGCTGCCATTGAGAGATTAAAGCGCCTTTGAACACAAGAAGCATTATAAGCAATACGAATTTATTTTTCATTTTATTTGAATCTCCTATTATCTATTTTATTGCAGTCTATTTTATTAGACTCATCTTAATAATTTTTGTGTAGTTGCCTGCAATAAGCCTGCAGTAGTATATCCCTGAAGACAGGTTCGTGCCGTCTACAGTAAGCTGGTAATAACCAGCCTGGTTTTCTCCTGAATAAAGGCTCATTGTTTCCCTCCCGAGCTGGTCATATAACATAACAATTACGAAAGCTGCCTGCGGCAGCTGGAATTTAACTACAGTTACAGGGTTGAATGGATTTGGGTAGTTTTGTGACATGTTAAAAGTTCCGGGCAGCTCATTTGCAGTTATGGGGTCAACAGCAACTAGACCTCCGCAAAGTGTTCCGCCGCCGTAGATCAGTGAAGAGCCGTTAAATACATTAGCGCACATATCAGCGCCGTTCAGCACTCCCAGTGTGGTTCCGGTACTAAGCGTAAGTACACTTTGCGAGTTTGAAACATACGAAACAAAAAGAAATGTTATTAAAATTATAGTTTTCATATTTTTTAAATTATATTTAATTTTCACCAAGTTTAACTTCTTTTACATCTGTATTTTTAACATCAAGCTCTTCCAGTTTTTTCAAAAGCATGTTCTGCATCTGTTCATATTTTGCTAAACGTTCTTCAAGATTTTCGTTCCTGCTTTTTTCGGCAAAAAGCCC
>JAANMV010004865.1_pt1 | contig 10223 bp, 10 predicted proteins | sample 7279661 | NCBI WGS metagenome assembly JAANMV01 (sample SAMN14094540, study PRJNA606508) | bioreactor metagenome | isolation source: A lab-scale SPAN reactor treating ammonium-rich wastewater day 121 | place: Ireland: Galway | collected 2017-05-16 | reverse complement strand
CAATGGCCTCCGCATCGTCACCGGCGAAATGCCGCACACCCGCTCCGCGACCATCAGCGTGTACGTCGGCGCCGGGAGCCGCTACGAGCTCGATGCCGAGGCCGGCCTCTCGCACTTCCTCGAACACATGCTCTTCAAGGGTGCTTCGCGCCGCCCCACCGCACGCGACATCTCCGAGGCGATCGAGGGCGTCGGCGGCATGCACAACGCCGCCACCGACCGCGAAGCCACGGTCTACTACGCGAAGGTCCCCCATACGGCCGCGACGGAGACCATCGACATCCTGGCCGACATGGTCCGCGACCCGGTCATGGATGGCGCCGAGCTCGAAAAGGAGCGCGCCGTCATCCTCGAAGAGCTTGCCGGCATCGAGGACAACCCGGCCGAGCTCGTTGGCATCCTCATCGATGAGACCCTCTGGCCGGGCCAGCCTCTCGGCCGTAACGTCGGCGGAACGCCCGAGACCGTGCAGCGGCTCCCGCTCTCGGCCGTAACGGAATACTTCCGTCGCCAATATGTGCCCTCGAACCTGGTCCTCGTGGCTGCTGGCAACGTCGTCCACGATGAGGTGGTGGCGGCCGCCGGCCGCTGGCTGGGCGACATGCCCGCCGCCGTCCCGGGCGCGTGGCTCCCGGTGACCGCCCGCAACGGTGCGCCCCGCCTGGCCGTCCGCGATAAAGCGACCGAGCAGGCCCACATCTGCATCGCCTATCCGAGCGTTTCCCTCAGCCACCCCGACCGCTTCGCCGTCGACCTTCTGAGCACCGTCCTCGGCGAAGGCATGTCCAGCCGTCTTTTCCTCGAACTGCGCGAAGAGCGCGCCCTCGTGTACGACATCCACAGCTATCCGAGCGAGTACCGCGACACCGGCTCGTTCACGATTTACGCCGGGTGTGACCCCGCGAACGCCCGCACCACCGTCGAGGTCACCCTCCAGGAGACGGCGAAGCTCCTCGGCGGCCTCCCGGACTCCGAGCTCGCCAAGGGCAAGCAGATGGCCCGCGGCCGCATCCAGCTCCGCATGGAAGACACGCGCTCGGTCGCTGGCTGGATTGGCTCCCAGGAACTCCTCCTCGATGACATCCTTACCGTCGATGAGGTGGTCGCCCGGCTCGATGCCGTAACGCGCGACGACCTGCTGCGCGTCGGCCGTCAGATCCTTGCCCCGGCCAACGCGACGATGGCGATCGTCGGTCCGTTCGGGGAAGGCGCGGACTTTTCCGGCATCCTTTAGCCGCCCGATCCCCTACCCTGAACGCATGCCGCGCCAGGCCTTTTTCGGCAAGCCCACCGACGGACTGACACCCGGCGGGGCGCACATCAGCGTCTACCTGGTGCCCGTCTTCCAGCGCCGGCTCGTGGTGTTCGATGTCGCTGCCCGCCAGGCCCGCGGGCGCTGGCTCCCCTGGGACGTGATGGACTTCCGGGGCAACCCCTACGAGACCGCGGCTGCCCTCGCCGACGACTGGTGCGGGGGCCCCATCTCCTCGCTCACGATTGCCGATGTCATGTCGTTCCCGTTCGAGGGTGGCGGCTGGGAACTCGCGATCGTTTTCCGGGCCGAACTGACTGCCCTGCCGCCGGGCGACGACGCGCGCAGCCCGTTCGTCTTCAGCGAGGGCGAATACGACGCCATCGGACGGTTCGATCCCGTGGATATCGAACGCTGGGTGCTGGGGAGTACGGCGGTGCCTGCTCCGGCGGAAACCCCGCCGCCAGAGGGCCCGAGGCTCGTCTTTTAGGCAGCGCCCGGCTCATGCACCACCACCCGGACCGGATGCTGTCCGCGCGTGGCCGCGTCGAGTGCGCGCCCGAGGTCGCCGAACACCGCCAGCGGCTGGTCGTCGCCATCGCGCAAAAGGCGCCACTCGCTGCCGCGAGGGACCAGGTGGAGGGTCCGGGCCGGAGCTTCTTGGGCCGGTTCGGGATACATGGTAACTGGACAATCGACGGCGCCTGCCCAAAACCAAAGTAGGGGAATCACCGCAAATTTCCCCGTCTGGCATCTGCCCGGGTAGACTCCAGCCTACGCATGTCCAGCATCGACGAGTTCGGCACCGCGCCCCGCCTCCCGGTCATCCCCGCCGACTTCCCCGAGGACGAGGACGGGGAGTGGGGGAAAAGCCCTCCAACAGCCGACGAGCACAAGCTCCTCGAAGGCCCCCAGAACCGCGGTTCGGAGTTCATCCGCATCGTGCGCATCGCGCTGGAGTTCGTCCGGGGATTTCGCCGGCTCCACTTCGTCGGTCCCTGTGTCACCGTCTTCGGTTCGGCCCGGTTCACTGAAGGCCATCCTTACTACAAGCTCGGCCGCCAGGTCGGCGCCGCCATCGTGAAGGAAGGGTTCACGGTGATGACCGGCGGCGGGCCCGGCCTGATGGAAGCTGCCAACCGCGGGGCAAAGGAGGCGCGCGGCCACTCGGTCGGCTGCAACATCGAACTCCCCGAGGAGCAACAGCCCAACCCCTACCTCGATACCTTCGTCCAGTTCCGCTACTTCTTCGTCCGCAAGGTGATGCTCGCGAAGTACTCCTACGCTTTCGTCGCGCTCCCGGGTGGCTACGGCACCATGGACGAGATGTTCGAAATCGCCACGCTCATCCAGACCGGAAAGATCCGCGACTACCCGATCATCCTCATGGGCGTCGAGTTCTGGCGGCCGCTCACGGACTTCATGCAGCAGCGGCTCGTCGGCGCGGGCACCATCGACTTCGAGGACTACTCCCACTTCCTGGTCACCGATTCGCCCGAAGAGGCCGCGGAACACATCCGCGAAGCGGGAATGCGCAAGTTCGGCCTGCGCTACCGCGCGAAGCCCCGGCGCCGCCCGTTCCTGTTCGAATAGGTACAGCCGAGGTTCCGGAAGCCCGCAGGGACGGTGAACTCGGCGCTCAGGCAGTCCCGGCTGGCGCTGGCTCCAGTATGTAACGGACGACATCCTCGGCGGAGTAGCCGCCATCCGGCCGCACCGCCATGTGGGCGTAGAACTCCACATCCTTCCCGAGGGTGACGATGATCGGCTCCGGCCCGCCATGGGACATGCGCCCGTACCCCGCCGCCGCGCCGAGCCCGTTGCAGAGACAAATCCTTCCAATCGTCTCGGAACTGCCTCCGCCCTTCCGCACGAACGCATCGACCGGTTCGCCGGGACAGCGGAAGCCGATCCCGCCTCCATCCTTCCGGTAGGCCTCCACCAGGTGGCCAATGTTGCAGATCCGGGTCCGGCTCTCGTACACGCACGGGTCGGAGAGGGTCCCCCGCATCTGGACGACCTGGAACGGGAAGCCCGAAGGAGAGGCGGTAGCGCTGGTCTTGACCTCGATTGTTCCGTCGGCGACGCGCCGGCGTACCTCACACTTGACGTCCTCGCGTAGCCCCGATTCGTCGCAGAGAGCGAATGCCGAGCCAATCTGGACGCCGACGGCACCCAACGCCTTCACTTCCGCAAGCCGTTCCGGGCTCGCGTAGGACCCGGCGAGCCAGAACGGCTTGCCCAGCTCAGCAATCTTCGCCAGGTCCGGGCGGTCGCGCTCGCCGTAGACCGGCTGACCGTCCTCCGCGACCGTCTTTCCGCGTGCCGGGGCGTTGTGGCCGCCCGCACTCGGACCCTCCATCACGAAGCCATCGACTTCGACCGTCGCCGCCAGCCGCATGGCCAGGGCGTGATGCGATGCGATGAGCAGGAACCTCGGCCGCGTGAGGGTCGTGCCCGGCCGGATGAACGGGCGCGGGTCGAGCGTGAGCAGGTGCTTCTCATTCGAACCGGCGACGTCCATGCGGTAGCTCGCCGGCTCATTGCGCGCGTAGCTGGCCAGCACGGCGGGGACCTGGTGCGGGATGCCCGCGCCAACCAGCACGTAATCCACCCCCGCCAGCATCGCCCCGAGCAGCACCGGCAGGTGCATGGTCTGGACCTTTTCGAGGACATTGATCCCGATCGGGCCGCTGTGGCCCTCCTTCGCGAGCCACACTTCCACGAAGGCGGCCGCGACCGCGAGCCGGGTCATCTTTGTCCGCACCGCCGGTTTGCCCGTGACCACCACCTCAGGCTTGGGGGGGAGCTTGCGCCGCCGGCCGGTTGGCACCGGCTCGTCTCTCCAGTATTCATCCAGGATTTCGCGGGCGATCTCGGGGTCGAAGGCGCGCAGCGCGCGACCAACGTCAGGATCGCCCGCCTGGAGGCGGTCAACGAGCATCACCGGGAGCCCCGTGCCCGACACGACCCCCAGGACGCGTTCGCCGAGACGCCGGCCGGCCATCGCGACCGCGCGAGCCAGTCTCCAGTCCGAAACGCCGACCCCCATCCCTCCCTGGATGAGTTCGGGAAGATCACGGGCGGAGGCGGCGGAAGTTTCAGGCATTCCCTCCATGGTACGGCAGCCCTGCGCTTGCGTGCCTGTGAGCCCGCCCGCGCCCGGGGCCCATCCGCCGCTCCAACGCCTATCCCAGGCTCCAGTCCTCCCCGAATTCGACCGCCCCCAGCTTCCGCGCTACGGCCTGCGACGCCAGGTTCTCGCGCGACGTGCTGTAGAAGGCCACCCGCCCCGAGGCGATCACTGCCTCCCCCCAGGCAGCCACGGCCCAGGCCGCGAACCCCCTGCCCCGGAAGGCGGTGGCTGTCTCCACACCCGCCTCCGCTGCCTCCGGGGTGGTGCGCGCGCAACAGCAGATCGAGACCACCTGCCCGCCGTCCATTACCCCGAAGCACGGCCCGCGGAGTTCCAATTCCGGTCCCCATGGCGCCAGCTCGGGGTGCAACAGCGATCGGTCGGTCACCGGGACTGCCCGTGCTGCCGCGCGCAAGCCGCCCGGGAGCACGTACGCGGGGCCGCGGTGCTCGTGTTCGACGGGCGCCCTGGTCTCGAGCCTCGCCCGCACCGCTTCCGCGTCTCCGGCGCAGCGCAGGAGTGCGCGCCACTCCCGCTCGCCCACCCCTACGCCTACCCGCACCACCCTGCGGCCGTCGCTCCCGGTCCCGATGAAGAGCCGGGGCGCGGTCCGTGCGCCAATATCGTTCACGCACACCAGCCGCCCCAACCGGTCGACACGGTAGAGCGTGCGCACTTGCAGTTCGAGCAGTTCGCGTTCGTCGAGCTTCAGACTGTGACCCGCCTCTCATACCTTGGCTTCGGGGTGTGGTACAAAGCGCCACCCACGGGACGGCAGGAGTTCGAAAGATGTACGACGCGATTGTAGTCGGTGCCCGCTGCGCCGGCTCACCCACGGCCATGCTGCTGGCCCGGAGTGGACACCGCGTGCTGCTGGTCGACCGGGCGAACTTTCCCAGCGACACGCTCTCCACCCACTTCATGACCCCCGACGGGGTCAAGCTCCTGGGCGAATGGGGATTGCTCGACCGTGTCCTCGCCACTGGCTGCCCTCAGCTCCATGGCACCCGGCGGACCCTCCAGGGCATGGCCCTCCCGGCCGACCCCAGCGACCCGCTGACCATCGCGCCGCGCCGGACCGTGCTCGACAAGATCCTGGTCGATGCCGCCCGCGAAGCTGGCGCCGAGGTCCGTGAGGGCACTTCGGCCGCCGCGCTCATTGTCGAAGACGGCGTGGTCCAGGGCATCCGTGCGCACACCGGCGATCAGGCCTGCGAGGAGCGCGCCCGGGTGGTCATCGGCGCCGACGGACGCCAGTCGTTCGTCGCCCGCCAGGTTGGCGCCGCCGAGTACAACGTGGTCCAGGGCACAACCGCGGGGTACTACGCGTACTTCGCGGACATGGCCCACGGCAGCTACGCCGAGCTCTACCTCGGCGGAGGACAGGCGATGTTCGTGTTCCCGACCAACGATGGCGAAGCGTGCCTGGGCGTCGAGTTCCAGGCCGGCCGGTTCAAGGAGTTCCGGGCCGACATCGAGGGCAACATGCAGGCCGCCTTCGCCACCGTCCCCACCCTCGGCGAGCGGACTGCAAACGCTCGCCGCACCAGCCGGATCATGGGCCTTTCGCCCCACGAGAGCTTCTATCGCAAGCCGTTCGGACCGGGCTGGGCGCTGGTCGGCGATGCCGGCTACTACCGCGATCCGCTCCTCGGCCAGGGCATCAACGACGCCCTCCGCGATGCCGGGGCCATTGCCGGTGCACTCCACGAGGTGTTCACCGGCGGACGGCAGTGGGGCCCGGCCATGGAGGCCTACGAACAGCAGCGCAACGCCGCGACGGGCATGCTCTACAACCTCACCGCACTCCTCTGCAAGGACCTGGACCCAACGCCCGAGGTCCTCCAGATGCTCGCCGCCGGCCCGCCCGCCACGGCGCCCGCCGGGTAGTCGCTACATCGAGCAGCGCCCACCAAACCGCACCACTCCTCCCGGGGCCGCCCGGCAGAATGCCGGGCCCGACCTCTTTCCTCATTCCTCATTCCTCTGTTCGCCCTCTATCCTCTACCCATGGAACTGCGCGTCGCCCACCTCTATCCCGACGTCATGAACATCTACGGCGACCGCGGCAACGTCATCGCGCTCCGCTACCGCTGCGAGGCGCGCGACATCAGGTTCCACCTCGGCCAGGTCAACATCGGCGACCCGTTCGACCCGGCGGAGTTCGACCTGGTACTCATCGGCGGCGGGCAGGACCGCGAGCAGCGCCGCATCGCCGGCGATCTTGTTGGCCGCGGGCCCGCCATCCGCGAGGCCATCGGCCACGGCCTCCCCGCGCTTGCGGTCTGTGGCGGTTTCCAGCTTTTCGGCCACCGCTACGTCGACCATGACGGCAGCATCATCCCCGGCATCGGCGTGTTCGACCTTGAGACGCGCCACCCCGGCCCGGTCGCCGACCGATGCATCGGCGACGTGGTGTTGGAGACCGAGCTTGGCGAAGTGGTCGGATTTGAGAACCACGGTGGCCGGACCTACCTCGCGCTCGACCAGGCGCCCTTCGGGCGTGTGCGCCGGGGCTTCGGGAACAACGCCGTGGATGGCTTCGAGGGCGCGCGCCACAACAATGCCATCGGGACGTACCTCCACGGTAGCCTCCTGCCAAAGAACCCCCGCCTGGCCGACGAGCTGATCCTCGCCGCCCTCCGCCGCCGCTACGGACCGGAAGTCGACCTGGCGCCACTTGACGATACCCCCGAGCGGGCCGCCAACCAGAACGCCGCTGCCATCGCGATCCGCCGGTCGCGCCGGGCTACGGGTTGAAATGCGGACTGTGGTGATCGGGCGCTGTCCGTTCCCGTCCACCGGGGGCCGGGTCATGGCGGACGAGTCTCGTCCCGCGCGGAAATGCCGGAGGTCCAAATGACGCTCGACCCGGGGCCGCCTGTCGGCCTGCGCCAGCCACGGCGCACCGCAGCCTGGATGCTGGCAGGCGCGGCGGTTGGCTTTGGAATCGCCTACCTCGGGTACACCTGGTTGAACCCGATCCTCGAGGCGAGGACCGACTGGCTCAGGGAGCTCCAGGGGTTTCTTTTCACATCCATACTCGTAGCGACAGCGTTCGGGGCCGCGGTGGGCTGGTGGATTGGCGACCGCATCGCGCGCTCATAAGCGCGTCCCCGGGAGGCAGAAATCCTGGGAAGACCCCCGCCGCTCCGGGTCCGTGTGTGCCGAGCATCGCCGCTTCCAGGGCCACGCGGCTTTCCTCTTGCTCTCCAGAGGGGCACAATCCGGGCGTTATGGCGAACTTCTCCCTCCCCGCGCCCTTCGAGCCCGAAAAGACCGCGTACATCCACGACCGCACAACCAGGCCCGCCCGCCCGGCGATTTCGCGTAGCGACCTCGTCCGCCGCTTTGCCGGTTTCGGCATCGGCCTTGTGATTGCCGCCTTCATGATTGCCATCGCCTTCCAGGTGCGCGATGGCTGGGAGAACCACCGCGAGTGGGTGGTCGCCACGACCGGCCCGTTCTACGCCCTCGGCGGCATCGCGATCGGCCATCTGCTCTTCCGGAAGAAGCTCCAGGCCGTCGCTCCAGCCCTGCTCTTCCTTGTCCTCGCTGCCCTCTTTGCCGGTTTCGACATCGCGGCCGATGCGGACGACGCGGACATGGCCCTCCGCGATGCGCTTTCGATCGGCGGCGGCATCCTCCTGGCCATTTCGATCGCCTGCGCGGTCTTCGCGGTCCTCTGGGTCGAACTCCGCAACCCCACCAAGGCCCCGCCGCCCCAGATGTAGGACACGCCGGGTTGGTGTAGAGTCCTCGAATTCCGTTCGAGGACTCCCGCATGAGCAAGCTCCCCATCCCCGCCACCATGGCCGAGGTCACCCCGGAATGGCTCACTGCCTCCTTGCGCCAGGGGGGCTGCATTCGCGAGGCCACCGTGGCCGCGGCGCCCCGCGTCCAGATCGGCCAGGGCGTGGGCATCCTTGGCGAGCTGGCGCGCGTCACCCTCAAATACGACCGCGACGAACCTGGCGCCCCGAAGACCTTGATCGCCAAGATCCCGACGGCCGACCCCGGCGGCCGGGGCATCGCCCAGATGCTCGGCTTCTACGAGAAGGAGTGCCGCTTCTACTCGGAGGTCGGCGACCGCGTCGGCATCCGCACCGCCCACCGCTACTACGCCGACCGCGACCCCGAGAATGTCCAGTACATCATCCTGATGGAAGACCTTGGCGGCCTGGCCATCGGCGACCAGGTGGCCGGCGCCACCGTCGACGAATGCCGCCTCGTAGTCACCGAGGTCGCGAAGCTCCATGCGAAGTGGTGGGCCAGCCCCGAGCTCGGCGCGCTCAGCTGGATACCCTTCGGCAACGACCCGATCATCAAGTTCGCCGCTCTCAGCTACGCCCAGTCGCTCGAGCCGTTCCTCCAGAATTTCGGCGACCATCTCACGGGCGAGCAGCACGACATGGCGCTCAAGTTCCTTCCCCGGATGAACCCGATGCAGGACAACTTCGTGAGGGCACCCTACACCCTCTGCCATGGCGACCTCCGCCTCGACAATGTGTTCTGGGGTAGCCCCGACAACACGTCGGCTGTCACGCTCGTCGACTGGCAGATCGCCATCAAGGCGCGCGGCATCTATGACATCGGCTACTTCATGAGCCAGAGTGTCGACCCGGAGATCCGCGCAACCTGCGAGGAGAACCTCATCCGCGACTATCTCCGCGCGCTGCAGGATCACGGCGTGAAGGATTATGCGTTCGACCAGGCCTGGGATGACTACCGCCTGACGACGATGTTCTGCTTCACCTACCCGGTCACCTCGTGCGGCTCGATCGACCTGGCGAACGAGCGCGGCCTCCAGCTTGCGATGAAGATGCTCGACCGCTCGCTCAGCGCGATCACGGACCTCAAGGCCTACGACGTGCTCGACCGCTTCGAACCGGCGCCGCTGCCCGAGCCGCCACAGTAAGGCCTCCACCCGGCCCACCCGGGCCACCCGGCCACCATTCACGATTTGCAATTCACGATTCACGATTCGGGTCGTGGGGCAGGGTCGGCAATCGTGAATCGTGAATCGAAAAGGGGGCCGGGTAGGGTCGGCAATCGTGAATCGTGAATCGAAAAGGGGCGGGGCAGGGTGGAGGGGCCTACCCCAGCTCGAACGTGAACCGCTGCCGGAACCGCAACAACGCCCGCAACAACGGCCCCCCCAGCATCACCAGTACCACCGCGTTGCACACGCTCCGCAGCACGTCCCACCCCAGGCTGGTGAGCAGGTAGTAGTTCCAGTAGCGGCGGAGCGTCTCGGCCGGCCCCGCTCCCGGCTCGAAGGCGATATCCGGTCCCGCCGCCAGGAAAGGCCACGCCCAGAGGTTGGTGATCGCGCCGAACAGCAGCCCCCAGGCCATGCCGAACACGACCACCACGGCCAACTCACTTCGCCCGCCCAACCCTGCGCGGCCCACCGCTGGCCGCAGCAGCCCCGCGCTTGCGCCCATCCACGCCGACGCGAACATCTGGAACGGCAGCCACGGCCCGATGCCCCCGGTAATCACCGCGCTCAGGAAGAACGACAACGCGCCCAACAGGAACCCCATCCGGTAGCCGAAGGCATACCCGCCGAGGATCACCAGGAAGAAGTAGAGGTTCGCGCCCGCCGGCAGCGTGATGGTCCGCAGCACCGCGGCCAGCGCCGCCATCACCCCCAGCGCCGCCAGCGACTTGCTGTTCAGCCCGCCACCGGTCAGGTCGGCCACCACGAGCACGAGGCAGAGCGCGGCCACCCCCGCGAACACCACCGGCCCATCGGTGTTGTGCGCGAACCAGCCCGAGTCCGCATGGGTCGCCCCCGGTGCGAAGAACGGGTTCAGGTAGGCGAACAGCCCC
>JAANMV010004863.1_pt1 | contig 10230 bp, 11 predicted proteins | sample 7279661 | NCBI WGS metagenome assembly JAANMV01 (sample SAMN14094540, study PRJNA606508) | bioreactor metagenome | isolation source: A lab-scale SPAN reactor treating ammonium-rich wastewater day 121 | place: Ireland: Galway | collected 2017-05-16 | reverse complement strand
GAGGAGTGCTCGCGCAGCTCGTGGAGGATCTCGTGCATCTCGAAGGCCGCCAGGATCGTCTCGATCAGCACCGTGGCCCGGATGCTTCCCCGCGGCACCTGGCAGTGCTCCTGGGCGAACAAGAAGACGTCGTTCCAGAGCCGGGCCTCCTGGTGGGCCTCCAGCTTGGGCAGGTAGAAGTAGGGGCGCGTGCCTCGGGCGAGCTGCTCGCGGGCATTGTGGAACAAGAACAGGCCGAAGTCGAACAGGCTGCCGGAGATCGGCGTGCCGTCCACCCGCAGGTGCTTCTCGTCCAGGTGCCAGCCCCGTGGCCGCACCAGCAGCACGGCGGGGCGATCCTTCAGGCGGTATTCCTTGCCCTCGGGGCTGGTGAAGGCGATCGAGCGGCGCACGGCGTCGCGCAGGTTCACCTGTCCTTCCAGGTTGTTCTGCCAGGTGGGAGCGTTGGAGTCCTCAAAGTCGGCCATGAAGGTGGAGGCGCCCGAGTTGAGGGCATTGATGACCATCTTGCGGTCCACCGGACCGGTGATCTCGACGCGCCGGTCCTTGAGGTCGTCGGGGATGGAGGCCACCGTCCAGTCCGACTCGCGCACCTCGCGCGTCTCAGCCAGAAAGTCGGGCAGGACGCCCTGATCGAGCTCGGCCTGGCGATCGCGCCGCCGTCGCAAGAGCTCCTGGCGACGCGGCTCGAAGCGCCGATGAAGCTCGGCCAGGAAGACCTGAGCCTCGGGGGTCAGCACGCTGGCTGCCTCCGCCGACAAAGGTGCCTGCAGCTCGATTCCAGCCTGCACCGTCATGACGACCTCCGTTGATTCACTGTGGGGGCAACGTCCTTCGACGCCTTCGGTGGAAACCTTTTGCGTCGCATTCGGTTGGATCGAGGGTGAAACGTGAGCCCAACCAGCAACTGATGGCCTTCTGGCTGAACCTGGGCGCCGGCGTGCTGCTCGTGCTTTTTTGCTTTGCCCACCTTGCCGAGAAAGTGCAGAATTGAGGTCTGGTAACGCTAAGGGTCTAAGAAAAGCGGGCCGTGGCCTGGTTCGTCTGGGGAGACCCTGGCGTGATTCAGGCCCGGACCGCCACCACCACGTCCAGAGAGACGTCCAGGCAGCGGGCGCTGTGCGCTGGGTCCCCTCGATAGCGACGGCGAGATGGCCGTGCTGGGGGAGACGGTCGCGCCGGGGCAACGGATACTACCTGGGCGGGGGCACGGGGTTGTCGGAAGGCCTGCTCGTGGACGGCGCCAGCCTCCCGACCGAGAGCGTCGTCACCCGCGCGTGGGAGCTGGGGTTGGAGCCGCAGCTCTCCCCAGGCGTCTGGAAGACACTGCTCGAGGGCAAGGCGGGGCGTCCCCCGGTTGGCTCGCTGTAGGAGGAAGCCTTGAACGGCGGCCTGGCTGCGGTCGTGCTCGCACGGGAGCACGCAACCTGACGAGTTCCTGGCGCGCCGCGTCAAGGAATTCTCCAGCCTGTGTTTTACGTCTCGGCGCCGGTGCCGGTGGTGGGCTCGGAGTTCCGGGCGGCACCGGCCGAGTCTCCCAAGATCAGGAGCTCGGGTCCTACGTCGGCCGCACCGTGGGAGGATACGTGCTGGTCAGTGAACTGGGCGGGGGTGGCATGGCCAGGGGGGCCTGCGCCCGGGCCAGGACGACGATCAGGCGGTGGCCGTCAAGCTCCTCCGACGCGACTTTGCGCCACCGATCGGGACAGTTGGGCCAGCACGATTCCCGGTGAGCGTGCGCCGTGTCTTGCTGGATGGAGAGCCGAACGCGCATTCATCGCGTGAGCAATCGGGTCACCAGCCGGCCAGTGCTGCGGCAGAGGCTGCGGTCCTGTCGAAACCAGGCTCGGATCCCCATCTTCTTCTGCAGCGTGAAAAGGAGAGAACCAGTCGATCGCCGTGGAGCAGGAGGCGGGGTGATCATCCGGCGCAATGCCGAGCAGCAACCGCCGCCCAACGGTTAGCGTCTTTACTGCACCTGCGCCCGCTACGGCCCCCGCTTAGCACGGAGGAAAAGACCGGTCACTTTGCGCTGCCCTGGTCCCAACCAGGAGCGCCAGGCGTCTCCCGTCTTGCCACCGGGCTAACCCTGTGTCCAGCGGCCTAGCTGGGCCCACAGCTCCTCGCCGTAGGAGTTGCAGTTGCAGTCCTCCTGAGCCACCTGGGCCGTACCAATGGAAAAGGGCGTCGTCCAGGCGCCAGCCCATCTCCAGCGCGCTTTCGGCGCCCACCAACTCCCGCTGGATGGCCTCCGCGATCAGCTGGTATTCCGGACTTGAAGGGCGGCCAAGCACCGCGCGGAGGGCCAATCTTTCTCGCTCAGCAAGATCGCGCCTTCGTTGCTGTCGCTTGTGCTCACGCAGAGGCTGACGGTGAGCGGGATTGCCCCAATCTTGGGGGGGAAACCAGGGACCGGGTAGTTGCGGTCATCTGGAAGCGCTTCGGTCGGGGCCCGAAACAAGCCGCTAAGCTGACCCTATTATAACTTGCCAGGCGGTTGCCAGCAATCCATTGAAATACGGCCGTTGCAGCCATTGGCCGGGCAGCTCATCTAGAGCGGGCAGGAGCGGTTGCGGCAGCTTGAGAACCTTGTCCTACGCCATGAGTACCGCACCGAATGTAGACCTGACGTCGGTAGAGGACTATCTCGCCGGAGAACTGGCTTCCCCGGTCAAACATGAGTATCTTGGCGGCGTCCTCTATGCCATGGCCGGCGCGCGCAATACTCACAACAGAATCGCTTCGAATGCCCTCGTCGCGCTGGGCTCGCGACTGCGTGGCGGTGCCTGCGAGGCCTTCAACTCAGACACCAAGATTCGCATTCGGCTTCCGCACCACATCCGGTTCTACTACCCGGACCTGTCGGTGGTCTGCCGTCCGGGCCCTCCCCATGCCTCTTTTCAGGATGAGCCGGCCGTTATCGTCGAGGTTCTATCCCGAGCCACCCGCCGCGTGGACGAGGAGGAGAAGAAGGACGCTTACCTCACGATCCCGTCCCTGGACGTCTACCTTCTGGTGGAGCAAGACCTTCCGGCGGTGGTCGCCTTTCGCAGAACCGAGCAGGGCTTCGTTCGTGATGTCTACAGGGGTCTCGAGGAGATCGTGCCGCTGCCGGGCATCCGAATCGAATTACCCCTCTCAGAGCTCTACGAGCGAGTGGAGTTCGCGCCCGAACCGGAGGACACCGAACCATAGCTGTGCACTGGCACTTGCCCCGGTCGAGCTGGTTTTCCAGAACCCAATCCCGGGTGCGTCCAGATCCGCTCCCCCCTTACATCTTCAGAAACTTGAGCAGGGTTCCTCTGGGCGGAACGCAGGTGCGGCGCCGGGAGCCGCGAGCCTCGCGAAGCGAAGATCATGGATGAACCAGGGCTGCGACGGAAAGTAATTCTTGAGGATCAGGTCCAGGGGGCAGCTCTTCGCGGCCACGTCCGCTAGCTGAGAAAGCCAGGCTGCAATGCCTGGCTGCCCAGCCGGGAGGCGCTCTGTAAGAGCTCCTCCGATAGCTCGTATAGAGCGGGGTCTAAGGTGCGCAGGGTGGCCGGGTCGTGGTAGTAGTGAAACACGCCCTCGGCCACGTACTCGGACGTGTTGGTGCGGGCATAGGAGCTGACCTGGCCGCCCTGGTCGAAGGCCTGCTTCACCCGGGCGCTCCAGTGGGCGTGAAACGCCGGGTCAGCTTGCCTCACGGCGTGATCGATCGCGTGCCCAATCTCGTGGACCGGAGTCGACTCGCCCACCTCGCAATCGCGAATCAACACGCGGTTCGGGGGGTAGAAGGCGCCACCGATCTCGCTCCCGTGTTCGATTTCGAGATCGTAAGGCTTCACCGTGGTGCCCCAGCCCGCCCAGCTTTGCATCGATTCCCGGCTTTCCCGGGTCAGGCGCTGACCGCCGTGGTAGTAGAGGTCCGGCACGACCAGGTCATGGGCGCGGTGGTCGACGTGGATACAGCAGGGGTCCTCCTCGGCGCACTGGAGTTGCCCCTCGAGAGCGGGATCGCCTGGCACCAGGTCCGAGCGCATCTTCTCCAGACCCTCCCGGCGGGCTCGGGTTAACCGCTCGCCGTTGAGAGCCAGCATCACCTGCTCAAATTCCTGATGCTGCTCGGGAGTGATGGCGCCGTGCCGAAAAGCCATGTCCATGGTGGAGAGGGGCTGGTTGGCCTGGTGAATGGCTTGCGCGACCATGGCGGGCGGGAGGTCGAGCCCCGGCATGAAGCAACGTGCGGGAATTTTCGCGTCGAACAGGCTCTTGTCGAGCTCGGCGCTGCGCCGGGCGGATAGGACCATGAGCTCAAGCTCGGCCTTGATTGCGTTCGCCCCCTCGCTGGCGATCAGCATCCCTCCGTGGCTGCCGGCCTCCACCCGATCCCGGAGGTTGGCGTGACGGGATTCAAACTTGGCACCATTCTGCTCCTGGAGGGCCTCAACCGCGGCCCGGTGCTGTGGGCCGAGGGTCTTCGGATCGACCTCCTGGAATACGCCGAAACTGCGGATATCGTCACCCGGACGGACGACGCTCACCTTCAAGCCCTGAGCGGCCAGCAATTGCAGCACGCCGGCATCAACCACTCCCAGGTTCTGGCGCAGCGTCTCGGCCTCGGGCGGCGTGGCCGTATGGTCCACCAGCCGGTCGACGAGGGCGCCCTTCTGGCGCGTGGTGGGGAGCAGAACCGCGGGCGAGGCCGGGCGCCCCTCCCCCAACTCGTCGACGGGGAGCGGGAAAGGGGGCGGCGCCAAGGGAGGCGGCGCGGGCTGCGCGTAGCCGCCAAGGACGTGTGGAGCGGAGCCGATCACCATGTTACCAGGCTAAAGAGTTCCGTGGACCATTACCAGGGCGGCTTGTTACATTTGTTTGAACTGAAGTGAGAAAACAGGACATCTCACGCCAGGTTGTTAACAGGCCTCAACCGGCGGGTGCGAGGAGATCGTGGTCCACTGGAGCCAGTTCTGGGACTAACTGTCGCGGCGGCGGAGGGGCACTCCACCCACGACCACGACCGTGGCCAGGTCGCCTATCGCAATGCTTGTCTCGCCATGGGCGAGGCGAGCGACCTCGGGATGCAGCTGCTCCAACTCGATCACCTCTTTCAGCGTTTCCACGGCGATTTCGAGACGTGCCTTCGGCAGCGAGGGGTGGGTCTGCTCGATCCGCTCCAAAGCGCCCGCGACCGCCCGGCGGCACATGGGCATAATGTCTGTGCCTTGTATCGCCTCGAGCGCGGCGACTCCGCACTCGCTCTGGTCCGGGAGGAATCGCCATTCATGCCCTTGCAGGAGTTGGGGGGCGATGGCATCGATCATTTGAAGGGCTGCCCCGGCGACCCCGATCGGGCTGCTGGCCGCAAGATTCTGAAGAGCAACCTTCGCGATCTCGCCCCGCGAAGTCGACATCCCGCACTTTTGAGCCGCCTCCAGGCCCAGCTTCATCACCAGGGGGACCTCGGGCTGTTGGTTGTATTCGTCGAGAACCGCCAGAGCGATCTTGCCTCGTTCCACGTAGGAGTCCGGGCTGAGAGGTACTGCCTCGATCAGGGCCTGGGCCAGTGAGGCGTCGTCCCCCTCATGGTGGGCCGCCAGCTTCCGCAGGGTAGGTGCGGCGGACGGCTCGACCCTGGCCAGGACCTGCTGGATAAGTTGGGTGCGGAAGGGGATGATCACTGTGATGTAAGGCTAGTCACCAGCCCTGAAACAATGCTGATAGCTGCGCGTCTGGCTGAGGCTCCACCTGCAATCCTCGGGGCTTTCCGGAACCCGGAGCTGCTGAGACAAGCTGCTGGTCCTCGACGTGAACTCGATCACGGTGTTGGGCTCTTCCTCCCAGGCTCTGCGCTCGCAGCGCCAGGTGGACTGTTGCTGACGCTCGTGCTAGCTCTCTCCCGCGTGCCTTGATGTCTTGACATCACCGCCGGGCGATGCCATGATGACAACATGAGAACGACCCTGAACGTCCGTGACGATCTTTTGCGCAGACTTCAGAATGAGGCTGAGCGGACCGGCCGCAGCTTGACTGAGACGGCCAATCGTGTGCTGGAGGAGGGTCTGGCCCGGGTTGCACCGGTGTCCCCACGCGAGCCCTATCGGGCAAAGACTTTCTCCATGGGATTCCCGCCCGCGTTCGACATCGACAAAGCGCTACAGCTTGCCAGCTCATTGGAGAATGCGGAGATCGCCCGGAAGCTTCAACTGCGAAAGTGAAGCTGGTCGATCTGAACGTCCTCTTGTATGCGGTCAACTCGGACGCTCCACTGCACCGAGAAGCCGTAACCTGGTGGGAGGACTGCCTTTCTGGCGATGAGCCGGTAGGATTGGCCTGGTCGGTAATCCTTGGCTTTCTGCGTGTGTCGACGCTGCCAGTCCTACCTGCCCCCCTCTCATGTGAGGCCGCACTGACTGTGGTGGAAGACTGGCTGGCCCAGCCATCGGTAGTCGTCCTTTCCCCGACAACACGTCACTGGGTTATCCTGCGGGATTTGTTGGCCGGGTCCGGAACAGCGGGCAACTTGACCAGCGATGCCCACCTGGCTGCCCTGGCCCTGGAATACGACGCCGTTCTCTGCTCCACCGACCACGATTTTCGACGCTTCGAGCCTGAGCTGAAACTTCTCAATCCGCTGAGGCCGTGAGCCTGGCCGAGGCATGATCCGCCGCCTCCTCCTGACACCACTACGAGCGCTACGTCGAAGCTGCCCCCAACTGCGAGGGAGGGGCGTCGAATGCTGCCTTCATGGCCCTACGAGCCTCATCAGTCTGCATTCTCTCGACCAGGGCGTCAAACTCGTCGCTCAATGCCTGCAAGGCTCGGTCGGCGCTCGAGCTCAGGGACTTGAACATCTGCATCGACATGATGACGGCTCGCTCCGTCTCGTGGCGGGTGATCGTGACAACCTCGCCATCACCCTTCCGAATTCGTTCTTGGCATCGGGTGGCCGAGATTCTGGTCATCTTCACGATGTCTGTTTTAGCTAAAATAGGCATTGGGGTCAAACGGGTAGGTGCAGACCGATTTCGTGGCAGGGTCGGTGCGTCCCGGGTCGGCGGCTAAGGCAGCGCAAGCCGATCAGGCTCGACAAAGGTTGTTCGTGCCTCCCACGACAGCAACCGCTCTCGAGTGTAAAAGCGCAGAGCCAGCTTCTGGTCCTGGCACTCCTCCCATAAACCTGGCGCTAGCTTCTCGATCGGCCCGGGACCGCACCGGCTGACGTAGTCCTGCACCACGGCCATCCAGATCCGGGTCAGGGTCTCGTGGTAGCCCCCCTCGGGGGTCTGCTCGATGCCCTGCGACAGGTTGTAGGCCTGAATGCCGGCCCGCATCCGATCCAGCGCCTCCTCGGGCGGGTAGCGCAGCGCGTGCCAGAGCGCCACGGTCAGGTGGGCCCGGTGGGTCCACTCGGCAAAGGGCAGGGTCAGCTCGCTCCAGGCCTGCACCAGGGCTTCGATCTCCTCCTCGCTCACGCGATCTGCTTCGCGGGCTGGCCAGGGCCGCCTGCCCCGGGGGCGAAGCAGCCGCTATGAGGGACCATCTCCCACGCACCCATTACGCCTTCCTGGCCCGCCACCCCCGGTTGACGCCGGTGCAGGAGCAGGGCATCGCCCCCATTGCGGCCGGCCGCCATGTGCTGCTGTCGGCGCCCACCGCCACCGGCAAGACCGAGGCCTACGCGGCACCCCTGGTCGAGCGCCATCTCGAGGACCTGAAGAAGTCCTTGCTCCGGGTGCTGATCGTCAGCCCGACCCGGGCCCTGGTCAACGACCTGGCCCGCCGCCTGGAGGTGCCCCTGGAGAAGCTGAAGGTGCGGCTGCAGCGGCGCACCGGGGATCATCCCAAAAGCCTGGAGGAGGATCCGGCCGGGGTGCTGCTGACCACGCCGGAGTCGCTGGACTCCATTCTGGCCCGCCATCCCCGCTGGCTCAGAGACGTGCGGGCGGTGGTGCTCGACGAGCTGCACGTGCTGGAAGGCACCCCCCGTGGTGATCAGCTGCGCTTGCTGCTCGGCCGCCTCGAGCGCGTGGTGACCGCGCTGGGTGGGCCTCCCCTTCAGCGGGTGGCGGCTACGGCCACGCTGGGCCATCCCGAGGAGGTGGCCCGACGCTATCTGGGCGAGGGGGCGGTGGTGGTCAAAGTGCCCGGCCAGCGCAAGCTGCAGGCCAAGCTGGCCCTGATGGAGAGCACCGAGGACGTGCGCCAGGCCCTGCTGCAGGCCGGCGGGCGCAAGGTGCTGCTCTTCACCGGCAGCCGGCGCGAGGCCGAGCAACTCGGGGCCGACCTGCGCGGCCAGGCCCCCTTTCGCAACCACGTGCTGGTGCACCACGGCAGCCTGTCGCGGCAAGAGCGCGAGCGAGTGGAGAAGGCCTTCCTGAAAGCCCCCACGGCCCTGTGTCTGGCCACCACCACGCTGGAGCTGGGCATCGACATCGGCGACGTTGACCTGGTCGTGCTGGCCGCTCCTCCGGCCGAGGTGGCCGGGGTTTTGCAGCGCATCGGCCGCGGTAACCGGCGAACCGGCGAGACGCGCGTGCTGGCCCTGTATGAGGGTCCGGGGCGCAAAGAGCGGCTGGAGCACCTGCTCGAGTGCGCCCGCATGGGGCGACTGCTGGCCCCGCAGGTGCCCTTCAGCCCGGCGGTGCTGGTGCAGCAGGCCTTCTCGCTGACCTACCAGAATCCCAACCGCTTTGTGACGGCTGAGGCCCTCTTCGCCCGCCTGCCGGAGGATGTGGCCCGGCGCTACACCCTGGAACGGTGCGTCGAGCTGCTGGATCGGTTGACCGAGAGGCAGTATTTCGAGCGCAGCGGCGAGCGCTATCGGCCCGCCAAGCGGCTCGAGCGCCTTTTCGAGCTGGGCAAGATCCACCACAACTTCAGCGGCGAGAGCGGGCGCGAGGTGGCGGTGGTCGACCGGCAGTCGGGGCGGGTGGTGGGCCATGTCATCCGGCGCGCGGATGGCTCGCTTCCCGAGCGCGTCTCGCTGGGCGGGGTGACCCGTGAGCTGAGCTCCGATTCGGGCGGGCGCGAGGTCTGGGCCGGTCGAGGGGAGGCGGCTCCGGCCGAGTCCTTCCGGGGCCGCAGCGCGCCCGTCTCCGATCTGCTGGCGGCCGACTTCGCCCGCTACCTCGAGCTGACCGGAAAACCCTATTGCGTGCAGGGCCGGCGCATGATCGTGGGGCACTTCCTGGGCTCGGCCCGGGGTAGCCTGCTCAACGAGCTGTTGCGCGGTCGGGGGGGAGCCAACGGGTTCGTGCTCTGGATGGACGAGCGCGAGGAGGCACCCTTTCCGCTCGATTCGGATCAGCTCGAGTCCATTCTGCGCAGGCGTTGCCTGGCTCTTGCCCGCGAGCTGTCCCTCGGCCACTGGGCCGGCGAGCTGCCGCGGGCCTGGTTGGTGGAGGAGCTTGTGCGCCGCCTGCGACCCTTCGACTGGGCCGAGGAGAGCCGCGACTACAAGCTGGAGCCGGCCGGGGCCGACCTGGGGGTGATCCTGGCAGGCCTGGCGGCGCCTGAGGAAGACAGCTGACCCACGCGGCAGAACCCCGCCCACCGTGTCGCAAGCAACGGTCAAGGCAGGTCGAAGACAGGAAATCCGAGCGCGCGAGCCGCTCTTAGCATTCTTTCGTCGTAAGTCGCCAGGGAGACATTCTGGCGGGCACCAATCAAGAACTGGATTGTGGCAAGGTGAAGGGCATCCAATGCTCGCACTTCCGTGGGAAAGGCTTCCAGGGCTCGACTCAGGACCGGGGGAAGCATCTCGACCATCGCTACCCGAGCAAGAAGCTCGGTCGCGGCCTCTCCGTGCGTTTCGGCCAGTCCGCGCGCGTTCAGACGCGTCCAGGTCTCGTATTCCAGAAGCCGGCTGGCTATCAAGGTCTCCCCAGAGGACCTCAGGAGGTCGCGGGTCCTCGACCAGAAGCTGGGCGAGCACCACCGAGGTATCGAGGTAAATCACTGCTCTCCGCGGTCGCCAGCCAGCTCATTGAGAAGGGTTTCGAGCCTGGCGACGGGGTAGCCGGTCGGAGGCTCCTTTGACACGATGGCCGGAGGAACGATCAAGCCCCTGCGCACCGCGTCTGCCAGCAAAGCGTCGGCCAGGAGAGGGCTTCGGCCTGGTCTCGGGGGGACCAACTCGGCCACGACCTGGTCACGGTCGGTCACCAGCACGGTCTCTCCACTGGCCGCCAGGCGGACGTACTCGGCCAGGCGATTCTTGAGCACTTTGAGCCCGACGGACCTCAT
>JAANMV010004862.1_pt1 | contig 10231 bp, 5 predicted proteins | sample 7279661 | NCBI WGS metagenome assembly JAANMV01 (sample SAMN14094540, study PRJNA606508) | bioreactor metagenome | isolation source: A lab-scale SPAN reactor treating ammonium-rich wastewater day 121 | place: Ireland: Galway | collected 2017-05-16 | reverse complement strand
TGGCTTGTGGCGGCTGAGGCGATGGTCGAATCCGAGAAGTTCTCCGGCACGGCGGTTGGCGAAACGAAGGGTCTCCAGGCTGTCAAAGACCAGCACCCCTTCGGTCATTTCCTCGAATATCAGATTCAGCAGATCCCTCTCTTCAGCGACTTCCTGAAGGGTATCGACCAGCACCTCCCGGTCGAGCTTGGCCTGCTTGCCAAGAATACGACTGATATAGCCTGTCCGCATGAACTTCGCCGCTTTCCCTCTGCCCGAGACCTGTATTCAGGAGAATCCCTCAGAAAATAAGTTACATGAGGCGGCCTGCCAGAAACACTCCTTTGTGCTCGCTGGCTTTATTTTCTCAATGCGATCGAGTCGATAACCACCTCAACATCCGCCTCATCGCAGGGATCCAAACGCAGCGCGGCAATGCGCCCCCGCCATCGTGGGTTGCTCGACAGATCGAACACGTATTCATGCATCTCACCATCCCTCTGCAGCGGAAGGCTCAGGCTGGTGGCCTCGCTGATGGAAGAACCCTCGGTCGACCAGAACACCTGGCAGTGGGAATAGTCTTTTATTTGTCCGGTGATCTTCATCCTGAGAGAGAGCTTTGAATAATCCTCGGCCTTGATCCCATTCAATCCGGCCATCAGCGCGGGATCTTTCGAAGAAGTTCGAAAATGGAGTGCGCCATCGGCTGTTTTCAATGGCCCGGTGTTCATCATGGTGCGCCAGTCCCCCGGCTCCCGGTCAAAATCCCAGGAGGAGACCAACGGCTGCGGAGGGAAATCATAAGGCCCCAGCCCCAGATCGGCTGGAGAGAGGTTCTCCGGCCAACCCGAAGGATCTCCCTTGCCGAATACAGCGCGGATCTTTTCGTACATCTCGAATCCATATTCGGTTGCCGGTTCGATGTAGCTCCCTTCGCCCCATTCATTGGCCGGGCCAAGAACAATAAAGGGCTTTTTCGCGCTTATTGCATAATCCCGAGCGGCGGTCAGAAGTTTTTCAAAAAGTTCGGGAGTGCGCCCTTCGATGACAAGGGATTTATCCCCATGCCAGGGGCGTGAATCCCAGCCTGTGTCCACAACCGGGTAGTAGGTGAGAGAGCCGCACATCCGGTCGCGTCTGGCCCAGGTCCCGGGTTCGGAAGCGACTACATCCTCAAAACGGTAGCGCTTCATGTTCATTGCGGCTTCAGCCGCGGTGCCCCACTCATGGTAGTTGGTTGCACCGGTATAACCTTCATCCAGAAGAGTTTGAACCTGGTTCTCACTTTCATGGTTGCCCATGGCGATAAAGGTGATGCCTTTGTAGCCGGCGTCCCGCGCCATCTGCTGTGATTCCTGCAGAGCGGCTGTGACTTCCGCGGAACCACCAAAATCATTCCGAATCAAATCTGGCGCCCAGATGAAGACCGCCGGTTTTCCATCAACCTGGCAGTAGCTTTTGAGTGGAAAATACTTTTCGATCCATTCCCGGGTCACTTTGCGCCAGTCCTCGCGGTCGTGGCTTCCGGGGGGATTGTGGTTAGCCCACATGATCGCAACTTTGAGGAAATCCCGGTAACGGGCCTCCCGGTAGGCATCGAACCAGTGGTTTAGAATCTGCTGCCCACGGCACCAGTACCAGTCCACCAGGAAACATTGAATTCCATTCTCCACTGCCCATTTGATCTGCCAGTCCACGCATTCGGGCTTGCCTTCATCATAATACCCGAGCAAAGGCTTGCGGATCGGGGCGACAGTGCGAATGCAGTCCCATTTGGCCGGGCTGTCCCAGCCGGGGAAATAATACATGCACACATCCACTTCGCCGGAAACCGGCTGTGGAGGAGGGGGATAGGGCAGTGGAGTGACTGTGCGCTCCGGATAAAACCGCAGAGTCGTTTGCGCAAGAACTGGCTCCTCGAGGCCTGTAATCTTCAGGGAAACATCCCGGTCTCCTGCCTGTTCTGAAACCACTGTCCAGGTGGCCACGGCAATATCTCCATAGCGCAGGGATTGGAGCTCGGTGACCTGGCTGCCTTTTTTCAGGGTGATGCCAGGCGGGATCTGAAGTTCCAGCCGGCACCCATGTGCGCTGCCTCCTCCCAGGTTGGAAATGCGCGCCATGAGCGAGGCTTCCCGGTTCTGGCGGTTGACTCCATTCTCAAAACCGAAAGACCGCACCTCAAGATCCGGAGGGCCTGCCGGCTCACTTGAAAGGGTTACAGATTCAATTTCGATGCTGTTATCTTTGCCTTCCGGCAGGCGCAGCCCAAGGGCATTGACCGGCTTGCGCCAGCTGGGAATCCCCGCCAGCAGCAGGTTGTAAGTCCGCATCCGCCCATCGCCTTTTACTTCGATATCCTGGCTCTGCAGGCCACGCTCCCCACCACAGCCCCAGAGTAAACCGAGGATCCCTGTCCTGGAGCTGCGCAGGCGGATGACTGCCCAGGTCAATTGGGCAGCATCGAGCTCGAGTGGTGGTGAAAACAGAAGCTGCTCCCCGGGGAGAACAGTCCAGGGGGCTTTTCCGTGTGAAAAGGTCCAGGTGGTTTCACTCGAGGGGGTCGCCCCGGAAGACCAATCACAGATTTTGATAAAATCAATTTCGAAATGGCTGCCCTCATAGAGATCCAGACGCAGTTTGTGAATGGTTCCCTCGGTCTGCCAGAAGGGAGCCACGACAATGTCCTCCCACTCATTCCCGCCCTGAACCCGGAAGCGTGATTTTTTCTCCTCGGAAAGGCCTCCATAGGGACCATCTGTGGTCCCAGTCCAGAACAGATCCCCCATGCCTGGGTGATCGGCTTTGAGACGGATATGGATGTACTGCCAGGGGCTGGCAGTGATCGATTGGCCTTCACACATCAGAAAGGGATCCCAGGAAGTTGTTCGGAACGAAAGGGTCCCATCGGCAACCTGAAGTTGATCCACCTGCTCATTCGGGATCCAGGCCTTCAGGTCTTTTTCCGATTCAAAGTTCCATTCAGGCAGTGTGCAACCGGCACTCAGTGAAGATACGAGGACCAGGAGAGCCACAAGAATATTCATGATGTTTTCCTTTGTCTGAAACCGCAGGGGGATGTTTATGTGCCGATGATACCACAGCGCAGGCTGATCTGTTCAAGAGTATCCTCCCTGCCCATTCCACTCTGGAGGGGGATGCCTCAGGCTCCTTCAGATGACCTCGATAAAATCTGCGCCTACTTTCATAAAAACTTTTAATTTAATATGTGAATAAAATATTTATTTACGTCCATTCAAAAAAAAATAAATAATACATTTCAGGTAGAGGAAGGTTTCTCGATAATTACAGCAGTTATCAAACCATTGGCAGGGGAACTGTTGATTTTGTCAAGGAACTTTGCCTGCCATGAGCCTGCGCCAGAGGAAACAGTGGTTCAACGACGATGCCGACAGGATTGATTGATTCCATGTCCATGACAAAGCTGAGTCTCCGACGTATCGCACTCAATGCCCTTGGGCTGCTTGTTTTAATTCCTTTTCTCGGAATTGTTTATCTCTTTTGGGATGAGGTGAAAGGGAAATGGGTTCCGCTGCTTTTTCTCCTGTTTATTGCCATCCTTGGGTACGCCCTGGTCTGGACTCTGGTGGCGACACTCACACGGGTCATGAAGGGCCTGGAAAAGGTCTCACGGGGTGAGGCGACTTCGATCGAAGTGGATTCCGGACCGGACCCGCTTCGGGAGATGGCGGAAATCATCAATGCCCTCAACAAACTGACCAATGATTTTCATGAGAATGCACGGCAGCTCCAGACCTTCATTCAGCAGTTTGCGACTTTGACCGAGCTGACCGAGATCACCGCCAAAATTCCGGATATCCATGAGCTGCTTGGCCTGGTGTTGCGAAGAGCCATGGCGAATACATACGCCCGCAAGGGTACAGTCATGCTGATTCGTGAAGGAGAGGAATCTTTTGAGATCATCGCCTCAGAGGGATGGAAAGCCGAGGACATCGCACCGATCGAAATCAAGGGCAGCCTGGCTTTCTCTGTCATTGAAACCGGCGAACCGCTCCTTGTGACTGACCTGAACCTGCATCCTGAGCTGGGGCATTCCCATGATTCAAGCCGTTACCAGTCTTCCTCTTTCCTGATCATGCCCCTCAAGACCAAATCGACTGTGATCGGGGCAGTCTGTCTGTCGGAAAGGGGAGGCAATCTTCCGTTCACTCATCAGGATCAGCAGTTCCTGACAGTCGTGCTTGGCCAGATCGGATATGCAGTGGAAAATGCACGCCTGCTTAAACAGGCACGTGATTCTGCGGATGCTCTCAAGGAGGTTGTCAACTGCCAGGAAGTCAAGATCAAGGACGCCTGGGAGCAGATCCTGCGTTCGGAAAAACTCTCGGCGCTGGGTCAGTTGATCGCCGGTGTGGCGCATGAGCTCAACAACCCGCTGACATCCATTCTCGGTTATACCGGGCTGGCGATTGAGGCCCTGGGGGATGGGGATTCCAGGGTTGTCAACCGCCTGGACACGGTCATGAAAGAGGCGAGCCGGGCCACTCGCATTGTCCAGAATCTCCTGTCATTCGCCAGAACCCGGAAATCAGAAAGGCAGATGGCGCAGATCAACGATATCATCGAGAACATCATCTCTCTGCGTCGCTATGACCTTCGCTCAAACCGGATTGACCTTGTGACCGAGCTCGATCCCGAGCTTCCGAAGACCCTCCTGGATTCTGATCAGATTCAGCAGGTCCTGCTCAACCTGGTGAACAATTCGGCCCAGGCGATGGGATCAGATGGACTCCGCCAGATCACCCTTGGTTCCCATTTCGATGAAGATTCGGTGTATTTTTTCGTCAGAGACACCGGATGCGGGATTCCCGAATCTGTCGCATCCAGGATATTCGAACCCTTTTTCACCACCAAAGAGGGAGACTCGGGAAATGGCCTTGGTCTCAGTATTTCTTCGGGAATCATCAAGGAGCATGGGGGTGAAATGCTGCTCGAGAGCCAGGAGGAGATCGGAACCACAATGACTGTCCGGCTTCCTCGCACCAACCGGCCTGAGGTCCTTTCAGCCGAACGAAAAGAGGTTATCCCTGCTCCGCAGGCGGTCTCTGACCAGCGGATTCTTGTGGTTGATGATGAAGAGCCGATCGCCCTGCTGGTGGCTGAATACCTGGACAGCATGGGAAGCGAGGTTCATGTCTGCACCTCTGGAAAACAGGCTCTTGAGAGAATCGATTCGGAGGCATTCACACTTATTCTCAGCGATGTTCGAATGCCGGATGTGGATGGTTTCACCGTCTTCAAAGAGGTGGAAAAGCATCGTCCGGAGCTGGTCCGGCGCTTTGCTCTGATGACCGGAGATGTTACCAACAAGGAAATCCGCAAGTTTGCGGAGGACCATGGCCTTCCGATCCTGCATAAACCTTTCACCAAGCAGGAAGTTCTCGAAACACTTTCCCAGTTCGCCCTGACCTAATACTACAGCGCTAATCGGATTCGGCGAGAAGGATGTAAGTGGAGCATCCACAAGTGGATATTCAGCTAAGGCGTCATTCCCGCGAAAGCGGGAATCCAGATCCGGGCGGGGCATTCCTCGCCTCTCCGAAGATGTTACCCGGAATCCAATAAATCCGTAGCCGCACCAAGTGGATTCCCCTTTTCAGGGGAATGGCGTCGCGAGAACCCCTTTAGCGCTGCACCAATAGCGCTTCGCCCATTGAATCAGGTGCAGCCTCCTTTCTGCAGATGATCCGTTCAAGGCCAAAACGCGTGCCTTATATGGCGGTCGACCGGATTTCTCCTCCCTTGGAGTTTTTGTTGCCCCCTGTTAGCTTTCCCTTTTTCAAGAGGAGTTATGTCTTCACGCGGTTCGATTCATTGGTTCGGAACTCTTGTTCTCATCGGTGCGATTTTCTGCTGGTCCCTGATACCTCCCATGCTGAAGGTGTTTACATCCCTTCTGGATGGATGGACCACCAATGGGGTGCGCTACCCCTTTGCCTCTCTGCTTTTGATTTTTCCGCTTTTGTATGAGTATCGACACCGAGAGGTCGATCGCAGAATCTGGATGACAGCATTGATTCCGACCGCTTTCAATGTCATTGCACAGGTTTCCTGGAGCTGGATTCCCTATTATCTCGATGCAACCCGGATGGGTTTTTTTGTCAGGATCTCTGTGGTGTTTTCAATCCTGGGTGGTTTTGTCTGTTTCCCAGAAGAAAGGGGGTTGATGAAACACCCCTTTTTCTGGCTGGGAGTCATCGGCTGCTTTTTGGGAATCACCATCATGTCCTTCGGCGGGGAGGCAGTTCCGGAGGGGGCTTCGCTGGTTGGGATACTGCTGGCACTGGGCTGTGGTGCGAGTTATGGGCTGTATGCAGTGGCGGTTCGTTACAGCTTGAAAGGGGCGCGCCCCTGGGTGGCCTTTCCGGTCATCTCCTTTTACACCTCTTCGGCTTTGCTGGTCTTCATGCTGATAGAAGGCCAGCCGGCACAGCTGTGTGCGCTGACTGTCCCCCAGTGGCTGCTATTGCTGCTGTCGGCTGTGATTGGAATCGGTGCTGCGCACACCCTGTACTACATCGCCATCGAACGCCTGGGGGTGGCGATCAGCAGCAGCACCCAGCTGGTCGCTCCTTTCCTTACCTCCTATTGGTCCTACCTCGCGCTGGGAGAAATGATTACCCTGACACAGTGGATCGGTGGTATTATCCTCTTCCTGGGCGGGGTGGTGGTGATCCTTTCGCAGACCAGCATAACTGCTGAGGCTTTCACCTCTGAGGCTCTGGTTGAACCAGATGCACCTGATTGATCTGATGGGAAATGTCCTGCTCGAAGGGACTTCAATAAAAAGGAATCATGTTTACCGGACTCATCGAAGGCACTGGATGTGTGGAATCCCTCAAAACTGGTGAGGGTGGATGGATTCGTCTCGCCAGCCTGCCATGGACAGCAGCCGCTGTTCCTGGTGAAAGCATTGCAGTCAATGGTGTGTGTTTGACTGTGACAGCCAGCGAGGAGGGCTGGTTCACTGCGGATCTTTCACCTGAGACTCTGTCCCGTTCCAATCTGATCGATCTGAAAACCGGGGATCCGGTCAACCTCGAGCGCCCCCTCAGACTGGGAGACCGCCTGGGGGGCCATCTGGTTCTGGGTCATGTGGATGGAGTCGGCATCCTGGTTGAATCAGTCGCTGAAGGCGCTTTCTGGCGGATGGAATATGAAGTTCAACCCCAGCTGATGCGATACATTGTAGAAAAAGGCTCCATCGCAGTGGATGGAATCAGCCTCACCATTGCCGGCCTTGAAGATAATCGATTTGAAGTGGCGGTCATTCCATCGACTCGTGAGATGACCAACCTTCGCACCTGCAAGATTGGCCATCGCGCCAATATCGAAACCGACATCATCGCCAAACATGTCGAAGCGCTCCTCCACCCTTATCACGAAAGGGCAAAAATCACACAGGACTTTCTCAATGAGCATGGATTCATATAATGGCGGTCAGCCGATCCGGCGGGACTGGAAAAATTCAACCCCCGCTGGATATGTGTTTTGGAATAGATTTCAATTGAACCAATCAGCCGGGATAGCTCAGTCGGTAGAGCAACGGTTTCGTAAACCGTGGGTCCGGGGTTCGAATCCCCGTCTCGGCTCCATGCTTTTTCCTGATGCTGCCCCCATTTCAGAGGGTGTCTTCCCATAACAATCACCTGAACCACGAAAGGATGATTTCATGTACAGAACACTGATCTGGCTCGCACTCCTTGTGATCTCTGTGGCGATAGAGGCGCAGGACAATCCACCCGCGAGGAAGCAATCGAGTTTCTTTTACCCCCCCGCGATGATTCAGAAAGCAGTGTCGAATGCAGCCACCCACCCGTGGGCAAAGGATATCCAGGAGACCATCAGGACTCAGGCGCAGCCCTGGCTGGAGACTTCCGATGAGAAACTGTGGGAGATGATGTTCGGGCCTGGAATTACACGTTCCTGGATGGTCTGGTCGGATGGTTTCTGCCCGGCCTGCAAGAAGGATGTGCGCATGTATGACTGGGTGATCTCCATCTGGGAACACCCATTCAAAGTCCAGTGCCCCCACTGCAGCCAGCTGTTTCCGACGAATGATTTCGAGGCCTATTTTAAAACAGGCCTCGAATTGGATGGATCATTCAATCCGGCAAAGGCCGACCGGAAACTGCTGTTCAACACAGCCCATCCGGATCCCTCCGATCCGCTGCATCAGTTCGGGGTGGATGATGGCGAAGGTTATACCGAGGGGGGCAAACGCTGGCGGTTTATGGGTTATTTCCAGGTCGCGGGACAGTGGCGGCGCATGGTGGTGGGGGGAGCGCGCGCCCTTTCGGAGGCCTATGTGGCCACGGGAGATCCGGTGTATGCCCGCAAAGCCATGATCCTGCTGGATCGTGTGGCGGATGTCTTTCCGAATTTCATTTTTAAAGAACAGGGGCTGGTCTATGAAACCTCCGGACATCGAGGAACTGTGACAACCTGGCATGATGCCTGTGAGGAGGTGCGTGAACTGGCGCAGGCTTATGATGCGGTGTTTGATGGGGTTGCAGGAGATCAGGCATTGATTGATTTTCTGTCCCGCAAAGCAGCGGAAAACCAGCTGGCTAATTCAAAGAAGTCTCTGGCGGATATCCGAAAGAATATCGAGGACAGGATTCTCCGTGAAACTCTGGCCCATCCGGATAGAATTGAATCCAATTATCCTCGAACCCCGATCTCTTTGCTGACAATCCATGCAGTCCTCGGAGAGCCGGAGAGCCAGGCCCGGGTGGATGCACTCTTTGATGAAATCCTGAAAGAATCTTTGAAAGAGGAGGGCATGACCGGCGAGAAAGGGCTGGCGGGTTATTCCACCATCTTCCCCAGGGGAATTTCTGAGGTGGTCTTAAGATTTGAACGGGGCCAGCCGGGGTTCATGGAGCGCCTGTGTGAGCGTTACCCGCAGCTTTATCAGACCTTCCGGTTTCATGTGGACACCTGGTGCCTGCAGAAGTTCTACCCGGAGATTGGCGATTCGGGAGGCTTTGGGCTGCCGGTAGCGATATACAAAGGGGTGGATTTCAACCAGGGGACACTGGCTCCGACAGGCTATCAATTTCTTTACCACCTTTACAAAATCTACAAGGATCCCGCTTTTATCCAGGCGCTTTACCAGGCCAATAATAATTCCACCAATGGGTTGCCTCATGATTTGCTCGAGGAAAACCCGGCGCTGGTCCAGGAAACAGTCCAGAAGGTCATCGATCAGTCCGGCACGACGATTCCACTTGGGGATGTCAACAAGGAAGAATGGGGGGTATCGATCCTGCGTGGGGGCGAAGGGGAAAACAGTCATGCGGCATGGATCGACCAGGATGCCGGAGGGCGCCATGGGCATTTTGGAGGATTGAATATCGGCCTGTTTGCCTGGGGGCTCGATTTGATGCCCGATTTTGGCTATCCACCGGTCGGGTATGGTGGCTGGGGAGCACCGAAAGCGGTGTGGTATACACGCACCGCCGCACACAACACAGTGGTGGTGGATGGCAAAAACCATGCAACAGGAAAAGGCCGTGCGACTCTCTGGGGAAGCGGAGAAAAGGTTCACCTGGTGAGGGTTTCAGCCCCGGACCTGATCCAGGGAGCCACTTTTGAACGGACTTTAACCTCGATCGAGCTGGATGATCAGCGCTTCCTGATGTTTGATGTGTTCCGAGTGTGCGGTGGAAAAGACCATGCACGCTTTCCGTCATCGTTCTATGGGAAGGTCACCTGCGAGGGGTGGGTTCCTTCTGTGACTGCGGAGTATGGGTTCGATACAGAGACACGCGGATTCCGGATGGATCCCAACCCGCAGGCATCATGGAGTGTCGATTGGGCCATCGATGACCGGCTCAAACTGGCATCGATCAGCCATCCGATCCACCTGCGCCTGCATGAACTGACACAAGGCGCAATTCCGGCCCTTGGGGAGTGCTGGATCGCTGGAGGCCAGTTCAGTGGCCATGAGGAATGGATTCCCCGCCTGATGGTTCGGCGGCAATCCACAGATGAACCATTGACATCCACATTCATTTCGGTCATCGAACCCTATGCTGGAAGGCCGACCATTCGTTCGGTTAAACGCCTGGATGTATCTGTGGGGAGCTCCCCGGCTCGCGATGAACAGGCTGTGGCTGTCCAGATCGAGACTGCTTCGGGAGAAACAGTGGTTTATGCCGATGCGGCGGACAGGAGTGATCCGGCAGCGCCGGTCTGCCAGCTG
>JAANMV010004861.1_pt1 | contig 10232 bp, 7 predicted proteins | sample 7279661 | NCBI WGS metagenome assembly JAANMV01 (sample SAMN14094540, study PRJNA606508) | bioreactor metagenome | isolation source: A lab-scale SPAN reactor treating ammonium-rich wastewater day 121 | place: Ireland: Galway | collected 2017-05-16 | reverse complement strand
CGCGCGCTTGGCCTACCGCTCGCCACGACAGGCCCGTCACGAGGCTCTGGCGCTGGCAGCCTAAGGCAAAACTGTGTCCGAGAAATTCAGACCGCTACATCGCGGACCGTGGAATGGTCAGCAACCGCGCATCTCGAGTGTCCGCCGGCCCGGGCTCGGCTGACAGTTGACTGAGTGACAGCAGGCAACCTGGCCTGCTGGGCTCAGCTGGTCGCCCGTGAGAACGTGACCTTGGCATCTGCCCGGGAGACACCGACGACCTCGGACCTCGCAGGCGACCAGGGCCTGCCCGGTCCAGCTTACCGCACCCCGGGTCACCCCGAGAAGGACGCGCCCCAGTGCACCGCTTACGATTTTCCAGCCCCTGTATCTAACATAAAAGAGGCCACCTAAACTCGCACACTGAAGGAGCACTAGATCTGTGGACGAAGCAAGCTGCAGGGTCAATTTTTGTTGCTTTGCGGCAGGCCGGTTAGTGGCTAAGCCGGCACATAGTGCCGAATTCATAATGGACACAAGTGTATGCGATCAGCGGAGTATATTATTGCCCCTCCGACGGGAAATTCTCGGATCGACCTAAAGGAATTGTGGAGATATCGAGACCTCTTCGTTGTGCTGGCTTGGCGGGACATCGCTGTTCGATACAGACAAACCCTACTGGGTGTCCTCTGGGTCTTCTTGCAGCCATTGTTGACCATGGCAGTATTCACCATCTTGTTTAACAGGGTCGCCGGAATTCAAAGCGGAAGTAGCGCTCCTTACCCGGTGTTTGTTTTGGTCGGGCTACTCTTTTGGCAATATTCTGCCGGGGCGATCAATAGCGTTTCCAACTCTATTATTGGAAACATTAATTTAGTCAAGAAGGTCTACTTTCCCAGAGTGATTGTTCCCGCAGCTGCAGCCACCGCGGGACTGATCGATCTATTGGTGGCCTCGATTGTTTTGATCGGATTAATGCTTTACTATCGTCTCCCCCTCCCCAGTGCTCTCGGAGTGGTCGTGCTACCCCTCCTGATTCTCATCGCCTTCTTGTTTGCACTGGGCCTAGGTCTTTTCCTCGCTTCGGTTAATGTTCGCTATCGCGATGTCCGATACGCCCTGCCATTCTTTGTTCAACTTTTGATGTATGTTACTCCAGTCATCTACCCCGTTAAGTTGCTTGACAGCCAGCCAGAGCTTAGGAGTATGGTTCTGTTATTCAATCCGATGTCTGGTATCATTACAACGGCTCGAGCCGGATTGTTAGGAACCGAGCCCATCAACTTCACTATGATGCTAATCGCTCTCGTTGCGGCGCTAACGTATTTCGTATTGGGGTTGTATTGGTTTGGACGGACCGAAAGCGACATTGTAGATGTCGCTTGAGCGTATGAAGCAAGAGCCCATAATAGATGTCGTCGGCCTAGGAAAATCCTACCAGATCGGCAGTCGCAAAGAGCCCTACGTCTCGCTGAGGGAAGAGATTATGAAGCTGGCTTCCTTCACGGCCCGCCAAACTCGGCGAGCAGAGAGTATTTACTGGGCCCTGAAGGAAGTATCCTTCAGCATTTTTCAAGGAGAGGCCATCGGCGTCATCGGGCGAAATGGCGCAGGTAAAAGCACTCTACTGAAAGTGCTTTCAAGAATAACGCCACCCACAGCTGGCAGAATACGAATGCGCGGGCGGGTCGCAAGCCTTCTCGAAGTAGGTACCGGATTTCACCCAGAATTGACCGGCCGAGAGAATATCTTTCTTAATGGCGCTATTCTTGGGATGACGCGAAAGGAAATTCGTCAAAAGTTTGAGGCTATCGTTGATTTCGCGGAGGTCGAGCAGTTTCTTGAGACACCTGTGAAACGTTACTCTAGCGGTATGTATGTCAGACTCGCGTTCGCTGTGGCCGCCCATTTAGAGCCTGAAATATTGATCGTGGATGAGGTATTGGCCGTCGGTGATGCGCGATTTCAGCAGAAATGCCTCGGAAAGATGGGAGAAGTCAACCAAGGGGGGCGAACAGTAATATTTGTAAGTCACAACATGGGCATGATAGCTTCGCTCTGCAAGCGAGCTATTCTCCTACATAGCGGACAACTAATGTTCGACGGAAGTGTTGCCGAAGCCACCAATCGCTATTATACCGAAAACGGCGTCTATTCTCCGTCTCACGTAGACTTTCGAACATTCGAAAGAAGAGTAGGTGACCGATATGCGACGCTGTTGGAGGGGCGAATCGAAAATACTCAAGGCATCGAAGTGCAGGAGATCGACATCCGAAACCCGTTCCGAGTCACGATGGTCTATGAACTCCACGAAGACGTGCCTCAGGCCCCTAGTCCCAATTTCCATTTTTACAACTCTCAAGCACAGTGCGCCTTTGTTTCGCCCGGTCCAGTTCGAGAGGACGCAAAACTTAACGCAAGAACACGGGGCTGCTATCAAGCCACCTGCTTGGTGCCTGGAAACCTCTTAAATAACGACTTATACTATATTGGGTTAGCCCTAACTTTTGTACACTCAGGAGTCCACGTGAGCTTTTGGGAAAGAAATGCGCTGTCCATTGTCGTTGTTGATCCTATTGATGAGACACTGGAAGTGCGGAGCGGCTATAGTGGTGCCATTCCTGGAATTGTGCGACCGATTCTCGAATGGGAAATCCGCCCGCTCCGGTGAAACAGTTATGCTGTTGTCTATATTATCAAAAATTTGTATATATAGAAGTGTTTGCAAGAGGAGGAGATTTGGGTGTCGGATAGGCCTCTGGTAACCATAGGGTTGGCAGTATACAATGAAGCGCCGTTTATTGAGGAAACATTGGCGGCCGTGATAAACCAAACGTTTAGAAATATTACTATACTGGTATCGGACAATGCGTCAACCGATGACACACTCGAAATTGTTCAAAGGCTTGCCAGGACGGACGACCGAATAGTCTTGATTAGGAACTCCGAGAATGTGGGTTCTTTGAACAACCACATGCAGATTCTCCAATTATCCAATACTGAGTATTTTATGTTTCTCGGAGGGCATGATCTCATTGCTCCAGACTACATCGAAGCCGCTGTCCGCTGTTTATCCAAATCCCCTGGGCTGTCAATGGTTTACTTCAAACACCAGTATATAGGATCCGATGGCCAATTCATCAATGGTCCACCGACTAGCGACATTGACACAACCGCGGTGAACGGGACTGGAACAAGACTGTTAAAGACCTTTCTGGCGTTGGGGAATTGCTCCTGTTTCCATGGGGTCTTCCGAACATCCCTCCGTAGGGGCATTCCAATGGTGGGATGCGTGGGGGCCGATAACTTAATCTTATTCCACATTGCAGCTAACGGACCGGTGAAGTGTTTAGATGAGGTAAAGTTCTTTCGCCGACAGACCCGCGCCATAGAGACGGAAGCCGAGGCCTATTCTCGCTATGAATCATACGGCATCAACACCCGTCAAGGGTTGCTTCCGTTCACATTGGCACATCTGGACTACCTGAGCCAAGTGGTTCCTTCGTTGTCCATTCGCGAGAGATTGGTCGTCTGTAATGCCATCCTAGAAAAAGGGTGCACCAAGCACCGCAGTACTCTGAACTTTCTAGCATCACTCTTTACCTTCGCCTTATGCAGGAGAGACCTGGTCATAATCATTTCGTGTTCCATCTTGTTTGGGCGTAGGCTTGGGCTGCGTCTCAGGCGCTGGTTGCTCAAATGGCGGTGGCCAAATGAAAGATGATCGCGACGCTTGCCTATTGACAGCCCTTCTCTCCCCCCGCGTGGTGTCACTCAGCAGCGGATCGCTGCTCCCAGATTAGAGACCTTCTGTATAGAAGGTCTAATCTGGGTGGAAGATAATAAGCTCATGGGTGACTCTTGGCTCCTCGCTCTGATTTGGCACCTGTTCGCATTGTGACTCTAAAGAAAGCCCGCCAAAAAGGTGCGTGGGCCCACCCAGTATACCTAGGAGCGCAATCTAGGGGTAGCGATTACCGTGCGTGTTTTTGTCGACGTTCGCAGTGCTCAGGGAATGATGCCGGGTGTAAAATATTACATAACCCGTCTGCTGCGGTGGCTTCCCAAAGTTCGTCCCAAGAGCCAGTATATTGGCTTGACCACCCGCAGTTTGACCCGAGGTCTATCAGACAAAGACCGCCAGGACATTGGAGCGCCCATCACTCAAGCCTTCGTGCCCCGATTCCTACTGGATGCAGTGTGGCGTTATCATCCTCGAGTCGGTTGCGATGCGCTGGCACGGACTTGCGATGTTTATCACGTAACCGACAGTCGCCCCCCGATTCTGGCAACCCCCCCCCTAATTACGACGGTGTATGACTTGGTCTGGGACCGGGAACCGCAATGTTACTCCTACCCGGTACGCGAGAAGTTGCGGTCATTGCTACACCTGCACCTGTCTCGTTCTCGGCTAGTGCTATCCATCTCGGACAGCACTAGTCGAGATTTAAATAAGTTTTATGGAGTAAACTCCGCACGGATCCGAACCGTTCCGTTGGCATGCGATGACGTCCAGCGGTTGGATGAAATCACGGCCGCGCGGAATCGCGAGCGGCTGAGCGTCGCGTTCTCGCAATATTTCTTGATGATCGGTCAGGAGATGGTCAAGAAGAATACCCCGTTGGTTTTGCGTGCCCTCAAGGAACTTCGCAGTGAGGGGCGGGAGGATGCGCATCTCGTCCTAATTGGGCGGCCGGGGAATGATTCGGAGACAATTAACCAAATGGTTCAGGAGTTCCAGTTGGAGAACGTAGTGTTAAGGTTGGGCTATTTGACCGAGTGTGACTTGATATCCGTTTTCCAAGGCGCAAAGGCACTCCTGTATCCGTCTTTCTATGAAGGATTTGGATTGCCCCCACTTCAGGCCTTCCATCTCGACATTCCTGTCATTTGCTCGGGGAGAGGGAGTTTGCCAGAGGTCGTTGGAGATGCTGCGCTTATTGTTTCCCCTTATGATGTAGGCCAAATGACGGCTTCTATGCGGTCGATATTGAACGAAACTTCGACAACGCGAGACCTGATTAGTCGGGGTAGAACGCGCCGAGGATTGTTTGCCTGGAAGAGAACGGCTCAGCGGACGGCGGAGGTCTACGAAGAGTTGTTACGCCTTTCCAAGCCGCGCTAGTAAAGGACGCACGACATTTCGCCGAACTACTCGTTTGAGTTTTCTTGACAAAGATTCTGGGAAGGCGGGCAATACATATTCCGCGAAGATTTCCCGGAGAGACTTTACCAGGAGCATAAACTGCTGCTCATCGCGCTTTTCGGGATCAAAGAGGCCCTTCCAGTTTTCCTGTGCCTTAATCCAGATTTCGAGTTCGTCGCGAGGATCAAAGTCGGTCTTGTCGCGACGAGCTCTGAAGAGCCCAATTGCGTGAAAGAGTTTAGCTTCCGAAAGGGAAAGGCGCCCTGCAAAGAACATTGAACTGCGGGCATGCAATTCAAAGGGAAGTCGAGAGACGGCCGTACCGCTGGCTCTAAGGAACTCGAAGGCTAGCGCCAAAGCTGCTTGGTCACTGCCGGCAACCGAGTTCCACTCAACAGCTTTGCCTCGATAGTCCAGAAACAATCTGTGGATGTAGCGGGCCCAATGGCTCGATAGATCCACCCCGCGAGGCGAAAGGATGACCCCGGAATTAAAGTAGGGGGGCATTTCCTGGTTGAAGCCCATCGCATAACCCGCCTTTTCCAGATCTCCTCCAAGTTCTACAACCAGCGGCCATACGCGCTCCTCGGGTAGACCGAGACCTTGCGCCGGATAGAGTTCTTGCCAAACGGTGAGGGGTACCCGGTTGATGAAGTCCGTCAAAGCCCAGATCCCTGGACCGAGGTCAGCGAAGGGACTGAGGTCTCCAAAGACTACGGTATCTACGTCAATAAGAAGAATTCTGGAATTGGAAGCCGGCACTTCAAACCCACGCAATTTGTTTAGCATTGGGCCCTCATCTGGCGTGCCCAACGGATCGTGAACCGAGATGCGTGCGCCGCAATGCTTCGCCAGTCTTACAACGGATTGGGGCGGCGACCCAATGCAAGCAAGATGGAGTGGCCAAAATCTAGCATTTCCTGCGTTCATCAGCCAGGAGCCCAAAAACATGAGAGCTCTGGCCTCAAAGACGCAGGGGGAACAAGACATTGCATTGGCCCCCACCCGCCCTTGAAAGTCAGCTACGGTCACGACATCAATAGGCAAGTTGGTATGGCAATTCCCTGACAAGAGTAAGATATCTGAAAGGCCATGGCACGGTGGATGCCCAGCGGTGTGTGGGCAGCGGCTAGCCGCGCAGCTTCACGCAGGGAGGCCGCGAATAACATGCGACTGACGGTGAGGGGGATTGCGGTGCTTCAGAGTCCGTGAACCTTCGACGATAATAGAAATACCCCCCCTTCGACCCCACGAAACTGAAGTCGAAAATTCGGGAAACGTTCTATCCAACGGAGCGCTACGTCAGCCTCCCGGCCCTGGGCAAGGAGCACAACACAACTCGGATTAAGCCTATTGCAGAGAAGCGGTAAAGCCGGATATTTTGACTGCTTCTGTACGCGCTCGGGTGGGCCGTTCACGATAAGGATGTCGATTTGACCTGCTTCCAGTTTATCAACGTCGTACCAGCACCAGATTTCATTTGAAAGAATGGTTGCCACAATGGGGGCGTAGACTAAATCAACAACCGCTGACAGGCTATGAGCCGTTATGAGCGCCTTACACAGGTCTACGGCTGACTCGTCTTGTTCGAGACAAACAAGCCGCGCGCCACAAGCCTGGACTGCGTGTCCGAGTAGCACACAACCCGTCCCACAACCAAGTGCCACTACAAGACTTGGTTTGACAGCATTGATTTGTAAAATTGCCTCTCGGAGCAAATCCGGGCCCGCCGAATCGTCCCCGCTGGGTTCGGGTAGAGGGAGCGAAGACGCAGGCACGACCGGCAGACACTCAATTAGAGTCTCGAGACGGGAAACGTCAGAGCGCTCTGTTGGGCCAGATTGCCTGCGTGCCAAGCGGTGCTCACTGCGATGTGCCTCCAAATAGGAGAGGCTCAACAAAGAAGACTTCACCCCCGTCGCCAAAGCGAACCAAAACTGCCATCCAATGAGATGGCTAGCCCCGGCCGTCATCAGAACAACCGTGACACTGCCTAGCACGAGGCCCAAGATCGATGTCGGCTGTCGATCTTCACTGGCTCGCTTGCCTGGCTTAGGTTTGGCAATTGATCCACGCAGCTTTCGAAGCGAGTGCTCGAGGGGGCGAGTAAGCTCGCGGCGAACGATTCGGCGAGCCGTCGTCCAAATACTTTGGCGAAAGTAAGGGTAGACGTGCTTCTTCAAGAGTAGATTGAGCCTGAACGCAAGCTGTGCTACTTCAACTTCTGCCGCTTGGCGCGTCTTTGGGAAAGGCGCAGATCGCTGAACCAAAGAGTCTCGCCAGATCAACCATTCGTCGACAATATCGAAGTCTAAGGCAGTCTTTCGCAGGCGGAAGATACCTGGGAGGTGCATGAGAACAGTATTGTCCACGGTTAATACCCCCCCCCAAAAGCCGATAATGTGCGCATGTAGTTGAAGAGGTAACTCGTGGATCGGATGACCTAGTTCTTTGAGCTTCATCAACGCGATGGCGAACCCAAGTTGGTCGCTTCCGGCGACCGAAACCCATCCCGGATCTCGAATTCGACAGGCGTAGCGCTCGTAAATATCCATCATTACTTCGTACCAAGTGGCTCGCAATGGGCAATCTTTCGAAAGAAGGATAGCCCCAGAGCTATAGTAGGGCGGCATCAAACTTTGGTGTCCGCGAGAGGGATCTTCTAGTTCAAAAACCCCCCCAAGTCGATAGAATTGAGGATACATCAGGGTGTGGATCGACAGGTCAAAACTAGCTAGCACTTCACGCCAAACCGGAAGCGAAACCCTGCAATACCACTCGGGGGAGGCCCAAATCCCGTCGGGTAATTGCGCGTATAGGTCCGGAGGCTGAAGAAAAACCGTATCGCTGTCGATGAGCAGTATTCTTTCGCTAAGCGGGGCAACCTCAAGACCGCGGAGTTTGTTCAACGTTGGGCCTAAGTCAGCGTTACCAAGTGGCTCTGCCATATGCAACTGGGCCCCGCACGCTGCAGCCTTCTCCACAACGGACTGGGGGGGCTCACCTATCGATACTAGATGCAGGGCAAAGCGTCCTGGATGAAGATTGAGTTCCTTCCAGGCGCCTAGGAACAGTAATGTTCGAGCCTCAAACGTTCTACGAGCACCGGAAAAATGACTCTTGCCAGCCCAACCTGCGAAGTCGGAAACAGTCACTACATCCAGCAATTCAGACATCGATCCACCTCAATTTCTGCGAAACCTTTCAGCCCCCTGCCTCACTGAGCTTGCATTGAAGCACCTTCACATGCCAGATTAAAGATATCTTGGGATGCACTGACAGGTCCCCAAGTCAGACGACCACTTTGCGATTGGCGATTGGCGCTCGCTCGTGCATGGGCATCGGGGTCTGGAGGAGGGAGCCCGACCCCCTGGAAGAGAGGCACTATGCGGGCAGACGTTTCGGTGGTCATCCCTACCTGGGGTGAGGCGCGGGCGGCTAACGTTGAGGCCCTCCTCGACGACCTCAGGTGCCAAACATTGAAGCCAGTGCAGGTTGAAGTTGTGCGTAATGTCGCTCCCAATGGCCGTGCCCGCAATCTCGGAGCGGAGCGTACCACGGGAGAAATTGTTGTTTTTTTAGACGATGATGTTCGACTTGGTCACGAACGCATCCTGGAAAGTCTGGCGAACGCACTTCAACAGTCTGCCTTTGGCTTGGTTGGCACCTCGCAGGTCCTTCCCCCGGACTCATCACCCTTTGAACGCACGGTGGCCAGGCAACTCAGTCGGAGCCAGTCTCCGATCGTTACCACTTATGTCGATAGCGACATGGTTACCACTCAATGCTGCGCTGTCCGCCGAGACGTTTTTACGCGGCTGGGTGGATTTCACGAGGGCTTGCTGCGAGGTGTCGACCCGGAGTTTCGCTACCGTGTGAGGGAGGCCGGAATGCGCATCGTAGTGATTCCTAATGCCTGGCACTATCATCCTGCACCCGCCTCCATCAGGGCTCTTACCCGCCAAGCCTTTCGCGATGGATATTCTTCGTCCCAGGTCTTTCAGCAGCACCCTGAGGCGGTCATCTTCAATCCGGAAGGGCATGTGTCCGACTTTCAGGCCCAACGCAGCCAACTCGCCAGGTATCGCGGCCGGCTAGCTGCAATCGTCAGGCAAGTTCTCTCGGGCGAGTGGCTGGGAGCACTTTATGGCTTCGTATACGTGACTGGTTATGTCTGGGCTGTCATCCGCCGCCCCGCTGTGCCTCAGCAGCGCCAAGTCACTTCTTGACCGGGGATGTTTCAGTTGTCGGAGCGATGCCGGGGAACTTGATCTTGGCCCCGAATGGAGAAACCATATCCGCGTCGCTTATCAGTTCCTGTAATACTCCAAACTGCTTGGACTCCAGGAAGATGTCCTCAATGGCGGGCTTCAGGTCCTCGTAACTGGACCGCACGGTTCCTATCTTGAGGAAGGTGACGCCGATAGGGGTGAGAATCGGTTCACTGACCGCCCCAGGCTTCAATTCCACCAGAACTTCCGAGGCATCCGGGCCCAACAAAGCCTGGACCGCTGGCTGCGTCAGGAAGCCCACTCGTCCGCCGTTCTTCTTGCTGTTCTCCTCTCCCGAGTAGTTTGCTGCAAGGGCGGAGAAGCTATCTCCTCTCTTGAGCTTGGCCGAGACCACGTCAGCCTCGGTCTGGCTCGGCACCATGATGCAAAAAAGCTCATACTGGGTCAGTTCGCTCTTGAAAAGGTCGTAGATATGACGCTTCCAACTCTCGGAAACATCCTTAAGGACCATCTTGCGCATAAAGAGCCCGGCGCGGACCTCCTGGTTGACGACCTCCCGCATCGAAGGGTCCTTCGTTGCTTCATCCGGGAGCTTAAAGGTTCCGTAAGTAAGTCCCTGGCCACTCTTGCGGGCCTTTTCGACCTCATCGTCGGAAACGGATATTCCCAATCTCTTGGCTTCCTGGATAACCGCTTTTTGGGCGCACAGCAGTCGAAGAACCTCGTGACCCACCACGAGTTTGAGTGCGCTATCAAACTCGGCCTGCGTGATAACTTCGCCATTGACGGTGGCCACCGATATCCGTCCTGGCTCCCGGCGCACGTGCCGAACTCCGGCAACAAAGCCCAGACACCCAGCAACAATGAGAGTAATA
>JAANMV010004858.1_pt1 | contig 10237 bp, 7 predicted proteins | sample 7279661 | NCBI WGS metagenome assembly JAANMV01 (sample SAMN14094540, study PRJNA606508) | bioreactor metagenome | isolation source: A lab-scale SPAN reactor treating ammonium-rich wastewater day 121 | place: Ireland: Galway | collected 2017-05-16 | reverse complement strand
TTCAAATGTACCATCACGATATACAAAGTCAGCAAAAGATTGGAGTTCAATTCCTTGATTATCTCCTTTTTTATCTATTTCTTTATAAATATCAAACGCATCATTAAATAATTTTTTTTCAATCAGTAACCTTGCAAGTAAATGAGAGAAATTTATATTCTCATTCTTAAATTTTCTTACTACTTCAATTGTTTCATCAAGCGCACCAGGTTTATTAGAATATGAAAGAACTCTGCTTTCAATCTGCTGATATTGTGAAGAATTAGTTTTTATAAGTCCGCAGTATTCGTTTGCTGCTTCACGATATCGCATTGTAATCTGATAAAGTTCTGCAAGATCATAAGAAAATAAATATGGATCTTTTGATAACTTTTTGCCAAGACTCAGGTATTCAATAGCCTTTTCAAAATCACGCTTTTCAATTGCGTAGTTGGAAATGATCCGAATAGCCATCTGATTGGACTTAAACTGATTAATAGCATCTTCCCAAACCTTATAAGCTTTTACATGATCGCCTGATGTGTAATATGTGGAACCGAGCATTCCATATAGACTTATATCTTGAGGCGACAGTTTAATTCTGGCTTCAATCAATGAAACTGATTCGTTATATTTTTTAAGCTGAAGGTAAAGTGTGTTAAGTTTATTAAAGAACTGAACATTATTCGGATCTTTTTGATTAAGGTTTTCAATTATCTCAACCGCTTTGTTTAGATCACCTTGTTGTTCATAGCTCTCAGCAAGCATAAACAGATTTTGATCCATTTGGTTTTGCTGAGCTTGTAGAGGAAAAAGCAAAAATAAAGTTATAAGAATTTTCTTTAGCATAATCTAAAAATAGCAATTAATAACAAGCATTCAAGGGAAGAAATGTTTCTGCAAGTCTGTAATATTTGAGAACAATGGCACACTGATTTAACGGATGTAACTGAATAGAACTGATTTAAATCCATTAATATCCGTTTAATCAGTTCAATCTGCGTTCTATTTGTATTTAAGACAACTTAAACATAACGGGAATTGTTACTTCTGCTTTTACAAGTTTGTTGTCTTTAATTCCGGGAGTGAATTTTATTTTCGTAATTACATCCATTGCGGCTTTATTACATTCATCATTAAGACTTTAGTTTCTATCTCATTCTGTTCTACCTCTTCGGGGATATTTTATTTTACTTTGTATTACATACATTCCACTAATTAGCCCGTGCATATTTTCAACCATTGGTAAAAAATCATCTTCATTAATGAGTTGATTGGTTTCAAAATATTAAAATGAGACTAATAATTAGCGGCTAAATCTGTAATAGTAGATTGTAAATCCTACTTCTGACCTGCATTTTGTCTTAATATCCAATTATATCTTGTCAAAAAGAAGCTAAAAAGAAATAAATAATTCCTGCTCCTACGAAAAATCAAATGGAATAATCTTTGTTATTAAATAATGTTCTAATAATAAACTTACTAATATTGTTATAACATTTATTAACAAAACCATTGTGTGAAATTTTATCGCTTAAAGTAATTTTTACTTAGACAATTCAGTTTTATATTTGGAAATCAGAATTGAGTATTATTTCATAACTAAATAACTATCAACAATTAAAAGGATTAAATAACATGCGTAAATTATTTTTGATCTTACTTTTTTCATTTACATCAATAATCTATTTCTCTTGCGATTCTGCTGAAACACCTGCAGATAATTCCGATATTCCCGCTGATCCATCAGGTGTAACAGTACCGGCACCGACAAAAAACAATGTTTTGCCGTCTGCAACATTTACTGCTGCTGGTAACAGAATAAAATTAAACCTTCTCGGCTTGCTTGATCCTACAACACAACAACCAATTGTATTTAACTATAATTCTTCAAGTCCACAAAGCTCTAATCTTTTTATACAAGAAGATGGAGTTGTAAAAGGATTGAAAGTAACAAAAGTTGGATCAGGCAATATTCTTACTGCAGATGTGGTGTTTTTAGTTGATAACTCAGGTAGTATGGATCAGGAAGCTGATTCAGTTGCTGCAAGTATAATTGAATTTGCAAATTTCTTGCAGGCAAGCGGACTTGATGTAAAATTTGCAGTGGTTGGTTTTTCTGTAAGCGGCGATATTAATGGCGGAATTAATTTTACCACTGCTCAAAAACTTAGCACTTACTTAAATCATTCTACTGGTACCTATAGAACCGAAGGTTTTTCAGGACCTGATAGCGCTAACCTTTATAACAGAGCACTTAACTTTGGTTATGCAGGAGATGAAAACGGTGTAATGGCTGCATTTTTTGCAGATTCAGTTTATTCCTGGAGACCAGGAGCTCAGCGTGTCATGGTTTTATTTACCGATGAACCAACTCAGAATATGGATGGAATACATTGGACAAATGCACAAGCTTGCAGTTTACTCAGCGGCAAGGCAACAATTCACACTATTTATAGTGCTGATACAACTTATTCCAGCTGGAATCAATATAACGAAAGACCTTGGGAGGTTTCACTCTGCACCGGCGGTACTATTAAATTCATACCTTACGATGCAACCGGTTTATCATTAAAGGATCTTCCAGTTGCCGGCGCTCTTGCAAACAGCTATCTTGTTGAATATGTTACATCACAAACAGGTAAAGCTCATACTGTTAAAATCACAGTAATTACCTCTACAGCTGATGGTGTTCAGACATTTAATGTAACGTATTAGTGTAACGTATTAGCGTAAGCTGATAAATTTGTTAAAAGCCAGTCACACAGAAGTGATTGGCTTTTTTATTAACCAAAAGTATATCACACCCAAACAAGTCTTAATTGCTAAACAAATCATTCTTTGGTACTTTTGCATTCAAATTCTTAGCAAATGAAAAAAGTTTTTATATTAGGCTCAACCGGTTCAATTGGTGTTAATACTCTTAATGTTATCCGTAATTTTTCTGATAGATTCAGTGTTATCGGATTAACTGTTAACTCAAGGATAGATTTACTTGAACAACAAATAAAAGAGTTTAACCCTGAGTTTGTTGTTGTAACTGATGAATGCAAAGCTAAGGAGTTAAAATCTAATGTCGGTAATATTTGTGAGGTTCTTTCAGGTTATGATCAAATATTAAATACTGCTGCAGAAAGAGATTATGATGTACTGCTTGGCTCCATTGTTGGGTTTTCAGGACTTGCGCCAACGCTGGAAGCTATAAAACGCGGAAAAAGAATTGCGCTGGCTAATAAAGAGACTCTTGTTGTTGCTGGAGAAATTGTTACAAAACTTGTTCTTGAAAATAATGCCGAGATAATTCCAGTTGATTCGGAGCATTCAGCAATCTACCAATGTCTGATTGGAGAAAAACTAAACGAAGTTGAAAAGCTGATTTTAACTGCTTCCGGCGGACCTTTTCTAAATAAAGAAAAAACATTTTTTGAAACAGCCACTTTGGATGAAGCGCTTAACCATCCTAACTGGAAAATGGGAAATAAAATTACTATAGATTCCGCAACAATGATGAATAAAGGACTTGAAGTTATTGAAGCAAGATGGTTATTTGGTTTACCTGTCGAAAAAATTAGTGTCGTTATTCATCCGCAATCAATAATCCATTCTATGGTTCAGTTTGTTGATGGATCAATTAAAGCACAGCTTGGTCTGCCGGATATGAAATTACCGATTCAATATGCGCTTACATTTCCGGAAAGATTAAAAAATGATTTTAAGCGTACGGATCTGCCGGCAATAAATAACTTTACGTTTTTTGAGCCTGATTTTGATAAGTTTGAGTGCTTAAAATTAGCCTATAATGTAATAAGAACTGGTGGAACAACACCTTGTATTTTAAATGCAGCAAATGAAGTTGCTGTCGATAAGTTTTTAAAAGGAATGATCAAATTTTCTCAAATACCTTATTTGATAGAAAAAGCACTGAACTACATTGAAAATCACTCCGAACCTGATATTGAAATAATTTTTGAGTGCGATAGAAAAACAAGAGAGTTTGTTCTGGATGCTGGATGATAGATGCTGGATACGAGATACTTGAAGCTATATTAAATTTTAGATTTATTATGGTAGTAAAATAAATTATAAAGATTTGGAAATCTTGCAATTGGCAAAAGAAATTATGATTGGTATTCATAAAATAACTTTGAATTTGCCAAAGTTTGAATTGTTTGAAGAAGGCAGTCAAATTAGAAGATCAAGTAAATCAACAAAATCAAACATTGTTGAAGGTTTTGGTAAAAGAAATTATTAAAATTAAATCTTAGAAAAGAAGATAAATTGATTTCTACAATCAGTTCAATCTAGTCATTTAGTGATAAATGATTTTAAATCAAGTATCGAGTATCCGGAATCAAGCATCCGGAACCAATTTTAAAAAACGAAATAATAAAAAGACTTAGTTTAAGGAGTTTACAAATAAAATGGATTACATAATTTATTTTGCGATTACAATCGGCATTTTGGTTTTCATTCACGAGTTTGGACATTTTGCTGCTGCAAAGTTATGCGGTATGCGTGCCGATGTATTTGCTATTGGATTCGGAAAAAGATTGTTCGGTTGGAATAGAAAATCCGGATTTTCATTCGGTGAACTGCCAAAAGATTTTGATGGTGAAGGAAATACAGATTACCGATTAAGTTTATTACCGCTCGGAGGATATGTTAAAATAGCAGGAATGGTTGACGAAAGTATGGATACAAGTTTTGTTGAAAAGGAACCACAGCCTTACGAATTCCGCGCAAAACCATTATGGGCAAAAATTTTTGTCATTACTGCTGGCGTTTTTATGAATCTTATGCTTTCCTGGATAATATTCTGGGGAGCAATTTTTTTCCATGGAAAACCAATAACACCTACTACAACAATTGCTTTTGTAGAAGAAGGTAGCCCTGCAGCATTGTCTGGATTCCAATCCGGAGATAAGATATTAAGTATTAACGGAAAACAAATTAACAATTGGGAAGAACTTCGCTCAAATATTTTTATCAATACAATTGGTGAAAATTTAAATGTTAAGTTGGAACGTAACGGCAAGACAGAAAATCTTTTAATTGATAGAAAATTAATTCCCGAAGATGAAAGCATATCTCAATACCTGATTCCACAAGGAGAAAAACCTGGCATTGGTGATGTTCTAAAAGATTCACCAGCAGAAAAATCCGGACTTCAAACCGGTGATATTTTGCTAAGTTTAAACGGAACTCCACTCTACTCAACAAAACAAGCAACTGAATTAATTTCTGCAAATAAAGGGAAAGAAATTCAGCTTGTAGTTAAACGTAAATCCGAAGAGATTAACATCGCGGTTACACCCGGCGAAGATTCAAAAATAGGAGTTGTTCTTTTTACAACACTTATGGGCGAGACAAAAATGCAAACCTACGGAGCATTTGAATCTATTTATTATGGCTGGAAAGATATTGAGAAATTAACAGCACTTACTTTTCAGATGATAGGAAAAGTTTTCTCGGGTAATATTGAAGTTAAAAAAGCTTTTGGCGGACCGATTAAGATTGCACAAATTGCTGCAAAGTCCGCAGATTCGGGTATAGCAAGTTTCTTATATTTTCTTGCACTGCTAAGTCTTAGCCTTGCAATACTTAACATAATGCCGTTCCCTGTTTTAGATGGTGGTCATTTAGTAATGATAATAATTGAAGCTATAATCAAGAGGGAAATACCTATTAAGATCAAAGCGGCAATACAAAATACAGGATTAGTTCTTCTGCTTCTGTTGATGGCTTTCATAATCTATAATGATATAATTTCCTTGTGAAATAATCTTTAAGGAAATTTTTTTAGAGAATTATAATTGTTATTAACCAATATTCAGTAAAGTTTTTGGTCAATTCATTTGGGTTGTATTAAGGATTGCTGAGCTCAACATTTTTATTCCTGACAAATTCTATGAAAATGCAGATTTGGTTAGTTGCACTTTGCATAGTCAAAGTGTGGCGTTAAATTTAATCAGTCTTTCACAGGTACAGACTGACACAAGAAATTTTTTCATTGTTTATATATTTCCCTTCTATCACATTTCTTTACCAATCATAAAAAAGGTTCCTGTTATAAGCTATTCAACCTATAAGTTTCGGCACAGGAACAACCTGATTCTATTTTAATTTTGTTAAGATTATATTTGAAATGGATACTGCAGTAATTAAAACAAAGCTTGGCTTAAAAAAATATCAGACTGAAAATCTATATAAGACAATAAATATTTTGAAAAGAAAAAATCTATATTGGATAACTCAGGTTTCCGGCTGGGGATTATTCACTGTTGTAAATCTTTTGATAATTTCTTCGTTTGAATCAATCACATTCAACAGAATAGTTTTATGGATGACACTGGGAATTATCGGTTTAGCAGCATCTCATTTTTATCGTTATTATATAAAGAAGAATAATTGGTCTGTTTTACCATTAAGAAAAATTGCACCAAGGGTTATCACTGGCAGCTTTATAACCGGTTTAATAATTTATATACCTGTTTTTTTCACTGGTTATTTACTTGGAGTTGAAAAAGATGCTCAACATTTAACAGCTTCCATCGCAGTAAGTATAATTAATTTAACAAGTATAATGCTTGTATGGTCGCTTATTTATTTTGCCATTCACTATTTTGAAAATTCCAAAAAAGCTGAGATTGAAACTCTAATTTTTGAGGCAGCTGTAAAAGATTTTGAGCTTAAGACATTAAAGGCTCAGTTAAATCCTCATTTTATGTTTAATGCAATGAACAGTATTAGAGCCTTGATTGAAGAAGATCCACAAAGAGCAAAAGATGCAATTACAAAACTTTCTAACATTATGAGATATACTCTAAGAATTGAAAGAACCGAAACAGTGCCTCTTTCTGATGAATTAAAAACCATTCGAGATTATCTTGATCTGGAAAAAATCCGATTTGAAGAAAGATTACAATATAATATCAGCTCAACTCCCTCTGCAGACAGGGTTGAAATTCCGCCGATGATGGTTCAGACATTGGTTGAAAACGGAATTAAGCACGGAATTTCAAAATTAACCGGAGGCGGAGAGGTTGATATTACTGCTTCTACTGATGAATCAACATTAATAATTCAAATAAGAAACAACGGGCAGTTTAATGAAACTGCTTTAAAAATTTCTCAGGGTTTTGGCATTAGTAATACTAAACAAAGGCTTTCTCTTTTATATGGAGAAAAAGCATCATTGTCTTTAAGTAATGAAAACAAAAATATAGTTTTAGCAACACTTAAAATTCCATCAGGAGATACAAGATTATGAAAGCATTAATAATTGATGACGAAAGATTAGCAAGAACTGAATTAATCAGATTATTAGAGCCATTTAAAGAAATTGAAGTAATCGGCGAAGCAGTAAACGCAGATGATGCACACAATAAAATATCAGAACTTAACCCCGATGTTATTTTTCTGGATATTCAGATGCCGGGTAAAAATGGATTTGAGCTTCTGGAGGAACTTGATAATGTACCAAAAGTTATTTTCACTACGGCTTATGATGAATATGCCTTAAAGGCTTTTGAGTTTAATGCACTTGATTACCTCTTAAAACCAATCGAACCATCACGGCTTGCAGAATCAATAAAAAAACTTATTGAGGGAAGACGAAAAGAAAAATCACACACTCTTGCTCAGGAAATCCTTACTGCCGATGATCAGGTTTTTGTTAGAGACGGAGATAAATGCTGGTTTGTAAAATTAGAAAAAGTGAGATTGCTTGAATCTGAAGGTAATTATGTAAGGTTATTTTTTGATGACAATAAACCACTTATACTACGCACATTAAATTATCTTGATGAAAGATTAGATAACAAGTCGTTTTTCCGTGCAAGCAGAAAACATATTATAAATCTTAAATGGGTTGAGAGTATCGAGCCATGGCTAAACGGCGGATTATTGGCTAAGCTTAAAGGTGGACATAAAATCGAAGTTTCAAGAAGACAGGCTGTTAAGTTTAAAGAGATGCTGAGTTTGTAGATATAATGGCACGCGGATTTAACTGATGCAACTGATTTAAACGGATTAATACGTTTTGATCAGTTCGATCCGTGTTCCATTTTTAATTAAACATTTCCCAGGCTACACCAAATCTTATGTTTCTTTCAGGCATTGGATAGTAAGGCGTTATATAAAAATCATTATCAAACACATTCTCTAAAGTAAAATACACTATTGCAGTTTTTTGGATCTCACCAACAAGTGTAAAATCAAGCTTATATGATGATGGAACTTCAAGTAAACCATTTTCATAAGTGAAGACTTTATTCTTACCAGTGTAATAAAAAACAAAACCAGTCTTAAGGTTAAGATTATCTTTAAATAAAATGCTTTTATAATATAATCCGGTTTGCGTTTGAAAGTCGGGAACATTTATAGTGTGATTATTGTTTGCAGAGTAAAAAGATAAAGATGATTCAAGAAGAAAAACATTATAATTAAGTTTAATACTTCCGGAAAATCCATTTAAGTTTCCAGAGCTGAAAATATGATTCCACATATACTTTGAATAAGTATATTCATTCAGGAAGTATTTAACTTCGCCTGTAAAAATATCTGAACAATATTTTAACCCCGCTTCAATAAACGAAAACCCTGAAGAAGATGTCTTATCCGGTCTTAAATATGAAGCCCCTATATAAACAGCTAAAGATTTCTTTAAGTTAAACAACACATCTATACCAACACCATTACTTAATTTTTCTATGTTTTCTTGTTGATCAAACCTCGAATAATCTAAACTGTTTTTAGATATTTTATAAAATATAGATGGAATAGCTACGCTGTCAATATTTAAGGAAAAAGCAACTGCGGCGGATAGGTTGTTAAAATTTTGTTTTAGCAGATAACTTAATGGGATTTGTGTAATTGTATCAGTTGCTGAGATTTTACTTTTTTCATAATCAAGATTTATATCAAGATTAAACACACCGTGATTAATTTTATTGTTGATATTAAAACCAAAAGTTTTAGTCTCTGCATATTCTCTATCATTTGTCTTTTTATCATAATCATTATAAAAATAAAAAACACTTGCATCTGTCTTTAGCCAGTTAACCGGAGCTGCTAAAACTCTTAATCTCGGTAAATGGGTTAACACACTTATTTTTCCATCAGGATACAACACAGGTGCAGTACGGAAGTCATACATTATGTTATCTGGATTTTTCCCTAGAGATAAAATACTATCAACATTAACTCCGCCGCTGTAACCGGCTTTGTAATCTGTTATGTTGTATGAAGCTATAATGTTAATATCGTTTAATAAAAGATATTTAAGTTTAAACTTTCCCTGCCATATTGAGAAATCGGTTGCCTTATAAGTTCTGTCAAGTATTCTGTTTGTAACTGAGAATGAGCCAATTAATCTTTTCATTAAATGGACATCAAAGCTGCCATCGAGCATCAGATTGCGGTTTGCGCCCTGATAATATCTTAATCTTGAATAAGGCTGAAGTCTTACAGAATCTTTTGTTATAAAATTTATACTAACCGGATTATTATCTGCACCATATAAAAATCCTCTTGGCAGCGGAATAATTTCAATCGAATCAATATCTTCACTTTGAATCATATTCAAGTTAAACGAATTTGAAAAAGTTTTATTTATTGATATTCCATCCAACAAATAGCTGATAGAACTATTGCCAACTCCATAAAGAAAAGTTTCATTAGGCTGCCCGGTAAATCCCAAATCTTTTATAAAGTTAAAAGGGAATAATCTCAGGTAATCCCCGGTATATTTATAATCATTGTGAGTAATCTGGTTATTACTGATAATAAAATGTTTGTCAGATAATGTTGAAGAGTGTAAAGGAATAATTAAATCCTTCTTGACAGAAGCAAGCAGAGAATCATTTAATAAAACTGAATCCTGAACAGTAAAAACAGTATCATTTATTATTTTAACTTTTGATTCAAGAGAATCAACAACTTGTGCAGCCGGATAAAACTGAATCATCAAAAAAAGGATTGCAATTCTTTTATACATAAAGAAGATAATCTGCTAAAAATTACTAACATCAAAATAAAGAATTAACTTCACCTCAACAAAGCAGTAATTAACACTTAACATGGGGTTCTGTTTCACTCAGTGTTTATTAGGCTTTAACATTACATTAAAATATTTAGTGCGGCTCTTTTCTTTTCAGAAAAAATATATTTATTTTCGCTTTGTAATTTAACTTCATTCATAAATTAAAAGAGAGGGCTATTTATGGCAGCAAAACCAATGACCAAGGGCCAGATTCTT
>JAANMV010004854.1_pt1 | contig 10253 bp, 7 predicted proteins | sample 7279661 | NCBI WGS metagenome assembly JAANMV01 (sample SAMN14094540, study PRJNA606508) | bioreactor metagenome | isolation source: A lab-scale SPAN reactor treating ammonium-rich wastewater day 121 | place: Ireland: Galway | collected 2017-05-16 | reverse complement strand
ACCGCCCCGATCGCCAGGTACGGCCCGAACTTCAGGCGGTTGCTGCTGTGCAGCGCCATCTGAATCACGCCCAGCACCGCCCCGGCGAACACCGCCACGACCAGCGCCACCAGCAGCAGCTCCCAGCCCAGGAACGCGCCGATCACCGCGGCCAGCTTCACGTCCCCGAAGCCCATCGCCTGCGGGTCCACCGGTTCGTCCGTGTCGGCGGCGCCGTCGTCCTCGCGGTGGCGGCGCCAGTGCAGCCACCAGTACACGCCGCACACCAGGGCCACCGCGCCCGCCGCGCCCAGCGCGCCCACGACCATGGCCCCCAGGTCCCGGCCCAGGCCGCTGCCGCCCAGCATGACGCTGACCAGGAACCCGCCCAGCGTGAGCAGTTCGGGAATGCGAATCACCTTTTTCGCCAGGGCGTTCACCAGCGCGGAGAGCAGCGCCACGCCCGCGCCCCACCACGGGCCCAGCCACGCGCCGGCCAGCAGGCCCAGGCTGATCTGCTGGTACCCCAGCGGGAATTCCGGCCAGGACCGCTCCCGGAAGCGCCGCAGCACCCAGGCGCCCACGTTGTTGATCGTGACCAGCAGACCGGCGCCCAGCAATGCCCCCTGCACCGCCTCCGGGAAGGTCGGCAGGCCGCTGCCCTGGGCGTTCGCCAGGGCGAACAGCAGGCCCAGCCCCACGCCCGGCAGGGTCAGCTCGTCCGGGATGGTGTAGGTGTCCAGGTCGATGGCGCTGCCCACCAGCAGAATCGTGAACAGCACCATCAGGCCCAGCGCGCCCAGCCCGAACGTCAGCGGCGGGAACAGCCACGCGATCAGCCCGTATCCCAGGCCCGTCAGCGCCTCCACGACCGGGTAGCGCGCCTTGATGGGCGCGCGGCAGTAGCGGCACTTCCCGCCCAGCGCCAGCCAGGACCCCAGCGGCACCAGGTCCCGGACGCCCAGACGGTGGTCGCAGTGCGGGCAGTGGCTGGGCGGGAAGGCAATGTTCTCCCCGCGCGGCAGCCGCCAGATCAGGACGTTCGAGAACGACCCGACCAGCAACCCCAGGATGACGGCGAACACCACAAGCAAGGCGTCAGGACTCACCCACGAAGTGTAAGCGGTCTCACCTGACAGCCCGCTTTCGCCGTGCCGCTCACCCCGTTCATGGGTGTTGCACCGCGTTCAGACTCACGTCCCGTCAGGCGGGCAGGCGCGACACTGAACACTGCCCCCCTTCATCCTCTCCTGCGCACCCCCGGGGCCCGGCCGTTCCCTTCCGCCACCCATCTTCACTGCTTTCCCGATCACACCGGCCTCCCCGCAGGCCCTGGAATCTGCACCATGACCACACCTTCAGACCCCCAACCCACCCCCGCCCCCGTGCCCGCCGTGCCCGTCACCCCGCAGCCGCAGATCATCCAGGGCGGCATGGGCGTGGCGATCAGCGACTGGAAACTCGCCCGCGCCGTGTCCCTGCAGGGGCAGCTGGGCGTGGTGTCCGGCACCGGCATCGACAACCTGCTCGTGCGCCGCCTGCAGGACGGCGACCCCGACACCCTGCGCGCCCTGGCGCACTTCCCCGACCAGACCCGCGCGCAGAAGATCATCGCCGACTACTTCATCGAGGGCGGCAAGCCCCTGGAGCAGCCCTACAAGCGCGTGCCGCTCCCCACCCTCACCAAACAGGACCCCGCCTGGGGCCTCGCGATCGTGGGCGCGTTCGTGGAAGTGTGGCTGGCGCGCGAGGGCCACGACCACCCGGTCGGCCTGAACCTTCTCACCAAGTTGCAGCTGCACACCATGCCCGCCATGTACGGCGCGATGCTGGCCGGGGTGGACACCGTGATCATGGGCGCCGGCATTCCCCGCGAGGTGCCCGGCGCGCTGGACGCCTTCTCCCACGGCCTGCTGTACACCTTCCGGGTGGACGTGAAAGGTGACGGCCCCGCCACCGCGCCCCTCACCCTGGACCCCGCCGACTACGGCTTCGGAGGCGTGGCGCTGCAACGCCCGAAGTTCTACCCGATCATCTCCAGTCACGTGCTGGCCGGCGTGCTGACCCGCAAGGCGACCGGCAGCATCCAGGGCTTCGTGATCGAGGGCCCCACCGCCGGCGGGCACAACGCGCCCCCGCGCGGACAGGTGACGTACGACGCGTCCGGGCAGCCCATCTACACCGAGCGGGACGTGGCGGACCTCGCGGAGATGCGCAAGATCGGCCTGCCGTTCTGGCTGGCGGGCGGCTCCGGCAGCCCCGAGGCGCTGCAATCGGCGCTCGCCGAGGGCGCGGCCGGCATTCAGGTGGGCACGCTGTTCGCGTACTGCGCCGAGAGCGGCATGCGCGACGAAACCAAGCAGCGCGCCCTGGCCGCCGTGCGGGACGGGCAGGCGGAGGTGTTCACCGATCCGCTGGCGTCCCCAACCGGGTTCCCGTTCAAGGTGGTGCAGCTCGAAGGCACGCTGAGCGAACCGGAACTGTACGCGCAGCGGCGCCGCATCTGCGACGTGGGCTACCTGCGCGAGTTCTACTGGGCGGGCGAGGGCAAGACCGGCCTGCGCTGCGCGGCCGAACCGGTCGAGGACTACGTGCGCAAGGGCGGCACGCTGGAGGACACGGTGGGCCGCAAGTGCCTGTGTAACGCCCTGCTGGCCGACGCCGGGTACCCGCAGATGCAGAAGTGGGGCGACCTGGAGCAGCCTCTCATCACCAGCGGGGACGACGTGGTGAAGCTGTCCCACTGGAAGCCCGGGTACACGGCCGCAGACGTGATCGCGTACCTGCGCGGTGAGGCTGCCCCGCAGTAAGGTCAGCGTGCCGGGGCCCGGCCTGTCCCGTGTGGGGCGGCCGGGCCCGGCCTTTGCTCACAATCGTTTGACATAGAATCAATCGTTGATAATTTAAAGCAGTCACCGGCGCCCTCCACCCCACTCCCCAAGGAGCACCACCATGACCACCACCGGCAACCCCCGCATCGGCATCATCATCAGCAGCACCCGCCCCACCCGCATCGCCGACCAGCCCACCCAGTGGTTCTACGACATCGCCCGGCAACGCACCGACCTCGACTTCGAGATCATCGACCTGCGCGACCACCCCATGCCCTTCTTCGACGAGGTCGCCAGCAACGCCTGGGCCCCCAGCCAGAACCCCGAAGTCGTCCGCTGGCAGCAGCGCGTCGCCCAGTTCGACGGCTACGTCATCATCACCGCCGAATACAACCACGCCCCCACCGGCGTCCTCAAAAACGCCCTGGACAACGCCTACGTCGAATGGGTCCGCAAACCCGTCGCCTACGTCGGCTACGGCAGCGTGGGCGCCGCCCGCGCCATCGAACAGCTCCGCCTGATCGCCGCCGAACTCCAGCAGGTCAGCGTGCGCACCAGCGTGCACATCCAGGGCGCCGACTTCTTCGGCCTGATGCAGGGCCAGAAGACCATGAACGACATGCCCTACCTCAACGACGGCGCCCAGAACCTCCTGAACGACCTCGCCTGGTGGACCCGCGCCCTCAAGACCGCCCGCGACACCCAGAGCTGAAATAAATAGAAATAGTGAAAGGCAGAGCCTCAAAGCTCTGCCTTTCACTATTCAAGACCGTCCCGCCATTAAATGATCACGGGTCTACAGTTTTTTCAGGCGCTTGAAGAAGCAGTTTTCTGTGTAAATCACCTCGTCCTTAAGTTGGACACTGCTCTTGTTGCAACTGACGAGCTCCCAGCCGTTCTTCCCGAGAATGTTGAACAGGCTGATATAGCCTAACTCCGATTTATATTCCTGCTGCATCTTCAACTTTTTGATGAGATCGATCAGGCTTGAAGCGGAATATGACCCTTCTGGCGTGGTGATACCGAGGATGATCCCCAGATCACCGGACGAGGAACCATCGTTGTTTATCGTTTCTACCACGGAATACTTCGTGTACTCCCAGACCGGGCCTGTGGCGGTCTGTGCTTCTGCAAGAGATAGGGCAGTTGTAATACAAGCCAGGGGAATTACTCGTTTCATTACTCCCTGATTATATTCAACAACACCAAGACCGTTGCCTCAGTGCTTCGGGAAGTGGCCCAGCTGCGGCACGTTCGGCGCCCACACGGGGCGCTCCACGACCTCACCGAACAGGTCGTACTCGTCACTGTCCTCAATGCGGACGCGCACGATGTCCCCGATCTTCACCTGCCCCGCGAACTCACCGGCGTACACGTACACCTGCCCGTCAATGCCGGGCGCGTCGCCCTTCGTCCGGCCGATCAGGCGCGTGCCGGGCTGGTCGTCCTCGTCGTCGTTGAACTCATCGATGATCACGTCCATCACGCGGCCCACCTTCTCGCCCAGTTTCTCGGTGCTGATCCGCTGCGCGACCTCCATGAACCTCGCCAGGCGCGCCTGCTTCACGTCGTCCGCCACCGCGCCGGGCAAGCGGTTCGCGTCCGCTTCCTCCACGTCGCTGTACGCGAACGCCCCCACCCGGTCCAGACGCGCCTCCTCCAGGAACGTCAGCAGCTCCTGGAAGTCCTCCTCCGTCTCGCCAGGGAACCCCACGATGAACGTGCTGCGGATCACCAGTTCCGGGCAGATCTCCCGCCAGCGGCGGATCGTCTCCAGCTGCTTGCCCGCCCCGGGCCGCCGCATCAGCTTCAGGATGCGCGGGCTGGCGTGCTGCAGCGGCACGTCCAGGTACGGCAGGATCTTGCCCTGCGCCATCAGTCCCACGATCCGGTCCACGTGCGGATACGGGTACACGTAATGCATCCGCACCCACGCGCCCATCTCACCCAGCTTCACCGCCAGGTCCGTCAGATGCGCCCGCACCTGCTCGCCCTGGAACTCGCTCTCGCGGTAGCGCACGTCCACACCGTACGCGGAGGTGTCCTGCGCGATGATCATCAGTTCCTTCGTGCCGCCCGCGACAAGGCGGAACGCCTCGTACAGCACCGCCCCGGCATCCCGCGACACCTGCAACCCCCGCAGCTTCGGAATGATGCAGAACGCACACGTGTGATTGCAGCCCTCCGCCACCTTCACGTACGCGTAATGCCGCGGCGTGAGCTTCACCGTCGGCGCGAACACGTCCCCATGCTTCGTCACTTCACGCACCGGCACGTCCGCCCGCATCCCCGGCGCCGCCACCGGCAACAGGCCCGTGAACGCATCCTGCTCCAGGGGCAGCAACTCCCGCACGTGCCCCATCACGTCATCCACCGCCTCCGACCCCGTGATCGCCGCCACCTTCGGATGCCGCTCCATGATCTTCTCCGGCCGCTCCCCCAGGCACCCCGTCACGATCACCTTCCCGGTCGCGTCCAGCGCCTCCCCGATCGCACTCAGGGACTCCTCGATCGCCGGCGTGATGAACCCGCACGTGTTCACGATCACCGCGTCCGCCCCCTCGTAACTCGCGGCGACCTCGTACCCCTCCACCCGCAATTGCGTCAGGATCCGCTCGCTGTCCACCAGCGCCTTCGGGCACCCCAGGCTGATGAACCCCACCTTTTTCACGCCGCTCTGCACGGCGGCCACCTCATTCGTCATACCCACTCCCCGGCCCACAAGAGCGGGGCCTCACGCACACACGCCCACCAGCTGGCAGCGCGGTTCACAGCCGGGCAGTCTAGCAGGGCAGAGCGAGGGAAATGGAGTGTTCGTTTCCGGGCTCGGCGGCCCACCCCCCAGCCCCCATCCCAGAGGGACGGGGGAGCGGCGCTCCGCTGAGGATGTCGATGAGGTCGGGGTTCAGCTGGCCCGGCAAAGTGGTGCGCGGTGACCTGGGCTGTGAGTGAGAAGCGTCCGAGTACGGTTCCTATGCCTTGACGCTGCGCGTCAAATGGCCGGCATCGCATCTGCCGTCCGGGGCAGGGTGGGCTGATTAAAGAGCTGGGGCTGAATGCCAGTCTGAAAAAGTCGATCTTCCGTTCCCATCAAGATGCCCGGCCCATTTATCGGCATGGCAACCCGGCCGTCGTGCGCGCAGCGCGCGGGCCTTCCACCAAACCCGGAGCATGGCGTCGAGGCCGGAAACGGAAACGCTCAGCCACAACTCCATCCTATTGCTGATCTCTCTTGCCCAGTGCAACGCAAGCTCCCCCCGTCCCGCCGGGCTGGGGGGGTGGGCCGCCATAACGTCAGAACAGTCTGTTACAGCCGGCTTTCGATGGCCCGCGCGTGGGCTTCCAGCCCCTCGGCGCGGGCGAGCGTGGCCCCGGCCGGCCCGATGCGCCTCAGGGTGTCTTCGCTCAGGCCGACGACGCTGATGATGTTCTGGAAGTCGCGGACGTTGACGGGGCTCATGAAGCGGGCGGTGCCGCCGGTCGGCATGACGTGGCTGGGGCCGGCGACGTAGTCGCCGAGGGCTTCCATGCTGTGTTCGCCGATGAAGACGCCGCCGGCACGTTGGACCTGGCCGAGGAGGGTCCAGGGATCGCGGGTGAGGAGGCAGAGGTGCTCGGGGGCGTAGAGGTTGGCGAGGTCGAGGGCTTCTTGCAGGTCGCCAGCGAGGACGGTTTTCATGCGGGCCTGGATGCTGTCGCGGGCCCAGGTCCGGTTGGGTTCGGGGAGGGCGGTGAGTTGCCGGTCGAGTTCCGCGTTGACGCGGTTCAGGAGGTCGGGGCTGGTGGAGACGAGGACGGGTTCGGCGCCGTTGTGTTCGGCCTGGGCGAGGAGGTCGGCGGCGACGAAGCGGGGGTCGGCGCTGTCGTCGGCGACGACGAGGGTTTCGGTGGGGCCGGGGAGGCTTTCGATGCCGGTCTGGCCGTACACGAGGCGTTTGGCGATGACGACGAAGAGGTTGCCGGGGCCGGCGATCTTGTCGACGCTGGGGACGCTGGGGGTGCCGTAGGCGAGGGCGGCGATGGCCTGGGCGCCGCCGGCGCGGTACACGTGGGTGATGCCGAGTTCGCGGGCGGCGACGAGGATGGCGGGGTGGACGCTGCCGTCCCGGGCGGGGGGGGTGGTGACGATGAGTTCGGGCACGCCGGCGACCTGGGCGGGCACGGCGGTGTGGATGAGGGTGCTGATGAGGGGGGCGAGGCCGCCGGGGACGTACACGCCGACCCGGCCGAGGGGGCGGACGAGCTGGCCGAGGGCGCCGTCGGGGCCGTGGTTCAGGAAGCCGTGGGCGGGTTGCTGCTGGTAGAACGCGCGGACGCGGTGGATGGCGGTGCGGATGGCGTCGTGCAGGCTGGCGTCGATGCTGGCGGCGGCGATCTCGGCTTCGCTGACGCGCAGGTCGGCGGGGCGGTGGCCGTCGAGGCGTTCGGTCCAGTCGCGCAGGGCGTCGTCCCCGCGGTCGCGGACGTCCGCGATGATGCGTTCGACGACCTGTGTGGGCGTGAGCGCCTCGCCGAAGGTCTCATGGATGCGGGCGAGGACCGCGTTGGGGACGGGCACGTCGTTGAAGCTGCGGGTCAGGGCGGCGCGGGCTTCGGGCCCCTGGAGCACTTGCATGCGTCCGAGCATAGGCGCGCCGGGCGCGGCGCGCCACGGGTCGTCTCGACCGTGGTTCCGGGTGGGCGTGCCTAGCGCCGGCGGCGGCGTTCGCGGTCGGGGCGCGGCCGGGCGGCCTGCGTGCTCAGGTTCGCCTCGATGGGCCCGAAGTCGGTGGGCTGGATCAGGCGCAGCAGGGCGTGGGGCGGGGCGCTGTCCAGGTACACGTAGGCGTTCCCGGGCCGCAGGAAGTACCCGCAGGCGGGCGTGCCGGCCACGTCCACGTCCGGGAGGCGCTGGATCAGCACGCGGCCGCCGGTGAGGTGGACGTGCTGCCGTTCGGGCGGCTGGTCCTGCCCGACCCCCTCGGCGCAGCGGGCGCGCAGCCACAGCAGCAGGCTGACCGGGTCGTGGTGGTCGGTGGTGAGGGGCTGGGTGGCTTCCTCGCGGCCCTGGCGCAGGGTGATCAGGCCGGCGCGGCGGTCGAAGGTCGTCTCGAAGTGCGCGCGGCCCCGGCCGTCCCCCTCGCTGTAGGACTGGCTGGTGAGCCAGCGCGGGTGCATGCGGCTGGTCTGCACGCGCCGCACCGGGGGCAGCACCCCGCCGAAGTCGGTCTGGACGCGCGCGACCAGCGAGCCGCGTTCCAGGTGCAGCGTCCAGTCCTGCGTGCCGGCGAAGCGGCCCCCCAGGGTCAGGGTGAACGCGAAGGTGTCCGGGGCGGGCACGGTGTAGGCCGCCCGCGGCCCCTCGGCGCCTGTGGGGGGCGCCCCGTCCGGCCGCGTCTCGTCCGCGCTGCTGGCGGGGTGGCCCGCCAGGGGATCTAGCTCAGCGGCGTCCAGAAGCTCTCACCCGGCCCTTCCCAGGTGGCGCCCAGCGCCTCGGCGACGGTCGCGCCGACGTCCGCGAAGGTCTCGCGGTCGCCCAGGCTCACGGGGGTCAGGCCGGGGCGGTAGGCGAGCAGCAGGCCGTGCTCGCGGGTGTGGTCGCTGCCGTGCCAGGTGGGGTCGTTGCCGTGATCGGAGAGGATCAGCAGCGCGCCGTCCTGCGGCACGGCGGCCAGCAGCTCCGGCAGGGCCCGGTCGAACTCGGCCAGGGTGCGGCTGTACCCCTCGGGGTCGCGGCGGTGCCCGAACTTGCTGTCGAAGTCCACGAGGTTCGTGAAGATCAGCCCGCGGGTGCCGTCCTGCGCGGCCTGCCGCATGCGGGCCAGGGTCTTGCGGATGCCGTCGGCGTTGTCGTCGGTGTGGATGCTCTCGGTGAAGCCCTGGTTGGCGTAGATGTCCGGGATCTTCCCGATGCCGATCACGGCCTGCCCGGTGGCCTTCACGGCGTCCAGCACGGTGGGGGGCGGGGTGAGGCTGAAGTCCTTGCGGTGCTCGTTGGCCCGCTCGAACGGGAATTCGCCCCGGAACGGCCGGGCGATCACGCGGGCCACGGCGTACTCGCCCTGCAGGATCTCGCGGGCGGCGCGGCACCACGCGTACAGCGTCTCCAGCGGCACGACGTCCTCGTGCGCGGCGATCTGGAAGACGCTGTCGGCGCTGGTGTACACGATGGGCGCCCCGGTCTTGAGGTGCTCCGGCCCGAAGTCGCGGATCACGTCCGTGCCGCTGTAGGGCCGGTTGCACAGGTGCCCGCGGCCGGTCGCGGCGTCGAAGCGGTCCATCACGGCGGGCGGGAAGCCGTCCGGGAACACCTGGAAGGGATGCTCGAGTTGCACGCCCATGAACTCCCAGTGGCCGGTGCTGGTGTCCTTGCCGGGGCTGACCTCGCGCATGCGGCCGTAGGCGCCCTGCAGGTCGCTGGTGGGCACGGCGGGAATGTGCGCGTCGCCGGTGTTCACGGTCGGCAGGTGCCCCAGGCCCAGCCGGGCGAGGTTCGGGAGCGGCACCGGGTGGCGTTCCAGCGTGTGGTTGATGGTGTGCGCGCCCCGGTCCCCGAACTTCTCGGCGTCCGGCAGTTCACCCATGCCCACGGAGTCCAGCACGATGATCGTTAGCAGCATCCTCCCAGTGTAGCCGGGCGGGGCAGCGCCTCCCAGGGACGCCGGACCGCGCGCCCGCCGCTCAGGGGCTTTGACGCGGTGCCGTCCGGACGGGCGATGCTGCACCGGCTCACGGCGCGCCAAGGAACGCGTGCTACGCTGCTTTTCGTGACCGCGCCCACCACGGAAAACCCGACCCACACGGCCCCCGCCACGGCTGGCCTGCCGGCCGCCGTGACCGGTGCGGGCCGCCCGCACCTGACCGCGGAGCACCTGGGCAAGACCTACGGGCGCCGCGCGGTCGTGCGGGACGCGAGCTTCACCGTGAAACCCGGGGAGATCGTGGCCCTGTTCGGCCCGAACGGCGCGGGCAAGACCACCACCTTCTACATGCTGGTGGGCTTCGTGCGCCCCGGAGTTGGCCGCATCATGCTGGGCGACCGGGACGTCACCCGGCTCCCCATGCACGAACGCGCCCGGCTGGGCCTGGGGTACCTGCCGCAGGAACCCAGCGCCTTTCGCAAGCTCACCGCGCGCGACAACCTGCTCGCCATCCTGGAGTACCAGAAACTCTCCCGCGCCGAACAGGAAGCCCGCGCGGACGCGCTGCTCGCCGAGTTCGGGCTGACGCATCTGGCCGGCAGCTTCGCGTACCAGCTGTCCGGCGGGGAGCGCCGCCGCCTGGAGCTTGCCCGGGCGCTGACCACCGACCCCGACTACCTGCTGCTGGACGAACCGTTCACCGGCGTGGACCCCAAGAGCATCCGGGAGATTCAGCGCCTGATTCACGAACTGCGTGACCGGCGCGGCATCGGCGTGTTCATCACCGACCACAACGTCCGCGAGACCATCGCCCTGACCGACC
>JAANMV010004852.1_pt1 | contig 10257 bp, 8 predicted proteins | sample 7279661 | NCBI WGS metagenome assembly JAANMV01 (sample SAMN14094540, study PRJNA606508) | bioreactor metagenome | isolation source: A lab-scale SPAN reactor treating ammonium-rich wastewater day 121 | place: Ireland: Galway | collected 2017-05-16 | reverse complement strand
GCCAGTAGCTGGTCCATGGCGCATCCGATGAGGGTTTGAGCACGACCGTATTGCCCGTGACGAGCGCCGCGGCTACCGGCCCGGCGGCCAGTGCCAAGGGGAAGTTGAACGGCGCGATGACCGTCCACACCCCATAGGGCTTCAGATAGCTGGTGTTGGTATCGTCTGCGCCAAACGAATTCATCACCCGCCTGTAGCCGTCGTTCTCGCGCATCTGGTAGGCGTAGTAGCGCAGCAGGTCAGCCGACTCCTGCACATCGCCCAGCGCCTCGACGCGGTTCTTGCCCATCTCCATGATCATCATTGCCGAGAGTTCCATCAGGTTCTCGCTGATCAGGTCAGCCACACGATCAACGATCGCGCATCGCTCTTCGTACGGCGTCTTTGACCATGCCGGGAAAGCGGCACGCGCGGCGGCGATGGCGTCCTGTGCGTCCTGTGCGCTCGCTTTTTGGAAGGCAACCAGCGGTTCACGCGTATCGATTGGGCTGTACACCGGGAACTGGTCGGCGGCCTGAACCTCTTTCCCGCCGATCAGCAGAGGGAACGTCTGACCCCGCATCGCCTCGACCCGCTCGATCGCCTCGTCGAACGCGACATGCAGCTCCGCGTCGTCAACCGACGTCGTGGTATACGTAATCTTGAACTTCTCCGCCATGCGTTTCTCCCTTGAACTGAGTTAGAGGAACGAACCGATCAGTAGCGTGCAATGGCTGCACGGCAAAGGCGCACCAGGGATCGGATGGGGCAGGCGATCAGGTTCCCTCGGCGGGCAGCGAGGTGCTGGGCGCGCCCTTCCTGATTATAGATCAGGATTCCGCCCCGGTGAAGAAGGCGCATGCCGCACACGAGGCGCGCAGCCACCGATCCAATCGCGCGGCGAGGGCGTGCGCCGCCCTCAGCGCGATGCAGTCAGGCCAGCGCCGGAACGTGCCGGGTCGGTCTGCGAACTATGGAAAGGAACAGTACCGCCGTCTGGCTGCCGATCCGTCACAGTAAAGGGGATCGCCAGGCATCATTCCAGCGTTGTCCACGCCTGGGCAAAGGGCACGTCCGCCGTCCATGCCCCATCTGGCCTCAGGCCGCGCGCAAAGAAGCTGTACGTGCGCCCGATTCCAGCGGCAAATACCTCGTTGCCCGGCTGGTCGCTCTGCACCCACAGCACCCACTCATTCGCGCCCGACGTGTCGTCGCGGTAGTACACCTCGTAGCGGCCGATCGCCGGATCGCTCGACCGCCACTTTACGAGCGCCGCCGTGCGCGTCGCGTCGAGCAGCGGCAGCACAGTCACGACCGGCTGCGGGCTGTCCTCGATCAGGATCACAGGCGGCCCGCCGATCATGAATCCCGGGCTGCCGGGCTGGTTGCGATTCGTCGCTGGATCAAGCCAGATGTGGTACACGCCGTCAGCAGCAGGCGTGATCACCTGCCGCTCTCCGCTCGCCCGGATCAACTGGCCCTGCCCCGCGCGAGGATTGACAGTCACCTCGCCTGCCTGGCCGCTCTCGTCCCAGATCACCGTCATAATCTTGCCTGTATCAGGCAGCGCGAAGATCGACCACTGCCGCCCGCCGAGCGTGTAGCCCGTCAGCGGTACGACTGGCTGGCTGCCAAACACCTCGCTGACCAGCCGGAACGCCCCGTAGGCCGGACGCTGTGTGCCCGGCTCCGGATGCTGGTTGAAGCACAGATTTTCTGCCCGGTTGCGCAGCAGCCCCAGCGCATCCCCCCAGCACGCCGCCCCGCTGTCACACAGCGAGCCATCGTGGGGTGCGAAGGTCGTCCCGGCGGGCTGGTTGCCGCAGTCGTCGTAGAGCTGGAAGTGAAACAGTTTTTCCGCCTCGCCCAGAAAGGCGAAGGTCGCATTCTGGATCACGTAGCTTGCCTGCTCGTCAAGCGTGGCGCGCCACTGCACCTGGTCGGCGCGGGACGCCCAGGTCGGGCCGGGGTAGTCGTTCCACACCGTCACCCCTGATTCGTTCAGCCAGCCCGGCACGTGTCCCAGCCCGTGAACGGCGAGCAGCGTCTGTACGCGCTGCACGGCGTAGAACGAGAACGCGGGGTGGCTGTAGGAGTGTATTGCCACAATGTCGAACGGGTAACGTTGGTCAACCGGGTTGGCATCGTTCTGGTAGAGGGCCAGCACGTCACTCAAAAAGGCAGGCTGCTCGAACAACACTAACCCCCCGACCATCACCCGCGCCTCTGGATCAGCGTGCCGCGCAGCAATGTAGGCCACCTTGAGCAGCCGCGCATACTCGCTGGCGTCCCCTTGCCAGAACTGCCGGAAGTCCGGCTCGTTCCAAATCTCCCACACGCGCACGCCCGTGCCCCGTGGCCAGCGCTCCCGCCGCGCGAGCGTCCCGTCTGGCTTGTAGCGCGTCACCGCCGCGTACACGAACTCCGCCCAGGGATTGCCGGGGTTGAGTGTCTTGCCCTCCCCTGGTGTGTCTGTGCCATCCGAGAAGACCGGCTCGAACAGGCGGCCCGGAATCCACTTGTCACCCCCTGCGTAGATGTCCGGTATGCCGATCAGGATCGCGTTGCTGCCCATCCCGTAGATCACATTGTTGCGCACCACCACGTCGTGTATGCCCCAACTGTAGCGGTTCGGCTCCCGCTCGATCTCGTTCCAGTAGATGGTGAATCGATCCCAGCCTGCCCCGGTGTCGAGGCCCATCGCGAACCGCTCACCGTCCACCCCATGTTCAGCGCTGCCGACAAAGTTGATCCCCAGCCGGTCGGCGTAGAGCGCACCCTCGCGCCGCTGCGGAATCACGGGGGTGGCGGTCGGCGTCGACGTCGCGGCAGGGGTTGGCGATGGGCCGGGGGTACCCGTTGGCGCCTGGGTCAGGCGGCTCAGATCGAGCGTCGGTTCCCGCGCAGGCTGCGCGCCGGGCGGCGCGGTGGCGTAGAACGGCCCGACGGACATCGGCGTGGCCGTCACGTAGACCACGTAGGGGGTCGCGGTAGGGCCTGCGCCATCCTCAGGCGTAGCCGTCACATACACCACCTCTGGGGCCGGGGCGGGCGGCGCGGTGCCTTCAGGTGTGGGCGTGACGTACACGATCTGCGGCGGCAGCGTGGGGGCAATGGGCCGTGAGTCAAGCGCGTCACAGGCAGCCACCAACACGGAAACCATGAGGAGGGTCAGGGCGAGGATCAGGGTTAGCGAAGGGCGTCGCAGCATCGCATTGGCTCGCTAGGTGAAAAGGGACGGCCTGGTAATGGCCTGCTTGATCTTACCACAGCGCACCGATTGTCACCGCAAATGCGGTAGAATCAGGGTAGCCCGTCATCGCTTCATCACGATCAAGGGGAAAACAGCCATGACATTCCCAGCCTATTACGACTCCGCCCGCGTCGGTACGCTCTACGTGCCCGATGTCGCTGCTGCGACCGGGGCCGGGGTGAGCGCGGGTGCTGCCCCATCCAGCCAGGATACCCGTCGCGTCCTGCTGCTGTTAGTGGACGCGCAGGTGGACTTCATCCACCAGGACGGGGCGCTATGCGTGCCGGGCGCGATCGACGACACGCGCCGCACGATTGAGTGGCTGTACCGCAACCTGGCGCAAGTCACCAGCGTTGCCGCCTCGCTCGACACCCACCTGCCGATGCAGATCTTCTACCCTGGCTGGTGGGCCGGCCCGCAGGGAGAGCACCCTGCACCTTTCACACTCATCACCGCCGAGGAGGTGGATTCCGGACGCTGGCAGCCGACAACCGAGGAAGAATGGTCGATGGCCTACGTGCGCCAGCTCGAGGCGCATGCCAAGAAGGTGCTCACGATCTGGCCCTACCACACCATGCTCGGCACGCCCGGCCACGCGCTGACGCCCGCGCTTTATGAAGCCATTGTCTTCCACGCCGCTGCGCGCAGCACCGCCCCGCGCTTCCTTTCCAAAGGCTCCATCCCCAAGACCGAACATTACTCAATCCTGGAGCCGGAGGTCAAGGTCCCGGACGAGCCGCTTGGCACGCTCAACACCGCCTTTCTCGACCTGATTGCAACTTATGACCTGGTCTACATTGCCGGGCAGGCCAAGAGCCACTGCGTGCTGGAGACGACCCGCTCGCTGATCACGCACTTCCGCGAGCGGGAGCCGGAGTTCATTGCCAAGTGGCGCGTCCTGCTCGACTGTACATCGTCCGTCGTCCACCCGGAGGTGGACTTTGAGGCGATGGCCCGCGAGGAATATGCCCGCTGGGAGCGCAACCACGGTCTCCAACTCGTCACTTCACAAGACCCGGTTGGCTGAGCGCGGAACACCGCAATCGTTGCTTGCTGAGATCTGCTGCCGGGAGCCCAGACACGATTGCCACCTGCTCCCATGTTCCCTTTGATTTGTGCGCTTGGCAGCAACCGATCTCCCCTGAGCGTGTTAAATATTACGCAGGGCCCCGGTGAGATCGTGCCTGCCTGCCCTGTCTCGCCTGCCCCACCTGGAGCAGCCGCGATGGGCCGCTGTCCACTGTTATGCACTCCGGCGCAGCCCGGAGCCGTCATATCACCTGTGAGGGGAAATCCAGATGAACGCTAAACCAAGCAAGATCGCTCTGATCACCGATTCAACCTGCGACATTCCGCCCGACCTGCGCAGCCAGTACAACATCTACATGGTTCCGCTGTACCTTTTGTGGGGCACTGAGGAGCTTCGCGATTACGTGGACATCACTCCGGAGCAGTTCTACGCGCGCCTGGCCCGTGACCCGCACCACCCGACAACCTCGCAGCCGACCCCGCAGGACTTTGTCAATGCACTCAGCCAGGCGCGGGCCGACGGCGCAGAGGAGGCGGTCATCATCACCATCAGCGATCGCCTGAGCGGAACGCTCGACTCGGCCCTTCAGGCACGCACAATGGTGGACCTGCCCGTCCACGCCTACGACTCGCGCTCGACGACAATGGGCCTCGGATGGCAGGTGCTCGCCGCCGCGCGCGCCCGCGAAGCCGGAGGCGACGCCCAGGCGATGATCGCCGCCGCCGACCACGTGCGCCAGCGTGTCGCCGTCATCTTCACCGTAGACACGCTCGAATACCTGCACCGTGGCGGGCGCATTGGCGCAGCAGCGAAACTGCTCGGCACCGCCCTCCAGCTAAAGCCGCAGCTTGTCCTCGACGCCGAGAGCGGCATCATTGAGCCAGGCGCACGTGTCCGCACCCGGCGCAAGGCGCTGGAGAGCGTCTACGAGGCCTTCTTCGAACGCGTGGACGGCAGCAAGACCCTCAACCTCACCGTCCTGCACGTTGCCGCTCGTGAGGACGCCGACGAGATGGCTGAGCGCCTCATGCAGACGCACAACTGCTCTGAGATCATTGTTGGGGATGTATCGCCCATTCTGGGGGTGCACGCGGGGCCGGGCACGGTTGGCATCGCCGGTTACGCGGCAGACTGAGGCCCATCGCATCGCGCTATTCAGCGACTTATCCTGCGCCCTGCCGCCCGATAAACTCGGGCGGCACGGGATGCGACCAGGTCGAGTTGCTGGCAGGCAATACAGCCTCAGCTATCGGCACGCGCGCCGGGCCAGGCACCTGCGGCAGCTGTGCCGACAGCGCGCTATGATCTGCACAAGCGCAGATGCATCAACGCTTCTACCCTCACCGCTCACAAGGAGAGCACCACTATGCAGCCGCGCACCCCGGATGACGTTCAGGCCGCGCTCGATGCCCTGGGGCTGGATGTTCGCGTCGCCATCTCAGCAGAATCGACCGCAACCGCGCCGGAGGCCGCCGCCGCCATCGGCTGCGAACTTGGCGCGATCGTCAAGAGCCTGTGCTTCCTGGTGGACGGCCAGCCCATCGTCGTGCTGACCTCCGGCGACCGGCAGGTTGATGACCGCAAGATCGCGGCGCTGTATGGCGTGGGGCGCAAGAAAGTGCGCCTCGCGGACGCTCTGGCGACACTGGAAGCGACTGGCTACGAGCCGGGTGGCGTGCCCCCCGTTGGGCACGCGCAGCCCCTCCCCATCCTGATCGATGCCTCGCTGAGACGCTACTCCACGGTGCATGGTGCGGCAGGTTCGCCCCGCGCCACCTTCCCGATCCTGTTCGATACGCTGGTGGCAGTCACCGGCGGGCAGGTCGCGGACATCGCCAGAGAGTAATGGGTAGTTGACTGGTTTCGCTTCCCGCAACTTTCGACTAGAATAGTAGGGAGAGTCGCAGACCGAACTGTGCTTTGTCTGAGAGGATAGCGAGAAAATGGCGAACCGTATGGGAACTCGAAGCTGGCTAACCGGGCGTGTGGCATTGGCGTTGCTTGCGGGCGCGCTGCTGGCCGCATGCAATCTGGGGCAGACGGCCCCCTCCGAGCCAACCGACCTGACGCCCGGCTTCGTCCTGCCGCAGGACCTGGAGGTCACCGAGACGCCCATCATCCAACTACCACCGACCGACACGCCGATGCCCGAGCTGCTGCCGTCCGAGGCGCTTGGCCCCATCTCGATTGACGGCACGACGCATCGCGCCACGGAGGCGGCAACCGTGCGCGTCCGGAGTGGTACGGCGGTCTCTAACGTCGTCTGCACCTGGGCGCACCAGGACACCGGACAGTCGGCCCAGCTCGGTACACCGGCCACTAACACGGTTGACGAGAATACTAACGAGTTGGTCTATACCTTCACGCCGGAACTGGCGGGCACTTATTCGGTAAGCTGCACGGGCGTCGCCCTGACTGCTGAGGGACAACGCGCGGTCAGCGCAGCCGGGTCGCCCTTCTCAGTTGAGGCCAAGGGTTAGCGACAGCAAACTCTGTGCTGGCGTTGCGAGCGGCCCGCAGAACGGGCCGCTCTTTGTTGCCTCCGTGTTGGCTTCGGCAATCTCATTCGCCTGTCGCGCCAATGCTGCGCGCCAGCATTGCCCGCCTGCGCCGCTGCACCAGGGCCAGCGCAGCGGTCGCCGCCGCGCTGACGAGCGGCAGCACCCACATCCACGAAAGCGCGGGCACCAGCCCGACTCGTTCCGCTATTGCCCCTGTAATTGCAGTCCCGATCCCGCCCATGATGAACGTGAAGCCGAGAGTCAGCCCGCTCATGAGCGCCGTCCGCCCCGGCGCGAGCTCCTGGCCCAGCAGCAGTGTCAGTGGCAGCGATGCGTGGCTGCCAAACCCCAGGCCGAAGGCAAACAGCGCCAGCCATGCCCCTTGGCTGGTCAGCACGCCGACGACCATTGGGGCCGCGACGAGCAGCGTCGCGAAGATTACCTTGTGCCTGCCAACCCGGTCGGACAAGAAACCAGCCGTCAGGCTGCCTGCAGCCCCGCCCAACGCGAACAGGAACGTAATGTTGCCCGCGTAGGCCAAGCCGCCACCTCGTGTAATGAGTACCTGCGGCAGGTAGGTACTGAAGCTGTCCGCCGTCCACGAGCGGAAGCCGATTAGCGCGGCCAGCAGCCCGATGGCCAACGCTACGCTGCCGAGCGCAACGTGAACCGGCGTCTCCGCCTTGACAACCGCCGGCCCAGGCCGGGGCGCAGGCGGGACGCGCCGCAGCCCGGCGAGCAGCACGGGCAGAGCCGCCAGGCCGATCAGGGGCAGCACCAGCGTCCCGCGCGGCCCCAGCGCAGCGAACACGTAGCCCGACACCAGCGGCCCAAATGCGAAGCCAGACGTGCCCCCCAGCAGGAAGACTGACATCGCCCCGCCGCGCTGCTCGCTCGTGCTCACGCGCGGCACGCCCGCCGCCCCTGGCGGATGGAAAGCCGCCGAGCCCAGCCCGGCGGTGGCGGTCAGCGCCAGCAGCACCTCGAAACTCCCCGCCAGCCCGCTCAGCCCGATAAAGGTTGCCTGCCAAACCACCGCCCCAAGCGTCAGCATTCGCGCGCTCAGGCGATCCGCCAGCAGCCCGAACAGCGGCTGCGTCAGCGATGACGCCATGCGGTAGCCGAGCGCCAGCAGGCCGATCTGCCCGGGAGTCAGGCCGAGCGGGACGGTCTGCACCGCCAGCAGCAGGGGGAGCGTCCCACTGTAGAAGTCCACGACGAAGTGGCCCAGCGCGAGAGACAATAAGCTGCCATTACGAAACGGTGACATGGATCAAGGCCTCGGCGTTCGAGTGTACGATGGTGAGGGGCCGGTCAGGCCCGCTCACGCTGAAGCGCAGCAACGTGCTGCCAGGTGACCAGTTCGTAGTAGGCCATCAACAGGCTGAGCCGCAGCCCGTGCAGCCCGTCAAGGTATCCGCGCCACGTCACAAAGCGCCGCCACAGCTCGCGCAGTGGCATCGTGACCGGCGTCCACGGCTTCAGGCGCATCCCCTCCTGCACGCGCCGCTGCGCCTCAAGCCGGGCGTAGCGCGCCTGCTTCTCCCGGAACTGCGCGACGTTCCGGTAATTGTAGTGGATCAGTGGGTTTTCCAGGTATCCGGCCTCCCCGTCGAGGATCACCAGCTCGTGAACCGGGCGCGTCAGATCGTAGCGGGCGCTCGTCCGGTGCAGAACACGCAATTGGTAATCCGGATACCAGCCCGCGCCGCGCGTCAGCCGCCCGAAGATGTAGTTGTGGCGAGGCGCCCACCAGCCTCGCTGTGGCCCCTTGACCTTCTCGCGCACCTCAGCGGCCAGCGCGGGCGTTACCCGTTCATCTGCGTCCACAAAGAACACCCACTCCGCCTCGGCTGCCTCCAGCGCAGCGCCGCGCTGCGCGCCGTAGTGCTCAAACGCGTGCTGATACACGCGCGCACCCGCCGCCCGCGCCAGCTCGACGGTGCGGTCTGTGCTGAACGAGTCGAACACGATCACCCCATCCGTCCAACGCAAGCTGTCGATGCACGCCTCGACGTTGTCCTCCTCATCGCGGGTCAGAATCACACCCACCAGTTCCGGCATCGTCTACGCTCTCCGGCTGCGGCGGATCACCTCGCGGTAGGCGTCCACCAGCGCCTTCTGCTCTGCCGCATCTGCCGACGAGTCTCGCGCCGCCTTGCCTATCAAGCGCCGCATCCCGGCGCGGATGATCCACGCCGCCAGCCATGCCTTCGGCGGGCTGTAATGCTTGCGGTACAGGCGCAGGCGGGACGTCCACAGCTTGAGGGCCGACTCCGCCCGCCGCTGGCCGGTGCTCTGCCCACCGTAATGAACGACCTGCGCCGACGGCACACACACCACCCGCCAGCCTGCCGACCGGATACGCATCGCCCAATCGATCTCCTCGCAGTACAGCTCGAATCCTTCGTCGAACAGCCCTGTCTGTTCAATCGCCTCCCGGCGCAGCAGGAACGTTGCCCCCAGCGGGTGCCCCACGTCGAACGGCAGCCCTTGCTCATAGAGCGCGCGCGGGTAGCGCCCGTTGAGGCGGCTCTCGTAAAGGCGGCCTGGCAGCGGGAACAGCTCGATGATCAACTGCATCAAGCCGGGAACGTCAAACGCGCTGTGCTGGAACGAGCCATCGCCGTAGACCAGCCCGGCCCCGGCCAGCCCCGCACCGGTTGCGGCCATCCCATCCAGCAGCGCCTGCAACGCCCCTGGCTGGACGACCGTATCAGGGTTGAGCAGCAGCACGGTGTCAGGCCGTGTATCCGGATCGCCTTCCTCGAACCCCAGCGCGCGCAGCACCAGGTTGTTGCCCGCCGCAAAACCCAGATTCTCCCCCGCTTCGATCACGCGCAGCGTGGGCGCACCACCTGGAGGGAAGGCAGCGCGCAGCGCCTCGACCGTGCCATCAGTCGAGGCGTTGTCCACCACCCACACCTCGCCGCGCACGGAGGTGCGAGCCAGGTCGTCAAACACCGAGCGCAAGCAGTCGACCAGCAGATCGCGCACGTTCCACGCCACGACCACGATCGCCAGCCTGGGCTGGCCAGTGGACGCTGTCTCAGGCATCGGCTATTCGCCCAGCGCCAGCACGTCCACCCCGGCGGCCTCGATGAGCAAGCGCAGCGGGTCGAAACGCTCCTCGTCAGGCGTGCGCAGCCGATCTACGCCCAAGAGTCCTGCAATCTCGATCTCATGCTCGCGGAAGAAGTCTGCCAGCACAGCGCGCGCCGGTGCGTCCAGCCGGGATGAGACGGCCAGCACGTCGTAAGGGACCGGCGGCAGCAACTCGATCACGTCTATCGCTGCCGGGTCGTCGAGCGATTCTTCGGCCCCGACCGCCGTCGCGCCCACGTCGCACTCACGCGCGCCGATCATCGCCAGCACGGCCTCGTCGTCGCCTGCGTCGATGACCTCGCCGAGGTCGGCAGACGGGTCAACACCATAGGCGCGCAGTGCCAGCGCCGGGATAATCCACCCGGCCACCGAGCGCGCATCGCTGCGGC
>JAANMV010004851.1_pt1 | contig 10259 bp, 8 predicted proteins | sample 7279661 | NCBI WGS metagenome assembly JAANMV01 (sample SAMN14094540, study PRJNA606508) | bioreactor metagenome | isolation source: A lab-scale SPAN reactor treating ammonium-rich wastewater day 121 | place: Ireland: Galway | collected 2017-05-16 | reverse complement strand
CGGCTTTTCCGCCCGGATTCCCGATGCCACAAATGCCGGCACTTCCTCAGATCCCCATGCCGGTTCCACCATCCCCATTTCCGATGAAAATGGAGTTTCCCATGCCACCAATACCGTTCCAGGCGCTCCCGGTCCCACCCGGCTTTCCGCAATCCTTTCCGCCAGCGATGCCTCAGCCATCTGCACATCCGGGCCTGGCCATGCCTCCAATCCCCGCTCAGGCACGTACAGTGACCTCTGCAACCGGGACTGGTGATATCGACTACTCTCAAAGCCCCGATGGGCGCAACCGGAGCCTGAAGTGGAGCAACAGTTCCTCGGTTTCAACCTCAACTGCCTGGCCGCCACATACACAAGGAGCCTCGGCTCCGAAATCCAACACGCACAAGGGAACCCGGAATCGATAGATCCCTTTCGAAAAAAAGGGCTTGACGATTCCCTGAGGATGCCGCATACCGATAATGCCATGACAAACTCTCACAGTGATCTCATGAGTCTTTTGCCCTGGCTGCTCCGGGAGAAACGGGAGGCCGAAATGAATTCAGCCTCCCGTTCCCGCGCAGTCGAAAACGAGGAACTCTTTGATCTGGTTGAAGGCAGATTGTCAGCGACTGAACGCGAAGATCTCCTCGAAAGGATTGCCGATTGCCCCGAATCCCTCAATGCACTGGCGGATATTCTGGAGGGAATGGCACTCGAAGAGTCGGCCATGATCCAGGAGGCCCGCAAAGAGGCTGTTCCGGCGATAACCCTGTTTGATCGGGTCCGCTCATGGTTTCGCCCGGAGGTCCTGATCCCGGCGATTTCCCTGACTCTTCTGCTGCTGGCAGCCCTGCCTCTTTTTCAAAGAGGCGACCTGCAGCCTCCTCCTGGAGTGGAAGTCCGTTCAGTCGGAGAAGACCTGTTTCCAGCCGAACCCACACCAACTCCCACCTCCACCCCGGCAGCGGGCGGGCCAATTCAGGCAGCCACCTCGGAGGTGGATTCAGCAACACAGCCGATTCAATCGAGAGGGCGATGATCGACGAGGGACCTAAGCAAGTCTCGCCTGTTCTGCACTCCTCCAGAGGGCCTGGACTGGATCGGTTCACTGCCGAGCTGAAACAGCTCTTCGAATCTCCCAGCCAGGTCTGGCGTTCACCTTCCTGGGATTTCGATTTATTCACACAAAAATGCCTGAGGCATGGATTCAGCCGCACATCGAAAGAAGATCAGGTTGAATCCCTCCTCAAGCGCCTGGAAGACCACCCCGAGCACCACCTCTGTCTGGGGTTGATCGACTCGCTGCCCGATGCTCTTGCTTTCGCCAGCCATAATCTCCAGAACCTGCTGATGGAGAAACAGGCCTCCTCAAAAAGTGGATTTCCCATCCCGGATGTCTCATACGATGATTTCTCAACCCATGTCCTCAGGAAAGCGGCCCTGGTGTCCATGAACCAGATCCTCCCTTTGAAATCGGTGATCGAGAAAAAGATGCGCTTCCCCGATTTTTACCTGGCCTGCGCGGTATTCTCCTCAGAAGAAAGGGTGGCCCGGAAAGCGCGGGATGTCTTCACCAGCCTGTACTATGAAAAAGTGATCAGGCCCTATGCGCGAAACCACTGGCAGACAGTCAGCATGACCGATGATCGGATCCAGGATCTGTTCTTCTGTGTCCTGTTTGAACATTTTCCCTCCGAGAAAACCGGCCACAAAGGACGCCCGGAGGAAAAGCGCCCGCCGCTGCTCTGGGACTACCGTGGGGAAGGACCGCTGGGGGGCTGGCTGACTTTGACATTCGGCAACATGATTCGGGACACCCTGCGGACAACCATCGAGGATGTGAGCCTGGATGAGGAACGCGAAGCGGATGAAGATGGTTCAATGGTGCGAAGGATCGAACCGGCTGAAAAGGCGAATCAGCCGGATCATCTGGACCGATCCCCCTGCCTTCGGATGCTGCACGAGGGCCTTTCACAGGGATGGAAAAAACTCAAGCCGCGTGAACGCCTCACATTGATTCTGCAGACACTTTACCAGATACCTCCCTCGATCATCGCCAGAAAGATTTTTCAGGTTCATGAAGGGACCATCACCAAATACACCTCAGCCGGGCTGGAAAAAATCCATGATTCCATCCTGGACTTTGCGCAGTCAGCCCTGCATTTCACCACGAATGAAGTGGAGGATTGTTTTCAGTTTGCACGGGATGCATTCCCGGAAACCGAGACCCTCTCAGGTGGCATGATCTCCCATGCTGCCCGGGGAGAATCAGCCTGAGCCAGTGGATGGCCCGGGCAGTTTTACCGGGCAAGCTCCGGAAGCAGATTCGGAGTGGGTTGCAGGCTGAGTTCTTCGAGTGTCAGGGTTGGCCCGGGAAGCGGGGTTGCAGTCGGGACAGGACGATTTTCCGCCACTGAGGCTTGTGTCAGATCGGCTGTGGCCTCTTTGATCCGTTCATGGCGGTGGAAGAACTCCGCGCGCAGCCGGAGCAGCCTCGGGTCATTCGGTCCGGCCGAGTCCACCGCACGGTTCAGGTCTTCAACTGCATGCCCCAAATCCCCTTTGAGCTCAAAGACCCGTGCACGGTCCGCAAGAACCGCTGGATCATTCGGCCGGAAGAAAATCTCATCTTCGACATATTTCAGGGCGCTGGCCAGGTCCGCTGTACGGCTGGCTTCAAGGCCCTGTGATGCGGATAGCACAGCCTTTTCAATATAGACCTGATACCTTTCAGGCTGCAGCCTGATCGCCTCATCCAGATCCTGCCGTGCTTCAGTATATCGTTTCAAACTGCCATACACCCGCGCACGCGCAATGCGGAATGGGACCATGTGATTCGCCAGCGCGATCGCTTCGGAATAATCCTTCAAAGCATGAGTGGAATCCCCGATGGTTCGATAAGCATCTGCGCGGACAAACAGCAGATAGGGTGATTTCTGCACCTCCAGGCCAGCGGTGTAATCCTCAATCGCCTCCTTGAAATTTCCCTTTCTGAAGGAAATCTCCCCACGATAGAAACGGCTTGTGGAGTCGCGCGGGTTGTCCTGGATGATCTGGCTCATTTCCCTGTGGGCCTGGTCGAACTTGCGCAGCGACAGATACGCCATGGCACGGTTCATCCACAAAGGCCTTCCCTTGATCCCAAGTTTTTCCGCCTGGTTGAAATCATCGAGCGCCTTTGTGAAATCGGAAACCAGGCGGTAACAGATCCCGCGGTTCAGGTAGACATACGCATTATCCTCACTGATCGAGAGGATGTATGAATAGATCTTTATATTTTCAAGCGGATCGGGGTGGGAGTTTGCCTGTCCGGAAAACATCAGGCACCCCACCCCGGCCAGAATGATATAAACCAATGATCGAACTGAAAGAGCCGTTCGCATTCGCAGCCTGTTACTGTGCTTTTCCTTGAAGCCAGGCGGCACGATCTTTTTCGGGAATTGACTCCGGGACTCCATCGAATTCCACTTCGATCACAGAGGTATGCGGATTGGGGGGATCTTTCGGCAGCCCGCACAGTATCAGGCGCCCATTGGATTCATGGCGGATCCGAACCTTTGAGCCTGTGGTCAGCAGCCGTGCCGATACCGCCCGGGTTTTAACACAGGGGATGACAGCCTCCTCGCCGGGCCAGCGGAAAATATGCAGATATCCTTTGCTGCCTTTGGCTGTCCAGACTCCCAGCATCCCGCCACTCAGGCGCGCACGCCCACACCCATAAATCGATGCCCCATGGGTTTTCATCCACTGCCCCATGGCAAGCATCCGCCGTTGCTCTTCAACCCGGACCGATCCATCCGGTTTGGGGCCGATGTTGAGAAGGAAATTGCCATCCCCTGAAGCTGCGGTGGACAGATGCTGCAGGAGCTGGGTGACAGTCTTCATGTTCGGATTGTGATGGATGTATCCCCAGCCACACTGATCACCGACAGTCATGCAGGATTCCCACCCGCGCCCGGCAGCTGAGGCGACCACATGCTGTTCGGGGGTGTCGAGGTCTTCATCCAGGCCGCAACGGTTGTTGATGATGATGTGGGGCTGAGTTTTTCGTGCCCAGGAATTGATTTCCTTTGAACGCCAGAATTCGGCCAGGTTCATGTCGGGGGCGGAGTGCATCCAGTGGCCATCATACCACAGCACATCGATATGGCCGTATTGAGTGAGCAGCTCTTTCACCTGCGCATGATACTGGCAGACCATTTCTTCCGCGCTGTCTTTGCATTTCTTCGGCTCCCAGTAACCCGGAAACCGCCAGTCCAGCAGGGAGTAATAAAAACCGACCTTCAGGCCGGCTTTGCGGGCCGCTTTGACATATTCACCGATAAAATCCTTGCGGGCGGCTGTCTTCACTGAGGTGAAATCGGATACCTGGCTGTCATACAGGCAATAGCCATCATGATGGCGTGTGGTCATCACGACATACTTCATCCCGGCCTCGACCGCCAGCCCGGCCCAGGCATCCGGATCGAAACGGCGCGGTTTGAACTGGTCGGCCAGGCGCGCATATTCCTCTGTGGGTATCCGTTCGACATACATCACCCATTCCCCGCGCTGCAGCAGCGTGTACAACCCCCAATGGATGAACATCCCGAACCGCGCCTCAGTGAACCAGTCCTGTCGCATGCGCCCATCCTCGCACAGACATCGGATGTCTGGAGAAGGAATCTGCCAGGCCGACGACGAAGGGAGGCACCCGGCGAACCGGATGCCTCCCTCCCGAGAATCGGATCAGCGCGCGGCGCTGCCCTCGACGTAGTCCTCGTCCTGCGACTTCCAAGCGAACAGGGAGCGCAGCTCCTTGCCGGTCGCCTCGATGGGGTGGCCCTGCTCCTTCTCGCGAAGGGCGAGGAACTCCTCGCCGCCGTTGTCCTGGTCCTCGATGAAGCGCTTCGCGAACGCGCCCGACTGGATGTCGGCGAGCACGCCCTGCATGCGCTCCTTGACACCGGCGTCGATCACGCGGGGGCCCGAGACGTAGTCGCCGAACTCTGCGGTGTCGGAGATCGACCAGCGCTGCTTGGCGATGCCGCCCTCCCACATCAGGTCGACGATGAGCTTGAGCTCGTGCAGCACCTCGAAGTACGCGATCTGCGGCTGGTAGCCCGCCTCGACGAGCGTCTCGAAGCCGGCCTGCACGAGGTGGCTCATGCCACCGCAGAGCACGGCCTGCTCGCCGAACAGGTCGGTCTCGGTCTCTTCGGTGAAGGTCGTCTTGATGACACCGGCGCGGGTGCCGCCGATGGCCTTGGCGTACGACAGCGCGAGGTTCCACGCCGTGCCCGATGCGTCGCGCTCGACGGCGATGATGTCGGGGATGCCACGGCCGGCGACGAACTCGCGACGAACGGTGTGGCCGGGCGCCTTGGGGGCGATGAGGATGACGTCGACGCCCTCGGGGGCGTCGATGTAGCCGAAGCGGATGTTGAAGCCGTGCGCGAAGGCGAGCGCCTTGCCGGCGGTCAGCTTGTCCTTGATCGACTCGTTGTAGATCGTGCGCTGGTGCTGGTCCGGCGCGAGGATCATGATGACGTCGGCCCACTCGGCTGCGTCGGCGACGTTCTTGACGGGGAAGCCCGCCTCCTCCGCCTTGGCGATCGACTTCGAGCCCTCCTTGAGGGCGATGGTGACCTCGATGCCGGAATCGCGAAGGTTCATGGCGTGGGCGTGGCCCTGCGAGCCATAGCCGACGATCGCGACCTTCTTGCCCTGGATGATCGAGAGGTCAGCGTCTGCGTCGTAGAAGATCTCGGTGCTCACGGTGTTGTTTCTCCTTGCTTGTGGTTCGTAAAGTCTGTCAGCCGCGCAGGACGCGCTCGGTGATGCTCTTGCCGCCGCGCCCGATGGCGAGCAGGCCCGACTGGGCGAGCTCCTTGATGCCGAACGGCTCGAGGGCTCGCAGCAGCGCCTGCACCTTGCCCTGGTCGCCCGTGACCTCGACGACCACGGCATCCGGGGCGTAGTCCACGATCGACGCGCGGAACAGATTCACGATCTCGAGCACGTTCGATCGGGTGTTGTTGTCGGTGCGCACCTTGATGAGCATGTGCTCGCGCTGCACCGAGCTCGACGGCTCGAGCTCGACGATCTTGATCACGTTGATCAGCTTGTTCAGCTGCTTGGTGACCTGTTCCAGCGGCAGGGCGTCGACATCGACGACGACCGTGATGCGGGATATCCCCGCGACCTCGGTCACGCCGACGGCGAGGGAGTGGATGTTGAAGCCGCGGCGGGCGAACAGGCCCGCGACGCGGGTCAGGATGCCGGGAGTGTCCTCCACCAGGAGGCTCAGCACGTGTGTGGACATGGCTCAGATCTCCTCGTCGAATGCCGGGGCGTGTTCACGCGCGTACTGGATGTAACTGTTGCTGACGCCCTGAGGGACCATCGGCCACACCATCGCGTCGGCGCTCACGACGAAGTCGATCACGACCGGACGGTCGTCGGTCTCCAGCGCCGTGCGGATGGCGGCATCCACGTCCTCTTCCTTCTCGACGCGCAGCGCGAGGCAGCCGTACGCCTCGGCGAGCTTGACGAAGTCCGGCACGCGCACGGTGCCGTGGCCCGTGTTGAGGTCGGTGTTGGAGTGGCGTCCCTCGTAGAACAGCGTCTGCCACTGGCGCACCATGCCCAGCGAGGAGTTGTTGATGATCGCGACCTTGATCGGGATGTTGTTGATGACGCAGGTCGCGAGCTCCTGGTTGGTCGTCTGGAAGCATCCGTCGCCGTCGATCGCCCAGACCACGCGATCGGGCTCGGCGACCTTGGCGCCCATGGCGGCGGGAACGGAGTAGCCCATCGTGCCTGCGCCACCGGAGTTGAGCCACGAATTCGGGCGCTCGTACTTGATGAACTGCGCGGCCCACATCTGGTGCTGTCCGACTCCGGATGCGTAGATCGCCTCGGGACCGGTGAGCTCGCCGATGCGCTGGATGACGTACTGCGGCGACATCAGGCCGTCCTCCGGCTGGGCGTACCCGAGCGGGAACTCCGACTTGAGCCCGTCGAGGTACGACCACCATTCCTCGGTGTCCGGTGTTCCGCTGCCGATCGCACCGCGGAACGCGGTGTCGAGGTCGACGAGCACATCGCGCACGTCGCCGACGATCGGCACGTCGGCCGTGCGGATCTTCGAGATCTCGGCGGGGTCGATGTCGACGTGCACGACCTTCGCGTTCGGCGCGAAGAGCGCCGCCTTGCCGGTGACGCGGTCGTCGAAGCGCGCGCCGAGCGAGACGATGAGGTCGGATTCCTGCAGGGCGAGCACCGCGGGGACGGTGCCGTGCATGCCCGGCATCCCGAGGTGCTGCGGGTGCGAGTCGGGGAAGGCGCCGCGGGCCATCAGCGTCGTGACCACCGGTGCACCGGTCGACTCGGCGAGGGTCAGCAGCTCCGCCGAGGCGTGGGCGCGGATCACACCGCCGCCGACGTACAGCACGGGCTTCTTCGACTCGGCCAGCAGGGTGGCTGCGGCCTGGATCTGCTTGCCGTGCGCCTTCGTCACCGGGCGGTAGCCGGGCAGGTCGATCCGGGGCGGCCACACGAACGGCGCGGTCTGCTGCTGCGCGTCCTTCGTGATGTCGACGAGCACCGGGCCGGGGCGACCGGTCGAGGCGACCTCGAACGCCGCGGCGATGGCGCCGGGGATGTCCTCCGCCCTCTTGACCAGGAACGAGTGCTTGGTCACGGGCATGGTGATGCCGACGATGTCGGCTTCCTGGAACGCGTCGGTTCCCATCAGGGTCGAGAACACCTGACCGGTGATCGCGACCATGGGAACCGAGTCCATGTACGCGTCGGCGATCGCGGTCACGAGGTTGGTCGCGCCGGGGCCGGAGGTCGCGATGCAGACGCCGACCTTGCCGGTGGCCGCGGCGTAGCCCTCCGCGGCGTGGCCCGCGCCCTGCTCGTGGCGCACGAGCACATGGCGGAGGCCGGAGGCGTCCATGAGCGGGTCGTAGACCGGCGTGATCGCGCCACCGGGAATGCCGAACACGTCGGTCACGCCGCGCTTCTCGAGCGAGCGGACGACGGCCTCGGCACCGGACATCTCCGGGGTGGCTGATGGGCGGGCAGGCGGCCGCGGCACGGCGGGCGCGGATTCAGGAGTCATTTCGCATCCTTGGTGATCTGTGTCGTCAAGAGGTCAGCCAGTCACCGCGCCCTGTGCGGCGGAGCGCACGAGACGGGAGTACTTGGCGAGGACACCACGGGTATAGCGCGGGGGAAGAGGGTCCCAGCCTTCCCGGCGGGAGCTCAGCTCTGCCTCCTCGACGAGTAGCTCGAGGGAGCGAGCCGCGATATCGACCCGTATCAGATCACCATCGCGCACGAAGGCGATGGGACCAGCGTCCACCGCTTCGGGTGCTATGTGGCCGATGCACAGGCCGGTTGTGCCGCCTGAGAATCGTCCGTCTGTCAAGAGTAGTACATCTTTTCCGAGGCCGGCGCCCTTGATGGCCGCGGTGATGGCGAGCATCTCGCGCATGCCGGGTCCGCCCTTGGGTCCCTCGTAGCGGATGACGATCACATCGCCGGCGTTGATCTCTCCCGCGGCCAGCGCGTCCATCGCGCCGCGCTCGCGCTCGAACACCCGTGCGGGGCCCTCGAACACGTCCGCGTCGAAGCCGGCCGACTTCACCACCGCGCCCTCCGGCGCGAGCGAGCCGTGCAGGATCGTGATGCCGCCGGATGCGTGGATCGGGTTGTCGAAGGTGTGGATGACGTCGCCGTCGACCGGATCGGGGTTCAGGTCGCGCAGGTTCTCGGCGACGGTCTTGCCGGTCACCGTGAGGGCGTCTCCGTGGATGAGTCCCTCGTCGAGCATCGCCTTCATGATGACCGGGATGCCGCCGTGGCGGTCGACGTCGTTCATCACGTACTTGCCGAACGGCTTCATGTCTGCCACGTGCGGGGTGCGGCTGCCGATGCGGTTGAAGTCGTGCAGCGACAGCTCGATGCCCGCCTCGTTGGCGATCGCGAGCAGGTGCAGCACGACGTTCGTCGACCCGCCGAGGGCCATCGCCAGCGCGATCGCGTTCTCGAACGACTCCTTGGTGAGGATGTCCTTCGTCGTGATGCCCTGGCGCAGCAGGTTGACGACGGCCTCGCCGGAGCGGTGAGCGAAGTAGTCGCGGCGGCGGTCGGCTGCGGGCGGAGCCGCGGAGCCGGGCAGGCTCAGACCGAGCGCCTCGGCGACGGATGCCATGGTGTTGGCCGTGTACATGCCGCCGCACGCGCCCTCGCCGGGGGCGAACGCGCATTCGATGCGCTTGAGGTCCTCTTCCGACATCCGACCCGCCCGACAGGCGCCGACGCCCTCGAACGAGTCGATGATCGTGATGTCCTTCTCGGTGCCGTCCGAGAGCTTCACCCAGCCCGGGGCGATCGATCCGGCGTACAGGAACACGCTCGACAGACCGAGGCGGGCGCTGGCCATCAGCATGCCGGGGATCGACTTGTCGCAGCCGGCGAGCAGCACGGTGCCGTCGAGACGCTCGGCCATGATGACCGTCTCCACCGAGTCGGCGATGACCTCGCGAGACACGAGCGAGAAGTGCATGCCCTCGTGGCCCATCGAGATGCCGTCCGAGACGGAGATCGTGCCGAACTGCAGCGGGTACCCGCCGCCCGAGTGCACGCCCTCCTTGGCGCCCTGTGCGAGCCGGTCGAGGCTCAGGTTGCAGGGCGTGATCTCGTTCCAGCTCGACGCGATGCCGATCTGCGGCTTGTCCCAGTCCGCGTCGCCCATGCCCACGGCGCGGAGCATGCCGCGGGAGGTGGTCGCCTCGATGCCGTCAGTGACGACGCGGCTGCGGGGCTTGATGTCGATGTCTGGCTGGGCGCCCGACGTGCCGGGCTGAGAATCGCGGGTGGACATGACGGAAGTCTATTCCGGACGGGCGGCCCGTTCCGACGCGATGACTTCCAGAAGTTCCGCGATCTGCTGTGGGGATCCCACACGCAGCGCGGCGGCGGTCTCCCCCGGTCCGACGCGCACCCCGAGATCGTCGCCGGTCAGCACGCGCAGGGCGTCCTCGTCGGTCACGTCGTCGCCCGCGAACAGGATGCCCGTGGCGCCCGTGCGCTCGCGCAGCACGGCGATCGCCGTGTCCTTGCCCTCGTCGCGCGAGGAGTACTCGAGGATGCGGTCGCCGGTGCGGCGGCGCCAGTGCCTCGCCCGACGCGCGAACACCTCGTCGACGACGCGGAACGCCTCGCGCTCTACTTCCTGCCTGGCGGGGCGTCCGTGGATGCCGATCCCGAACGTCTTGCTCTCC
>JAANMV010004849.1_pt1 | contig 10263 bp, 10 predicted proteins | sample 7279661 | NCBI WGS metagenome assembly JAANMV01 (sample SAMN14094540, study PRJNA606508) | bioreactor metagenome | isolation source: A lab-scale SPAN reactor treating ammonium-rich wastewater day 121 | place: Ireland: Galway | collected 2017-05-16 | reverse complement strand
TAAAATCTTAATTTTATTTATTTAAAGCAAATTTTTTTAATTATTTTTATTTATCATTATTTGGCTAAACACATCTACAAACATTACGCAATTAACTTTAACAGATTGTAAACAATAATTGCAGCAATGATCATCAATATAAAATAAAAAATAATCCTTCTGATCATAGATTTATTAAGAATGAAATTAGCTTTCCATCCACGCCATCCGCATTTTTTACATCTGTAGAGTTCGTACCACGTTAAATATTTTATCATCCTCTCACGAAAAGTACGCGCTCTTGAATTTCGTAATTCCCCTGTATTCTTGCAAACTGGACATATTGAATATCGCTTTTTCACTGACCTAGATCAAATGCTCAACTAATATTAAAAAATATTCGAATAATCGCTAATAAAATAATCCCGGCAAATACTTTTTTTATTAATAAGTTTGATGAAACCAAAGCGAGCCGCACACCAAAAAATGAACCTATTATAGCTCCAATACCCAGAGGAATTGCAGCAGCAAGAACAATAAAACCAAGAGTTCCAACAGTAGTAGCCGAATTTGCACTCTGAAATAAGTAAGAAATTGTTGAAGAAATCATCGTGACCGCTGCAATGACCGAAGAAGTTCCAACAGCTTTTCTTGGCTCCACTAAAAATAAGTTCATTAATGCAGGAAGATAAATAATTCCTCCTCCAAGACCTATGAACGCCGAAAATATTCCAACGCATAATCCCAGTGGGATATAATATCTTTCATTTAAAGGATTTTTAAGAACGAGCCATTTCCGTTTGTTCGATTCAAACAACATACTTACTAAAACAACAAACAATACAGTAGCGAAAATTATTTCAAGCGTTTTGGACTCAACTTTGACAACGAAGAATGGTGTGATTGATGCAGTAATCAGTGCCCCGATCGAAATTAATACAGCTGGTTTTCTAAAATAATTTTTTGCTCTTATGTGAAGAATTGCTGAATTGGAAACGGCGATAGCTCCAGTGAAAAGTGATGTCCCGATTGTAAAATAAGCGAGTGAAGATTCCTGAATACCAAACAGAGGTAAAGTGAAATAAAGTAACGGAACAAAAACCAAACCTCCACCGATACCCAGCATTCCAATTAAAATTCCTGAAAAGAATCCGGACACCAGAAAAAGCAGGGATGATGTTAATTCATTCAACGAACATTTAGCAATTTATTATATATCACTTTATCTGAAAGTACGTCCAGTGCAGTACGAAGCTGAACATCAGAATTCAATTGTTCTTTTATCCGACCTTCAATCCCAAGATAGCGTGCAGCAAGTTCTGATTTGATCTCTCTCAGGATTTCGTTTTTATAGATTTGCATTTCTTTTTCATACAATCCGGCGAGTTCTGATTTGATCTTTAGCAGTTCAGATTTAATCTCATCCTTATCATCAGCACTTTTAATTAAGTTATCAATTTCCACTTCCGTTTGAGAAGTATATTTAAACTCTTCAAGATTCAGGTACTCTCTGAATTCATTATATAATTTTTGGTCATCTAATTTTGAATATTCAATTTTCGGATTGTTGAAAAAATAATTATTTGCAAACTTAAAAAATAATCCCTTTGCAAGAAGGCTTTTTGTCAATTCACCATTAACTTTAAATTCCACAGTTGTGTCCGGAGTAATTCCTCCTTTAGAGTAAACTTCTCTTTTATTATCTGTAAAGAATTTACTCTCCGATTCGTGAGTTGTTGATTTGATAATTTCACTGCCATCAGAATAATCAATCCGCTGGATACATCTTCCGCTTGGTGTGTAATATTTAGCAGTTGTTATTTTAAGTGAGGTATTGTAACTGAGCGGCGTTATAGTTTGAACTAATCCTTTCCCGAATGATTTAGTCCCCAGTATTACAGCTCTGTCATGATCCTGGAGTGCACCTGCAACAATCTCTGCTGCTGAAGCGCTTCCTCCATTAATAAGTACGACCATATCAACATTACCAGCAATTAACGGTTCTTCAACTGAGTAATATTTTTTCACGCTTGCTTCATCACGACCTTTGGTTGAAACGACCAGTAAATCACGGGCAAGAAATTTATCACAGACATCTACAGCAATATCAAGCAAACCACCCGGATTCCCGCGTAAATCCAAAACAATTGAATGAATTGGTTTCTTTTCCTGTAGTTCTTTAATAGTCTTCTTAATTTCGTCACTCGCAGCTCTGTTGAAGTTAGATAACTTTATATAAACATCATTGCTATTCTCCGGAAAAAATCCTGAGTAAGTAACATTCTTCACGAGGACTTCTTCACGCACAAGATTGAAAATTATTGTATCGCTCATCTCATTTCTTACAACAGTCAATTCGATAGTTGTTCCGGGTTCTCCTTTTACAAGTGAAGATATATCGTCAATGTTTTCTGGTGTTATGCTGGTTCCCGCTGCTTCAATGATCACATCGCCAATCTGAATTCCCTGACGTTGAGCTGCATATCCATCCATCACTTCAACCACAGTTACTTCTTCACCGCGAAGTCCTATAGAAATTCCAACACCGCCGTATTTGCCATTTGTTATCAGATCGATATCTTCAATTTTCTTTTCATCAATAAATATTGTGTATGGATCCAATGATGAAAGCATTCCCTGAATTCCTGCTCTTAAAAATTTTTCAGGGTCAACTTCATCTACGTAATTAAAAGCAACTTCTTTATAAACTCTACCTAATAAATCCAGATTTTTAGCAATTTCAAGATAGATATCACTTCTACCCGGGTAGAAACCAACAGCTACAATAAATATCAACATTACAACTGCAATTAATAAAAACTTTTTCTTCAAGACTTAATTCACCTCCGGTCTATTAATTCTAATTCTGAAATAATCTGATTTTGTATGGTTTCAATTGTCTGAGTTCCATCAATAATTTTAAATCTTTCTTCACTCCGTGCGGTTTCCAGGTAACCACTTCTGACACGATTATAAAATTCAATATCAGCAACTTCTATTCGGTCAAGTTTTACTTTACTTTTCTTTTTCTTTCGTTCATTTGCAATACCAACAGGTATATCAATGAATAAAGTTAAATCCGGAATTGTATCGCCAATCGCCAATTCATGAATTTTCATTACTGTTTCTAATGGAATTCCTCTGCCAAATCCCTGGTAAGCAGTTGAACTATCATGAAACCTGTCCGAAATTACATAAATGCCTTTTTGAAGGTAAGGTCTAATTTTTTCCCGTACTAACTGTGCACGACTTGCCGAAAATAAAAAAAGTTCAGCTTCTGCAAACATTTTGTCATTTTTATTATCAAGAAGGATTTTTCTTACTTTTTCAGAAATTTCAGTACCTCCCGGTTCCCTGAGTATTTCAACTTTTTTATTGTTATCAATCAAATAGTCTTTTAACAGTTCTATTTGAGTTGATTTACCCGAAAAATCTATACCTTCAAAAGAGATAAACATATAATTTTATTTTGTTTTGATTAAAATTTAATTGTGTTAATATAGATAAACTTTATTCTCAATTAAAATCTGAGACTGAAGTAGAAAGTCAGAAAGATCTGATTATATATCGTAATCTGCCCGGCTTGGTATATTGAAGAGTAACATTTTTTGGTAATGATAATTCAGGCTCCACACTTCCCAGAGTATCTTTTACAAGATCCTGATAATTCACATAGCAGCTTAATTGCTCAGGTTTCAACCTGCCAAGTATTTCGATTCCACCTCTGATTTGAATTTCAATTTTATTTGGGAGTAATACAACTTCTTTTCCCGGCGGAAGATCAATTACTTCGACCGAAATGTTTTCAAATTGTTTATCAACAATTCGTTGGACATCAAGTTTTGCTTCAACAACATTAGAGCTATAACCAAATCCTTGCATCCTGTTGAGTGGAACTTCTGTTTCTATTCTTGTGTCAAGCAAAGTCAATGTTTTGATTTCGGTATTAATACCTTTTAATTTTTTCAAATAGCTTAATGGTCCGCTTACAATTACTGAATCCGGTACGAATTTAATATCTGTTGCCAAACCATAACCGGGTTTAAAATCAAGTTCCAGCCCAGATACTACAGGTAATTTCCTTTTAATGATTCTCTCAACAAAAAATTTTATTGAATCGGGATGCAGCTTGATTATATCTACATCGGAAAAAAGAGATCGGTTTGTCTCAAGATATTTTTCGAGATCAATATTGTATTCACCACTGTCCTTATTTAATGATACAACGAATTCAGTTTCCGGACCAACATTAATGGAGACGAGTTTCCAGCCTTGACCCCGAATTCTGACATTTATTTTTTTCGGTAATGGTGAACCGGTTGTATAACCTGGTGGAAGATTTATTAGTGCAAGTTTAACATCAGCGTTGGTATAGTAATAATCCGAAAGTGATATTGACCCCCACAAGATTGCTGCAAAGATTAAAGAAGCAATAAAAATATTAATTTTTTTTCTCACGATTCGATACCATTAATGGAGCTAACTTCAGAAAAAGAGAAAACTGATAAAACTACCTTTGGAGAGCTTTGAAGAAGTCCAGTAATTCGCCTCGATTTGCGCGTGAAATTTCTCTGCCTTTAATGGGAAACTCTTCAAAATCTCTGGCGAATCTTCTAAGCTGATGAACATTCATCACTTCAAGTTCTGACATAGTAAATTTTTGTTCACTCTTTGACTTACGTGATTTTGTTTTTATCGTCTTGGAAAAACCACCAAGAGCTTCTTCTTTCAATTTTTCAATTGTGGAAGAAGTAGTAGTCCGCGTAACCGGTGAAACTTTTTCAAAAACTTCCTCTTCAACAGTTACTCTAAGTTTACGTTCTTTCTTTGGTTTCTCAGTTACAAAAGTCTTTTCAATTGGATAAGAATTTTTATTCTTAACAGAGGGAATTCCGTCAACAATTTCTCCTACCTGATCATCTGGTCTGGGAATTATATGAGTTGAGACTATATCACCGATTCTTTTAGCGGCAGCGGCTCCGGCATCAACAGCTGATTTAACTGCGGCTGTCTCGCCTACAACTAAAATGGTAACCAGACCACCTTCCACTTTTTCTTTTCCGATCAGAGTTACCCGAGCTGCTTTTACCATAGCATCAGCGGCTTCAATTGAAGCCACCAAGCCACGGGTCTCTACCATACCCAAAGCTTGATCAGCCATAAGATTTTCTACTTAGATTTCTTCGGGAGAATTATTTCAACATCAGCATGAGGTCGAGGAATAACATGAACTGAAACTAATTCACCAACCCTTTGCGCTGCTGCAGCACCTGCATCAGTAGCTGCTTTAACTGCTCCCACATCTCCTCTAACCATTACAGTTACATAACCGCCACCAATAGTTTCCTTTCCGATTAACTCAACTTTTGCGGCTTTAACCATTGCGTCTGCGGCTTCGATGGAACCTACTAATCCTTTTGTTTCCACCATTCCGAGTGCATCAAGTGACAATGCTGACATAGAATGCTCCCAATTAATTGATTTATGGCTGAAAAAATAGTTTTTTCAAATGATAATGTCAAACTTATTTAAAGATAATTTTTCAATTAACACATGTAGGTCGAATGACCTGATAAAAGTTGTCAAAAGTAATCAGCTTTTTGTTGAATTAAGATACTCCTGCAATATGATTGCGGCTGCATGCATATCTAATAAATTTTTCTTTCTCCGGGAAGATTTTTTTGTAACTGATTCATTCACTTTCTCCTGAGCAATCACAGATGAAAATTCCTCATCCCAAAAAATTATCTCAACTTGTATTGCAGCTTCTATTTCTTTTTTAAATAAGTGAATTTTTTCTGATAGTAATTGAGATGACTTAAATCTTCCTGATGGGAGACCAAGAACTATCTTTATAATATTTTTTTCTTTAATTATCAGTAATAATTTTTGAAGTGATTGATTGTCGTTCACCAGTGTGTTGAATGGAGTAGCAAATATCTTGAGTGGATCACTTATTGCGATGCCAATTCTTTTTTCACCATAATCGATTCCCATTACTCTTGATTCAGGATTGAGCTGCTCCAAATTACTGGCTACCTTCAAATCTTTCTGCTTTGTACAGACCACGAAGTTTTTTTAATCTGTCAATCAGATTATTCAGGTGCTCCAGATTATTTACGTAAACCATAACCGAACCTTCGAAAGTTGAATCATTTGTGTTGATGTTAATCGATTTAATATTAGTGTTTTTATACGACACAATCGTGTGAGCGATTTCATTTAAAATTCCAGGACTATCTTCACCTCTGAGAGCTAATCCTGCTACAAACATCGTCCCATCATTTCCAGGCCAATCAACTGCAACAAGTTTATCACTATCAACTTTGGAAAGATTTATAAGATTACTGCAGGTCTTCCGATGAATTTTTACCCCTTCACCGATTGTAACATATCCAATAACCGGATCGCCCGGAATCGGATTGCAGCATTTAGCATAAGAGTACAATATACCCGAAGATTTACCATCGACTAAAATTCCGCCTGCATCTTTCCTTGCAATAGCAGCAAACTGATCAAAGGCTAAACTCTTTTCCTGTTCTTCGCTGACTTTATCACCAGTATCGCTCAAAACTTTATCAATATTTACATTGCCCTGAGCAATCGCCTGATAAAACTGTGAGTTATTATCAAACTTGAATTTCCTTGCGATTTTGGAAACTTCACTTGTTGAAAAAGCAAGTTTCAATTTCTTTAGTTTCTTACTCCAGATTTCTCTTCCAGTTTTAGCAATCTTCTCTTCTTCTTTATTCATCCATTTTCGGATAGCAGATTTTGCTTTTTGAGTTTTTACAAACTTGAGCCAGTTTTTATTTGGATGCTGATTTTTTGAAGTGATGATTTCAATCTGATCACCACTATGCAGAGGTGTATCGAGCGGTACAATTTTACCATTTATTTTAGCACCGATACATTGGTAACCAACGTTACTGTGAATTTCAAATGCAAAATCAACAGGAGTTGAGTCAATCGGAAGTCTTCTTAATTCTCCTTTTGGTGTGAATACATAAATTTCATCCTGATAAAGATTCAGTTTAAAATCTTCTAAAATTTCCTTACGGGTTTCATCTTTACCAGCGCCTTCAAAAATATCTCTGATCCAGTTAAGCCAATTTTCAAGATCTTTATCAGTTGTTGTTTTATCCTCTTTGTATTTCCAGTGTGCAGCAAGACCACGTTCTGCTATTTCGTGCATCTTCTTTGTTCTGATTTGAACTTCAACCAATCTTCCTTCAGGTCCGATAACTGTAGTGTGGATAGATTGATAGTTGTTATTCTTTGGGATAGAAATATAATCCTTGAATCTGTCGGGGACGGGCAGATACATTTGGTTAACAATACCAAGCGTAGTATAACATTCATTTGTGTTTTCTGTATCAAGAATAATTCGCAAAGCAAATAAATCATAGATTTCCTCGAAGGGTTTATTTCGCTTCATCATCTTTCGATAAATACTATAGAAGTGTTTAGGTCTTCCTCCCATTTCATATTTCAATTTATATTCATCGAGCTTTTTTCTGATTGGATCAGAAAATCTTTTTATATAAGCTTCTCTTTCTTTCCGTGTACTTTTAACTTTTCCGACAAGTTCTTCATAAGTATCTCGATTTAAATATTTAAATGACAGATCTTCCAGTTCCCATTTAACTCTTGCAAGACCAAACCGATGAGCAAACGGTGCGTAAATTTCAAGTGTTTCCTGAGCAATGCGTTTCTGTTTATCAGGACTTACGAATTCGAGAGTACGCATATTGTGAAGCCGGTCAGCAAATTTCACGAGGATAACCCTTACATCCTTCACCATCGAAAGAAGCATCTTCCGGTAATTTTCTGCTTTTGTAATATCCTGACCTTTGAAAATTCCGCTGATCTTTGTAACTCCATCAACAATCTCGGTAACTTCTTCGCCGAATTCCTTTCTCATCAGGTTCAGATCAAAATCTGTATCTTCAACTACATCATGGAGCAGAGTTGCAACGACAGTAATATCATCAAGAGGGAATTCTTCAACAACTATCATTGCGACTTCATAAGGATGGTAAAAGTATGGTTCACCGGAAGCTCTGAGATCGTGCTTATGAGCCTCAAGTGCGAACTTGAATGCTTTTGTTATCAGACCTTCATCAACCCTTGGCAGGTTTTTATGGCAAACAGAAAGAAGATCCTCCAACATTTTCTGAGAGTCTGGTTTATCTTTACTCATTATATATAAAATAAATCACTCAACTTTTCAACAATAATTTACTTTATTTTATTCATTTGTTAAAGTCAGGATGTATTGAGGGAAAAAACTAGTTACTTTTGCTCAGTTCTTTCTTCAATGATTTAACTCTTTCAATTCTCTCACCAAGTTCACTATCATCTTCCTGAGGTAAATTTTTGATGGACAAAATCTCTTCGCAATATTTGAGTGCATTTTTCCGATCGCCTATCTTTGCATATTGCTGAGCAATCAGATGCTTAAGTGTAATTATGTTTTTATTATTATTTGTTACAGATGATGGATATGATACTAGAATTTCCTTATACAATTGAATTGCCATTGAAGGATTCTTCTCTTCGTATGCTCTTGCAAGTCCCCATTTAAAAGTCCTTGAATCAGGAAATTCTTTTAATGCTTTTTCAGCAACACTGATAGCATCATTATATCGTTCCTGATCAATATAAATCCAAATTAATGAATTCATTGCCAGGTAAGTATTATAAGTTGCTGAATCTGTGGCAATTACCAGGAGATCAATACCTGTATTTTTTGTATCGCTTGTAAATGGGAGCCAATCCATGAATTCCATTTTTCTGCTTTTCCAATATTCAAAAGTTCCGATGGCTATGTACGCTTCAAAAAAATTTTGTTTGATAGTTAATATTTTTTCAAATTCGGATATAGAACTTACACCTGATGAAAGTGCTGAAAACCAGCTGCCATTTATTGCTTCAAAATAAGAGATATAACCCTCCGCGAGAGCATAAAAGTATCTGTACCAAATGTTCGATTGATCTTTCTTCAACAAATTTTCAGATTGAACTTTTGCACTCTCAAGTTTATTAAGTATAAACTCCTCATCAAATTCTTCGGCATAGTCATAAGCTTCAGCGATTTTATTTGCAGCAAGATAAATTTTTCCCAGAGGTAGATTTGGATAATCATTATTCAACTTGTTGAAAATTTTTTCGGCAGAATCGTAATGCTGGTTGACAATCTGATTTATACCGGAACGCAATAGCGAATCAATAACTTTATCCGGATAAACCTGCGCAGAAGTATTAATAGAAATCAGGAATGTAATAAAGAATAAAAATATTTTATAGCGTACCAAACGTGCGGTCTCCTGCATCACCCAATCCCGGAAGTATGAATCCTTTTTTGTTTAACTGACGATCAAGTACGGATGTAAATATTATCAAATCCTGATGTTCCTTTAGGAGTTTATCTACCCCTTCCGGTGCAGCAATCAAGCAGGCAAATACAATATTTTTAGCACCTCGTTTTTTCAGATAATTAATTGCAGCAGATGCGCTTCCACCTGTAGCAAGCATTGGATCGAGCAAAATCACTTCCGAGTTTTTTAGATTCTTTGGTGTTTTAAGATAATAACTATTTGGTTGAAGAGTTGTTTCATTTCTTTCTAATCCAACATGACCAAGTTTTGCATTCGGAATTAACTGTAGAAAACCTTCAACCATTCCGAGACCTGCACGAAGCACGGGAATTAAGACAATGTCCTGCTGTAATTTATAACCAATAGTTTTTTCGAGAGGAGTTTCAACTTTTACTTCTTTAAGAGAAAAAGAATTGCTGATCTCAACAGCCATAATATTAGAAATTCTCGTCACTGCTGCTCTGAATATTTCAGCATTTGTTTTCTTATCACGTAAAATAGTCACATCTTTTTTTACCAATGGATGCTGAATGATGATAAGATTTTTGAAAGTTGATTTCATTTTCAATACGTAACCTATTTATAATTGAGTAAATTTTTTGCCAAGTAAACTTAGAATATTTACAAACGGAGAAAGCGGTGGTGTGTAATTATAATTAATTTTTGAAAGAATAGATGCCGGAGCCTTCAATTTTATTAATGCCGATATCAGGTCAGCATAACCAGAAACTTCCCTGCCACCAAAAAATGATGCACCTAAAATTTGTTTATTCTGTTTATCAACAACCAATTTACCAATTACAAATTCACTTTCGGGCATAACATCAACCAGGTTTTTCGTTTTAATAAAAGAAGTTTCAAACTCGAATCCGGATTTGGTCGCTTCACCTGAAGTTAATCCAAC
>JAANMV010004846.1_pt1 | contig 10274 bp, 9 predicted proteins | sample 7279661 | NCBI WGS metagenome assembly JAANMV01 (sample SAMN14094540, study PRJNA606508) | bioreactor metagenome | isolation source: A lab-scale SPAN reactor treating ammonium-rich wastewater day 121 | place: Ireland: Galway | collected 2017-05-16 | reverse complement strand
GTCTTCTTCGACCGCGGGCCGCGCGGCTCGCCGCGGCCGGGGTCATAGGCGATGATCATCGTGTCGCGGTCGAACATCACGCCCTGGAAGCGCGCGTACGGGCACATGTAGGTGCACACCTGCTCGCGCATCCAGCCCGCGTTGCCGTAGGTCGCGAACGCGTAGAACAGGATCCAGAACGTCTCCCAGGGGCCGAGATCGAAAGCCAGCACGCGCAGGCCGAGTTCGCGGATCGGCGTGAAGTAGCCGACGAACGTGTAGCCGGTCCACAGCGCGATCGCGATCCATGCGGTGTGCTTCAGCGTCTTCTTGACCCCCTTGTCGAGCGTGAGCGGCCGCCCGTCGAGGCGCATGCGCGCGACGCGATCGCCCTCGATCCTGCGCTCCACCCACAGGAAGATCTCGGTGTAGACGGTCTGCGGGCACGCGTAGCCGCACCACAGCCGGCCGGCGATCGCGGTGAACAGGAACAGCGCGAACGCGGACAGGATCAGGAGCACCGCGAGGTAGATCACGTCCTGCGGCCAGAAGACCAGGCCGAAGATCGTGAACTTGCGCGCGGCGAGGTCGAACAGCACCGCCTGCCGGCCGTTCCAGGAGAACCACGGCAGCCCGTAGTACACGATCTGCGTCGCCCAGACCAGCGCCCAGCGCCAGCCCGCGAACCAGCCGTGCACCGCACGCGGATAGACCTTGCGGCGGATCTCGTAGAGCGCGCCCTCGTCGGGCGCGGCCGGCGCGGGAACGATCGGGATCGTCTTCCTCGTGTCCACGTCCATCGCTTCGATGCGCGGCGGCGCACCGGCGGCGGCCGTGCGCGGGAGGGTTCCGCGCGAACCCGACGCCGGGGAACCGCGCTACTTGTTCGACAGCCCCCAGACGTAGGCGGCGGCGAGCCGGATGCGCGCATCGCCGAGAACGTCCTGGAACGCCGGCATCGCGAGCGTGCCCGGCGAGACGTTGACGTTGCGGCCCTTGTTGATGCCCTCGAGGATCGCCGCCTCGGAACTGCCGTAGAGCCAGATGCCGTCGGTCAGGTTCGGCGCACCGACCGCCTGGTTGCCCTTGCCGTCCGCGCCGTGGCAGGCGGCGCAGTTCTGCACGAAGAGCGGCTTGCCGAGCTGGGCGCGCAGGGAATCGTGCGGCAGACCGGAGAGCGAGCGCACGAACGCCGCGACGTCCTTCGTCCCCTGCTCGCCCAGCGCCGCGCCGAGCGGCGGCATGACGCCGAGCCGGCCGTGGGTGATCGTCTCGACGATCTTGTCGGGCGTCCCGCCGTAGAGCCAGTCGCCGTCGCGCAGGTTCGGGAAGCCGCGCGAGCCCCCGGCGTCCGAGCCGTGGCACTGCGCGCAGTTGTTGAGGAACAGGCGCTCGCCCATCGCGCGTCCTTCCGGATCGGCGGCGATCTTCTCGATCGGCATCGCCGCGAAGCGGTCGAGGAGCGGCTTCACGCGTGCCTCCGCATCGGCGCGTTCGCGCTGGTACTGGCCGGTCGACGTCCAGCCGAGCACGCCGGGAAAGGTTCCGAGCCCCGGATAGAGCACCACGTAGACGATCGCGAAGACGATGGTGATCCAGAACAGGTTGCTCCACCACTTCGGCAGCGGGTTGTTGTACTCGGCGAGGTCCTCGTCCCAGACGTGTCCGGTCGTGCCGACACCCTGCCCGTCGGGCTTGCGCGGCACGCCCTTGCCGGTCGAGAAGAGGAGCCAGGCGCAGAAGGCGATCCCGCCCAGCGTGAAGGCGATCACCCACAGGCTCCAGAAACCGGACGTGAAATCGCTCATCGCGAAGCTCCCTGCGTGGCGCGGTTCGCGGGGGCGTCGAGCGGACCGCCGTCGTCCGGCAGCGCGAACGGCGCGTTGGCCGCGTCCTCGAACTCGCGCTTGCGCCGCCGGCTGTACGCCCAGGCGACGATCGCGACGAAGGTCGAGAACGAGAGCACGGTCGCCGCGCTGCCCAGCACCGAGGTGATGTCCATCGCTACCTCGCGTTCTTCATCGTGATGCCGAGGTTCTGCAGGTACGCGACGACCGCGTCCTCCTCGGTCCTGCCGGCGAGTTCGCCCGCCGCCTTGGCGATGTCCTCGTCGGTGTAGGGCACGCCGAGCGTCCGCAGCGCGCGGAACTTGGCCTCGATGTCGCCGGCGTACGCGGGCGTCTTCGCGAGCCACGGGTAGGCCGGCATGTTCGACTCGGGCACCACGTTGCGCGGATTCTGCAGGTGGACGCGGTGCCATTCGTCGGAGTAGCGCCCGCCGACGCGGTTGAGGTCGGGGCCGGTGCGCTTGCTGCCCCACAGGAACGGGTGGTCGTAGACAAACTCGCCCGCCACCGAGTAGTGGCCGTAGCGCTCGGTCTCCGCGCGGAACGGCCGCACCATCTGCGAATGGCAGTTGTTGCAGCCCTCGCGGATGTAGATGTCGCGGCCGGTGAGTTCGAGCGCCGAATAGGGCTTGAGCCCGGCGACCGGTTCGGTGGTCGACTTCTGGAAGTACAGCGGGACGATCTGCGCGAGCCCGCCTGCGCTCACCGTGAGGACGGTGAGCACGATCATCCACGTGAGGTTGCGCTCGATCGTCTCGTGCGTGAAGGCCATGGCGTCGTCCCCGTCAGGCGTGCGAGGGCGCGAGGGCGGGAATCGGCGCCTCGACCGCGCTCGCCCCGCGCACCGTGCGCCAGGTGTTGTACGCCATCACGACCATGCCGGCGAGGAACAGGAGGCCGCCGACCAGCCGGATCGCGTAGAACGGGTAGGTCGCCTTGACGCTCTCGACGAACGCGTAGGTCAGCGTGCCGTCCGGGTTGGTCGCGCGCCACATGAGGCCCTGCATCACGCCGGCGATCCACATCGCGGCGATGTAGAGCACCACGCCCAGCGTCGCGACCCAGAAGTGCGCGGTGATGAGCCGCGTCGACCACATGGCGGTCTTGCCGAACATCCGCGGGATCACGTAGTAGATCGAGCCGATCGAGATGAACGCCACCCAGCCGAGCGCGCCCGAGTGGACGTGCCCGATCGTCCAGTCGGTGTAGTGCGAGAGCGCGTTGACCGTCTTGATCGACATCATCGGGCCCTCGAACGTGCTCATCCCGTAGAACGACAGCGACACGATCAGGAACTTGAGGATCGGATCGTCGCGCAGCTTGTGCCACGCGCCCGACAGCGTCATGATCCCGTTGATCATTCCGCCCCACGACGGCGCGAGCAGGATCAGCGAGAAGATCATCCCGAGCGACTGCGTCCAGTCCGGCAGCGCCGTGTAGTGCAGGTGGTGCGGGCCCGCCCACATGTAGGTGAAGATCAGCGCCCAGAAGTGGACGACGGAGAGCCGGTAGCTGTAGATCGGCCGTCCCGCCTGCTTGGGCACGAAGTAGTACATCATCCCGAGGAAGCCCGCGGTGAGGAAGAAGCCCACCGCGTTGTGGCCGTACCACCACTGCACCATCGCGTCCTGCACGCCCGCGTAGGCCGAGTAGGACTTGGTCAGCGTGACCGGGATCTCGGCGCTGTTCACGATGTGCAGGAGCGCGATCGTCAGGATGTAGCCGCCGTAGAACCAGTTGGCGACGTAGATGTGAGGCGTGCGGCGCTTCGCGATGGTTCCGAAGAACACCACGGCGTAGGCCACCCAGACCGCGGTGATCAGGAGGTCGATCGGCCACTCGAGTTCGGCGTACTCCTTCGACGTGTTCATCCCCAGCGGCAGCGTGATCGCCGCGAGGACGATCACCGCGGTCCAGCCCCAGAAGGTGAACGCCGCGAGGCCGTCGGAGAACAGGCGCACCTGGCAGGTGCGCTGCACGACGTAGTACGAGGTCGCGAAGAGCGCGGAGCCCCCGAACGCGAAGATCACCGCGTTGGTGTGCAGCGGACGTAGCCGTCCGTAGGACAGCCACGGGATGCCGAACGTGAGGTCGGGCCACAGAAGCTGGGCCGCGATCACCACGCCCACGAGCATGCCGACGATGCCCCAGACGACCGTCATGATCGCGAACTGGCGCACCACCCGGTAGTTGAACGTCGCTTCGTTGCCCATCGCCCCCCCGCGTCAACGGGTCATCGTGGAAGTCGCCGGGCGGCCGCGGAAATCCCCGCCTTCGCGTCCGCCGTGGTGTGCATGTTACGCGCAGCCGGCGCGGTCGGGTTGACCGCGGTCAACCCGGCGTCCGGATCCGGCGCCGATCCCTCCGACGCGCTCGCGCCGTCGTCGTCCGCGAGAATGCGGTGCGCCGGGCCCTCGAGATCGTCGTACTGCCCGCTCTTCACGCTCCACGCGAAGACGACGCCGATCAGGGCGACCAGCACGAGCGACATCGGCACGAGCAGGATCAGGATGTCCATCGGCGACGCAGGGAGGGCAGGCGCGCGAGCCGCGCGGCGTTGCCGACCACGACGAGCGAACTCGCCGACATGCCGACGGCGGCCACGAGCGGCGTGACCAGCCCGAAGGCGGCGGCCGGAATCGCGACCGCATTGTAGAGCGCGGCCCAGCCGAGATTCCGGCGCACGACCGCCCGCGTGCGCCGCGCTTGCGCGATCGCGTCCGCGATGCGCTCGAGGCCGCCCGCGAGAATCACGACGTCGGAGGCGAGCTGCGCGACCGGCGTCGCCTGCGCGAGCGAGATCGAGACCTGCGCCTGCGCGAGCGGCGGCGCGTCGTTGACTCCGTCGCCGACCATCGCGACCACCGCGCCGTCGCGCTGCAACTCCGCGATCGCGCGCCGCTTGTCCTCGGGCGACCGGTCGCCCCGTGCATCGGCGATTCCGGCGGCGGACGCGAACGCCGCCGCCGCGCTCTCGCGATCGCCGGAGAGGACCGACACCTCGACGTCCATCGCCGCGAGCCTCGCGACCATCGCCTCCGCGCCGTGGCGCAGGACGTCGCCCAGCGCGAAGAGCGCGATGAACCCGCGTTCGCCGCCGAGCGCCACGACGCTCGCGCGCGCGTCGACCGCGCGTGCGAACGCTTCGAAGTCCGCGGGGGCCGCGCCCGCGATCGCCGCGACGAAGTCGGTGCGGCCGACACGCAGGCGTTCGCCCGCGACGACGCCCTCCACGCCCATGCCCGGCGTGTGCTCGAGCCGCTCGACGCCCGGCGCATCCGATGCGTCCGCCGCTCCGGCGTGCGCCGCCGCCAGCGCGCGCGCAACCGGATGCTCGGAGCGGGCTTCGAGCGCCGCGGCCAACGCCAGGACGTCGTTCCGGGTGCGGCCGGCCGCGATGCGAAGGTCCGCGAGCCGGACCGTGCCCTCGGTGAGCGTGCCGGTCTTGTCGAGCACCACGTGCGTGACGCGCGCGAGCGCCTCGAGCGCGTCGGGCCGCGCCAGCACGATGCCTCGGCGTCCCAGCGCGCCCGCCGACGCCGCGATGGCGGACGGCGTGGCGAGCGACAGCGCGCAGGGACACGACACGACGAAGAGCGCGAAGGTCACCGGCAGCGCGCGCGACGGATCGATCGCGAGCCAGGCGAGCGCGCTCGCCGCGGCGGTCGCGAGGAGCCCGGCGACGAATCCCGCCGCGACCCGGTCGGCGAGGCGCGCGATGCGCGGGCGGGCCGACGCCGCGCGATCGGCGAGTCGCATGACGGACGCGAGTTCGGTACCTTCGCCCGCCGCGCTCACGCGCACGACGAGCGGACGGTCGCGCGCCACCGCGCCGGCGAGCACGCGGTCGCCCGCGGCGCGCAGCCGCGGCCAGCTCTCGCCGGTCAGCAGCGCCTCCTCGACCAGCGCTTCTCCGTCGACCACGCTGCCGTCGGCCGGGATCGTCGCGCCGGCGCGCACCAGCACGACGTCGCCCGGGGCGAGTCTCGCCGCATCGACGGTCAAAATTCCGCGCGCGGGCCAGGCCTCGAAACGCTCGGCGACGCGCGGCAGCGCGCGTGCCGTGCGCTCGATCGCCTCGCCCGCCCTGTGGCGGACCGCGAGTTCGACCAGCCGCGCGACGAGCAGCAGCGCGATGAACATCGTGACCGAGTCGTAGTACACCGGCCCGCCCGCGCCCAGCGTCGACCACGCGCTCGCGATGAACGCCCCGCCGACGCCGAGCGCCACCGGCACGTCCATGCCGAGGCGGCGATGCGAGAGGTCGCGCCACGCCCCGGCGAAGAACGGCCACCCGGCGTAGAACACCGCCGGGATCGTCACGACGAGGCTCGCCCAGTCGAGGAGCCGCTGGTGCTCCGGCGCGATCGCCGTGTCGGAGACGTAGCCGGGCACCGCGAACATCATCACCTGCATCATCGCGAGGAGCGCGATGCCGGCGCGCGTGACGAGCGTGCGCCGTTCGGCGCGCGCGAGGGCCTCGCGCCGCGAGGGGTCGTAGGGGTGCGCGCGATAGCCGATCCGCGCGATCGCCGCGACCAGCCGGTCGAGGTTCGTCTCCCGGCCGCGCCAGGCGACATGGAGTCGGTGCGTCGCGAAATTGACGCCGGCCTGCACGACGCCCGGTTCGCGCGCGAGCCAGGATTCGAGGAGCCACACGCAGGCGCCGCAGGTGAGTCCGTCGACGAGGAGCGACGCCTCGCGCCGCTCGCCGTCGAGTTCGCGCACGAGGCCCGCGCCGCGGGCGCCCGCATTCCAGATGTGCCCGGACTCGACGTCCCGCGACGCGGGCGGCGTTCCGGTGCGCGTGGCGTAGTAGCGTTCGAGTCCGGCGCCCTCGATGGTTCGCGCGACCGCGAGGCAGCCGGCGCAGCAGAACGCGCGGTCGGCGCCCGCGACGCGCCCGCGCCGGGACGAACCGCGGGGCACCGGTTCGCCGCAGTGCCAGCACGCGGAGGAGGTCTCGCTCCCGTCGCGCGCTCGCGCACCGGCCGCGTGTTCGTTCGGCATGTCCCGATTCTCGGCCGGCGGAGCATCCCCGGCAAGTCGAACGGACGCCGCACGTTCGCGCCACGGACACCCCGGTTGACCTTGGTCAAGGACCGGGGCATCGTGCAGGCTCAATCTTGACCGCTCACTGAACGGGAGTCGCCATGTACAAGCACCTGCTCGTCGCCACCGACGGAACGCGCCTGTCGACCAAGGCGGTCATGCACGCGATCAGCCTCGCGAAACGGCTCGGCGCGAAGCTGACCGCGTTCTATGCCGCACCCGACTATCCGATCCCGATGTACGCCGACGGCATCGTCTACGAGCCGGTGTCGAAGAAGGACTACGCGGCGGCGGTCGGCAAGGAAGCCGAGCGGATCCTCGCCGGCGCGGCGGCGAAGGCGAAGGCCGCGGGCGTCAGCTGCGCGACGGTCCATTCGATCGCGCCCGCCCCCTGGGAAGCGATCCTCGCCGCCGCGAAGAAGCAGAAGTGCGACGCGATCGTGATGGCCTCGCACGGACGTCGCGGCGTGTCCGCGCTGCTGCTCGGCTCGGAGACGCAGAAGGTGCTGACGCACAGCAAGCTGCCGGTGATCGTCATCCGGTAGTCCTTCGTCGGGCGCGGCGCCGCGGAGCCCCGCCTCCGCTTCGGCGCATGGGGGACGCGCCGCGCCCCACGGGCGGTGCGCGCGAAACTGCGCTAAAATCAAGGCTTTGCATTGACAAAGCCCGCCGATGCGCGTCTCGAAGTTCTACCTCAACACGCTGAAGGAAGCCCCCGCCGAGGCCGAGGTCACGAGCCAGAAGCTGATGCTGCGCTCGGGGATGATCAAGAAGGTTTCCTCGGGCATCTACAGCTGGCTGCCGCTCGGCCTCATCACGCTGCGCAAGACCGAGGCGATCGTGCGCGAGGAGATGAACCGCGCGGGCGCGCTCGAATGCTACCTGCCGCACGTCATCCCCGCCGAGCTGTGGCAGGAAACCGGCCGCTGGGACAAGTTCGGCCCGCAGCTCCTCAAGATCCGCGACCGGCACGAGCGCGACTTCCTGTTCGGCCCGACGCACGAGGAACCGATCACCGACGTCATCCGCAAGGACGTGCGGAGCTACCGCCAGCTCCCGGTCAACCTCTACCAGATCCAGGTGAAGTTCCGCGACGAGATCCGCCCGCGCTTCGGCGTGATGCGCGGCCGCGAGTTCCTGATGAAGGACGCGTACTCGTTCGACGCGGACCGCGACGGATTGATGACGAGCTACCGCGCGATGTACGACGCGTACGCGCGCATCTTCACGCGGCTGGGACTCAGGTTCCGCGCGGTGGAGGCCGACACCGGCGCGATCGGCGGTTTCGCCTCGCACGAGTTCCAGGTGCTCGCCGAGTCGGGCGAGGACGCGATCGCCTGGTGCCCGGCCTCCGACTACGCCGCGAACGTCGAGCAGGCCGAGGCGCTCGCCCCCGCCCGCGCGCGGCCCGCGCCCGTGGGCACGATGCGCAAGGTTCCGACGCCGACGCAAGAGACCTGCGAGGACGTCACCGCGCTCCTGGGATTGCCTCTGGCGCGCAGCGTGAAATGCCTGATGGTCGTGGCCGGCGAGCGCGTCCACATGCTGCTCGTGCGCGGCGACCACATGGGCAACGAGGTCAAGATCGGCAAGGTCGAAGGCCTCGCCGGCTGGCGCTGGGCGAGCGAATCCGAGATCGTCGAGGCGATGGGCTGTCGTCCCGGCTTCCTCGGCCCGGTGGGGCTTCCGTCCGGCGTGCCGCTCGTCGTCGACCGGACGGTGGCGGCGATGGGCGACTTCGTGTGCGGCGCGAACGAGGCGGGATTCCACCTCGCGGACGTCAACTTCGGGCGCGACTGCCGCGAGCCCGATCTCGTCGCGGACCTTCGCAACGTCGTCGCCGGCGACCCCTCCCCCGACGGCAAGGGGCTGCTCGAGATCCTGCGCGGCATCGAGGTCGGCCACGTGTTCGCGCTCGGCACGCGCTACTCGAAGGACATGGGCGCGACCTACCTCGACGCGGCGGGGCAGTCGCACCCGATCGAGATGGGCTGCTACGGCATCGGCGTGACCCGGGTCGTGGCCGCGGCCATCGAGCAGAACCACGACGACAAGGGCATCGCGTGGCCGGGAGCGATGGCCCCGTTCGCGGTGGCGATCGCCCCGATCGGGTACGACCGCAGCCCGGCCGTGCGGGAACTCGCCGACCGGTTGCATGACCAACTGACGGCCGAGGGGATCGAGGTCCTGCTGGACGACCGGGGCGAGCGTCCTGGCGTGATGTTTGCAGACCTCGAGCTGATCGGGATTCCCCACCGCATCACCATCGGCGACCGCGGGCTCAAGGAGGGCCGGGTCGAGTACCAGGGCCGGCGCGACGCGGCGCCGGTGTCCGTGCCGGTGGGCGAGATCGCGGCCTACGTGAAGGACAGGCTCGAGCATTGACATGATTCGGCGGATGCATCGTTGCGTTGCCTGCGCGCTCGTCGCGCTGGCGGCGTTCGTGCCGCTGGCCGCGCACGCCGGGGCGCAGGCCGAGGAGGCGCTCGCGCCCTCGGTCGCGACCGTCCTGTCGCGCGCGATCTCCGATCGGCCGGTGCCCGCGGACTGGGGCGAGCGGCCCGATGCGAAGGCCTGGATCGACGACATGTCGAAGCGCCTCGCCGCGCGCGTGCCAAACGACGACGAGCGCCGCGAACTCCTGCGCACCGTCCACTACGAGGCGGTGCGCGCCGGGGTCGACCCGCAACTCGTCCTCGGCGTCATCCACCACGAGAGCGGCTTCAAGAAATACGCGGTTTCGATCGCCGACGCGCGCGGCTACATGCAAGTGATGCCGTTCTGGACCCGCCTCATCGGCAGCCCGGGACACAACCTGTTCCACCTGCGCACCAACCTCCGCTACGGCTGCGTGATCCTGCGCCACTACATCGACCGCGAAGGCGGCGACCTGTACCGCGCGCTCGGCCGCTACAACGGCAGTCTCGGCAAGCCCGAGTATCCCGGCGCGGTGCTGGCCGCGATGCAGCGCTATTCCGCCGCAGCGGCGCCGGTCACGCTCGGCGCGAGCGTCGCGATTCCCACGCTGCGGTGACGAGCGCGAACCGGCCGCAGGTCGGGCGCTTCGCCCCTTCCCCCACCGGAGCGCTGCACTTCGGATCGCTCGTGGCCGCGCTGGCGAGCCGTTGCGACGCGCGCGCCGCCGGCGGACGCTGGCTCGTGCGCGTCGACGACCTCGACGAACCCCGCTCCGTTGCGGGCGCGGAAGCCGACATCCTCGCCACGCTCGCGCGCTACGGTTTCGCCGCCGACGGCCCGGTCGTGCGCCAGTCCGCGCGCCGCGCGCACCACGATGCCGCGCTCGCGCGCCTCGCGGCGGACGGCCGCCTGTTCGAGTGCGCCTGCACGCGGCGCGAACTCGAGGATGCGCCGATGTCCGCGACCGGCGAGCGCATC
>JAANMV010004845.1_pt1 | contig 10275 bp, 9 predicted proteins | sample 7279661 | NCBI WGS metagenome assembly JAANMV01 (sample SAMN14094540, study PRJNA606508) | bioreactor metagenome | isolation source: A lab-scale SPAN reactor treating ammonium-rich wastewater day 121 | place: Ireland: Galway | collected 2017-05-16 | reverse complement strand
TCCGATCACCTGAACAGACAGGGCACCGGCGAGGTCGTGATGGTGGCCCGGAGGGTCAACACCCCCTTCCCCATGGGCACGTCGGCCACCAGTGTGCCCCGCTGCACGGCGGCCGCCACGTCCCTCAGGGTCAGGACCTGCACGTGCAGGGCGAGGGACGCCACCGCGTCATCCAGCGTGGCCGGGCGGTCCTGGAGTCCCTGTACTGAGGTGTTCATCAGGGCCAGTGTCCCGGTCCTGGCTGAGTGCCCTGTGGGCTGACCTGTTGCTCATGGCCCGGCCTGACCACGTGGGTGGGCACTTGAGGCAGCGTGACGGGTCCACGCCCATTAAGGTGACCGTGTGAAACGGGACTGGCTCGACCTGACGTTCAATGTCCTGCTCGGTCTCGCGGGTTTGGGGTTCGTCGTGCTGATCGCGGTGTCGTTCGTCTGACGTTCAGGCGACGGCCGGGCGGTTGAGCCGCCAGTACCCGATGAACGCTTCCACCTGCCCCACGAACGCCGCGAAACTGGGCGCCTTCACCACGTACGAACTGGCGTGCAGGGTGTACGCCTGGGCGATGTCGTCCGGGTTTCCGGAGGTGGTCAGCATCACCACGGGAATCATCTGCAGCCGCGCGTCGGCTTTGAGGGCACTCAGCACCTCGAAGCCGTTCAGGCCGGGCATGTTCAGGTCCAGCAGCACCACGTCCGGGAGGAGGGCCGCGGACTCCAGGTGGGCGAGCACCGCCCGGCCGCTGGGGTAGACCTCCAGCACGCAGTCGGGACAGGCTTCCTCGAAGGCCTCCGCGGCGAGCAGACGATCCATGGGGTTGTCGTCCACCAGCGCGACCCGGAGCTTCATGTTCCCTCAGCCTAACTTTATTTTCACCTGAAAATATGTCGATTGTCCCCCCGGCCCCCACCGACCCCCCCCATCCTCCCCGGCCGGGGGGCGCTCCTGCATCCCTTCACACCCTCCCAGGACGGCCCCCATGACCATCCCCGAGACCCCCGCTGACCGGAAAGCCGACCTGACCCGCACCGCCACCCTCGTGCGCGAAGCACTCCTGCATGCCCGCCTGCACCACCGCGACACCCTGCCCGCCAACCTGCAGCACTTCCCACACGGCGCGGGTGAACCAGCGTCCACCCTGCTGGCCTGGACCCTGCGCGCCCAGGACCGCCCCGCCGAACTTGTCACCGTGCAGACCCTGGACAGCCGCACCGGACAGCCCTTCACGCACACCTGGGTCCACAGCGCCCCCTTTCACCTCGACGTCACTGGCGACCAGTTCACGCCCGAAGGCCGAGGCACGCGTCGCCAGCCGGGCCTGACCGGGGTGTACGTGGCGCGCCTTCCCCCTCCCTGGACGCAGGGGTTCCTGCCGAACGCCACCTCAGACGCCCCGGACGACGGCGGACTCCAGCGGGCATTCGAGCGCATCACGGCGTGGCTGGAAGCCATTCCCGCCCCGCGGTTCCAGGCTCGGCAGAAGGTGGTGGACTACTGGCAGGGCGCGGACGTGCTGGCGTGCGGGCACGTGCGGCACAACCCGCACAAGACCGGGTACCAGCCCCGGGCCCGGCCGTGCCACTTCTGCGAGGCGCAGGCCGCCCGCCGCACGTACCGCGCCACCGGGGACACCGCCGCCCTGGACTGGTTCGCCACGCTGACCGATGAAGCCCGCGGCACCCTGATCGCCGACCTGCACGCCCAGCGGTTGTCCTCACCCGATGAAGAGCTGGCACCTTCCTGACCGACCTCGACGGCCCAGCGGCGCGCACCCCAGGCGAGGTGCGCGCCGCTTGTGGAGTACAGGGGAGGGGGCAGGTCAAGCCTGCCCCCTCCGCCGTGGTGTGGCGTCTGCCTTCGCGGACGCGCGTCGTGGTTACTGGGCCCAGATCTCGACGTTCTGGTCGATGCTGGACACGACCGTGAAGAGGTAATCCCCGCGGGCGCCGCCGAGCATGAAGTACTCGACGTCGTAGTAGTTCTCGTAGTAGCTGTACTTGCTCATGGCCTGACCGGCACTGTTCGTCAGGGTCGCGGACACGGTGGGGCTGGAGGGAGAACCATATAGGTTGTAGGCGTAGATGTCGTAGGCGGCCCCCAGGATCTTGAACGTCCGGGGCACGCCCGCCTTAAAGGCATGGTCGGCGTAAACGTACCCGCCGTTGACGTTGATGACTTCGTAATCGGTGGCGGTGACGCTCTGCTCGGTGCGGGTTTCGTTGCCGCTGCTGTCCTCCGCGATCACCGTCACGGCGTACGTGCCTTTGGGCCCAACCATCCACGGCGCGCTCCAGCCCCCATTGCTGTCCCCGGTGACCATCGCGACGTTATCGGCCGCGTCCATGCTGGCGACCAGGTTGCCGTCCACGTACACGCGCACGCCCTGCACCATGATGTCGTCATTGACCATGCCGGAGAGGGTCGCCGTGGTGTTCATGGTGGGGGCGGAGGCGTTCAGGCTCACGGTGGGCATGACCGTATCCGTGGTCATGACGTTCGTCTGGATCTGCTTGGCGAAGGCGATGCTCACCGGCTGGAAGCTGGCGGTGTCGCGGCCGCTGTCCTGCACCCAGGCGCTGAAGCTGGCCGTCACGTTCAGTTCGCTGTCGGTGTCGGTGCCGCGGCTGGTGACGTTCACGCCGATCTTGCTGCCGTTGCCGTTCAGCACGCCGTCGGTGCTGTTCCCGAGGGTATAGGTGACCGGGCTGATGTCGCTGGTGGGGACCGTGGCGACCGCACCGCCGAAGGTGGCGGTCTTGAGGTTGAGGCTGAGGTTGAACTTCGTGTCGGTGTACAGCTCGTTCAGCGCCATGCTCGGAGCGAGCGTGGTGTTGGCCGTGTCAAGGACCGCGTGGGACTTCAGGCGGATCAGGGTGGAGGCCGCATCGACGGTGCCGGGGTTCTCAGCGGCGGGGCCGTAGCCGAGCAGGACGTTGGTAGCGTCGTCCTTGACCTTGTTCTCGAAGGTGTAGGTGCCGGCGGGCAGCAGCAGGGTCTGCTTGAACTGGTTGGCGTCGTTCAGCGTCAGGGTGGTGGCGCCCGCACCCGTGGGGTCGAAGGTGGTGCCGGTGAAGGCGACCGTGTTGCCTTTGCTGTCGCGGACGGTGACGTCGTAGTGGCGGGTGGGGGCGTCGCCGGTGAAGCCCTGTGCGCTCAGGCCGCGCTGAAGGCCGGGGGTCACACCCAGGGGGGCGATGACGTCCACCTTGACGAGCTGAGCCACGGGGGCGCTGGGGGTGCCGCAGGAGGCCAGGGCAGCGGTGAGGGCGGTGAGGGCGAGGGCGAGCTGGGTCCGTTTCTGCATGAGGCTCCTGGGCCAGGACGGAGGTCGCCCTGGTCGGGTGGGGGGAAGTTGCGGGGGTCGCACCACTCGCTCGGTTCACGCCAGGTGCCCGGATGGGGCGTGAAGTTCATTGCGTCGCGCCATGAGCATGCTGTGAGCTTTCTTACAATGATCTTTTTTCACTCACCTGAATGGGGGGTGGGCTTGCGGTCCCCCCAAGGTCTGTGATTGACCGGGGGCTGGATGGGCAAGCGAAGGGTTACCGGGAGGACCAGCGCACCAGGGGCTTGTCTGAGGCGAAGTGCGCGACGGTGACCATGATGGTGACCAGAAGTTCGCCCACGCCCCACACGGGTTGCTGCCGCACGGCGATCAGCAGCGCCGCGGCCAGGAGAAGGCCGCTCAGGCCAGCCGGGGCCGCGGCCGCCCACCCGGGGTGGCCGTGCTGAGCGCCACGCCAGGCGGTGTGGGCCAGCAGCGCGGCGGTGCCGAGCAGGCCGCTGAGGACCAGCATCCAGAGCCAGGGGGCGGTCACGCGGCCTGTCCTGAGGGATGGGTCCCGGTCGGGAGGGACGAGGACGAGGACCGCATGTGTAAAAGTTAACAATTTCTTAACACACATTTCTGACCTGTCTGCTTTCCCTTGGCCGGCTCTGCTCCAGGTCAGGCCCTCACTCCGCAATGTTGTCAGTGCAGGGACAGAGCACCCTTCTATGCTGACCCCATGAGCGCAGGCGTCTTCCTCAGCGACATCCTCGACAACCTCGCGCTCTTGATCGCCGGCGTCACCCTGATCACCTTCACCTACCGCTCCGGGGGTGGCCCCGACTCCCTCGCCCATCTCGCCGTCCGGTACGCCGCCATGGTGGCCCTCGGCCTGTACCTCATGGTTCACAGCATCACGGTCGCCCCCGGCCTGGTCTTCGACTTCCGCACCGTCGTGATTGCCCTCGTCGCCCGCCGGTACGGTGTGCTCCCCGCCCTGCTGGTCGCCCTGCCCCTGGCCGGCTACCGCCTGTCCCTCGGGGGCCCCGGGGCCGGACCAGCCGTGCTGCAGATGGTCCTCGTGGCCGTCCTGGGATCCTGGGAGGCCGGCTGGGCCCGGCTCCGCGGTCCCTTCATGGCGGAGCCTCTGGCGCGCCGGATCTGGGCACCGGTGCCGCTGTTCGCCCTCACCAACCTGATCTACTTCCTCGCGTTCGCCGCCGCGGGGCAGCCGCTGGTGGGTGCCCTGCCCATCTACGCGGTCAGCACCGTCCTGAGCGCCCTGGGGCTCTTCGTCGCGTTCGAGGTCAAGCACAGCCGCCTGCGGACCCTGGCCCGCACCACGCAGCTCGGCCACCTGGCCACCGTGGACCCCCTCACCGGGTGCTTCAACCGCCGGCAGTTCGACGAGGACCTCCCCGGCCAGGTTGGGGAAGGCACCCTGCTGCTGCTGGACATCGACCACTTCAAACGCGTGAACGACACGCACGGGCACGGCGTGGGCGACCGGGTGCTGATCGCGCTCGGCGAGGCCCTGCGGGCGAACGTGCGGGCCAGCGACCGCGTGTACCGCCTGGGCGGAGAGGAATTCGCCGTGTTGTTCGGGGAGCACCGGCTGGGCGACATGAAGGTGGTGGCCGACCGACTCCGGCGGGTAGTGGAGGCCCACCTTGCACAGGCCGTGCCCCTGCCCGGCCCCCGGATCACCTTCTCCGGCGGGCTGGTCCCGGTCCAGGGCGACCAGGTGCTCCACGCTGCGGATGAACAGCTCTACGCCGCGAAACACGCAGGCCGGGGCCGCATCTGCGTCGCGGTGACGGCCGCCTGAACCTGGGCTCAGGCCTCAACAACCCAACCACTCAATTCGCCGGGACCGCAGGGGCGCACAGCGCTTTTCGAGCGGCGCCACGCCGCGTCCACCGTCGATCAGGTGCAGGTTCAGGGGCGCGAGCATGGTCGCCGGGAGGACCAGCCACCACCACGTGAGGCCCGGCGCGCCGGGCCTGTACTCCCGTGCATACAGTTCCAGCGGGACCCCGGCGAAGGACACGTACCAGCGGGCGGGTCGCCTGAGCCCCCAGGTGCGGCGCGCGGGGGACAGGGTGGCCGCTTCCACGGTCCACACCTGGCCAGCGACGGTCACCCGGACGGGGCGGCCCACGTCATTCACGTCCACGGCGCACCGCACGTGCACCTGATCATTCCAAGGTGCTGCCGTTTTCATCTGTACGCCGTCACTTGACAATTATCGCTGAACTTAAAGGAAGCGGTCGTCCTGACGGCAACGCCGTGTAGGCCGACCTCTGTCGTTCAATCCGCGGCCTGCGGGAGAGCCGGGCGCAAAGGCAGCTCACTGAGCCGCTGCACCTTCACCGTCACGGCCCGCCCGGTGCGGGTGACCGGGCCCTGCACGATCAGGGCCCGGGCGTCCCTCAGGAGCACGCGGTTCGCTTCCCAGAGGTCCGGGCTGATGATCGCCTGCACCCGCGCGGTGGCGTCCTCCAGCACGTAGAACGCGAAGCCCTTCGCCGTCGGCGGCCGCTGCCGGGCCACGATCACCCCGGCGGCCCAGACCGTCTCCCCATGCCGGAGTCCTGCCAATGCCTGACACCCGAGGTCCCGCAACCGGGCCCGGTGGGCGTCCAGCAGGTGCGCGCCGGTCTCGCTGAGGCCCTTGGTCTCCAGGTCCAGGTGCAGCTGTTCGGGTTCGGACATCTCGGTCAGTGCGGGCAGGGTCGGGTTCACCTGGAGCAGGCCCCGCGTGCCGGGTTTCCGTCCATTGGCGACCGTGTGCAGCACGTAGTACGCCTCCCGCCGGTTCTGCTGCGCGTCGATGCGGTCGAGCGCCCCGGCCTTCACCAGCGTCTCCAGGCGGTCTTTGGGCAGGTCCACCCGGTCGTAGAAGTCCTCAACTGACATGAACTTCCCACCGATGAGCCGCTCCTGCACGATCATTCGGGCGGCGTCCTCACTGATGCCGTCCACGGTCACCAGGGACGCCTGGATACTGCCCAGCCTCTCGGCCCGCCAGGCCAGCCCGCTGCGGTTGATGTCCACCGGCGCGATCTGCACTTTGCGCCGACGACACTCCTGAGCGATCGTCCCCGCCGGCCACATCCCCGGCGCCTCCGTGAGCACGCCCGCGAAAAAGGCCGCCGGGTGGTGATGACGCATGTACGCACTCGCGTAACTGTGCTGCGCAAACGCGTGCGCGTGGCTCTCCGCGAACCCGTACCCCCGGAACGCCGCGCACATGTTGAAGATCTCCTCGGCTTCCTCCGGGAAGGCCCCGACCGTCTGCGCCGCCCCGAGCACGAACTCCGCTTTGAGCTGCTGCAGCTCCGTTTCGTCTTCCACCTTGCTGAGCCTGGACCTGAAGCGGTCCGCGCGTGGCCAATCGTACCCAGCGAACTGCACCGCGATGCGCAGAATCTGCTCCTGGAACATCAAGGTGCCGTGGGTGCCCCGGAGGATGCTGCGAATGGGTTCCATCTTCTCCGGGACGGGCTCCTCACCTCGCGCCCGGCGAACGTACGGATGAACCGTGCCGCTCTGAATCGGTCCCGGGCGGACCAGGGCGATCTGGTGCGCCAATTGCTCCATGGTCTTCGGCTGGAGGCGGGCGGTCATCTGCACCTGGGCGGGGGATTCGATCTGGAACAGTCCCATGGTGTCGCCACTGCTGATCTCCGCCCAGACGCGCCGGTCATCGGGCAGGTCCCCGTACGGCACCCACTGCCCGGTCAGACGCAACACTTCTTCTCTTGCTCGTTCGAGGGCGGCGAGCATGCGCAGGCCCAGCAGGTCGAGCTTAATGAGCCCCAGGCGCTCGACGTCATCCTTGTCGAAGGTCAGCATCCGGATGCCCCCGGAGCTTCGCATTAAGGGCGAATATCGCGTCAGGGACGCACTGCTGAGCACCACACCGCCACTGTGCGGGGCAAGATGCCGAGTAAATCGGGCTTCGACCCGTTCGAGCAGCTTCAGGAGCGCGTCTTTGATGGGCGCGTCTCCCAGCACCTCGGAGAAAATGGAGTCAGCCTCCCTGGCCCGGTGTGGCCGGTGATGGCGGAAATCCCGCCCAAGAGCGCGACTCAGCCGGTCCCGCAACTCTGGCGGCAGCCCCAGTGCCCGGCCCAGGTCCTGAACGGCACTCGGCAGCCGGTACGTAATCCGGTTGGCCAACATGGCCTCCCCGGCCCCAGTCATCCCCCAGCGCTCCTCCACCCACTTCAGGACCTGGTCCCGGCGACTGGAGGCGATGTCGAAGTCCACATCAGGCATGCTGGTCCGGCCCGTGTGCAGGAAGCGCTCGAACAGCAGATTGTGCTTCAGTGGATCGGTCAGGGTGATCCCCAGCACGTAGCACAGCACGCTCCCCGCCGCCGACCCGCGCCCGGCCGCGAGGATCCCATGCGCCTTGCAATAGTCCGCCACTTCCGCCGCCGTGAGAAAAAAGCCCGCCATATCGAGTTCGGCAACGGTCGCCAATTCAGACTTGAGACGTTTCATCGCACAGGTGAGCGCCGTTGATTCCTCGGTGACACACTCGTTGTATTTCTCGATGGCCGCAGCCAGGGCACGCTGTTCCAGTGCGGCTTGAGGGGTCGTCCCCTGAGGCAGGGTCGGTTCCGGGCTGTGCAGCCTCTCTGGCAGCAGGTCCCAACGACACCCCTGAGCGATTCGCTCCGCATTCAGCGTCCCATCCGGGAACGGCAGCAGCGGCGCCCAGTGTTGCGGCGTTTCGAGGCTCAGCGCGTCGTTCCGTGGCCGCTCCGGGTGCGGCGTCTGCACGTCGATGCCCAACCGGGCGCAGGTCAGGGCATCCAGCAGCGGGTAATCCTCCCGATCGGCCATCCGGATCTCCGGGGCGGCCACGACCGGCAGCTCCAGGTCTCTGGCGAGGGCCCGGAGGTACTCCAGCCGCCGCCGTTCATTCGGCGCCTCCCCGTGGTACAGCTGCACGTAGAGCGACATGGGGAAAATGCCTTTGAGGGTCGTGAGGTGCCGGGCCGCCAAAGACAGCTCCTTGCGTTCGCCCAGGAGGGTCGGAAACCCGCTGCGGCCCCCGGTCAGGCAGATTAGGTGGTCCTGGCCTCTGAGCTCCTGAATGACTTCCCAGGGCAACCCCTCTTTGTGCTGGAGGTTGATCAGCGTGACGAGTTCACAGAGCGTCTCGTATCCCTCCCGCGACTTCGCAAGCAGCACCAGGGGGAAGGTCTCACTGGGTTGTCGGCCCACCGGGGGGAACACGACGGGCACGGTCACCCCGACGACCGCCGACAGGCCCAGCTCCTTTGCCATGTCGTGGAGTTCCACTGCGCCGGCAAGGCTGCACCAGTCCACCAGACCGACGGCTTCAAATCCTGCTGCGGCGGCGCGCTGCACCAGTCGCCTGGGGCTTACGGTGCTGCGCCCCTCGCTGAAGTACGACTGGCACGCCAGCAGGACCGGGAGGCGGGCCGCCGCCTCGTGACCGGGCATGCTCAGTCCTGCAGTCTCGCCAGCCACCAGGTCCCCCCGCTGCCCGCCTCATGGTGCAGCTCGGCGACCAGGGGGCCAGCCTGCACGAGGTAGCAGTCGCGGATCTCCTCGCCCTGCCACCAGCGACCCCCGGCCCGCCAGCGGTCGAGCACGACCTGCACGGGGTAGGCGCGGCCCTCCCAGTACAGCTGGCGGGGGGACCCGTCGGCGCGGATCTCCACGGTGACCTCCCGCTGGTACGCCTTCACGCGTCGGCCTCCCGGGCGGTCTGTTCGAAGAAGGCCAGCATGCGCTCGGCAGCCGCTTCACGGCGTTTCATGGGGGTGAGCGGACGGCTCCTTGTGGGGATCATGGCCGTAAGTCGGACGTCCCCGGTGAGCCAATCCACCCACTGGTACTGCTGGTCCGTGGCGTACGCCCAGGGGTCCAGCCACCGCACCCGCACGAGGGCATCAGGGAAGCGGTCCAGGACATCCCTCGTCACTTCGAGTTCGGCGATCCCGGCCCAGAGGCCCACCATCCGCGCGGGGTGCTGCAGGCCGCTGAAGTGCACCGTCAACCGGTCGATGCCCAGCGGCAGGGCCTGGGTGTCCTCCAGGGCCAGCAGGGCGATGCGGTGCAGGGCCTTGCCGTCCAGGGGCCACTTGAGCTTTCTCGTGGCGGTGAGGCGGCCGCCGACCGTGTCCGCGTGCAGGGTCAGGTACGCCGCCGTCCGGCCCCGAAGCGAAGCCACCAGATCGGGGAGGAGGTCGTGAAGCGCAGCATCCGTCTCGGCCGATTCAACGAGGGGAGCGTCAAACTCCACACTCGCCTCCATCACCTGCCCGGGTGTGTATCGGGGCAAGGCGCTGGTCCGCTCGCCTTTGAAGAAGCGGTTGACCCGCTTCCCAACGTCAACGCCGAGGAAGCCTTCTCTCTGCGACGCGGTCCATTTCCACAAATCCGCAATACCTCGCACGCCCAGGAAGCGGAGGCGCTCAGCGTGAACCGGCGTCAGGCCGGCCACGCTCAGGCCTTCGATGGGGGTGAGATGCAGGAAGGCCTTCTCGGCTGGCCCAGCCTGGATTTCTCGGATCTCCCCTGGCTTTGCCCGGAGTGAAGCGAGGTACGCGAGTTCCACGCTGTCGGCCACCCCGACCGGGGCGTGCAGTGCGGCCGCGAGTTCGCGTGCGGTCTGGACACTAACCTTCAGGTACGCCAGGCCAGGGGTCTTGCCTTCGATGCGGTCGCTGTATCTCGCGTACAGGTCCTCAAGGAGTTCGTTCCAGGTCGCCTGCTGCACCGGAGCGGCGACCACTTCCGCGTGGAGTTCGGGGACCCGGCTGATCGCCGCCAGATCCCGCATGTTCGTCTGTACCCCTCCGCTCACCGCGTCCGGGCTGGCGTGCAGGACCTTCCTCAGTCTCCCCTCCCCCAGCACCGCGACGGGCACGCCCGGGTGCTGCCGTTGGAGCAGCACGAGCGGCCAGGGGGTGAGGTTCAGGCAGGCGATCATGCTCAGTCCCGGCTCCGGTTGGGCACGGTGG
>JAANMV010004844.1_pt1 | contig 10276 bp, 8 predicted proteins | sample 7279661 | NCBI WGS metagenome assembly JAANMV01 (sample SAMN14094540, study PRJNA606508) | bioreactor metagenome | isolation source: A lab-scale SPAN reactor treating ammonium-rich wastewater day 121 | place: Ireland: Galway | collected 2017-05-16 | reverse complement strand
CCCAGTTGGGTCTTGGAGAGTGTGAACGCGCCCTCGAGATCGCCCATGATGTCGCCGCGGATGGCGAAACTCATCGCCGTCACGACCAAGGCCACGCAAAGTTGGCCCTTTCCGGCGAACTTCAACGCGCTTAGTCGGCTTTTCCAGTCCTTCATTTCGCGCTTTCTACCAGCGCCGCCCGATGCGCAAGTTTGCTGAGCAAGTGCTCGCAAATGTACTGAACAACTGGCACCGCGACGGCGTCCCCCATGGCTTTGTACGCGTCATTGTATCCGTCGGGAAGTTTGTATCGTTCAGGAGCGCCCATCAAGCGAGCTGCCTCACGAGTTGTGATGAGCCGCGTTCTGACATCCAGTTGGTTTGGAAAGACCAGGAGTTGACGGCTGCTTCCGCCCTCCGGAGTTCTCAGGCAGCCAGCTACTCCATCGAAACGTAACTCCAAGCACTGACTTCCCTTTCTGGTTCGCTTGTAACCAGGCGCAACTCTTAGACCCTTGCGTGCCTCAGTCTGAAGTCGTGTCCAATGATCTTCAGGAATGAGCGCAATATTGTGGGACGCAGTGGCGGGATCATCGCACGGGACGCTGAATTCGACAATGTCCGAAAGACACAGCTTGCGGATCGGGGGTTCGGGCAGTCTCCAAAAAACGTAATCCTTCAGTCCTTTGACAGCGCGCAATAGCGCCGATGTGTGCGCCCAGTTTGGGGTCCACGATTCAAACTCATCAGTTTCCACTGCCCTGTTAACTCCGACAACAAAGACTCGCGGGCGTGATTGAGGTACCCAATGTTGGGCGTCCAGAACGATGGGGCCCACTCTGTACCCGCGAGTAGAAAGCGCCTGATGCAAGAGTCGATAATCCTTGCCACCGTTGTTTGAAAGTAAACCCGCGACATTTTCAGCCACAACCACGGGAGGGCGAGTCTTCATTTCATCCATCACCCTCAGCCACTCCCAAACCAAACCGCTTCTCGCGGCATCAATTCCGCCCATTTTCCCCGCCAAAGATAGGTCTTGACATGGGAAGGACGCCCACGACATGACTGCTTCCGGTAAGGAATGACCCGACACCAATTCAATTGGGCCTAGATGGAACTCTTCAGGCCCGTGGTTTGCCCGGTAAACCTCGGCCTTTTTGGGTGAAACATCATTCGCCCATGCGCAATCAAAAAAATCGCGGGCACCTTCCGTCACAAGGCCGCTGCCAGCGAAGAATTCTAGAAACGGTGGCCGCATAGTCTGTCCCTACCTGTATTGAATATAGCTTCAGCCGCGACCGTGGAAGCCTGATGAAACTCTGTGGAAACCTCGCCCCAGCGCCTGATGGCCAGCTTGTCGTCGCCGTCCTTGGCCTCCCAGTGGCCCAGGGGCACACCTTCATCGAGCAGCGTGCCGTCGGGCACGACGCGCCTGCCGTCACGAATGATCGGGCGTTCGGGCATGAAGGTCCAGCCGCGCTGGCGGGCGAGTTTGCTCAATAGCTCCTGAAACGCCGCGCGCAATTCTGTCTCGCGCTTGCCGCCCTGGCCGCGCAGGGCTTCGAGGGCTGCGTAGTAATCCCTGATCGGTTTGTGCGACGGTTTGATGAACTCTTCGGCCATGGCGGGACTATAACACGCTGTGCGACGTTCAACGACGATACGGGCCGGACATCCGCTACCTGCGGCTTTCGACTTCAGACATGAAGGCGCTGACTTCTCGCTTCACGTTCTCGCCGGAAATCGCTTTGTCGATGAACTGCACAATGCGCGGCATGTCAGCCTCGCGCGCGCCCAGCGTGGTCACCATGGGCGTGCCGACTCGCATGCCGCTGGTTTCGGTGTTGGGGCGCGGGTCATAGGGAATAAAGTTCTTGTTCACATACACGCCCTGGGCGCCGACCAGGTCTTCGATTTCTTTGCCGTTCTTGCCCGTGCCGGTGATATCGACCATGACCATGTGGTTGTCGGTGCCGCCGGTAATCACGCGATAGCGCCTGGGGTTGATCTCCGTGAAGGCCTTGGCCATGGCCTTGGCGTTGGCGACAACCTGCTTCTGGTAGGCCACGAACTCCGGCTTCAGGGCTTCTTCGAGCATGGCGGCCTTGGCGGCAATGACGTGAACCAGCGGCCCGCCCTGCGTGCCGGGAAACACCGCGCGATCGAGCTTGCTGGCCCATTTCTTGGAGCAAAGCACCATGCCGCCGCGCGGGCCCCTGATCGTCTTGTGCGTGCTCATCGTAACAAAGTCGCTCACGGGCACGGGGCTTGGGTGAATGCCCGCGGCCACGAGGCCGGAGATGTGCGCGATGTCGGCCATGAACAGCTTGTCGTGCTCGCGCGCGATCTTTGAGAGCTTCTCGAAGTCAATGACGCGCGGGTAGCTTGAAGCGCCTGTGACCACGAGCTTGATGTCCGGGTGCTCCTTGAGCAGCCGCAGATACTCGGCATCGTCAATGAGGCCGTCTTCCTTACGCACGCCGTAGTGCACGAACTTGTAATACTTGCCGCTGGCGTTGAAGGGCGCGCCATGCGAGAGGTGGCCGCCGTGCTCAAGCTTGAAGGCGAGCACTTTGTCGCCGGGGTTGAGCATGGCGAAGTAGGCGCTCAGGTTGGCCTGCGTGCCGGAGTGCGGCTGCACGTTGGCGTGGTCGGCCTTGAAGAGTTGCCTGGCGAGATCAATGGCGTGCTGCTCGGCCTGGTCGGTGAACTCGCAGCCGCCGTACCAGCGCTTGCCGGGGTAGCCCTCGGCGTATTTGTTGGTGAAAACCGTACCCAGGACGCCGCGCACGTAGTCGCTGACGTAGTTCTCGCTGGCAATGAGGTTCAGTGAAGACTTCTGCCGCTCGCCTTCACGCTGGACGAGTTCAAGGATGTTCATGTTGAGTCCTATGCCCGGAGAGCGCGCAATTTAGCGTTTGCGGCGGGCGGGTAAAGGCAAAGGCGCAGGGATGAACAGGAAGGACCGGGTGAGATGGACAGCCCGGCCAGCCATGGCCGGGCACCCTGATCCGGCGCACAGGCGTGAGATGGCTATTTCCGCGGTTCAAACGCGGCGAGCGCGTCAAACAACCGATCGACATCGGATTCAGCGTTGAACCAATGGGGGCTGACGCGAATGATGCCCTTGCGCACGCTGGCGACAATGCCCCTTTGAAGCAGGCGCGGCCCCAGCGATTCGTCGGCCAGCTTGCCCTCGCGCCGCAAGCACACGATGGGCGCCTGCGCGCCTGCCGGCCAGCTTTCGCCCAGGCAGCCAGTCTTCGCACCTTCACGAATGGTCCTGCCAAGCGCGCGGCCGGCTGCCTCGACCTCGGCCGCTCCCACGCGCTGATACAGCTCCAGCGCGGCATCGAACGCGGCTATCTGGATGTAGGGCGGGGCGCCGAGCATGAAGCGGCGGGCTCCCGGCGCCAGCGGCTGATCGAGCGCGTCGAAGTTGTGGGGCTCGGCGACGCTGAAGAGGCCCAGTGTGTGGGGCGTGAGCTTGTTGAGCGACTCCTCGCGCACGTAGAAGATGCCGAGCGTGTCCAGCGCGCAAAACCACTTGCGGGCGGCAAACGTGCCGAAGTCGGCGCCAAGCGCGCCGAAATCGAGTTGCAGGGAACCCGCCGATTGCACGAAATCAATGGCTGTCAGCACGCCCTTCTTCTTTGCCCCGGCGCAAAGTGTTGACACGTCAAGACAAAAGCCCGTGCGGAAATTCACGTGGCTGGCCGCGATCAGCCGCGTGCGCGGCGTGCAGGCAGCGAGCAGCTGTTCGGCGAACACGGCGTCGTCGCGCGCGGGCACGAGCACGAGCTTGACGCCGCGCCGCCTGAGGTCCAGCAGCGGGCGCAGCACGCCGGGGTAGTCGTTCTCCGGCGCAACCACTTCGTCGCCCTCGCGCCAGTCAATGCCGAGCGTGACGCGCGAAAACGCGTCCGTGGCGTTTGCTAAGAAGACGAACTCCTCGGGCCTGGCGTTGAACACGGTCGCCAGCCGCTTGCGGCAGTTGTTCAACAGTTCGATGTAGCGCGGGATTTCAAGTGAGCCGCGCGCGCTGATGCTGCGCAGGTATGCCTCGGCGGCGTCGCCAGCGGGCTTGCACAGCGGGCCACGGTAGGCGGTGTCGAGGTAAACCAGTTTGCGCGTGGCGGGAAACAGTTCCTCGATTTCGGCGCGCGAGAGCATGGTTCAGGGCAGCAGGGCAATCGCGCGGTCCAGACGGCGCAGGGTTTCGCTGGGGCCCAGCACAATCATGCTTTCGATCAATGGCGGGCTGACCCTGGCGCCGGTGATGGCCACGCGGGCCGGTGCAAAGAAATCTCCCACCTTCAGCCCCAGGCCTTCGGCGCGGGTGCGGCCCTCGGCGTCGAGGGTTTCCTTGGCGCCGCTGTGGGCGAAGTCGAGGCGGCTTACAATCTCGCGCATGGCCACCAGGGCCTTCTTGGCGTCGGCCGGGGATGTCTTCTTGCCGGCGAAGTCCTCGGGCTTGAGGGCAAAATCGCTGACGAAGAACATGGGCAGGTAATCCGCTGCCTCACACAGCGTGTGCAGGCGCTCCGTCACCAGGGGCATGACACTGAGGAACATGCCGCGCTGGTGTTCGTAGGCGCGCATGAGAACGGGGGCCAGCTCGGCCAGGCGGCGGCTCCAGCGACGGCGCTTCTGCTCGAAGTCCTTGAGGAAGGTGTCCTTGGGTTGCTCTTCCTCGGGCACGTCGGCGAACTCGCGCTCGCGTCCCATGAGCAGCTTGACGTGGTTGTAAATGCGTTCAGCCAGGGCTTCGGGCGGCAGGCGCCGGAGATACTCGCCGTTGAGCCATAGCAGCTTCTCGAGGTTAAAGACGGGCCCCCCGAGGTTGACCTTGTCGAGCGAGAACTCGGACAGGAAGCTGTCGTAGCTGAAGATCTCGACGTCATTGGGCATGGAAAAACCCATGAGCGAGAGGAAATTCACCAGGGCCTCAGGCATGAAACCGGCGTCGCGGTACCAGAGCAGGCTCGTGGGGTTCTTGCGCTTGGAAATCTTGCTCTTGTCCTTGTTGCGCAGCAGAGGCATGTGGGCAAAAACGGGCTCCTGCCAGCCAAAGGCCTTGTACAGCTCGTGGTGCAGGGGCAAAGACGCGATCCATTCCTCGGCGCGGATCACATGGGTGATGCCCATGGCGTGATCGTCCACGATGTTGGCCAGGTGGTAGGTGGGGAATCCGTCAGACTTGAGCAGCACGGCATCCTGCTGGTCGCTGGCAGGAAAGCTCACGCTGCCGCGGAACTTGTCCGCGACCACGATGTCGCCCTCGCGCGGCATCTTGAGGCGGATGACATAGGGCTTGCCCTCACGCTCGTTGCGGGCCACCTCTTCTGGCGACAAAGAGCGGCACAGCCCGTCGTAGCCCTGATGCTTGGACTTCTCGGCCTGCTGGATCTTGCGCAGGGCCTCAAGGCGCTCGTTGGTGCAGAAGCACTTGTAGGCCTTGCCCGACGCGACGAGTTGTTCGGCCGCATCCTTGTACAGGGGCAGGCGCTCGCTCTGGCGGTAGGGGCCCACGGGCCCGCCGACGTCGGGGCCTTCGTGGTAGTTCAGGCCCAGCCAGCGCAGGGCCTCAAAGATCTGCTTTTCGCTGTCGGCGACGTAGCGGGTGCGGTCGGTGTCCTCGATGCGCAGAAGGAACTGGCCGTCGGTCTTGTCGGCCAGGGCCTTGTTGAAAAGGGCCATGTAGGCGGTGCCTACGTGAGGGTCACCGGTGGGGGAGGGTGCAATGCGAACGCGCGCGGGTTGATCGGCCATAAGGCGGGCAAGAGTATAAACCGGAGGCATTCGCGCCAGTCAGAGCGTCAGGCAGCCTGATTTCCAAGGCCCCGGCCCCTGGGCCTTTGCAGGTTCCGGGGCGCCCAACCCCAGGCGCCACGCATCTCCGGGACAAGCCGTCCCATGGCCGCGCTGGACTTGGCAAAACTGTCGCATGAAACCTTGCGCTTAGAGCATTAAGAAGCCACACTTAATGCCCAAATCAGACAATTCGGCGTGCGAGCGTTTGACTTGCTTGGGGGCTGGCCGAACGCGGAGAACACTATGCGCAAGGCACTGATCCTTTCAGTGGCCGCGATGTGCGTCCTTTGTGGCGGCGTTGCGGGCGTTTTGGCGTCAGGCGATCAAGATGTAGTTCACAGCAGCCGATTGCCGGTGCTGCCGGACAAGTCGGCTTTGCCCAAGGACGAGGCTTTGGCCCCCGAGGTTCTCAAACCTCTGGGCGAACCCTCTCCCAAGGCCGAGGACACTACTTTCCCCATGACCAATGCCACGCCGCAAGGCCTCATTGAGGGAATCTTCGCGGCGCGGGCGCGGGGCGACAAAGCCTGGCTGGCCCGCACGCTCGAAAGCCTGGCCGGCCGGACCGAACTGACGCAGGACGATCTCCAGGCGGGCTGGCGCCAGTACCTCTGGCACCCGGAACTCTGGGACAAGCTGGAAGCGGCGCACCGCGCGGAACCGGCTCGCTTCGACGAAGCGGGTGACCGGGCGCGGGTCACGTTCAACGTGGGCGGCAACGCGGGAGAGATCTTCATCCAGCTCGTTCGCGTTGAAGGCGCGTGGTACCTGCTGGGCGCTTAGCGTCTGGCTCACACAACTCACCAGTATCCCTGAGGAAGCCCCATGAATTCCAGGTCAGTTTCCCGCGCTTTGAGCGCGTTGATGTTGCTGGCGGCGGTGGCAGGTGTGTCGGTCTATGGCGTCTCCTGTGACGGCGGCGGCGGCAGCGGCAGCGTCTTCACCGGCCTTGGCGGCGGCGGAGGCGGGGTGGTGCAGCAGCCCTACGACATCCAGGTTGTCGCCCTGCCCGTCAACGGCATTCAGGTCAACCGCGCCTTTGCCGTGACTGTCAACTTCCTTGTGCCCGGCACCAGCACGCCCATGAGCGTGTCCGGCGTCGAAACACTGACGCTGACGAAGGCCTCGGGCCCCGGCAACCTTGTTGGCAGCTTTGTGTCGGCCGGCAACGGAACCTCTACGCTGACCTTCAACAACGTGGTGCTGGACACGATTGGCTCGTACACGCTGCAGGTCAACGGGCCCAAAGCCACGGCCGCGGGCATATCGGCTTCCTTTAATGTGGGCGCGCAGATGGATCTGCGCTTCACGGCCATTCCGTCAGGCACCGTATACCGCCCGCGCACGTTCACCGTGGCCGTCAGCACGGTGGACCCCGGCACGCTGGCCCCGGTTGTTCCGTCCTACCCGGTCGATGTCACGGTGGCGCGCAATCCCGGCACGGGCAGCGGCACCCTCAGTGGCACGCTGATGCAGACCATTTCGGGTTCCAGTTCCGCGGTGTTCTCGGGCCTCAGCTACTCCGTGAACGAGACCATCTCGCTGCAGGCTTCTTCACCGGGTTTCAGCACGGTCACCTCGGGCACGATCACGTTTGACTCGCTGGTGCTGGTCAACCCCACGGTTTCGGCCTCGCCCCTGGTCAATGGCAACTTCTCGGTAAGCGCCACCATCAACAGCGCCCCAGCGGCACACCTGTGGCGATTACGCCGGCCATCACGGTGTCTCTCACGGTGGCTTCCGGCGGCGGCACCCTCAGCGGCACCACCAGCGCCGCCAGCTCCGGCAGCACGGTGACCATCAACGGCGCGCGCTACGACAACGCGGGGCCGGCCACCTTCACGCTCAGCTCGACGGAGGCCAGCAGCGTCACGACCAACCCCATTACGTTCCTCTATAACTTTTCGGTGTCGGCCACGGGCGCCACGGCCGTCGTCATCAACAGCGCCTGGAGCCCCTTCAACTTCCAGGTGCGCGACGCGCTCAACAACCTGTTCACGGGCGCGATTTCGTCGCTGAGCTGGCAGGTGGTCAACCGCACCACGGCGGCCGTCGTGCAGTCCAGCACCGCGGCTTTCTCAGGCGGAACCGCCCAGGTGACCCCTTCGCCTATCGGCACGGCGGGCGGCTACCGGCTTGAAGGCACCTTCGCGACTCCGGCCCACACGCCCACGACGGTGACCATCGACATTGACGTCATCTCCTACACACTGGTGGACCAGCCCGGGCCCTTTGTCGTGCTGAAGTCTGTACGGGTGGGTTCGAACTACTCGGACAGCCTGGTGGGCAACCCCACGGCGGACCGGCCCTGGGGATCCTTCGCGCTTGCCGGTACCACCACGGGCACGGCGGGCACCTTTGGCGTGCTCTCCGGCACGCTGCCCCCCGGCCTTTCGCTCGACGGCACCAACGGCACCATCAATGGCGTGCCCAGCACCGCGGGCTCGTACCAGTTCACCGTTTACGCGCGCCAGACCGGCGGCACCACGGCCCAACCCCTGCGCTGCCTGCTCGACGTGTTCAGTGCCAACGAATCCGAGATTCCGGCCACCGCGCCCAACTTCCGCAGTGCGGGCACCGTTGCGGTGCAGAACTTCACGATTCTGCCCTCCACCGGTGCCACGCCGGTGACCACGGCCTACCTCGACATCCTCTACAGCACGACCTCCACCTACGACGGCGTCACGCGCCAGACCACCGCGCGCATCTGGGCGCCCGACCTCTCCACCATCACCACTCCCGCGCCCCTGTTCGTGATGCACCGCGGACGCGGCTTCCATTTCCGCGAGTACAACAACCTCGGGGCGCACCTGGCCAGCTACGGCATCATCACCGTCAGTGTCGAGGATGCCTTCAGCTTCTATGCCCCCAGTTCGACGCCTGCCACCTCCACCTATCGCTCCCCCTACAGCACCTACGATTCGGGCTACTACACGGCGGGCATGCAGTCCGGAGGCGCTTTCCAGGAGGCCACCCAGGACTTCATGCTGCTGCTCAACCAGGCCGCGACGGGCACCATCTCCGGCACCATGCTCGCCGGATATACCTCCACGGCCACGCTGACGGCGCCTTCCTCGGCACCCTTCGTGGGCAAGATTGACCCGCAGAAGGTGTTCATCGGCGGCCACTCACGCGGCGGCGGCGCCACGCACGCCAGCCACGTCCGCAACTTCAACAACAAGGCCCGCGGCATGATCTACTTCATGCCCTTTGACCTGCGCTATGACACCAACACCGTCGCCGGCGTCACGGGCCTCAGCGGCAGTGACGCGGGCGGCAGCCCCACTTCGTGGAGCTTTGCCATCCGCGCCATTCCCACGCTGCAGCCGCGCCTGCCTTCCCTGATTCTGGCGGCAGAGCGTGACGGCGACCTGGTGTATCCGTTTGCTGACCAGTACGGCGACCGCAGCGTGGGCCCGGCCACGCAGGTCACCGTCTTTGGCGCCAACCACAACCAGACGGGCGACGCCCACGCCAATGACGGCTCGCCCTACATCACGGCCCCGGAACAGAAGGCGAGGCTGTGGCACCTGGTGACGGCGTTCATCAAGCGCTACTCCGACGCCGACGGCCGCTATCTCGACGGCGTGCTGTTCGCCGACATGTGGACCAACGGGGATACCACCCGCGCCCACTACGGCATCAACAGCTGGCGCAACATGGCCGAACGCATCCTGATTGATGACTTCCAGGACGCCAACACGGCCACGAACCTGCGCGGCGGCGCCAACAGCTTCACTGGCGGTTCGCGCTCGGAGGCCTCAATCTTCTCCAGCCTCGGCAACATGGCGTCGCTGGGCATCCGCCACAACATCATGACCATTCCCAGCGGCACCAACTGCACCTACCAGACGAACTTCACGGCTCAGGACGTCAACGCGTGCCGCCGCGTCATCTTCCGCCTGGGCCAGACCTCGACGGAAGGATACGACTGGGTGACGGTGAGAGTCCGCCTGACGGATTCCACCAACGCCACCTCGCTGGTGACGATCTGGGACCGCGCCGCGCCCAGCACCACCTACCTGCCGGACTACAACGGCGCACAGCCCTACTACAACCGTTTCGTGGAGGCCCAGATTCCGCTCTCGGCGTTCACGGGCGTGAACAAGGCGAGCATCACGCGCATCGAGATCGTCATGGAACCCACGACGTTCACAGGTACGCGCCAGATCTACATGGATGACCTGCGCTTTGAGTAGCCTGCTCCGCAAGACCCCAGGCCCGCCGCGCCCGCGGCGGGCTCTGGTTTAACTGCTGCTCATGCTTCGCCGGCGACCGTCCTTGCCAGGTTGCTGCGCGCCTGGGACTCCAGCTGCCGGCCCCAGGGCGTGTAGTAGATGCGCTCGCGCTGGAGCCACTGTGAAAAGAAACGGGCGCGGCCCTGGCGCCACTGGGCGTCATCGACAAAGGCGTATTCGCGGCGGATCAAGGCTCCGATCTTCAAATAGCCCTCCCACGGCAGGGCCAGAGTCTGGAGATCGGC
>JAANMV010004840.1_pt1 | contig 10283 bp, 14 predicted proteins | sample 7279661 | NCBI WGS metagenome assembly JAANMV01 (sample SAMN14094540, study PRJNA606508) | bioreactor metagenome | isolation source: A lab-scale SPAN reactor treating ammonium-rich wastewater day 121 | place: Ireland: Galway | collected 2017-05-16 | reverse complement strand
GGCCCGCCGCCCGGCGGGCCGGGGCGGATGCAATGCGATCGGGAACGAGAGACCGTCCCGCGGGACCGCGGGCACGGTCGGGGCGCGCTGGCGAAGCCTAGCGCGTCATCGGCGGCAGCGCCTCCTCGCGCTCGGGATCGGCGGCCAGCGCCATCAGCGCCATGACGAGCACGCCTGCGAACCCGCCGGCCATGAACGTCACGAGCAGCCACCACGCGGACACCATCGTCGTTTCCATGCCTGCCGTCCTCCTCGCCTCGCCGCCGCCACGGTCCGGCGGCTGTCGGCCGGACCTCGTGGCGCCTCCCCCTTCGCCCTCGCCGACGCAGTCTCGGCGACTGCGCCGCGAACGGCGCTGATCCGCATCAAGCTTGTACGAAACACAAGCCTTGTCGTGAACAGAGCGTAATCGGCGCGCCACGCGCCGGCAATCAAATTGTCGCGTGGCGCGTGCCGCGCGTCGCGCCGATGCGACAGCGTCGACGCCGCTTACACGGGCGGCTCGGACGCGGCGTGGAACACGACCGCGTGCGGGCTCGGCACGTCGCGGGTCGTCGTCGCCAGACCTATGTCGAGAAAGGACGATAGTTCGCGGTAGGCGGCGCGGATGTCGCGCGCGCCCGAGGGCTTGGGCTGCATCCGGAAGCGCGCGCGCCGCGACGCGGGGCGCAATCCGACGACCACGCACAGCGGCAGCGACTCGAGGATCGGTGCCCGCGCCAGGTACTCGCCGTGCGGCGCGATCGCATCGACGACCAGCGGATTGCGCGACCATTCGGCGTTGATCGTGCGGGCGAGATCGCACGCCCGGCCGACGATCACCCGCGCCCGCTCGCGCGTGAGCGGCTCGACGACACGCGCGCTGGCGAGCTCGGCGAACCGCTCGGTCAGACGGAACTGCCCCGTCGCGCCCTCCCGCGGGCGCAGCAGCCCCTCGGCGACCATCTCGTCGACGACCGCGCGGCCGATCTCCGTGTCGAGCCCGAGGTCGCGCCGCAGGTCCGCCGCGCTGACGTTCGCGCGCTCCGGCGGAAGGCCGACGACGCGGGCCAGCACGCGGCCGCTCGCCTCGCGCAGCCGCAGCGGGTCGAGTCCGAAGTACAGGCGCTGCGTGACGAGCGTGCGCTGCTTCATGGCGGCGGGGGCGGGACGGCGGGCGACGTTTATGACATTAGCATGGTCGGCGGCGGCCGCCAAGCCCGCGGGTGCGCGCGGCCCGCGGTGACGGCACCGCGGTGCGAAAATGCCGGCGTGCCGTCCTGCCGCGACCATCGCCGTTCCCCGACCGCCGGCATCCGCGGGGCGCGCTGACGATGGGCGGCGCGATCCAGATCAGCGAGGAGCGCGGCGTCCGCTACCTGCACTTCGGCTCGCACTGGATCCAGGGCGCGATGCGGATGTCGCGCCCGTACACGCTCGAGCTGGAGTACACGCGGGAGATGATGCTGCCGCTGCTGCTGCGCCCGTCGGCGTGGCCGCGCACGGTGCTGTTGATCGGCCTCGGTGCCGGGTCGCTGGCGCGCTTCCTGTGGCGCTACCGGAGCGGCGCCGCGCTGACCGTCGTCGAGCTGCGCGAGGACGTCGTGCACGCCGCTGCACGGTTCTTCCGCCTTCCCGACGACGCGCGCGTGGACATCGAGCTCGGCGACGGCGCGCAGTTCGTGGCCCGGGAGGGGCCGTCCTTCGACCTCGTCCTCGTCGACGGCTACGACGCGCGGGGCCGCGTCGGTGCGCTCGACACGCCGGCGTTCTATGCGCACTGCGCGCGGCGCCTCGCCCGCGGCGGCATGCTCGCGACCAACCTGCTCGGCCGCCATCGCGGGGTGGACGCGAGCCTCGCGCGCGTGCGCGACGCGTTCGCGGGCCGGGCGCTGGCGCTGCCACCGTGCCGCAGCGGCAACGTGGTCGTCCTCGCGTCGCGCGACGACCCGCTGCGGCTCGACGCCGCGGCGCTGTCCGCGCGGGCGTCCGCGCTTCGCGACGAGAGCGGGCTCGACCTCGCGGCGACGCTGGTCCGGCTCGCACGCCAGGGTCCGGCGGAGGCGCCGCCGGCGGATCCGGACGGCGCCCCGTGCGAGGGTCGGCGGCGCCAGCGCGAGCGGCCGCGCTGACGGTCGTGCGGTCGTCGGCGCAGTCGCGCGCGCGGGCCGGGACCCGGCCGACAGACGCCGACGCCGGGATGCGCGACGATCGACGCGTGAATCGACACACCCCGTCGCAACGGTTCCGACGCGTCGGACTGCCCGCCGCGGCCGTCGCGCTCGCGCTCGCCGTCCCGTTCGCGCACGCGGACGACCCTCGGGCGGTCGCCGGGCGTGCCGTCCCGCTCGCCCCGGACCGGGCGGGCGGCGCGATCACCGGCGGCCTGCCCGCCATGACGGGGATCACGCCGAGCCGGGCCGAGCTCCCGGGCTCCGCGTTCACCAAGCTCGACGCGGACAGGCGCGGCTTCGTGACGCGCGAGCAGACGCGCGCCCTCGACGGGTTCGGCGCGGCGTTCGACGCCGCCGACCGGAACGCCGACGGGCGCCTGGACGCGAGCGAGTTCGTCCGCGCGTGGGAGGCCTACGGCCGCTTCGGCGAGGCCGAGGGAACGCGCTAGCGAGCCGGACGCACGGGACCTGGTTCGGGCGAGCCTTCCGTCGAGGCGCCGGGTCCGGCCTTGCCTGGGTCCGCCGTCGCACGCGCCTCCTTCATCCGCGCTTCCGCGCGCACCAGCAGTGCCAGCACCACGTAGCAGGCGAGCGTGGACGCGATGGCGAGCCACACGCGGCCCATCGCGCAGGCGACCGCAATGGCCGCCGTGGCCCAGATGCCGGCAGCCGTCGTCAGGCCGCGGACCTCGCCGTGCGCCGTCCGCTTGAGGATGGCGCCCGCGCCGAGGAACCCGATGCCGGCCACGATGCCCTGCAGGACGCGGCTCATCGGATCGGCGCCGAAGACCGCCGCCTGCGGCGCGAGCGCGAACAGTGCCGTGCCCAGGGCGACGAGCATGTGCGTGCGCAGCCCTGCCGCACTCTCGCGGCGCTCGCGGTCGTAGCCCAGCACTGCGCCCAGCGCCACGGCGAGCAGCAGCCGCACGAGGACGCGCGCGTGCTCGCCGACCTCGGCCGGGTCCACCGCGAACTCGTCGGCGACGGCGGCGAGGACGGCGGCGACGTCCATGGGCCTCGGTCGGCGTGCGGATCGCGCCCGCGCCGCGCGCAGGGGTCGGCGATCGGCGCGGCGCGATCAGCGGCCGACCTGATTGCCGATCACGCCGCCGACGATGCCGCCGCCGACCGCGCCGCCCACGTCGCCGGTGATGGCGGCGCCGGCGGCGGCGCCGATCCCGGCGCCCACGGCCGTGTCGCGCTCGCGCGGGGACATGCTGCCGCACGCCGAAAGGGAGGCGGCGAGCGCTGCGGCCGCCAGCCAACGCAAGGTCGTCGAGTGCATCGCGTGCTCCGTGTCGCGTCGGGGCGGTGGCCCCGGAGGCCTTCACTGTCGCGCGCGGTGCGCCCGGCGTCAGTCGCCGGCGGCCGCGGCGCGTTGTAGGCGCGCACCCGCACGCTGTCGGGCGCGCGCAGGACAGCGTACGCGCGCGCGACCAGGGTCCGCAGGAGTCGCTAGTGGCGGAAGTAGCTGTAGCCCTCCTGCGTCTGCAGCCGGACGATCTCGTTGACCGCGCTCTGCACGACGCCGACGTTGGCCAGCACGACGTCGGTCGACGCGTTGCGCGCCTTCAGGGTGTTGTTGCACACGCGGAAGGCGACGCCCATGTCGAGCAGGCGGTTGACCTGCGCGGCATACAGGCTGCCGTCGGCGGTCCTCGCGTCCTTGAGCATGAAGTCGATGCCGGACGCGTAGCCGACCACGGTGACCTCGGCCTCGGGCTCGCTGCGCAGATAGTTGGCGACGAAGCGCAGGATCAGCGGCGCATCCTCGGCGCGGTTCACCTGGAAGACCACCTTCGGCCGCGGGCTTGCCGCGTCCTTGCTCGTGCAGTCGAGCTTCTTCGCGTCCTGTGCCGCGGCGGCGGGGGGTGCGGCAGCCACGGTCGCGGCCGTGGATTGCGCGATGGCGGGGGCAGCGGCGGCGAGCGCGAGCGCGCAGGCGCCGAGAACGAGCGAACGGAGGGTCATGGCGTGCTCCTCGAGACGGACATGGGATCGCCGGCCTCGCGCGGCGAGGACGTGTCCGGCGGGTCGTCGGATAGGGTCCCGGAGGACCCGGGGCGTCAGCAGCGCGGTGTCGCGGACGGCGGACGCTCGAGGCGGTGCGCCGGGACCTCGCCCGCGGCGCTCGCGACGAACATCGGACGCTCGTAGGCGCCCGGCGAAGCCGCGTGCGCAGGCGTCGCGGGCGGCAGGACGGCCGGCACGACGCCGGCGGGCGCGGAACAGTGCGCGCAGCCGCCTGCGCACGTATCCCGGGATGCGTCCGCGGTGGTCACGCTCGCGCCTTCTTCGTGCCCGCAGGCCAGGCCGTCAGCGGCGTCGTGGCACGCACGGGCCTGCGGCTGCAGAGCCGCCGACGACGGCCCCGCGTCGCCGCAGCACGTGCCGAGCGGCATCTGCAGCGCCGCGGCGCCCGCTGCGTTGATCGCCAGCAGGACGGCGACGAGCACGGCGAGGAAGCGTCGGAGGGGTCGGGCCATGGTCGCGGCCGCGTTGCCGCGGTATGCGAAGGATTGTCGCGGAACGCACGCCGACCAGCCAGCGCGCCTCGCACGGCCGATGATCTGCGTCAACGTATTCCGGCAGTTGGCGACGGCGGGTGGCGCACCGCGCAGGCGACGGCGGCGGAGTAGACTCGGCACCCGCAACCGTCGCGCGTCCGGGCCGCGAGCGCCGCGTCCCGATGCGCCGGAAGGAGACGTCGCGCATGCGCACGCAAGTGGGCATCATCGGCGCGGGCCCGTCCGGCCTGCTGCTGTCGCACCTGCTGCACCTCGCCGGCATCGAGTCGATCGTCGTGGAGGATCGCAGCCGCCGCTACGTCGAGGAGCGCATCCGCGCGGGCGTGCTGGAGCAGCAGTGCGTCGACCTGCTGGTGGAGTCCGGCGTGGGCGGAAGGCTGCGGCGCGAGGGCCTCGTCCACCACGGCGTCAACCTGCGCTTCGGGGGTCGGACCTGCCGCATCGACTTCGCGCGGCTCACGCCGGGCCGGGCCGTGACCGTGTACGGTCAGCACGAGGTGGTCAAGGACCTGATCGCGGCGCGGATCGAGGCGGGCGGCGAGATCCTGTTCGACGTCGAGGACACGAGCGTCGAGGGCATCGCGACCGACGCGCCGCGGATCCGCTTCCGCCACGGCGGCCAGGCGCAGTCGATCGCGTGCGACTTCATCGCCGGGTGCGACGGCTTCCACGGCATCAGCCGGCCGGCGATCCCGCACGGCGCGCTCAAGGTCTACGAGCGGGTCTACCCGTTCGCCTGGCTCGGCATCCTCGCCGAGGCGCCGCCGTGCTCCGACGAGCTGATCTACGCGCTGCACGACGACGGCTTCGCCCTGCTGTCGATGCGCTCCCCGCGGATCACGCGCCTGTACCTGCAGTGCCGGCCCGACGAGGACCTCGAGGCGTGGTCCGACGACCGCGTCTGGGCGGAGCTGCACAAGCGGCTGGAGGACCGCGACGGCCCGCGTGTGAACGAGGGGCCGATCCTGCAGAAGGGCGTGACGCCGATGCGCAGCTTCGTCGTGGAGCCGATGCGCCACGGCCGGCTCTACCTCGCCGGCGACGCCGCGCACATCGTGCCGCCGACGGGCGCGAAGGGGATGAATCTCGCGGCGGCCGACGTGCGCGTCCTCGCGCACGCGTTCGCCGCCTACTACCGCGAGCGGCGCACGGACCTGCTCGACGCCTACTCGGCCACGGCCCTGGCGCGCATCTGGAAGGCGCAGCGCTTCTCGTGGTGGATGACGTCGATGCTCCACCGCTTCGACGGCGACAGCGCGTTCGACCGGCGCCGCCAGCTCGCCGAGCTCGAGTACGTGGCGGGCTCCGTCGCCGCGCAGACCTCGCTCGCCGAGAACTACGTCGGCCTGCCGCTGGACTGAGGGCGCCGCGCCTTCCGCTGCGCCGGCGACGCCGGCCGGCGGAACGCCAGCGCGAGGTCGAACGCGGCGCGCACGAACGCGAGCACGGCCGCGAACTCGTCGTCGTCCAGCCGCCGCGCGAGATCGCTGCCGCGGTAGATGTTGGCGAACTCGCGCTCGCGCCCCGCCTGGACCGCGAAGCGGCCGATGCCGAGGTTCTCCAGCGTCTTCCACACCTCCGGGTTGTAGGAGCGCGTGAAGCGCATCACGAACGAGATCGGGTCGTTGCGACCGAGCACCGAGGCGAGGCGCAGGATGATCTCGAAGGGCAGCGCCAGCTTGCCGTTCTCGACGAGCTCGAGCAGCGCCGGATCCTTGAGGTTGATCGCCTCGCCGACCTCGCGGATCGACAGCCCCGCGGCCTCGCGCATGCCCTTCAGCAGGTGGCCGGTCCGCTCGAGCGTCGCACGCTGCTCCGGCCGGACGAGGAGCGCGCGCGCCGCGCCCAGCGACACGTCGGCCGCCGCGCCGGCGATGCCGAGCACGGAGTCCGACCAGCTGCGCACCTGGCGGGCGACGCTCGCGACCGCGCCGAGGTCCGGGCCCGCGATCGCCTCGTCCCCGGGCGAGCGCCGCGCGCGCTTCGCGGAGGCCTTGCGGCGGGTCGGCGCGGAACGTGGCTTGGAGGCAGGCGCGGCGGGCATCGTGGTCTCCTGGCGGGCGGCGGGTCGGTGCGTGGCGCGGGCCTCACGACGCCAGCAAGGCGTCGAGGCGCCACCGTGCGATGCGGGCGATCTGCGCGAGCGCCTCGTCGAACTCCGCCGCGGGGTCGCGCTCGACGCGGCGCGCGAACTCCGCGATCACGCCCTGCCGGTCGTAGCCGCGGACGGCGAGGATGAACGGAAAGCCGAACCTGGCGTTGTAGCGGGCGTTGAGCGCGACGAGGCGGGCGTGCTCGTCCGGCGTGCACTGCGTCAGGCCGGCGCCGGCCTGTTCGCCGGCTGAGTCGGCGGTCAGCTCGCGGCGGACCATCGCGCGGCCGGCCAGCTCGGGGTGCGCGCGGACGAGCGCGAGCTGCTCGCCGCGCGGCGCCTGCCGCACGACGGCGACCATCGCGCCGTGCAGCGCGTCGACGTCGGCGAAGGGACGCGCGTCGAACGCACGCTCGGCGACCCACGGCGAGTGCTCGAACACGCCGCCCAGCGTCGCCACGAACGCCGCGAGGTCCAGCGCGTTCAGGTCGTCGAGCCTCATGCCGGGACGCCGCCGTGCGGATGCGTCGCGATCCAGTGGCGCGCAATGTCGATGCGGCGCGCGAACCACACGTGCGGGTGCGACTGCGCGTGGTCGAGGAAGCGGGCGAGCGCGGCGAGCCGCCCCGGGCGTCCGGCGATGCGGCAGTGCAGCCCGATCGACAGCATCTTCGGCCGGTCGGCCCCGGCGGGGTCGCCCTCCGCGTACAGCACGTCGAAGGCGTCGCGCAGGTAGGCGAAGAACTGCTCGCCGCTGTTGAAGCCCTGCGGCGTCGCGAAGCGCATGTCGTTGGTGTCGAGCGCGTAGGGCACGACGAGGTGCGGCACGCGCCCGCGCGCGCAGTCGACCTCGGTCCAGTACGGCAGGTCGTCGGCGTAGGAGTCCGCGTCGTAGACGAAGCCGCCGTGCTCGACGACGAGGCGGCGGGTGACCGGGCTGTCGCGTCCCGTGTACCAGCCCAGCGGCGGTGCGCCGGTCAGCGCGCGGATCGCCTCCGCGGCGCGCTCGACGTGCTCGCGCTCGGTCGCCTCGTCGACGGACTGGTAGCTGATCCAGCGCCAGCCGTGGCTCGCGACCTCGTGCCCGTCGCGCAGGAACGCCTCGACCACGTCCGGGTGGCGCTGCATCGCCATCGCGACGCCGAACACGGTGAGCGGCACGGCGCGCTCGCGGAACAGGCGCAGCAGGCGCCACACGCCGGCACGCGAGCCGTACTCGTAGAGCGACTCCATCGACAGGTGCCGCGCGCGGAACGCCTGCGCGCCGACGATCTCGGAGAGAAACGTCTCGCTCGCCGCGTCGCCGTGCAGCACGCTGTTCTCGCCGCCTTCCTCGTAGTTCAGCACGAACTGCAGCGCGACGCGCGCGCCGCCGGGCCAGCGTGCGTGCGGCGGGTGCTCGCCGTAGCCGACGAGGTCGCGGGGATAGGAGGGATCGCTGCGCGGCATCGGGTCGCGGCCGCCTCGCGCGCGGCGCGCGGCGAGCATACAATGGCGCGCGCCGCGGCCGCAATTCGCGCGCGGCGTTCCGCTGCCATGGGCCGACTCACGACGCACGTCCTCGACACCGCGCACGGCATCCCGGCGGCGGGCCTCGCGATCGCGCTGTTCCGCCGCGAGGCGGCCGGCGACGAGCGGCTGGTCGCGACGACGACCGACGCGGACGGCCGCTGTGCCGCCCCGCTGCTCGAAGGCGGCGCGCTGCGCCCGGGCCGCTACCGCCTGGTCTTCGCGGCCGGCGACTACTTCCGCCGTCGCGGCGTCGCGCTGCCGCACCCAGCGTTCGTCGACGACGTGGTGATCGACTTCGGCATCGCCGACGCCGCCGCGCACTACCACGTGCCGCTGCTCGTGTCGCCGTGGGCGTACTCGACCTACCGCGGATCGTGACCGCCGCCGCTGCGCCGCGGCCGCGCCCGCGGCGCAGCGGCCCGCCGGCCTCCGCAGAGCCGCGCCGCGCAGTCCGATGGATCCCTACGCCGCCGATTGGCTGAACCTGCTGATCCGCTGGGTCCACCTGATCGTGGGCATCGCGTGGATCGGCTCGTCGTTCTACTTCGTCTGGCTCGACAACAGCCTGCTGCCGCCGGCGCGCCGCGCGGACGTGGACGACGGCGTCGGCGGCGAGCTGTGGGCGGTGCACGGCGGCGGCTTCTACCACGTGCAGAAGTTCCGCGTGGCGCCCGCCGAGCTGCCGTCGCCGCTGCACTGGTTCAAGTGGGAGGCCTACGCGACGTGGACGAGCGGCTTCGCGCTGCTGGTCGTCCAGTACCACGCCAACGCGCGGACCTACATGATCGACCCCGCGGTGGCGGACCTCGCGCCCTGGCAGGCGGTGGCGATCAGCGTCGGGCTGATCGTCGCGGGGTGGATCTTCTACGACCAGCTGTGCAAGCGCGCCGGCTTCGGACGCGAGCGGCTCGTCGCCGCCGCGATCGTCGCGTTCGTCGCCGTCGCGTCGTGGGGACTGTCGCAGCTGTTCGCGGGCCGCGCGATGTTCCTGCAGATCGGCGCGATGCTGGGGACGATGATGGCGGCGAACGTGCTGTTCGTGATCATCCCGTCGCAGCGGCAGCTCGTGCGCGCAAAGGAGCGCGGCGAGGCGCCCGACCCGGTGCACGGGCTGCGCGGCAAGCAGCGCAGCGTGCACAACAACTACTTCACGCTGCCGGTGCTGTTCGTGATGATCAGCCCGCACTACCCGATGACCTTCGGCCATCCGCGGGCGTGGCTGGTGCTCGTCGCGATCCTGCTGCTGGCCGCGTACGTGCGCCACTTCTTCAACCTGCGCCACCGCGGGCGCACCGTCTGGGCGATTCCCGCGACGGCGGCGCTGGGAACGCTCGCGCTCGCCGCAGCGATCGCGCCGGCGCGGCCCGACGCCGCATCGGCGCCCGGATTCGAGCGCGTGCAGGCGATCGTCGCGCAGCGCTGCGCGTCCTGCCACGCCGAGCGTCCGACGCAGCCCGGCTTCGACGTCGCGCCCAAGGGGCTGATGCTCGACACGCCCGAGCGCATCGTCGCGGCGGCGCAGCGCATCCACGAGCAGACGGTCGCCACCCGGGCGATGCCGATCGGCAACCTGACCGCGATGACGGACGCCGAGCGCCGGGCGCTCGGCGCGTGGGTCGCCGCCGGTGCGCCGCGCTGACGCCCGGGCTGCGCGGCCGGTGTCGAACCGGCCGGCCGCCCCGGTTGCGGCATACTGCGCCGCGTCCGCAACCCCACGTCCCATGCGCCGTCCTCGCCGCCTTCGTCTCGTCGCCGCGTGGCTCGCGGGCGCGCTTCCGCTCGCGCTCGCGCCGGCGGCGCTCGCCGACCGGGCCGAGGTCGACTACGCGTTCGTGCCGGTCCCGCCGGCGGCCGGCCCGCCGGCGCGGCCGCTGCCCAAGTTCACGTTCATCTTCGGGGAGCCCGCGAAGTGGAGCGGCACGTACCGCTGGCGCTACAACCCGGCACTCGCGCCGCCGCCGTTCGCCGGCGACGTGACCGGCACCGTCGCCGTGCTGC
>JAANMV010004839.1_pt1 | contig 10283 bp, 10 predicted proteins | sample 7279661 | NCBI WGS metagenome assembly JAANMV01 (sample SAMN14094540, study PRJNA606508) | bioreactor metagenome | isolation source: A lab-scale SPAN reactor treating ammonium-rich wastewater day 121 | place: Ireland: Galway | collected 2017-05-16 | reverse complement strand
TGCTGGTGTTACGTATCCGGGTAAGGGGAGACCGTCTATGCTGACGAACGGATCGTGATAGGATGAGCGGCTGACTTGGCACCCAAGGAGATTCAGGCGCCTAGTTGGACGGCCGGTCGGTGAGATGGGTGTCGTACGAGGCGATATTCCTCGCCCCCAGTGCGCTGCCGCGAGAGTGAGTCGCACATTCGCGCGGCTTTTATCAAATCACTTTTTCAACTCTGCCACACTGTTTTCAACCCAACCTCTCCCCCCATTGAATTTCCAGACGGGCTCTTAGTGCGGCTTGCGAAACACGATGATGTGTTGCCACGGCAGGATTCCGATGGTTTCCACCCATGCGAGTGGTTGCACGCTCATCTCCTTGCGTACCTGCGCCTCCGACATTTTGTGGACAAGCTTGATGGGCACGTCGGGGTCTTCGGCGCGGAATTCGACGAACACGATGCGCCCGCCCGGTTTCAGGGCGGCGCACATCGCCTGCAGCATCTCGAAAGGATGATCGAACTCGTGGTACACATCCACCATCAGGATCAAATCCACGGACGCGCTCGGCAGTTTCGGATCCGTGTTCGTGCCGAGCACGGGTCGGACATTGAAGATTCCTTCCGCCGCCAGTCGGTTCGTGAGCAGGGCGAGCATCTCTGGTTGAATTTCCACCGCGAACACTACGCCATTGGTGCCGACGGCTCTTGCCAGCCGACGTGTGTGGTAGCCACTGCCGCAACCAATGTCGGCCACGCAGTCTCCTGGATTCAGTTTCAACGCCGGCATGAGCAGATCCGTGCGTTCCTCCCGTTCGCGTTCCGGGCGTTCGAGCCAATCGGCGGCCTGATGTCCCATGACATGCGCAATCTCGCGCCCCAAGTAGAACTTGCCGATGCCGTCCGGATCATGCTCCGCTCGGGTTTCGTAGCGTGAGACGGTGGGTGAATTCGTCGCAGCGGCGGTTAAAGACAGTGGCAGGCAAGCAAGCCCACAGAGCAACAACAGCGTGCGGCGGCTCTTTATGCGAGGTTCTGGCATGGGCGAACGGTAAACTGAATTCTTCTGCTCCGCTAATTCAAACCTTGTTCAGCGTAATCAAAATTCAGACGGGTGACGGCTGCGTTTGTTTGGAAATACCGCCACCAAACAGCTCCCGCAATTTTACTGCACGAAAGGCAAAAATGCGCTCGACATCCCGGCGAACGAACAGGCGATACATCATTTCGCCACCCGGAACCGCGTAACGAACCTAATCCGTCCAGGACGTGCCGCCGTCTAGCGCATCGAACCGGTGTTCGTGAATCCACAGCCGATAAGGCCCGCGTGTTTGTTCATCCACGAAACGGTGAGCCAGTTGCCAGGCAGTGATCTCTGTCCGCCAGCGTACGGGCAGGCCGTGGATCCGGAGCTGGTAGTCAATCAGTGTTCCCACTTTCATCCGGATGGGGGCGGGCGTCAGGATTTTGAAATTGAGCCAGTTGGGAGTTATTGCCTGCAAATTGTGCGCGTCGGAGAAGAAGTAAAACACCTCAGCAGGGGGGCAAGGCAGCCAAAGTTGGGACTTGTAGGTGAACATCTTCACGGTGAAAGTTGGGACAGGATTTGCGGTTCCGCAAAGCGGTGCTAAGAGATTTTTGTGAAAACATTTTTCAGCCGGAATATAGACAAGCGCGGGCGGGTCGTACGTGGAGTTGCGGGTGGATTGCTGGTGGTCGGCGGCCTGATCGCTTGCAGCTACAATGTCTGGCTTTGCGTGGCCCTGGTGGTTTCAGGTGGTTTCGTGTCGTTTGAAGCAGCGCGTGGATGGTGTCTGATGCGCGCTTGCGGCATCAAAACAAAGTTGTAGCCTGCAAACCTGCCCAGTGTTCTACCCAACTGGCATGCGCAAACGTTCGAGAATCGGGTACAGCTCACGCAGTTCATTCGCATGTAGGGCGCCGATTTTCTGCAACGTGGGTTTGTATGACTCCGCTGCGCGCCCGCCGGCGATAAGCCCCATCTCATCGGGCAAGCGCGTGCGCAAGATTTCCAGTTCGGCGGCCAGATTCGGATCATCACCAGGAAAGACAATGCTCAAGGCCACAGCCCGTGCTTTGTTCTGGATCGCCGCTCCGGCTATCTCCATGGCCGGCAGACTGGCACCTAGATAAACAACGCGCCAACCCATGTCGTTCGCTGCCGCCGCGACCATGACGGCGCCAATCTCGTGAAGTTGTCCGGCTGGGGTTCCGACCACAAGTGTTGGGGTGTTGCCGTTCAATGCGTAAGGTCTGGAATTGCGGATGAGAAAACTCCTGACCAGCACGCTGGCGAAATGTTCGTGTGCCGCAGTGATGACACCTTCACGCCACAAATCTCCGATCTTAACCGCGAACGGGCTGATGACATTCTCGAGCAAGCCATGTTGACCATGCATGACTGCAGCACGACCAAGGATTTCCTCCAGTTCGGTGGCGTTCAGATTTCGCGTCGCATTTACGGCGGCATCTACCACTTCGTCAGCGGAACGGGCGGTGGCTTTGTGTGTGGGTGTTTTAGCCGGCGATGATTCCTCTACCAGCTTCCGCAACTGTTCGGCGGGCAGGCGGGCGATATTCCCGATGCTGTGACCCGCTTCAGTGGCGAGTCGAAGAAGGTTCAATCGCGCGATTTCCTCCCTGGAATATAAACGCCGGTTCGTATCCGTGCGGTCGGGTGACACGGCGTCGTAACGCTTTTCCCACACCCGAATTACGTGGGTGGTTAGGCCGGAGAGCCGGGCGGCCACCTTGATTGAATGTTGAACTTCAGCCATATGGTCGAACACTAGACAAAATCTGTACAATTCGCAAATGCAATTTTATTTCGCGGCGTTAATATCTTGCAGTTAATGAGTTAAGTTGGAAAGTCATCGTGGGTTAAGAATTATTAAACAAAAGTTTGACATGGATGGTTATGCTAGACAATATATGGACATGTTCAATGGAAACTATCATCAAGTGCGGCGGAATGAGCGTAAATCCAAGCCCGGAGCGGCACGCTTGGAACGGGTTCGTAATGATCTGGCTTCACCCAAACGTCTTTCGTCGCTGCGCCAGGGTTCTGTACGCCGCCCAATGAGCTTGTCCCGGAAGATGCCGTCGGGTTCGGCTGTAGAAGTCTCGCCAAACGACGCCGTGGCAAGCGAATTCCATCCGATGGCGGATACGGCGAACCTGGTACGGCCGCCTTCGGAGTCCGACTCAATTCTATCGCTCTATGTTCGCGAGGCTGCTGAAGTCAAATTGCTGACACCCGCAGAGGAGGTCGAACTGGCCGCGCGCATCCAAACCGGCGACGAAGCTGCGCGCGAGCAGATGATCCGCGCGAACCTGCGTTTTGTGGTCAAGATCGCGCGTGAATACGAGCACCTCGGCATGCCGTTGTTGGACCTCATCAATGAGGGCAACATCGGGTTGATGCGCGCGGTCGAGAAATTCGATCCGGCCAAGGGCGCCAAGTTTTCCAGTTATGCGTCGCTGTGGATCAAGCAGCAAATTCGCCGTGCGCTCGCCAGCCAGGGCAAGACCATCCGCCTGCCGATCCATGTCGCCGACAAGATTTATCAATTGGGGCAGGCCGAGGTGCGATTGCGCAACAAGCTTGGCCGCGATGCGACCAACGAGGAGCTGGCTCACGAACTTGGCGTGAAGGCGGGAAAACTTTCCAGGCTCCGGCGTGCGGCGATGCGGCCGGCCTCGCTTGATGCGCCGTTGGGCGAGGACCACAGCACGGTTGCAGACGTGGTGGCCGACGAAAACGCGGCAACGCCCTACGATGAGTTGCTTGGTAAGACCGAAACCAGGCTCATCCACAAGTTGGTGGAAAAGCTTCCCGAACGCGAAGCAACCATCATTCGTTTTCGATTCGGCCTGGATGGCAGCCGCGAGCGCACCCTCCAGGAAGTCGGCAGAAAATTGAACCTAACCCGCGAACGTATCCGCCAGCTGCAGAATCTTGCATTCACGAAATTGCGCCGGATGCTCGAAGAGCCAACTGACCTGGCAGCCGCGGCGTAAGCCGTCATTACATCTCGGACGCAAACCCATGGCAACGGAAGCAATCATCATTGGTGCCGGCCCCGGCGGACTGGCTTCAGCAATCTTATTGGCGGCTGCGGGCGTGCGCGTCAAAATCATTGAACGGTTGCCTATCATCGGAGGTCGCACTTCAACGATTGAAGCGCAGGGCTACAAGTTTGACCTCGGCCCGACCTTCTTCCTGTACCCTCGCGTGCTGGGTGAAATCCTTAAATTCGCTGGAACCAGTCTGGAACGCGAAGTGGAGATGGTGCGGCTGGATCCGCAGTATCGCATTCAGTTTGGCGCCGGCGGCAAACTGGACTGCACTCCCAATGTCGCTGAAATGGAGCGGCAAATTGCTGCGATCTCTCCCGCGGATGCGCCCAATTTCAAGCGATTTCTGGTCGAAAACCGCACCAAACTGGCGCTCATGGAACCATGTTTGGAAACCTCCTTCAATGGCTGGACCAGCCTTTTCAATAAACGGTTGCTCAAGATGCTGCCCATGCTCCGTCCGCATCAATCCGTGGACACCTACCTGAATCGGTTCTTTAAGGATGAGCGCGTGCGCCTCGCGTTTTGTTTCCAGTCAAAATATCTCGGCATGTCACCATTCCGCTGTCCGAGTCTGTTTTCGATCCTCTCTTTTTTGGAATACGAACACGGCGTGTGGCATCCGATGGGCGGATGTGGGGCGGTAACCAAGGCGATGGCGCGGGTTGCGGAACGGTTGGGCGTTGAAATTCACCTGAATGAACCCGTGGAGGAGATGTTGTTTGCCGGCCGTCGTGCGGTGGGCGTCCGCACTGCGAACGGCATCCATCGCGCCGAGGCTGTGGTGGTGAATGCCGATTTCGCCCGGGCAATGGAGCGGCTCGTTCCCAACGAATTGCGCCGCAACTGGACCGATCAGAAGCTCGCGAAGAAGAAGTATTCCTGTTCGACCTTTATGATGTATCTCGGAGTGGAAGGTGAGTTCAACCTCCCGCACCACACCATCCACATTGCCGAGAACTACACCAACAACCTGGATGAGATTGAAAACCAGCACGTGCTCAGCGCCGATCCGAGTTGTTATGTTCAGAATGCCTGTGTCACGGATTCCACGCTGGCGCCGCGCGGTCATAGCGCGCTCTATGTGCTCGCGCCGGTGACGCACCAGCATTCCAACGTGGATTGGTCGCGCGAACGCGACCGTTTTCGCAGCTTGCTGCTGAGCCAGATCGCCAAGGCCGGTTACGGCGACCTTGAAAAACGCATTCGTTACGAGCGCGTCATCACGCCGGCCGACTGGGATAGTACTTATGAGATTTATCGCGGCGCCACCTTCAATCTGGCCCACACGCTGGATCAGATGCTGCACCTGCGTCCGCACAACCGGTTTGAGGACCTCGATGGCATTTACCTGGTCGGCGGCGGCACTCATCCCGGCAGCGGGTTGCCGGTGATCTTCGAGTCGGCACGCATTTCCTCGAAACTGTTGCTGGAAGATTTCGGGATGTCGGCACAGAACATTTTCCCGGATCATAAACAACATGCCGGGACTGGTGCGGCAAACACCCGGGGCGCCTTCAATCGCTGACACTTTTGCATCGCGCCTCGTCTCAGATCATGAGTCAGTTCCTTCAAAGCAAGTTGGCTGTTTGCGTTCTCGCCTTTGGTGGTTTGTTTGGCACTCAGGTGTCCGCCCGAGGCTTTGCTGAAACCGACTGGCCCCAGTGGCGGGGACAGCAGCGGGACGGGATTGTGGCCGGGCCGGCCTGGCCGGCGAGTTTTTCCAATACGCCTCCCCGCCAGACATGGCGCGTGGAACTCGGGCCGAGCTATTCCGGGCCGATCACCTGGTCCAATCTGGTCATTACCACAGAGACGGTGGCCAAAACCAGCGAGGCGGTCAGTGCGTTCGATCGCACTACCGGCAAGTTGGTTTGGCGGGCGGAGTGGCCCGGTGCCATGTCAGTGCCATTCTTCGCGAAGTCGAACGGCGATTGGATTCGCGCCACTCCCGCGTGTGACGGAGAGAGTGTGGTTGTTGCGGGCATGCGAGACGTGCTGGTCTGTCTCGACGCTCGCACCGGCCAGGAGCGTTGGCGCCATGATTTTGTGCAAAAGCTGGGAACGCCGCTGCCGGCCTTTGGGTTTGTGTGTTCTCCGCTGGTGGATGGCGATTTTGTATTTGTTCAGGCGGGTGCCGGGTTGGCAAAATTGAACAAGCGGACTGGTGAATTGCTCTGGCGTACGCTCACGGACGAGGGCGGCATGTTCGGCAGCGCGTTTTCCTCGCCCGTGATCGCCACGCTTGCGGGTCGGCGTCAGGTGGTCGTGCAAACCCGGGAAAAACTGGCCGGGGTTGATCTGGCAGACGGTACGGAACTGTGGTCGCAGAAGGTTGAAGCCTTTCGCGGCATGAACATTCTTACGCCAGTTGTGGAGGATGATTTGCTGTTCACGAGCACCTACGGCGGCAAGACAGTTGGCTTCAGCGTCGCACCAAACGGTAGCGGCTTCAGCGTTTCACCGGTTTGGTCACACAAATCCCAGGGCTACATGTCCACTCCGGTCGTGCGGGACGGTGTGGCGTATCATCATCTCAAAAGTCAGCGCGTGATGGCCATTGAGCTGGCTACCGGCCAGGAGCTTTGGACCAGTGACGAGCGCTTTGGGAACTACTGGAGTCTCGTGGCTCAGGGTGACAACCTGCTGGCGCTGGATCAAAAGGGCTGGCTTTACTTGCTCAAGGCGAACCGCGAGAAACTGGACATCACCGACCGGATCAGGATCAGCAAGAACGAAACCTGGGCGCATCTCGCCGTCAGCGGTGACCAGCTTTTCATTCGCGAATTGAACGCCCTCGCCGCCTATCGCTGGAGTCCCAACCGGCTTGCGATCGTGTCGCCATCCAATCAATCACTCCTAGTGCCTCAGCCTGCGATTTGAGCTCTTAATCGGAAGCCTGGCAGAACATACCCCTGGGATCAGTCACTCGCCTGACAAGCGATCACCGGCTAAAAGAGGTGGATTAACCACCGTGAGTAACGAGCCAGTCAGCTTGCTCTTAGATTCTTACCCTCTTGATGAAGCGTAACTCAAACGACATGGCTTGGCGAAAGGAAGCGGGGGTCTGGGGGCGGCAGCCCCCAGCGGCTGTTTGGAGCGCCGACCATCGGAGCGCGGACATTCCTGTCCGCGAGTTTCCTTTCATTCACCCCGCAGCACGCCGACAAAAATGTCGGCGCTCCGTGCAAGGAGCGCCGGCTGGCAGCCCGCTTTGGGGCAGCGAAAGGCAGCGATGCTCACTCACGGCTTGAGTTCGGTCACGACGGATGCCAGAGATAGTACGGTTGCCAAAATAGATTTCCGAAGAGCGGCTGGGCAACGGAGTGCCGACATTCTTGTCGGCGTTTCCCGGAAAAACAAAAGCACTTGGCGGACAAGAATGTCCGCGCTCCGCCGGGAGCAGCAGCGCTCCGCACAAACCGGCGTTTTTCGGAAATTGATTGCGGCAATCGCTCGACCTGTCAAAGCACAGCTATACGCAACGTCGGAAGTAACGCCGCGTGGGGGCCCGCGACCTGCACGGTTCCGTAGGCCGGCTGCCCTCAGCCGGCGGTACGGATTTATGACGTTGTGGATAATCTACCGCTGTTCGCGGGTGAACTCAACGATCCTTGAACAAAACCAAGTCCGCGATCTGGTGTGGCAGTTCATCAACCTTGGCATCAGCCCGATTCGCCAGAATGATCACGGTAAACTTCTTCTCCGGGAATCGGGCGATGCGGGTACGGAAGCCAATGGTTTCGCCGCTGTGCCAGATTTCCTTCAGCCCGCGATATTCGCCGAGATACCACCCGAAGCCGTAGCTGCATCCGGGTTTGTCCGTGGGCGTGGCGGGTGAGAACGCCACGCGCAGGGTGGATTCGCTCACCAGTTTTGATTTGTAGAGCGCCTGATCCCACTTGAACAGGTCGGTGACGGAGGAATAAATCCCGCCGTCGCCCAGCACGGAACTGGTGAGACTCTGATCGGTTCGCTGCCATTGGTTGCTGCGATAGGTGTGGCCGTAGGCGCGATTGGGAATGCCAGCATAGCCCTCCTCGTAGGCGAGAGTGTTAGTCATTTTCAGAGGCTCAAAAATGTTCTCGCGCAGAAAGCGGGCGAACGTCTGCCCCGACCGCCCTTCCACGATCAGCGCCAGCAGCGCGTAGCCCGAGTTGCTGTAGCGATACCGCGTGCCGGGCGCGAAGTAAGTGGCCGCCGACGTGAGCAGGCGGTTGTCGCCAAACGTTGCCTCAGTCCGCCTCCTCACGTCGGCGGCAACGAGCAGGCGCAGCACATCCTGGTCAAGCACGGGAATCGTCGTGCCTGGCGGAATCAGGTCTTCGTAATCGAGCAGACCCGACGTGTGCGTGAGCAGATGCCGCACGGTGACATCCTTGCCGTACGCCGGAAACTCGGGGAAGAAATTCGTCAGCCGTTCGTCGAGCATCAACTTCTTCTTTTCGACCAGCAGCATGACCGCCATGGCCGTGAATTGCTTGGTGACGGAGGCGAGGCGGAAGTTGGTGTTGGTGGTGCAAGGCGTCTTGTGCTGGAGATCGGCCAGGCCGAACCCTTTCGCAAATATCGCCTTGCCCTCGCGAATGACCATCACCGCGACGCCGGGCGCATTGACCTGGCTGTAATCGCGGAAGAGGGATTCGACTTGCGCCGCGCGTTGCGCGTCCAGCGCCGGACCAGATTGTGCCAAAGCTGTCATTGCCACAAACAGAGTTAGGATTGCCACCCGCATTGTCACGCCTGAGCATTCGGAAGGATTCGACTCAAGGCAATTCAATTGCGGCGTGGAATGTCAATGAACTCCTTGTAGCTGCCGCGTAGCGGCAGCAGACAGCGCACGTCGTAAGCTGTGGGCAGGTTGTGGAGCATACCAAGCTCCGTTGGGGTGTTAGACCTATGGCGTTCGCGGACTGTCTGGCGCCCCTTTGTGGCTAACCACGTTTGTCTTCTCAACCCACGTCTTGCGCCGTGGGTTATGCCTTGTCACCACTCCGGGGCGGCCAACTTATCGAGCTGTGCATAATTCAAGTCCATATCGGAGCAGACTTATGCGACCAACCATCGCGCTGCTGATAATTTACCGCCTGTTTTGCGAGAACGTCGGATTCACGTTCCACCTCCCAACCGGCATCCGCGTTCATCTGATTTCGGCGTTGACCAATCTGATTCCAGCGCACGGCGTCGGGTTTCGGCGAGACGGTGGCGTTGAAAACCGGGAGATCAGTCAGGGGAATAATTGTCAGGGGAAAAAAGTCTGTCGCGTTCCTGTTCCGCTAAAGCGTCATTCCCCTGACACCTGTTCCGCTGACAAAAGTTGTTCCTCCTTCGGACTGCCGACGCGTTGGCGTTGAACTCCTCGCCCTGTCCGAAAGCGGTGCTAAAGTCACGCGCACCAGACGCCGTCGCGTCTGCCGGGCACCTACGAACTTCGCGAAGCGTTTGGAGTGCGGCGCGTTTACCGCCGCTTTCCCCGGGGCGCACGCGCGGACGCAAAGTAGCTTTCCAGGTTTCTCTGTGGCTCGGGTTTTGGGCCTTCGCGCTGAACTCCTCGTCCCACTGGGGCAATGGCCACTCCTTCACCCGGATACGGCGGTATTGAATCTGGCCACAATCTTAAGGCCAACTGCCGCGCTCAAAGTACCAGAATCAATTCTATGAGTTGCGCGACATCACGGTGGCAAGCAATTGCGACACTTGATCGAGTTGGGTACGCAGCGTGGGCCAGTCGGCGTCCTCGAGATCGAATCCCGAATCACGTGCGGTGAAGCAGGCTTCGCGAGATCATCTGAGAGTGGCTCGAGTTGCACTGTCAGGTCCGAGTGGCGTTATTCTGATTCACCGGGCAGCTTCTCCAAATCAGGTGTCCTACCGAGGCACCAACCGAGCCGGATCAATTCCGCCTTCATTATCTGCTCAACCACTTCAGCCAGTTTGCTACGACACATCGTATGGCCAATCTACTGCGCAGCCAGAACTCGCAGTGCCTCGACCTCTGACTCGCCTATGAGCAGTCAATCGGCGGGAGTGTGGGAATCAGTTTTCCGAGGCAAGCAGCACTCCCTCCTTGAGCACGGTTTGAAAGAAAACATCGCGGTTGACGCCACGGAAAATTCACATGCAGCGGTAAGTGACTCGACGAGCGTGGTTTGATGGATGGTGCTGGACTTTGCTGCCGAAGTTTTTCAAGCTCCGGAGATG